>Ga0105047_10000491_pt1 | contig 67405 bp, 61 predicted proteins | sample MAT04_FD_78384 | JGI IMG/M metagenome (GOLD analysis project Ga0105047, IMG submission 78384) | Freshwater microbial communities from Lake Fryxell liftoff mats and glacier meltwater in Antarctica - MAT-04 (megahit assembly) | ecosystem: Environmental > Aquatic > Freshwater > Ice > Liftoff... | reverse complement strand
TGGTCTTTTCACCCTGACTACCTCGGTAAATGGCACCTTAGGCAATGCACGCAGCCAGATCGTTGCCAGCAGCACCAATATTAAAATTGATGGCTTTGCCATGATGGGTAATAATGCTACCGGTGTATCCATGGGGTATCTGCCACGTAATTAACCTTTGGTGAAGCAGTCAGTACCTAGTTGGAGTTCGGAAAAAATCAGTATGTCAGTTGCGATATATTGAGCTAAAAGAAGGGGGCCTTTGGCCCCCTTCTTTTATTTCCACCATGTTTTTAATTTTTTATCAAAGAATAAGGGATGCCATGATTCCATTTATTCACAGAGGTATTGCGATCCTCTTGCTCCTCTTCTCCCTCGTAGTTCCTGAGTCTCTCCGTGCAGAACCTTACTCTCCCTCGCAACCCCTGCTCATTCTCACCCAAATGCAGTCCATTGAAAGTGGGGACGCGGGCAATCAGACAAGGCAATATACAGTTGCCTCCGAGCCGGATGCCTCGGGAGTACAATTTTTAAATTTTTCTTCGCCTTCCAGTAACCAGTTGATCTGTCGCATCTCTTTTCATAATGACGGCTCTATAAGCTGGCAGAAAACCGCCAATAGCTTGCCGCAAGCTCTATCACAAGCAATTTTTCTTCAACCTGGTTTCCCCCTGCCTGTCGATATTCTTCCCGTAGCCAAACAACCAGAAGCCAAAAAGATATATGCAATCCAAACCAACTCCGGCGGCAGAGCCTTTAAAGCTTCTTACACAGTTGAAAAAACAGAAATTAACATCGATACGGTTCGAAAAAATGATTGGTTGAAGATGAACATACCCTCTGATGCGGCTTTACAACTCTTTACCGTTACCGACGAACAACAACAGGTTATTTCCATACAGCTATGGCCTGTGCAAGGGGAGTGGTGGCTCTATGAAGAAACACCTTTCCGCAAATCTTGGCGTATTGAGTAAGTTTCCAATTTCATTGACTCCTTAAGACTCATTGGCGAAAATATGCGACTCTACAAACACATGTTGAACACTTTCTACGGCTTCAGCACCATTATAGCTCTTTTCTTTATTCTCCTGCCGGAGGCAGCTCTTTGTGAAACCATAACCGCTTCTTCCACTCCTTGGTCCGGTTATTGGTGGCCGCTTAATCAAGGCGGACTGGTCACCGGTGATGATTATCGGGGCCATCCCGCACCGCTTGAGAAATATGACCTTCTGGCTAAAGGCCTGTATCCCGGCACGCTCTCTACCTGGTACACTAATAATTTTTATGATCCTCAAACACCGCCCTGGTACGGCCATTGTGATTCTTGGTCTAAAGCATCGATACTCGAGAACTACCCAATACTCCCGTCATCCGAAGATAATATTATCTTTCGCGTCGGTGACAAAAAAGGACTTCTCACGCTTGCGCATAGAATAGATCTCCTTGAGCGAGCCGCAGGGACAGCGAATAATTTTCATCTCTGGCTTCTGACCTATCTCAAGGATCAGTCCGTGCCCTTTTTTGCCGATCTCGACCCTTCCGAAGAAAAATGGTATTATCCAATTTTTCAGTACACTCTAAAGAGCATTAAGTCCGGAAGCAAAGAATCGGTGACCGCAACTATTTTTTATGCGGAGGACAGTGTTCCTCCCGATTATCTTGGTACCAAGATCAATGAACGAAACTATACCTATGATTTGCAACTAGATGCAGGTGGTAATATCGTTGGCGGTGCGTGGACCGGTGGCTCGCTTATTGATCACCCGGAAATACTCTTTTTTCCCATTACCCAACAAACCGATGCGCCCCTTGATTACCACAAGGTTCGAAAGATAGCTGAAAACAAAGATGACCTTTTAGAACATGGAGATGCTACTGTACCCATAGGACCGGGCACCTATAATCTGGTATTGCTTGATCCCGACAACTACGCCATTGCCTCGCAGGCAGGAGAAGCCTTTAACCTGACCATAGAAAAAAAGGAAGGGAGCACTCACTCCCTCGAAACAATCCTGCAAAACGGCGATGGAAGCTGGGTTGTTCCAGGAACTCTGGCGAGTGATAACGTGCCCCTCACACGGAAAATCAGCAACAGCGATATTGCACCGTACATTTTTCATGTTTTCCAGGAAGACTACAGCGATCCAAATATTTACAGCGTCGTCCTTGATCAACAGAAAAACTTTATGCAGCAAATCCCTTTCCTGCCGAAAAACGGCATGTGGACAGGTTTTGCTCTGACCAATGATAGTGATGAACCCATTGATAACGTCATGCTTACCAGCCATGATGATAAAGGAATTCCCCTGCATACCCTTGTGGGACCGTTGACGCTTGCCGCCGGTGAAAAACGGCTGTTTCTTGCCGATTCCCTGCCATTTCGTTTGCATGAATATATAAAAACCAAGGGATTGACCCTGCTTGCCGATAAAGAGGTGCAATTCGTCAGTCTTATTGGCTCCGGAAACCTCCTTGCCAGCCAGGTGCAAAAAAATGCTTCTGGATCACACCTTATCATACCAGAAACAGTGGAATTCTTGGCAAACGGTCGGAATATGGCAGGGTCAATCAGAAATGAAACCTTAGACACTCAGCAAATTACAATAAGAAGCTATAAAAGTGATGGCTCTCTGGTCGGTGAAATAAGCAAAACCCTGGCAGGCCACGAATTGCTGCCGATCATATCCGGCCAGGCGCCCTTTGCCAATCTCCCAGACAAAGGCTGGATTGATGTGAGCAGCCAGAATGGTCGAGAGGTGAGCGGCTTTATCAATTTGACCAGCCGAGAAAGCCTTGATGCACTCTTTGGTCTCATCGTTGAAAATGGCAGTCAGTACATACCCCATGTGCCGCCACCTCTCAGTTGGTTGTCGACTGTCACGCTCATTAATGCTTCAAGTGAAGAGAATATATTAAAACTCCACGCAGTTCTTGCCCGGACGGATACCTCCGACGACATCGTCGTCACCCTTGCCCCGCATGAAAAAAGAGTTGTTTCTGTTGGTGAAGAGTTTGGTCGCCTGGAGGGTGACCCACTCTATCACTCCATTGTCGAGATCAGCGGAGGACATGATTTTGTCGGATATTATACCTATAAAAAACAATCCGGGGGTGATATTGTTTCCTATCCTCTGTTGAATTCCAGCCATTTCAAAGAAAAACTCACAATGCCCCACAATCCGGAAATAGATTTCTGGTGGACAGGTATAGTCCTTTGCAATCCACTCGCCATTGCTCAAACCATCCTGGTGGATGCTTACGATACTTCAGGAAAACTCATGGCGGGTGCAACGAGAGAGCTTAATCTGCCACCGGGCGGATATGAGGCATTTTCCGTTGCCGCACTGTTTCCGACAGCTGTAAGGGAGATATCCTTTGTTGTTTGCCGAACGGCGACAGGGCAAGGGGCAATTGGCGGTTTTTACTTGTACGGCAATCATTATAATAGCAGCCTCAGTGGCGCAATTATGTAAAGCCTTGAGTATCTCAGTAAAATAATCAATCGTTGGTCGCAGGCCCTGCTCAAGAGTGATTTTTGGCTCCCATCCCAGTTTTTCCCTGGCCAGAGTGATATCCGGCTGCCTTTGTTTCGGATCATCGACCGGGAGAGTGACAAAGGAAATTGTCGATTTTGAGTTGGTCATGGCAATGACTTTCTCGGCCAGTTCAAGGATGGTGAATTCCCCGGGGTTGCCGGTATTGACCGGGCCGGTGAAATCGTCGGGGGAATCCATCAGGCGAACGAAAACTTCAATAAGGTCATCGACGTAGCAGAAGGACCGAGTCTGGTTGCCCTCGCTTCAGACGGTGATCGGTTTATTCTGCAAGGCCTGGACGATGAAATTGGAAACGACACGGCCATCGTTTGGGTGCATGCGGGGGCCGTAGGTGTTGAAGATCCTCGCCACCTTTATGCGCAAGCGATGCTGTCGGTGATAATCAAAAAACAGGGTATCAGCGCAGCGTTTGCCCTCATCGTAACAGGAATGGATGCCGGTTGGATTGACATTGCCTCATTATTTTTCCTGGTTGCGGATGTATATCCGGGTCGCCATAGACCTCGCTGGTCGAGGCCCGGAAGATCTTGGATTAAACCATAGCCCGGCCAATTGCAAATTTATCCGGATTTTTTCCGGCGGTGGCGCATGACCCGGTATTTGGGTTCGATTGTCAGGCTTTCCACTTCAGTAAGAATCTGCAGGTAGGTCGAATATCGCTCCTGGTGTATTGACCCTGCGGCCAAAAGTTCACTGACGGCGCAACCCGGTTCGTCGCGGTGTCGACAATCGCGAAAGCGGCAGCCGGTTTCTCTTGCCGCCTCAAAGCCCGGGAAGAACAGGGCGAGTTGCCGGGCGGTGATCGCCACCAGGCCGAAATCATTAAAACCAGGTGAATCGACGAGTTCGCCGCCACCCGGAAGGGTGTGCAGGGTGGACACGGTGGTGGTGTGCCGGCCACGCTTCGACACTTCATTTATTTCCCCGGTTTGCAGGTTGAGAGCGGGGAGGAGGCCGTTGAGGATGGAACTTTTGCCGACGCCGGTGGTGCCGACAAAAATTCCACGCAGTCCTGCGCCGAAAAGACCGCCGACTTGCGACAGACCGCTGCCGGTTATCGCACTGAGCGTTACTGTTGTCAGTGCTTCGCCGAAGATAGCCTCGATTTCCACGCGATAGGCGCTGGTGCCGGGCAGATCTTCTTTGTTGATAATGAGGACCGGCCGGAGCCCGGTGGCCCTTGCGGCAACAATTGCTCGGTCGATGAAACCCGGAGGAGGCAGCGGTTCGCAGGAGACGACGATGCCGAGGATATGCAGATTGGCACAGACCAAATGGACGTTGCCGCGGGCGTCCATACGCGACAGTTCAGAGGTTCTCGCCAATCGGGTGAGGATTTCATTGTCGATCATTACTCGGTCACCGACCACATGCCCTGAGTTGCGCTTTACCCGGATCATTCTGCGGTCACCCATTGCCGCAAAAAAGACTTCAACCGCTACCCCGTAGTGGGCGACGATTAGCCCTTCCTCGCTGGTACCGGCCATCTGTGTTGTATTCAAATTTCTCCTTGATTGTTCATTGATGGATAATTTATTCGGGGTATTATACAATCTTTTCCGTTAGAGTTAAGATTATTTATTCTTGGTGCGGCCGGTCACGTACCGGTTGGTTCGCGGGTGCTTTACATTTGACCATTCTAGGAGGCTGTCCGAGAATGTCCGACCGCATATAGATCAGTCAGCCGTTATGAAGGAGAAGCTATGTTCTTAGATCTCTTAAAGAAACGAAGAAGTATCCGGCAATTCATGGAGCAGCCGGTCGAAAAGGCAAAAATCGATCTGCTGGTCGAGGCCATGCTGCGCTCGCCATCTTCGCGCGGCCTCAATCCGTGGGAATTTGTTGTAGTTACCGATCGCGAGCATATCAACGACCTTGCAAAAGCCAAGGCGCATGGGTCGGCATTTATGAAAAACGGGCCACTGGCGATTGTCGTTTGCAGCGATCCCGGCAGATGTGATGTGTGGGTCGAGGACTGTTCCATCGCCGCCCTCATTATCCATTTGGCGGCAACTGATTTGGGACTCGGCAGTTGCTGGATACAGATCCGATTGCGGGATCATGACGGCAAGATGTCGGCCGAGGAGTATGTGAAACAGACGCTGGGGCTGAAGGAAAACCTGACGGTTGAGGCGATCATTGCCATCGGCTACCCGCAAGAAGAGAAGCTCGGACATCCGCTTGCCTCCCTGCCTTTTGATAAAGTGAGTTATTTGTTGTAGGGTGCATTTTATCCACCATCTGCCTGACCTGGTGCATAAAATTCACCATGCGAAATCGTACCGACTTGATAACCAACTGGAAGAAGATATGACCTATTTCAACGATCCCGACCCGCAGGAAACCGAGGATTGGCTCCTTTCCCTGGCGGCGTTGATTGCCAAAGAGGGCGCGGAAAAGGCCGATTATCTCCTCGGCCGGTTGACTGCAAGAGCGAGAGAGCTGGGTGTCTCGACCTCTCCCGGTCTCCTGACGCCCTACTGCAATACCATCCCGCCGCATCGGGAGGAGCACCTTCCCGGCGATTCGCTGATCGCCAGAAACGTCGCCGCTTATGTTCGCTGGAACGCCATGGCCATGGTGGCAAGGGCTAATAAGGATGGCAAGGGACTCGGTGGGCATATCGCCACCTATACCTCGGTGTCGGCGATGTACGAGGTCGGCTTTAACTGGTTTTTCCGCGGGCCGAGGGCAACCTTCGGCGCCGACATGATCTACTTCCAGGGCCACAGCTCGCCGGGTGTATACGCCCGGGCCTTCGTCGAAGGCCGGCTGGACGAAGAACATCTGGCCAATTTCCGGCAGGAGGTGGGTGGCCATGGCCTGTCGTCCTATCCCCATCCCTGGCTGATGCCGGATTTCTGGCAGTTCCCGACGGTTTCCATGGGTCTTGGGCCGATGGCTGCCATCTATCAGGCCAGATTTATGCGCTATATGGACAGCCGTGGCCTGAAGGTGGCGGGCGACCGCAAGGTCTGGGTGTTTATGGGCGACGGCGAGTCCGATGAACCGGAATCCCTGGGGGCTCTTTCCCTTGCCGCCCGTGAGAATCTCGACAATCTCATCTTTGTCGTCAACTGCAATCTGCAGCGTCTTGATGGACCGGTGCGCGGCAACGGCAAGATCGTCCAGGAGTTGGAAGGGCGGTTTCGCGGTGCCGGCTGGCATGTCATCAAGCTCCTTTGGGGCAGTGAATGGGATGTTATTTGGCAGCGGGATAAAGAAGGTTTGTTACTGAAAAAATTCGGTGCCATGGTCGATGGCGATTTCCAGACTATTCACGCGAGGGGCCCTGCGTACCTGCGGCACAAGGTTTTTGGCGACGATCCGCGGCTCATGGCCATGGTCGAGGATGTTAGCGACGCGCAGCTGTGGCAGATGACCCGCGGTGGCCATGATCCACGCAAGGTGCATGCCGCTTTTTCGGCGGCCATGCAGCACAAGGGCCAGCCGACCGTTCTTTTAATAAAAACCATCAAGGGTTTCGGCATGGGGCAGGCCGGCGAGTCGGTGATGGTCGCCCACAATGTCAAGAAAATGGACGTGCAGTCCCTGAAGGAATTTCGCGACCGTTTTCATGTGCCGCTGGCCGACGAGCAGCTGGCCGACCTGCCGTTTATCCGGCCGCCTGAAGGCAGCCCGGAGGCAAACTTTATCCAGGAGCGCCGTGCGGCCCTCGGCGGCCCGGTGCCCTTCCGGGAAAATGTCCATCTGCCGCTGCCCGCCCCGCCCCTTGCGGCCTTCAAGGCCCTGCTTGCCACCTCGAAGGAGCGTGAGCTGTCGACGACCATGGCCTTTGTCCGGCTCCTTGGCATCTTGGTGAAAGATAAGACCATCGGCAAGCATATCGTCCCCATTATCCCCGACGAGGCGCGAACCTTCGGCATGGAGGGTTTATTCCGGCAGCTCGGCATCTATGCCCCCAGCGGCCAGCTCTACGAGCCGCAGGATTCCGAGACCGTCTCCTGGTACCGCGAGGATAGCCAGGGTCAGATCCTTGAAGAGGGTATTACCGAGGCCGGGTCGATTTCCTCGTGGTTGGCGGCGGCGACAGCCCATGCCAACTACGGCGTGCCGATGATTCCCTTTTACACCTTCTATTCGATGTTCGGTTTTCAACGCATTGGCGACCAGCTGTGGGCCGCCGGTGATAGCCGGGCCAGGGGGTTTCTCATGGGTGCAACCGCCGGCAGGACGACTCTCAACGGTGAAGGACTGCAGCATCAGGATGGGCAGGCCCTGCTTTTTGCCTCGACCTTTCCCACCTGCCAGGCTTACGATCCGACGTTTAGTTACGAGGTCGCTGTTCTGGTCCACCAGGGTATAAAGCGGATGTTTGAAAAGGGAGAAGATATCTTTTATTATATCACCCTGCAAAACGAGAACTATCAGCACCCGGAGATGCCGGAAGGTGTGGAGGAGGGGATCGGGCGCGGCATGTATCTTCTGCGTAGAGGACAGTCCGCTGGGCCGGTGGTACAACTTATGGGCTCAGGCTCTATCCTTCGCGAGGTTATTGCCGCCGCCGACCTGTTGGCTGAGGAGTTCGGGGTGCGGGCCGACGTCTGGTCGATTCTCGGGGTCAACCAGCTGCACCGGGAAGGCCTTCTGGTTGAAGACTGGAACCGCTATCATCCGGGAGAACCTCAGCGGCGGACCTACGTCGAAGAGTTGCTTGAGGACTGCGAAGGACCGGTGGTCATCAGTACCGATTATGTGCGGGCCTATGCCGAGCAGTTGCGGCGTTTTATCCACCGGCCCCTGACGGTTCTCGGCACCGACGGCTATGGCCGGAGCGATAGCCGGGCGGTACTGCGAAAATTTTTCAGAATCGACAGATACCATATTGTTGTCGCCGCCTTGGGCAGTCTTGCAGGTGCGGGCAAAATGGCCCCGGCAAAGGTGGTTGAAGCGTTGCGAAGGTATGCGATAAACCTGGATACGCCGAGTGCGGTCTGGAGTTGAGGAGGAAGACGAATGGCCATTGAGAAGATCCGTATCCCCGATTTCGGTGATGTGCAGAAAATTACCGTGGTCGAGGTCTTTATTAGCCCGGGCGACCAAATAGCCTTGGAGGCCTCGCTCATCGCTTTGGAAAGCGAGAAGGCGGTGATGGATATCCCCTCGCCCCTTGCCGGAGTCATCAAAGAGGTGCTGGTGAAAGCCGAAGATGTGGTCGGCAGTGGTGATATCATCGCCCTTATTGAAACAGTTGAGGTGGTCGTTCAGACAGTAAAAACGGTGCAACAATCGGAGCAGGGGTCGGCAATCGTGGCCGTTGAAGGCAGTCCGGCTGCAGCAACGGCCGGGCAGTCCGGCCGGCTTTCCCCTTCACATGCCACACCCTCGGTGCGGGCATTCGCCCGTGAACGGCAGGTGGATCTTGCCGGGATCATCGGCACCGGGCCGGGGGCACGGATTCTCCGGGAAGACGTCTTGGCGGCGGTCACCGGCCAAGAAAGGCAGAAGCCGAGCAGCGAAGAGCCGACACCGCCCCAATCATCCCTCGAAGATTTCAGTAAATATGGGCCGGTTGAAGAGGTCGCCCTAGGGCGCATGCAAAAAATCTCCGGGCCGCATCTGCATAAGAGTTGGATCACCATTCCCCATGTGACCCATTTCGATGCGGCCGATATCACCGAACTGGAGAGGTTTCGAAAAGAATTGAATGGCAACGTGCGCGAGGGTGAGGTCGCTTACAGCCCCCTGGTTTTTATTATTCTCGCGACCGCTGCAACCCTCAAAACCTTTCCGGCATTTAACAGCTCGCTTGCACCCGGTGGAGAGAAAATCATCCTGAAAAAATACTATCACCTCGGCATCGCCGTCGATACCCCGGGTGGTCTGGTAGTACCGGTGCTGAAAGATGCCGATAAAAAGGGGCTCCGGGACATCGCCGGGGAGTTGCAAAGACTCAGTTCCAATGCCCGGGCCGGGAAATTGGCTATTTCCGACATGCAGGGTGCAAGTTTCACTCTTTCCAGCCTGGGTGGCATTGGTGGCACCGGTTTTACGCCCATTGTCAACCTGCCGCAGGTGGCCATCCTCGGGTTGTCACGGAGCTCCATGCAACCGGTCTGGGACGGAGGGCAGTTTGTGCCACGGCTGATCTTGCCTTTTTCGGTCTCCTACGATCACCGGGCAATCGATGGGGCTGAGGCGGCGAGGTTCTGCCGGGCCCTGCGAGAAAATCTCGAAGATCTGAAAAGAACCATGCTATAAGGAGCAAGTCATGAGTGAAACAAAAAAATATGATGTCCTGGTTCTAGGTGGTGGTCCCGGTGGCTATACCGCCGCCTTTCGTGCCGCCGACCTCGGGCTTGCCGTCTGCCTCGTCGAGCAACAGGAGAGGCTTGGTGGTGTATGTTTGAATGTCGGGTGCATTCCTTCGAAGACCCTGCTGCATGCGGCAACGATCATAGAAGAAGCGGCATCGGCGGCGGAATTTGGCGTCGATTTTGCTGCACCGCAGGTTGATCTGGAAAGACTTCGGGCAAAAAAAAATGCGGTTATTGGCCAACTGACAACCGGCCTTGACGGATTGTGCAAGGCAAGGAAAATCACCCGGATGACCGGCAAGGGAACCTTCAAGGACCAGTCGACCCTGGTGTTGTCCGGTGCGGCCGGGGAGCAGGAGGTGCAGTTTGCCAATGCCATTATCGCCACCGGCTCCCGGCCCTTTATTCTCCCGAATATTCCCACCGATCCACGGATCTGGGATTCGACGGCAGCTCTGCTCCTGACGACAGTGCCGAAACGACTGCTGATCATCGGCGGCGGCATCATCGGTCTGGAAATGGCCCAGATCTACAGCGCCCTCGGCTCGCAGATCACCATCGTCGAGATGCTTGAACAGATCATTCCGCCGGCTGACAAGGATCTCGTCCAGCCGCTCTTTTTGAAATTGAAAAAACAGTACACCATACTTACCAAAACCAAGGTGACCGAAATACGTCCGACCGCAGACTGCATTCAGGTTAAATTCGAGGGTGCCAACCTGCCGGAAGGTGGCGAATATGATGCGGTGCTGGTGGCGGTCGGCAGGCGGCCCAATACCGCCGACATGGGCTTTGCAGAGATCGGTTTGCAGCTGACCGACCGCGGCTTTCTCCGGGTCAACGAGCGACAGGAGACAAATATCGCCCACATCTACGCTGTTGGCGATGTAGTGGGCGAACCGATGCTCGCCCACAAGGCCGCCCATGAAGGCAAGGTCGCCGCCGAGGTCATTGCCGGGCATAATGCGGCCTTTGCCCCGATGACCATCCCTTCCGTCGCCTATACCAACCCGGAGGTCGCCTGGATGGGACTGACCGAGAAGGAAGCGAAAGCGCAAAATATCGAGTTCGACAAGGGTAAATTCCCCTGGGGCGCAAGCGGCAGGGCGCTCAGCGCCGGGGCAGCTACCGGGGTGACCAAGGTCCTTTTCGATAAGCAGACCGGGCGGATCATCGGCGCCGGGATTTGCGGCATGCATGCCGGGGAGCTGATCCATGAAGCGGTGCTGGCGCTTGAGATGGGTGCCAACGCTGAAGATATCAGCCGGACCGTCCATGCCCATCCGACCCTTGCCGAAACCTTCGCCTTTGCCGCCGAGATTGTCGACGGTTCGATCACCGATCTTCTGCCGTCAAAGCAGAAATAGCCTCTTCGCCCGGCCACCCCTCTTTGTCCGCCAATGAACTTGACCGAAGAACAACAGCGCATCATCAACCATAGTGGTGGCCATGCCCGGGTCAGTGCGGTGGCCGGCTCCGGCAAAACCACGACCATGGTCGAGCGGATCGGCCATCTGCTGCGCCGGGGGTCCGTTGCCGAACACGTGCTGGTTCTGATGTTCAATAAGTCGGCGCGAGACTGCTTTGCCGAATCCATGGCCCGAAACCTCAGTGCGCTTGGTCGCCCCCTGCCCGAGGTGCGCACCTTCCATTCCCTCGGTTTACGCTTGGTCAACAGTTTTACCAAGCGCGGGGCTCTGCCGGCCTTTCGCCTGGTGACCGAGGAATATCTCCTGGAACGGTTGGCCCGGCAGGTAGTGAACGAGATGTATAAGGAAGAACGTGCCAATGAGGGCTGGCCGTCGGGCGAGGAGGTTGAGGAGTTTCTCACCTTTCTTGACCGGGTAAAAGGCACGGTGCTCGGTGCTGCCGAGGTTCTCGCCGGTTCCGGCTTGCCGGCCCGCTACGGCTATTTTGTCAGGGCCTTCGAGCTTTTTGAAAATGTCCGGCGCGAGCAGAAGATTCGTTTCTACGCCGACCTCATCCACGAACCGCTCATGGCCATGCGTGCCGACCAGGGACTTGCCGCCTGGGTCGCCGACCGGGTTGAGCATATCATCGTCGATGAATATCAGGATATCAACGAGGCACAACAGCAGCTGTTGAAGATTCTCGCCGGACGGCGGGCAAAGGTCATGGTGGTCGGCGATGTCGATCAGTGCATCTACGAATGGCGGGGGGCGCAGCCGGAATACATCACCAGCAGATTTCAAAAGGATTTTCCTAGTCCTGCCAACTACCTTCTTTCCTACACCTTTCGTTACGGCCATGGCCTTTCGCTTGCCGCTAACCACCTCATTGCCAATAATCGTAAACGTGACCGGAAATTTTGTGTATCACACGCGGTGACCCCGCATACCGGGATTTCCTGCCTTGAGGAACAGGATAAGTTCACCGGCAAGCACCACAATAAACTGCAGCACCCGGTGCTCTCGGTTCTCAGCGAATGGCAGGGGCAAGGGCGTTCACTTGCCGAGGCGGTGGTGCTGGTCAGGCTCTTTGCCCAGAGTGTGCCGGTCGAGCTGGCGCTCCTTGAGGCAGGTATCGCCTATCGTCTGGAAGGGAACAACCAGGTCTTCGATTGCCCGGAAATCCTGGCCCTTACCGGATACCTGCAGCTTGTGGCCGGCACCTTGGAGGGTGATGACCAGCCGTCCCGGACGGCGACCCTTCTGGCCATGCTTTCCCAGCCGCATATGGGGCTGAAGCGCGAGGAGCTGGAGGTGTTGGCCCGGGCTATTGCCGAAAAACCTTCTTCCGCCCCGCAATTGTTGAGAGGTTGGGGGGGCAGGGAGTTGCCGCCTTTTCTGCAGAAACGCTTTGCCGATACTGCGGAAAACTGGCGCCAGCTGGCAATGATGCCGCATTCCGGAACGGCCGCTGGTATGCTTAAAACCATCGTTGAAAAATTGAAACTCTACGATTTCTACGATACCTTCTCGGCACGGAAGGCGACCGCCGAAAATCGGGTGAAGACCTGCCAGGCCTTTATCGACTTTGCCGCCGGACAGCGATTGTCGGTCCCGGAGCTATTGGCAAAAATCGCCGGTTTTCGGGCGGTAGGTGAGACCCGGGCGGTGGGCAGTCTGCTTATTACCTCCGTGCACCGGGCTAAAGGTCTGGAATGGCCCCTGGTAATCCTGCCCGGCCTTGAGGAAGGCTCTTTTCCCTTTTACCGCGAGCAGGGGGGCGAGGATGTTGAGCTTGAGGACGAACGGCGCCTGTTCTACGTGGCAATGACCAGGGCGATTGACCAGGTGGTGTTCATCCATCCGGCCGATGCCCGCTTCCGGCGCAGTTTGGCCAAGGGCTGCACCAAGTATCCGGGGCTGCCGGCTCGCGCCAGTCGCTTTCTCTATGAGGCCAACCCAGGGTTTTCTGAGGATTTTGGCAAGATCCTGCACGGCAAGACGCCGACCGCCCACAAACCCCTTGCTGGAGACGACATGGCGATGGCTGAGGCCTATCTCAAGGCGGTGGGAATCAGTGTGGAATTCCTCGCGCCTCGGAAAGAGCAAGCCCTACCCGAGAGGACTGTCGGCAAAGTCCTGGAGATGGGCGATATCGCCGAAGGGCTGCGGGTCTGGCATGCGATTTTTGGCGCAGGAACGGTAGCCAAGGTCATGGATAGAAAACAGGGGCGGTTGAAGGTGACATTCGATGAGCAGGGAGAGATCATCTTGCTCGCGGGGTATGCGAGGTTGCAATCCCTCTGATCGGCACGCTTCGGCGCCGTGCCGAACGAAACCAATCATCCTTGATAGGTGGCGGTATATTCCTGCCGTACAACGAATAGTCGCGGCTACTTACCTCAATAGTTCCGTGATAGCCTTTAAGAACTATGGTCTTCTGTGCCACAACTTTTCTCCCTGAAATGTGTTTGACAGGTTTCAACTGCAGCAAAACTATAATAATCTTAAGAGGTAAAAGGCAAGAGATTAATTTTCGGGGAGATTTGCCGGCAAGGCAACAGCCGGTCGAGAAATCTCTTCAAAAGGTGTAATTCCATTTCTAAATCAAGCGTTAACTTCGGCGGCGGCGCTGTGCGGTTCCTCGCCGTACTTCTTTGTACTGTCTCGTCACTGCCCGCTTGCCTTCTCGTTTCCATCTTGATTTAGAAATGGAATACGGGGATAGTGCAAATAAAATCCATCCCAACTCCCCGGAGTCTGCCGTGATCGTTCTCAACTCCCTGTTTCCTATTTTTGCCCTGCTTCTCTTCGGCGCAGTCTTGAAGCGTACGGGGTTGACGGATTCTCAGTTTCTGAAGACCTCCGACCGACTCATCTATTATTTCTTTTTCCCACTCATGCTGTTTAAGGAAATCGGCGGAGCTTCCTTAGAGAAGGGCATAGACTGGGATTTTTGTCTGGCCTGTCTCTGTGCCTTGCTGGCCATGTATCTGCTCAGTACCCTGATCATCAAACTGTTGCCCGTTGCCGACTATAAGGCCGGGTCTTTTTCCCAGAGTTGCTACCGCTTCAATACCTATATCGGGGTTGCCGTTATTGTCAACAGCCTCGGCGCGGAAGGGGTGAAAATTTTCGGTATCATGATCGGTTTCACCATTCCTCTCATTAATTTTTTTGCCGTCTCCACCTGTATTTGGTTCTCAGGGCAAGATGTCGGCCTTGGGCGGCGGGTCGTTATTGTCGGCCGGTCGTTGGGAGCAAATCCGTTGATTCTCGGCTGCCTTGCGGGTATCGCCTATTCTCGGATATTCGGCAGTTTTCCGATATTTATCAATAATTCCCTTGGTTTGATCTCGTCAGTGGCCCTACCGCTGGCCTTGATTTCGATCGGCGGCACTCTCACCTTTGCCGGGGTTCGGGGTAATCTTGTGCCGGCCCTGCTCGGTGCATTTTGCAAACTGGCGGTTCTGCCGGCTTTCGGGTGGCTGTTTTTTTATGTCTTCAACGTCACCGGATTACCCTTCAAGGTGGGCATGATATTCCTCGCCCTCCCTGCATCGACGGCCATCTACGTGCTTTCTTCGCAGATGCATAGCGATATCAACCTGGCATCTGCGGCGATCGTTGTTTCCACCCTGCTGTCCTTTATTTCCCTGTCGGTGGTTTTGCTTTTATTCCATTTCTAAATCAAGCGTTAACTTCAGCGGCGGCGCTGTGCGGCTCCTCGCCGTACTTCTTTGCCGACATACAAGGTCCGATCTGTTTCGCGGGAAAGTTAACGATCCCAAATACCTGTTGGCCAAGGAGATTCTCCTTGCTGTAGATGTCGGTCATCTGCAAATTTATTTTCCGGAGGGCTGGTCCTTGGCGGCGATGGAATATATACTATGGGAAGAAAAGGAAAATGCAGGATGATGTGTGGCAGCACGGAAGAGGGTGGTCGCCTGACGCGGGAGCATGAGCCGCGACGAGGAAAGGTTGGTTTCTCCAGTATGAGCATGAGGTTGAGTGCCGAACAATTTTGCTTTCCGGCATGTTGACATAAGGGCATGCGGAAAGGAAACAAAAATTTCAGACACCACGAAAGGAGTACGGCATGAGAGGCACATACGAAGCATACATCCTGGTAAAGGTGAAGGGCGGTTGGCAATATGTCTGTGCTTTGAACCGGCCCAAAAAAGGTCAAGTGAATTTTGATCAGCTCAGCTACCGAGAAAAGCAGGAATACCTGCAAAGTTGGGTAATTTGGAATTGACTTCTTGGGGAGCACGCAAAGGGCCATACGAAAACGCCTCGGAGTATGGCCCTTTTTGAGGTCGAGGTTATGAACTGCAGGAAAGCATGGAGCAGCCGGCCCGATTTCGCGCCCACTCCGGGCGTTTTGCGGCGAAATGCTGTTTTTCCGGCTGCTCGTCGTAGGGGCTGCGGAAAAGCTCAAGGAGTTCCCGCACCAACGCATAGTCCCCGCCTTCCGCACGGTCGATGGCCAGCTGCGCGAGGTAGTTGCGCAGCACATACTTGGGGTTGGTGCTGTCCATCCGCTGCCGTCTTTCTTCTTCCGACCGGCTGTCTTTTCCTGCCCGGTTCAGATAGCTCTTGAGCCACCCGTTCATGGTTGCTGTATACCCCTCGGTGAGTTGCTCTAGGTGGTAGTAGGCGTCGAGGAGAGTTTCCGGAAGGGCGGCTCCCCTATCGATGGGCATGTTGGTTGGCAGGGTCGCCAGTCTTCGGAAGAAGATGCTCATATCGGTTTCGACCAGCGGCAAAATCTCCACCAACCCTTTTATGAGAGGGTCATCCGTGCTTTTTTCGAAACTTGCAAATCCAAGTTTTTTTGCCATCATGTCGTTCCAGCCGTTGAGGAAAAGCCTATTATAGTCGGCCAGGGCCTCCTGCAAGGGTTCGACGCGGCCTATCAGAGGGTGGATGGCGTTGGCCAGCTGCAGCAGATTCCATTGGCCGATGTGCGGCTGATTGTTGAAGCTGTAGCGGCGGCCAGACGCATCGGTGGTGTTGGGGGTCCAGTCGGGGGAAAAATCCTCGAGCCAGCCGTACGGCCCGTAATCAATGGTGAGGCCGAGAATCGACATATTGTCGGTATTCATTACCCCGTGCACAAAGCCGACGCGCATCCAGTGGATAATCATGGCGGCGGTGCTGCGGCAAATCTCGGCAAACCACTTGGTATAGGTCGCCGGCGACGGGGGGCCAAGCATTGGAAAATCGGTACGGATGGTGTAATCGACCAGCCTTTGCAGTAAGGCCGTTTCTCTTCGGGCGGCAAGGATCTCGAAATTGCCGAACCTGAGAAAGGAAGGAGCGACCCGGCAGACCACCGCCCCCGGTTCATCTTTTGGGTGGCCGTCATAAAACATATCCCGTTCAACCAGCTCCCCGGTGGCGATAACACTCAAGGCGCGGGTAGTTGGAATGGCGAGATGAAACATCGCCTCACTGCAAAGAAATTCGCGGATTGATGAACGGAGAACGGCCAGGCCGTCCGCCCGCCGCGAATAGGGGGTCGGCCCCGCTCCCTTGAGTTGGAGGGTGAAGCGCTCCTGCTGTTGATTGACAACCTCCCCCAGATTGATTGCCCGCCCGTCGCCCAATTGCCCGGCCCAGCTGCCGAACTGATGGCCGCCGTAACACATGGCCATGGGGTCCATCCCGGGAAGTACCTTGTTGCCGACAAATACTTCAGTGAAATCCGCAGACCTACAGGTTGCATCGGTGAGATCCAGGAGTCCCGCGACCTCACTGCTATAGGCAACCAGCCGGGGGGCCGATACCCTGGTCGGCATGACCCGTGAATAACAGGCGCCATGGACCTGGCGGCGGTGATTGTCGGTTTCCGGGTCGGCCGGCAACCCACGGGTAAAGCGGTTGTCAAAGACAAGTGATTCGATGGTTCTGTGGTGCATCGGCATATTCATGTGCAATTCTCAATTAAGGAGGGAAGCCTTGAACTCAGGTGGATGCGGCGATTTTATGATCATTCGTGATAGACTGTAACCATGCCACAATGTGGCCGCAAGGGGCGGGCTCAGAGCCTGCTGATAACGACAGAACGTCAATATCTGAGACGAATTTTTCGTGAAGGGACGTACTACCCCAGGGAATTTAACAAAGAATCCCATTTAACGATGAGTGGTAGAAAACACCTTCGTTACTTTCTTGCAAAAACGTATTATTTATGATACCCTCCTTGGAAAGGAATAATTATGGTCGGAAAACATCTGAACGAAATTCCCGTTGTCTTTTATCTCTCATCGCTTGGCGGGGGATTATGGGAAGTTCGAAGCTCTCTCCCGAGCCATCGTATTTCACGGGTGCTGTTTTGTGTACACGATGGGCAGCTTTTCATCCTGCACGGGTTCATTAAGAAAACACAAAAAACGCCACAAGATGAGATTGAGTTAGCGGAAAAACGAATGAAGGAGATAACGACATGAGTGAGAAAAGCAAAAAAACCAAACACTGTGGTTCAACGCTCGATGATTTCCTGAAAGAAGAGGGCATCTATGAATCTGCGAAGATTGAGGCCGTGACGCGTGTAATCACATGGCAGATCGCGGAAGAAATGCTCAAAAAAGGCATTACTAAAACGCAGATGGCAGAGCAGATGCACACGAGCCGCGCACAGGTTGACCGGATTCTTAAGGCTAAAGGAAACATCACAATCGAGACTCTTCAACGTGCTGCCGCGTTTGTGGGGCGTGAGCTTCGTCTTGAGTTGAGATAAAGCCAATTCTCATGAACTATCGAAAACACCTGGTTCCAGCTGAAGTTGACAAGCTGATTGCCGTCACCAAAGGCAGACGGAATGAGGCCCGCGATAGGTGCGTGCTTTTGCTGATGTTCCGGCATGGGCTGCGATCCGCGACTTTGGTGAGAAAGCAAACCTTTCCATCCCGACTAAGGAGTTGAGCGACTGATGATAGTGCGAATTTTCGTAGCGGTTTTTACTTCTTTGGTCGGCGGCCTCAGTTATCTGACCGGCCTGGCAAAGCTGATGACCGCCTTTCTCCTCGGATTCGGTGCAGTCTGTTCTTTTTTGCTGGGGGTACTGTTTGTTTTGCCGGTTGATGCCAATCGCCTGTTTTTTCCGATTTACGAAAAGGTTCCGGCCTGGCCGTATTTTTTAATCGGGGCCGTTCTTGCCGGGATGATTCCGCCACTCTTCCTGCTGAAACCCAAGCCTGCTGGCATCGAAGAGGTATCCTCCGTCCACTTCAAATACCTGTTCGGAGCAGTCGGCGGATACCTTGTCAGCCTGTTTGCCTCGTCGGTGTATTGGTTTCCCTCCGAGGTGGTGCGTCGTTCAGCCGATACCTCGGCGCTTGCTTCCGAGGTACTTTTCGGCACCTGTTTGTTCCTCGTCGGAGTGACCATCTCCTGCGGCCTTTTTTATCGGGCTTCAAAAGGCTGTTCGGAGCGTCATCCCGATCTCATGCGCCGATTCGTACTCGGCTTGTTTGCCGTTTTCCAACTCGACAAGATGCCGCTTTTGGTGGCCTACCTGCTCATCTATTCTCCGGAAACCGGGGTTATTTTTCCCCATCTTGCCGCCCTGGCCCTTTCCTCTTATATTCCCGTCGGCATCTTTCTCTTGCGGACAACTCTTGATTCGCGGGAGATATGAATTACTCGCGGTTGAATCTCAGTTCTCTTTGGCTTTTGGCGAAAACAGGGCGATGACCTTTCCCAGCTTTTCAGCGATTGCCGTGCGAGCCAGGGCCGCCGGACTGGTAGGATAAAGTTCACAAACGGGCAGGTAAGCCTTGAGGGCATCATCGATTTTGCCGTCTTCGGGGATATTGCCGAGTTCGGGGATGTCGATGCCCAGGTATTTTGCCACCATCTTTCTCAGCTTGAGTTTGTTCACCCGCCCACGGGCACTGTCGCGGTTGACAACGAGCAGAGGGTGAAAATATCGCAGGCTCTGCTGCGCCTGTTGTTTTGCCCCTTCCCGGGTTTTTTCCGCCAGTTCAAAAACCTCATTTATGGTTTTGAAACCACAGTTCCCATCCCTCTTTGGAACGTAGAACAATTTTGCCGTTTTCAAAGGACAAAACCGTATCCCTGAGGAGATCATCCTCCTCCGCAGTCTTTGCAGAATTGCATGCGGTCCTCACCGACGGGAGTATTTGGCAGAGTGTGTCTCTGCCGGTCGGATTTTGTCTGTGTTTATTCCCGATAAACGGGATTTTTTATGATCTCTTTGCGGGGGAAAAGTCCCTTTACTAAAAATTTTTTACGCTTTGGACTGCTTCGCCAAACATCGGCAGGGTATGGGCCAGATCCCCCTGAATCGCAGTTTGCCAGCAGCTCTTCAATATGATTTGAGCCTCATATGGTTTTTCCCGGCCGGACTATTTCTTTGACTTGGAGTGCAGGGTGATCCGTTCCACCACTTTTTGGTAATAGTCATTTTGTCCGGCAATATTGACCGGTGAAGAACGTTGGGCATCTATCTTCATGAGGAGAACATTGAGTTTTTTCATCTGCTTCAGCCGTTCGTGTTCATCCTCCGTGCAGGCGATGAGATCTTCGAGTTTTTTTACTTCTTTGCGGGCCTCAATTTCCGGCGGCAGATAGCCACTGTTTTTGAGGATTTTGTAGGCCATTTTCAGGTCATCGGGAACAAAGCGGTCATCGTCTAAGGGGAGTGGCTTGTTCTTCCATTTCGGCGAATTGAAATCTCTCTCCTGCATGGCCCGGGCAATTTTTTGTTCCGCGATAAAGGAAAGAGGATCCATGGTAACTCCGTTATTAATATTCAGCGCAGGACAGTCTGCAGCCACTGGGAAATATCGTTTATCTGTGCCGGGCAGACGGAATGTTCCATCGGGTAGCTTTGGTAGCTGACCTGATAGCCTTCTTTGGTCAGACGGGCAGCGGCCTGGCGACCAAGAGCCTCGGGGACGATTGGATCGTCGCTGCCGTGCTGGATTTTGATGGGGATTTCTTTGTTTGCCGGACTGAAGGTAAGAATATCGGCAGTGGCCAGGTAGGTAGACATCGCCAGCAAGCCGCCGAGGGCGGTAGGGTGGCTGAGCGCCAGGTGATAGGCGACGGCCCCTCCCTGGGAAAATCCGGCGATGACCAGCCGTTTGCCGGCTATACCCCGGGCAAGTTCCCGGTCGATAAAGCCGCCGATGGCCTTGGCCGAGGTCAGCAGTCCCGGTTGATCAATCTTGCGGTCAATTTGCATTTCGACAATATCATACCAGGCAGGCATGACGAAGCCACCGTTGACCGTCACCGGCATTGCCGGGGCGTGGGGGAAAATAAAACGCACGGCCAGCGTGGCCGGCAATCGCAGTTGCTCGACGATGGGGGCAAAATCGTTGCCGTCCGCCCCCAGGCCGTGCAACCAGAGCACCGTACTGTCGGGCTTGGGGTGTGTTTCCAGTTCAATTGCCGGCAAAAGTGTCATGGTTGTCCTCGTAGCGTTTGGGCGGATTGGAGTCAATCATCAGGTGGAACCAACGTCCCAATGATATCATGATTGCTGGGCTATTTGCTATATTTTCAAGAGCATTTTGTAAAAAAGGTACAGGTGACGGGGAAGCGGATGGTGCCTCGGGCCAAGAGTGAAATTGCTGTTTTTTCTGCCGGAAGATGGTATCGTTTGTCCCTTCAACAACGGTAAGCCGTCGTTCAAAATTAAATCATGCAATTCAATGTCATTAACGGCATAAGGGACCGTAAAGAAATGGATAAAAAATATGGACTATTTCTTAACGGTCCCTAAAGCCGTCGGCCTACGGGAAAATCGATTTTTTGGGAGTGAACATCATGACTTTACAAGAAAGGCTTAAAGGTGAATTGAAAGTGGCCATGAAGGCCAAGGACAGCGATCGGACCTGGGCGATCCGCGTTCTCATCGGAGAATTCGGTCGCCAGACGGAAAAGGAGCTGAGCGATGAGCAGGTTGTCGCCATTGTTAAAAAATTGATAAAATCGGAAAGGGAGCTTTTGGCGGCGCAGGGCCGGGAAAGCAGCCCCTTTCTGACCATCATGGAAGAATATCTGCCGAAGGCGGCAAGCGAAGAGGAGATCCGCGCCTGGATCGAAGGAAACCTCGATTTCAGAACCTTTGCCAACCGTATGCAGGCAATGCGGCCGATCATGAACCATTTCGGCAGCGCCACCGACGGCAATGTGGTGAAAAAGATCCTGCTGAGCTATTCCTGAACCAGGAACCTCTTCAAGCGTGCATCACAGCCCTACCGAGAGGCCGCAATTCGCGGGCCTTCTTTACCGGTGAGGGTCGCCGGACGTCTGGGTAATGCCCAGAATCGTGTGCCAGATCTGATCCTGGTTCCAGCGCTTGAGGATCAAAACCGGCTGGGTTGCAAGAAAATCAAGGATTTTCTCGACCTCGCTGGCCAAAAGACCGGAGAGGACGAACCATTTCTGGTGGAGAAAGCCCTCGGTACGCACCAGATCCTTCATGACATCAAAATGGATATTGGCAACCAGCAGGTCGGTGGCAATGGCGGTATGTTCTTCCGCTTTGCCGTTGACCACCAGGATGCGGTCATCCAACCGGTTGACGATGACGTTTTGCCGTGCGGTTGTGGTCGCCAGATAGTTGAAATCGACGGCGACAATCCGCCTGCAGCCGAGCTTTGCCGCGGCCAGGGCGAGGATACCGGTGCCCGAGCCCAGATCAAGCATGCTCTCTACCTTGCCCCCGGCACAGGCGATGTCGATGGCCTCCAGGCAGGCCTGGGTGGTTGTATGCGTGCCGTCACCGAAGACCACCCCTGAATCGATGGTGATTGCCACCTCATTTTCTCCGGGCGAGGCCTTGATCCAGGTGGGGTTGAGAAGGAAGCGACCGATGCGCACCGGCTGCACGTTGCCTCCCAGCCACTGGGCATAGGTCATTTCATATTCGTCCAGCAGTTTGCGGCCGGGAAAATCGCTCAGGATCTGTAGGACCTTGTCATGTGCTGGCCGGGTAAAAAAGAGAAAGCTGAGGTCGTCTTCGACCCAGTTACCGAGAAAATGCTCGGCCTCAATCGGCTGATGGGCGGGAATAGCCCCTTCTATGTAGTAAATAAAAAGGAGGGTGTCGGGGCGAAGGAGAGGGTGTGGGTGCGGCATCGGGGCGGTTTTTCTAATATCTGATTTTGGTGAGAAAACTCAGGACGCCGCCGACCATGGCCTTCGCCTGTTCCACCGGGATATCGTCGCCCTTGGCTTCAGCGGCTTTGGCGGAGAGTTCCAGCCAGGCGATTATCTCTTTATTTTCCTGCCTGTCGTAAATCTGTCTTTTGTAGGCCTCGCCGGTCAATTGCAAGCCCTTTTTGGCAACCGCTTTATTTTGGATTTCATTGTAAATTTTTATTCCTTTGGCAAGGCAGAGGTTGCGCAGGTGTTTTTCCAGCACCGCGCCGGCGATAATAGTCGCCGCCCGGAGATTATGTAAATCCAGCTGCACCTTGGCGAGTTGCAGCATATCTGCCAAGACGTCACGGGTAATCGCCCCGCTGGTGGTTTCCAGCCAATCGCCGCGCAGGTCTTTCTCGGCTGCGGTGAGGATGCCGATGCCGCGTCGGGTTCGACTTGCAGTGGCCTGGGTGACCTCGGATTTAAAACTTTGGTGATAGGTGCTGTCCTGGCCAAAGACTCGGCCGAGGAAGGACATGGCGGAGATTCTGAAATCGTGAAATTTCTCTTCGCTCACCAGACTTTTCTGCCGGCTTTCTCCGGCCTCGGTGGCAAGTACTTTGTCGCCGGCGGTTAAGAGTGCCGCCAGTTGGGCAACAAGTTCGTCCTGGTTTTTCATGGTAGTTGATTAATTTTTCCGATTTCCTGGGGTGAATGGCGTTTTTTTATTTTCCCCGATATACTCTCTACGGGAAAAAATATCATCAGCCGATTGGCTGTGCACCAGTTTTATATGGTGACCGGCACACTTAGTCATCGGGGAAAAGTTTCAGGGCGGTGTTATTTTTCAAGGTTTCCAGGATAAAAGAGGTCTTGACGTTTTGGATTCCCGGGATGCCCGACAGCTTATTGTTGACGAAATTGGTATAGGCGTTCATGTCTTTCACCGCCACCTTGAGGAGGAAATCGACTTCGCCGGTCAATTGATGACACTCAAGGACCTCGGTCATACTTGTCAGCCGTTCCTTGACGTTTTGCAGGGAGGAGATCTGGTGGTGGCTGAGGCAGACCATAACGATGGTCTGCAGGCCAAACCCCGTCTGCTCTCGGTCAAGGATGGCCACATATTTGGCAATAACCCCCGACCCTTCGAGCCGTCGCACCCGTTCGAGGACGGCGGGAGGCGACAAGCCGACCTTTTGGGCCAGTCTGGCGTTGGTTATCCGGCCGTCCTGCTGCAGTATGGTGAGAATTTTTTTGTCGATCGTATCAAGCATCGTTTGATCCGCTGAAGGATGGATGGTTCTTGGCAGTGAAGATCCCAGATTGTAGCGAATTTTCAACAAAAGGGAAAGAGGTTGATACGATTTCGACCCCCCAAGCCAGAAAGAACCAAGTGCACGTTTTTCGTTGCAGTGCAAAAAAAGTGTTGCCGTGGCCTGAACGTACATTTTGCGGGTTGAAATGGCTGCGATTCTCCCGGTGACTGCACAGGTTGTGTTGCATCCGGTGGAGAGTGGTTTGCCTGGAAAACGTCAAGGCATCAGGCATTTTGCCCCTTAACAGGACGTTTGCCGTGCCCGTTGTCCTCAGTAAATATTCGTCTAAATATAACGAGTTGGCGGCAATTTTAAGGAAGAATTTTGACTATTATCGGCGTTGCCGGTGGTGGAAGTGCCGTTGCCGTTGATTATCATAAAAGTGGTGATAGCATTGGCATAAAGCTTGCTCTTTCATGGGGGTGCTCTGATAGCCAATGGAGATGTGCTGTTAACTTTTTTGAATGGAGGTCTACTGTGACAAGAAATTTTAAAATTCTCTTTTTTGCCATGTTTGCGATTCTGGCTGTTGGTTTGTGGCTGGAACCGGCCTGGGCGGATAAACTACAGGATGCTATCGCCTCAGCGCCCAAAGGGGTCGACAAAGGGCAGATTGATGCCGCCAAGCCGGTCGGTTTTCTTGGTATCCCCGGTGGCCCGCAGGTGAATCTGATCGTCGCCTTTATCTGGGCGGTGTGGGTTGGCTGGATTTTCTCAACAGTCGGTGCCTTCGGCGGGGTAATGGCTGGTGTCGGCCATATGACGGTTTTCGGGCTTGGCGATTACGCCAAGAGTTTTAAACAAACCGCGCCGGGTCTGAATAAAACCATCACCGATTCGATTCGCGGTTCCAACCAGTTTCTGGTCGGTTTGTCCGGGCTTATTTCCTCGTTCAACTATTACCGTATGGGCCGGTTGGTTGTGCCGCTGGCCATAGCGCTCGGAGCAGGTTCCATGCTCGGCGCATGGGGTTCCGTCACTCTGACCGCCGGCAAAATCTCCTTTTCCCAGTATCAAGGATGGTTTGGCCTCTTTGTTTTGATTCTCGGTTGCTATCTGATTTACGAGACCTCTTCCGCGGGGCAAGCCAGTAAAAAGAAAGCCAAGGCGGCCGCACAGGCCTTTGAGGAATCGGTGAAAAAGCAGAAGAGCGGCGAAGTGGTAGATACCGCCGCTCTTGGTGTGAAGGTGACCAAGATGTCGTTCACCCAGATCTGTTTCACCTTTTATGGTGTAGAGTTCAAGTTTAATCCCTTGATTCCCCTCCTCGGCGGTGTGGTAATTTCAGCCCTTGCGGCATTTCTCGGGGTGGGTGGTGGTTTTCTTCTCGTGCCCTTCTTGACAAGTATTGCCGAACTGCCCATGTATCTGGCAGCCGGTACCTCGGCCCTGGCCGTGCTCATTAGCATGATTACCAGTATTATCACCCTTATTTCCAAAGGTGTGACATTCGATTGGGCTTTGATTGGTCTGGAGCTTGTGGGGGTTGCCGTCGGATCGGTTATCGGTCCGAGAACTTCGAAGTATTTCTCCGACCTCTGGCTCAAACGACTTTTTATTGTGCTGGCACTGTATGTCGGTATCGATTATGTGTTAAAAGGATTCTTTAACATTAAAATGTTAGGTTAAATCTGGCGGGCGTTGAGCGTAATAAAAGCTCCGCCTCCTGAGACGGAGCTTTTATTGATGGATTCACTCACCCCTTATTTGATGTTTTTCGATCCTTGGTTCATCGCCCCCTTCAGGTGGCTGTCGTCGCCGATTTTCGGATACCTGCTGGGGACTGTTCTTCTCGGTCTGCAATGTGTGATCTGTGGCGATCTCTCGGCGACCGCCGTAACCTACTCCAACCGGAAGTATTTGAAAAAATTTCAAAAGGAGATGGACAAGCACCACGGCCTCTCCGAGCAGGCCCTGAGAATGGGTGATAAGGAGAGCTATAAAGCGATCAACCGCCAGGCTCTTGATGCCTTTGGCTATTCTTTTTCCCTTGGTGCGGCAATCTTTTGCGTATCCATCTGGCCGATGCCCTTCATCCTCGCTTGGATGCACCTGCGTTTTGCCGATACCCCTCTGGAACTGCCCGTGCACCTTCCCTTCCTTGGCAGCTCCATCCACTATTTTGCCTCCTTTCTTCTTCTCTATATCGTTATCCGAATACTCTACTCGATTATCATGGGTCGCTTTTCCTGGTACACGGGAATGAAAGCTAGGTTGGTTGGTCAGGGTGCCGGCGTGGTGGAATCCCGATAATTTTTCTTGCAAGCCTACTACCGCCGAAGTTTATTCCACCGGGGGTTTTTCTGGGCGTATTCTCCCTCCAGATGGAGATTTGTCCCAGCTGTTTGTGTGTTACAAACATTTTGAACCAAATCTAGATTGATGCACTGCTTGGTTGAGTTTTCCGACCGTCATGGAGTAGTATAACGATGTGATACCAGCCTGGAGAACTGCCATGTACCTTATGGAGGAGGGGAAAAAGCGCGGGATCGCCATGGCCGAGAGCATGGCATCCAGGATAGTCGATCCGCTCCTTGCCCGTGATTACCTGCGCCTGAGCTTCATTGTCAACGAAACCGGCGACGCTCTGTATACTTTTATCCAGGATATCTCCGGCAACGTCATCAGCCATAGCTTCGTTAAGGGTGATCTCGTCCCGGCACAGCTGGCCGGGAACTCTACTGCCTACTGGGAACTGGTGCATTGCCGGGTTTTTCAGAGCTGCGCCGGTGATGAGATCCAGGACTTGACCGAGACCTTTGATTTCATGGCCTATACCCTGCAGGAACGCATCCTGGAACTGCATGCCACCCAACTCAACTTGACCCAGCAGCAGCACCTGCTCTCCACGGTGCTGGACATGAACCCGGACCGGGTATCAATGGTCGACACGCGCATGGTCTATCAGACCGCCAACCGAACCTTTGCCCAATCGGTGGGCAGGGAAATTGCCGAGATTCAGGGGTGCAGCGACTTCAGCCTGTTCCCCGAAGAGGAGGCAGAACGGCGCAACCTTGAAGGTCGGATGGTGCTTACCAGCGGCAGCCGGGTTGACCGCCAGGAAAAGTTGGAAACAGCTGACGACACCAAATGGTTTCACGTGGTGCAGATCCCGGTACTGAACGAACGCGGCAGTATCACAGGCCTTTTACGCATGGACCGCGACATCACCAATATCAAGGAATACGAACAGCAGCTCTTACAGGCTCAGAAAATGGAATCCATAGGCAAACTGGCCGGCGGCGTCGCCCATGAAATAAACACCCCCCCTGGGCATCATCCTTGGCTACTCCCAGCTGCTCCAAGAAGAGACCGGGGAGGGCCAGGTAACAGAAGATTTGAAAATCATTGAGAAACAGGCGAAGATTTGCCGTAAGATAGTTGCCGATCTGCTCGGCTTTTCCCGGCAAAACGCATCGGAAAAGCGCGAGATGTGCTTCAACAATTCGATAATGGAGTGCATCACCCTGGTCAAGCACTCATTCAGTTTGGACCGGGTGGAGATCCAGACCCGGCTCGATGACCGTTTCCCCACCATCTACGGCGACCCGGAAAAGCTCAAACAGGTGTGGGTGAACCTACTCACCAACGCCAAGGATGCCATGTCCGCCGATGGGGGCGTCATCTATGTCACCACCGAACTCGACAGTCCCAGGGGGATTGTCACCCTGTACATCGCCGACACCGGTTACGGCATCGCACCAGGTGCGCAGACAAAGATCTTCGACCCGTTTTTTACCATCCCCCTCGACCACTGTTTCCCGGCAACAACCTGAGACAACAAAGGAGTTTTTCCCATGGCCAACATCATTGTCCTGGATGACGTATCCGACGCAGGCATCCTGATCAAGCGTATCCTGCAACGCCTGGGTCACTTGGTCACCACCTTCACCGAAGAGGAGGAGGCAATCACTCATGCCCGGACCAACCCGGTCGACCTCGCCATACTCGACATCAAGCTAAAAAAGATGACCGGGATGGAAGTGCTGGCAGAACTCAAAAAACTTTCACCCGAACTGAAGGTGATCATGCTCACCGGATACCCAACCCTGGAAACCGCCAGGGAGTCGATGAAACTCGGGGCCAGCGAATACTGCGTCAAACCCATCGACAAGGACGAACTGGAGACTAAAGTCGCCACCCTGCTGGCACCAAGGCACGAGTGACAGCCATGCATTTCGGTGAACTGTTGCACCACTGGAGCTTGCGGCTCTTTGCCCCCGGCAGTCATCTGCGCGCCAAGTATAACGCACTGAAAGAACTGCTGGAAGCGGACAAACGGGCGCTGGAAATCATCGCCGACCTTGAGACCCATCTCTATGGCCGAGATCTGGCCGACAACGCCCGCATCCGCTGGCTGCTGGAAGAACTTGAGCACGACGTGCGCACCATGGTCCACGCCCTGGTACGCATGAACCCGTCTGCCAATCGGGATCTGCCCTCCAGCCTGCAGGATGTCTGCCGTGCACTCAGCCGGAGCTGTCCGCCTCCCACCTATGACACCTCTCATCCCCTGGTTCTGGCTCTTGACCAGGTGGCCGCCATGCCACAGCTTGCCGGGGGCAAGGCCGCCCACCTGGCTGCCGCCGGGATGGCAGGTGTTCCCATCCCGGCAGGCGTGGTTATCACCGCCAGCGCCTTCCACCTGTTTCTCAAGGCCAATGGTCTCGACCAGGTGATAGAAAGCCGTTTTCGGGAAATCAGCCTGGCCAACCAGGAGGCGATTATCCGTGTTACCGGGGAAATGCAGGAACGCATCCTGGCCGGACTGATACCGGAAGAGCTGGAGCACGAGTTTCTCAGGCTGGTGTCAGCCGTCATGCCCGGGGAAGGGCTTTTCGCTGTCCGCTCCAGTGCCCTGGCCGAGGATGGCCATATCTCTTTTGCCGGCCAATACGCCAGCGAACTCAATGTTCTGCCGGAAGGGTTGCTCTCCGCCTACAAACGGGTCCTGGCCGGAAAATATTGCCCACGAGCAGTGAGCTACCGCATCACCCACGGACTCTCCGACGCAGACACCGCCATGGCGGTACTGATAGTGCCGATGATCAACCATGGCGTAGCCGGAGTCGCCTATACCCGCGACCCCGCTTGCCCGGCTGTCGGAGGTGAGGCCATCGGCGTATATGCCGTCGCCGGGCTTGCCTGCGAACTGGTAGAGGGCATACAAACCCCGGACCGTTACTACCTGAGCAGACAGGTACAACCTAACCTGCTGGTCGGTTGCCGGAGCGGCGGACGCATAGCAGCCGCCAGCCTGGAACAGCTTGGCAAGTATTGTATGACACTGGAAGAGCATTTCGGCTCGCCCAGGGATATCGAGTGGGCCCTGGACATACGGCAGCAACCAGTCATCCTGCAATGCCGGCCACTGTGCCAGGAAAAAGAACCGGAACCTACGCTGCCAGGGTCGGAGGAGACCTCCGCCCAACTGCTGGCAGGACTCGTCTGTGCCTCCTCAGGGGCGGCCTGCGGTCCGGTGTTCAGGGCCGAACATGGCCATGATTTCCCCCTCATCCCCCAGGGGTCGGTTCTGGTTACCTCAACCTTGCGGCCGTCCCTTTCCCTGTTTCTCGACCGGACCGCCGCGGTTCTGGCGACAACCGGCAGCAGGGCCAGTCACCTTGCCTCGGTAGCCCGCGAGCGGGGGATCCCGGTCCTGGTGGGGAGCGGTCTTGAACGTCTTCCAACAGGGGAGCTGGTAACGGTGGATGCCGGGGCAGGCACCGTCTCTGTCGGCTGCTTGCCGTCGGTTCTGGCCAGAGTCGCCAAGGCGCGGGACAGGGTGGCGGTCATGCGGCAATCCTTTGAAACACTGGCTGGGTTATCCGTGCACCTGCACCTGACTGATCCGTCTGCCAGTGGGTTTTGTCCGACAAACTGCCGGTCCCTGCATGATTTCATCCGCTACTGCCACGAGAAAGGGGTCAGCGAGATGTTTTCTCTGGTACAGCGGGGCGGCCGGGGCATGGGGAGATCGAGGCGACTGCAGACGGGCCTGCCCCTGGTCATGTATGTGCTTGATCTCGGTGGAGGGCTGCGCCGGCACATACCGAAACATGGGGATCTCGACCCGGCACATGTCACTTGCCTCCCCATGAGCGCCTGCTGGAAGGGTATGTCGGACGCGCGCATTGCCTGGGACGACGCCCTCCTGCATGTCGATTGGCAAGAATTTGACCGGATGAGCGGTGGAATTTTTGCTAAAGACAGCAGACTCCTGGCAAGCTACGCCGTAATCTCCCGAGATTACCTGCATATGAACATCCGTTTCGGTTATCATTTTTCCATCCTCGACTCCATCTGCGGCGATATTCCGGGCGCTAACTATATCCAGTTCCGATTCAAGGGTGGGGGCACGGCCTTGGAGGGCCGCATGTTGCGCCTGCTGTTCATCAACCGGGTGCTGTCAAGCTGGGGCTTTACCACCACCATCAGAAGTGATATGCTTGACGCCACAAGCTGGCGGCAGGATCTGTTGTCCACCAGAGCCAACCTGGAGAAGATCGGTCTGCTGCTGGCCAAAACACGTATGCTGGACACTCGCCTGGTCAGTGAGGACGATGCATTGATCCAGGCCGGTGAATTTCTCAACCTTGTCGACTCCCGCCCTGAAGATGAGCATTAAACACTACGAACCGATCTGGGTCACCGACCACTTGGCTGTGGGGGCAGCTCCGATGAGTTACGCCCAGCTGGACGCCCTGCATGATGCTGGGATTACCTGTATCCTCAACTTGTGCGGTGAATTCTGCGACCTGCAGGATATCGAAAGCAAGGCCGGTTTCGAGGTGTACCACATGCCTCTTGCCGACGAGGAGGCCCCGGAACTGGCCGAGCTGGAGAAGTCCCTGGCCTGGCTGGACGAGGCCATTTATCTGGGCAAGAAGGTGCTCATTCATTGCCGACACGGTATCGGCCGTACCGGTACCGTGCTCAACGGCTACCTGCTGCGACGCGGCCTCGGCCACCGTCAGGCCTGGCTCAAGTTGCGCAAGCTGCGCGCAAAACCTGCGAATTTCAACCAATGGTGGACCATCCGCAAATACGGGCGGAATTCCCCGAAACTGACCATCCGCGAGCCGTCACTGGAGTTCCGCCATGCGGTTGATCTGCAGCCTTTTTTTAATGACTACGAAAACCTGGTCCAGAACATCGACAACCGATTCCAGGCCGAACAGCCGGAGTGGGAATGCTGCGGCAGTGACCATGCCCGCTGCTGCACCACTCCCATCCATCTTACCCTGATCGAGGCTGTTTACCTGACCCAGCGTATCAACAACCAGCTCTCCAGCCAGCAACGCCTGGAGGTCATCGACAGGGCTGTGACAGCGGCACGACTGGAACGGGCGGTGATAAAAAACATCGGTGACGGTGAGTTCTGTCTGCTGGCCGCCGATACCGTATGCCCCTTGGTCGACAATGGCCACTGCCTGCTCTTCGCCTTCCGCCCCCTGCAGTGCCGCACATACGGGCTGAATAGCGCAAGCAGCAACGAGCTTTGGGACACGATCCTCCTGCCGGCCCTGGACAAGCTGTCCGGCGATATCTGGCCGGCAGTCTCCGCCTCCATCGTGCCGGAGGACATTCCCGGCTTTGCCCTGACAGACGTGGTTTCCGGCAAATACATCCAGGCGCTGTTCCACCTGATGATCGAACAGTCCGCCACCTGAATATCCCGGATAGCAACCATCCTGTGCCGGCACCTCGGTAGCGGCCACCTAAAAAATTCCGAAATCGACCCCAGCTGAAAGCGTCTGCCCCAGTTCCTCCAGGCGTTCGAGATCCAGGTCGGTGGGTGGCCCGACTTGGCGGGAATGTTCCTGGATCTGCCGCCACTTATACCCGTGTAAACAGGGGGACATCTTATCAATTGTTGGAAAACAATCAGTAAGGTGTCCCCCTTTCGGATGTCCCCCTTTCGGTTGCGTCCCCCTTTCGAGTCTACTACCGCCTAAGTTTATTCCACCGGGGGTTTTTGGTGTTTATCTTCGGCTTCGTCAGCCTTATCTTCAGGTGCATCCGTATCATACAATTGTTTGGCGGCCAACAGGAGCCATGGAATTGCGAGGATTGGGGCAAAGTTTGGTGCGGCTTGCGCCAGTTGCTCCAGGGCGGGATGGGTTAGATACAGGCGTGGAATGCCATATTTCAAGGCGCAATAGAATGCTATCGCCAGCAGGATGCTTGCCCACCAGGGCATACGAAGAGGCAGCGAGCGATTTGCAAAATCCTTTTTTGTCATACCTGTTCCTCTAGAACCAACTGAACCATCTCCCGCACCTGGGAGTCGGGGTCGTCTTGCCGTTGACGGACAAGCTCCATGGCCGTTTCGTTACCGATAATACCCAGGAGGGAGATGGCCTCGCCGCGCAACAGAGGTTCGTCGGCAGCCAGTAATTCGAGGAGGGAAGGGATGGCAAGATCAAGCTTGTCCGGCTGAATGAGCAGAAGCTCTTCAAAAAGAACGGAGATGCCGAGGCGCACACTGAAACGCTGATCTCGAAGAATGTCGCCGGTCCAGGTGTAGTATCTCGGCTCACGGCGGAACATCGCGACTATATTTTCGACATGCCCCTGGTCGAGAAAATCTGCAATAACCTGTTTCAGTTCCTGATCACTGACCGAGTTGCGTGATTGTGGCATAATGTGGCAAGAAAAGTTGTATTTTCACCTTAGAATTGACTACAATAAAAAATTATGCAGTAATAGTGCTTCTCCTTGCAGCGAAACGCAAGACATTTGTTGTATCCGGTTTGCCTGCCGCTTGGGCGTAGGACCAATTAATTTTTAACGAAGGGGTGACTGTCTTGGCAAAAACAGAACGGTTGTTTTTTGCGGTGATGCTCCTTGCGGTGGGGATGTGGCTGGGCGGCTGCGGGCAGATGCCGCACATGGTGCATATCAGCACCGATCCCTCGGGGGCGATGGTGTTCTTCAACGACAAAGTGATAGGCGAAACACCTATGGATACAGTAATCCAGCAACGCAGGGGCGATCGTCACACTGAACGGTGAAGCCATTGGCGAGACGCCGTTCACGACCATTGTACGCGAGAGGATTGGCAATCCCCGGGTTTTCGACTTTGTTGCGGTAAAGGAAGGGTATCAGAAGGGGCAAACCGTGTTAAAAGAGTTTCTGCCCCAGGAAAATGGCACGACATTTGTTTTTCCCGAGAGCCTGCATTTTGAATTGTAAAAGTGAACTGCAAAAAACCAGCAAGGAGGAAATCTGCTATGACCACAGAGTGGAGTGTTGGGATGATGCTTGGGATCTCCAGTGGCTACTGGCGCGGGTGTGCCCTCCAAGCCGGAGTACGGTTGAAGATTTTCTCGGTGCTCGGAAGCGGCCCAAAGGATGCGCTGGAGGTAGCGCATGTGGTCGGCAGCGAAAGCCGGGCCACAGGATTGCTGCTTGACGCCCTGGCGGCCATGCAATTGCTTGTGAAAACAGACGGCATGTATAAAAACAGCGAGTTCGCCGGAAAATTTCTTGACGCCGGTTTACCGGGCTATATGGGACATATCATCCTTCATCACCACCACATCCTTGATGGTTGGGCGCAGCTTGATGCTGCGGTGATGACCGGGGAAAAAGTAACTCGGCGTTCTTACGGTACGGAGATTGAGCGAGAAAGTTTTCTGCTGGGCATGTTCAACCTGGCGATGGGGATTGCCCCGCAGTTGGTGGGGCAGTTCGATCTGACCGGACGAAAAAGACTGCTCGATCTGGGTGGCGGTCCCGGAACCTATGCCATTCACTTTTGTCAGGCCAACCCCGAACTTACAGCGGTAATCCTTGATCGGCAAAGCACCGAACCCTTTGCTCGGCAGACCGTGGCTCGCTTTGGGTTATCTGAACGTATCGAATTTATCGGTGGGGATTTTAATATTGACCCGATAAGCGGCGGACCCTACGATGTCGCCTGGTTATCGCATATCCTGCACAGCAACTCTCCGGAGGAGTGTCAGGAGTGTATTAACAAGACCGTTGCCGCTCTGGTACCGGGTGGTTTGCTTCTCATCCACGATTTCATCCTCGACGACGCGAAGGATGGGCCGGAGTTTGCCGCACTTTTTTCTCTTAATATGCTGGTTGGAACCGATGGCGGCCGGAGTTATTCGCGGGCCGAGATATTCGCCATGCTGAATCAGGCCGGGGTGAGCGAGATCAGCCACCGGAAATGTGCTACCCCAAACGATTCTTCGGTTATCAGCGGGGTGAAGAAATAAGTCGGATGCGATGCTGGTACCGGTTCGCCGCTCTTGGTATTTGTCTGGTCCAGACGGAAGATGCCGGCACGACGCCGATCGATGCCGTTGATCTAACCGATGTCTGGTCTTTTTAAAAAACCGACACGCCTTCAAGCTACGATGGGCAATGAACATTTGCCGGCCAAGTCCGGTCGCTTCTTCGCCTGGGGCTCTTAATTTCTTTTTCCCTCACAAATTTGTAAATTTCGCAGCCACAGGATACGATTTTGTAGGATAGAAAAAAAATTACACTTGCGTGCAGAAATCCGCAAAATTAGTTGCGTCAGCCGAGGCAATCAGATAGCATGAAGTCGCTGAAGCAAAGGAGGATTATCGGTGCATACTTAAAATGTATTCAATTTCAGTATACTGGTTTTCCCTCCTGGATTTAGACCAGAACACAGGGTCGTTGAGGATACCAATGTCAAAAGTGGTGCAGTATGAGTATGAATGATACTCTTCCGCACCACCGGGCATGGTCAACCGAACAAAAAAGCTGTTACAACACAAGAGGAGAAAAGTATGTCAAAGCGAAGGATTTCCGTATTTTCAATGATGGTTGCCGCAGGTATGACACTTGCGTTAATCGGTTCAGCAGGAGCTGCCGACAAAGCCATCAAAGTCGCCACCCAGTCGCCGCTGTCCGGAGATCAAAGTCTCACTGGTGTGGACATTAAACGTGGCGCCGAGATGGCCCTCGAGCAACTGGGCGGACCCTTGACCGCCTTGGGTTTTAAAGTCACCTTGGCCCCGTTCGATGATCAAGCCAATCCGGATAACGGTGTTGCCAATGCCAAGCAAATAGTGTCAGACCCGGCAATTCTCGGCATTGTCGGCCATTATAACTCCGGCGTACAGATCCCTTCCTCCGAAGTGTATCATACCTCCGGACTGGTCAATGTTTCTCCGGCAAACACCAACCCGAAGGTCACCACCCGTGGCTATCTGGAAGTTAACCGTATCGTTGGACGTGATGACGTTCAGGGTGTGGTCGGTGCCGACTTTGCCGCCGCCAAAGGCGTGAAGACCGCCTTTGTTGTTCATGACAAGTCCGCTTACGGTCAAGGCATTGCCGAGTTCTTTAAGAAAAGAGCCGAGGAAAACAAGATCAAACTCTTGGGTTTTGAAGGAACCGAAGAGAAAGCCAATTTTGACGCCCTTCTGTCCCCGGTCATCGCCGGCAATCCGGATATGGTGTACTTTGGCGGTATGGCCGCGCAAGCTGCCCTGCTTTTCAAACAAGCACGAGAGAAAGGGTATGAGGGTACCTTCATGAGTGATGATGGTTTTGACTCCGCAGACGCTGCAAAAATCGGTGGAAAAACCCTGCTCTCCGGTGGTGGAACTTTCTACTCAACTGTTGCCGGTCCCGCATCTGTATACCCCGGAACCGCTAAATTCATTGAAGATTTTACCGCCAAATACAAAGCTGCACCGCAGCCATTTGCGGCCCAGAGTTTTGACTGCATGGCTATCGTGCTGAAGGCCATTGAGAATGCTGCTGTTGCCAATAAAAATGAAGTTCCGACCCGAGAGGCAGTAGCCAAGGCCGTTCGTGCTCTCCAGGGCTTCAAGGGAATTACCGGCACCTATACCTTTAATGCCATTGGTGATCCGGAGAAATCGTTGTATTTCATCCAGCAGGTCAAATCTGCCGATCCTGCCGCATGGCCCACCAATCCAATAGTTCAGACTCTTGAGATTGCGCCTCCCAAATAAGACCTCCTAGGTTTTTTGCCCCGGCCCTTTGTTGTTTAAAGGGCCGGTTCTTTATCAACTCCGGGGAGCCTTTATGAAACGATTCCTGAGATATATTAATGTATATGAATTAGTGCGGCCGATCGGTCAGCTGCTGGTGTTTTCCGTCGGCAGCGCCGCAGCCATGTCGGCAATTGTAGTGGCACTGGCCCTGGTTCTTGATAGATCGGCGGTCGGCGTGCATCTCATGGAGAAGCTCAATGTCACTGTGCTTACCTATACCCTCACCAACCTGCCCCAGGTGGTTATCGACGGCTTGACCATCGGCTTCGTCTACGCTGCCATCGCTCTCGGCTATACCATGGTGTACGGGGTTCTCCAGTTCATTAACTTCGCCCATAGTGAAATTTTTGCGGTCGGGGCCTTTGTCGGGGTGGAGCTGCTTATCTTCCTCCAGTCGGCAGGCGTTCTGGCCGGGGCATCGCTGTTTATGGCCTATGCCTACCTGCTTTTGGCAATTCTTCTCGGCATGCTCGCCGCCGGCGGTCTGGCTGTAGCGGTCGAACGAATCGCCTATCGCCCCCTGCGCGGGGCATCGCGCCTTGTGCCTTTGATTTCGGCCATCGGCGTCTCCTTCCTGCTCCAGGATGTTATCCGTCTGGTGGAAGGCTTGACCTCCGGCCAGTTCAACCGCATCATGCCGACCTTTGGCAACTTCGATGATCGGATAATCTTTGGGAAATTGGTTTTGGGTGCCTCAAAGCTCACCCTGGGGATTTCCATCAAATCGATTATCGTTATTGTTGTCGCCGTGTTGATGCTGGTCGGCCTTAACTATCTAGTGAACGCCACCAGGGTCGGCAAGGCGATTCGCGCGGTTGCTCAGGACATGCCGACCGCCAGTCTCATGGGAATAAACGTCAACCGCATTATCTCTCTGACCTTTCTTGTCGGCGGACTTTTGGGTGGCGCAGCCGGTGTGCTGTACGCTCTGAAATTTACCAGGATTGATCCCTTTATCGGCTTTTTCCCCGGACTGAAGGCATTCACCGCGGCGGTCCTCGGCGGCATCGGCAACATGACCGGGGCGCTCCTTGGGGGTATTATACTTGGCTTGCTGGAAACCTTTGCCGGTTCGTACATGGGAACATTCACCATGGGTGCGGCCGGTTCGGAATACAAGGATATCTTCGCCTTCAGTATTCTTATTCTGGTGCTCATTTTCCGGCCTCAGGGGCTGATGGGCAAAAATGTCGGTCAGAAAGCATAGGAGATTCTCATGGTTTCGTCGTATTTAAAAGCATTGTTCGATAAAGTAAACCAGGGGCCATTGGCGTATGTTTTTATCCTCGTCCATATGATTGCCGGCACTTTTTTGGTATATACCCAGCCGCGCTCCAATCTGGCCTTTCTGGTTCTTATCACTTCGTTTTTGTCACTCTATTTTTTTCGTGCCGACGCGCGTTTCAAGCTTATCGTCGCAGCGATTATGGCTCTGGTCATTATTCCCATCATCGGAGTGAGAAATATCTTTTATCTCGAGGTCATCTTCCAGATCAGCGTCTTTGCGGCACTGGCCCTTGGCCTGAATATCGTCGTCGGCTTTGCCGGTCTACTTGATCTCGGCTATGTCGCTTTTTATGCAGTAGGCGCATATCTGTGGGCCTTTTTCGGGTCACAGCAATTCTACGTGCTGCACTTTGCCCCTGGCACGCAACCGGCAGGATTGCCTTTTCTTCTGCCGGGTGACGCCTTTTATATGTTTCTTTTGGTCGGCGTCGTCATCGCCGGTCTTACCGGGATTCTTCTCGGTCTGCCGGTTCTCAGGCTGAAGGGTGATTACCTGGCCATCGTTACCTTAGGCTTTGGAGAGGTTATCCGGGTACTCGCCAACAACCTCGATAAGCCGCTGAATATCACTAATGGCCCCCAGGGCATCACCCCGATCCAGCGGCCGACCATGCCGGAGTTCGCAGTTGATTGGTTCAATACAATCTTCAGTCCGTTGATTGGTCATCCGATAAGTCGGGCGGATATGTACAATCTCATGTTTTACATCCTCGCCCTGATGGTCATTATTGTCATTATCTTTGTTACCAGACGTCTTGACGACTCGAAACTTGGCAGGGCCTGGACGGCGGTACGCGAGGATGAAACCGCGGCCATCGCCCAGGGTATCCCGCTGGTACGGATGAAACTTACCGCTTTTGCCGTCGGCGCCAGTTTTGCCGGAGTCATGGGTGTCCTGCTGGCCGCCAGCCGCACCTTTATCAGTCCGGAGTCTTTTACCTTCATGCAGTCCATAGGCGTCCTGTCGATGGTTATTCTCGGCGGTTCCGGCAGTATTCCCGGGGTTATTCTCGGGGCGGCGACGGTGACTATCCTCAACCTCCAGGTGCTCCAGGGTTTTTCTCTGTATCTCAATGACCTGCGCCAGAGTGATGCGGTAATTCCGGTTATTAATTTTGCCTGGAAGAATCTGTCGACCCAGTTGGATCCGGCAAAATATCAGAAACTGCTTTTTGGTCTCATTCTCATTCTGATGATGATCTTTCGGCCCGCCGGTTTGATTCCCGCCAAACGGCGTAAACGCGATGTGGCCCGGGAAGAGACCAAATAAGGAGAACTGCCAATGGCATTACTTGAAATTGCAAATATTACCAAGACCTTTGGTGGACTAAAAGCGATCAGTGACGTCACTTTTTCTCTGGAAAAAGGTCGAATTGTTTCGATAATCGGCCCGAACGGCGCTGGGAAAACATCTTTTTTCAATACCCTCACCGGCATATACAAGCCGGATAGCGGATCAATCACCTTTAATGGCAAATCTCTTCTCGGCCTCAGGCCGGATCAGATAGCCGCCTGCGGCATAGCGCGAACCTTCCAGAACATCCGCCTTTTTCCCGACATGACGGTTATTGAGAATATCATGGTCGGGATGCACATTCATTTTAAACAATCGGCCCTGGCAATCCTGTTCAGATCGCCGGCCTTCAAGAAAGAGGAAAGGGAAGCCGAGCAGAAGGCATTACGGCTGATGAAGTATGTCGGCTTGCACAATGTGGAAAATGAACTTGCCAAGAATCTCCCCTACGGGGCCCAGCGTCGACTGGAGATTGCCCGGGCATTAGCCGCCGATCCGCAATTGCTGTTGCTCGACGAACCGGCCGCCGGCATGAATCCGCAGGAGACCGAGGATATAATCCAACTGTTCAGGAATATCCGCGACAAAATGGGCATTACCATCCTCCTCATCGAGCACGATATGCGCGTGGTTATGAACATATCCGAAGATATCTGCGTTATGGATTACGGGGTGAAAATAGCCCAGGGTACGCCCGCGGAAATACGCAACAACAGCCGCGTCATCGAGGCCTACCTTGGGCGTGGCGCCGTGGCCGGACAGCATGAGGAGAAAATGCAATGAGCCTCTTGACAATTGACAATATCCATAGTTATTACGGCCATATTCATGCCCTGAAAGGGATATCGGTAGAGGTCAACGAAGGGGAGATCGTCACCCTTATCGGTTCCAACGGGGCCGGGAAAAGCACGGCACTGCGCAGCATTTCCGGCATGCTGCATCCCAAGAAGGGGCGGATTGTCTTTGACGGCAAGGACATAACGAAGATGGAACCGCATGAGATCGTTCACCAGGGCATGGTGCATGTACCCGAGGGGCGGGGCATATTCCCGACGCTTACGGTCAAGGAAAACCTGGAGATGGGTGCCTTTACGGTCGACGACGCGAATCTGGTTGAAGAGCGGATGGAAAATGGCTTCACCCTCTTTCCCCGCTTAAAAGAGCGAATAGATCAGTATGGCGGGACGCTGTCCGGCGGGGAACAGCAGATGCTGGCCATTGCCCGCGGCCTCATGCTCAATCCGCGCCTCCTCATGCTCGATGAGCCGTCGATGGGCTTGGCGCCGATTCTTGTTGAGCTGATTTTTGATATCATCAAGCAACTGAACGACCAGGGCACCACCATCCTGCTGGTTGAACAGAATGCCCTCATGGCCCTGTCCATTGCCCATCGCGGCTATGTTCTGCAGACCGGAGAAATCACCGTCACCGATTCAGCGGTGCACCTCAGAAGTAATAAAGCCGTGCAGAAGGCCTATCTCGGTATGGCCTGAGGGAAGAGCCAAACCGTCAATGGCCGTTTTGCAAGTCCATGGCCACCAGCATGGCGTAGTGGCCGTTATAACTGAGGAGCTCTTCATGGCTGCCCTGTTCGACAATTCGGCCGTGCGCCATAACGATAATGTGATCGACACGTCTAATTGTTGAAAGGCGGTGGGCAATGACCAGCGAGGTCCGTCCCTTAAAGCTGTCGGCGATGGCCTGCTCAAGGATGTTTTCCGACTCGGTGTCGATTGCCGCCGTCGCCTCATCAAGGACGAGGATGGCCGGATTGCGGCAGAGGACGCGGGCAAAGGAGAGCAGCTGTTTTTCACCGGTCGACAGCTCCATTCCACCTTCGCCGATGGCGGTGTCGAGACCTTGCGGCAGTTTCTGCACGAAGCGATTCATGCCGGTACGGGTGAGAATCTCCTGCACCTGCTGTCGGCTGTGGCCGGTGTCCATGACGATGTTGGCCAGCAGGGTATCCTGGAGAATGAACACATCCTGCAGGATAACACCGACCATCAGTCGCAGTTCTTGGAGATCGAGGGTGGCGATATCCGTATCGTCGATGAGGATATGCCCTTCCTGTGGGTCGTAAAATCTGAGGAGGAGGTTGACAAGGGTGGTCTTGCCGGAACCGGTTGTCCCGACCAGGGCTACTGTTTGTCCGGGCCGCAGGGTAAGAGAGATGTTGTGCAGTACCGGATTGTCCGGCGCGTATCCAAAGCGCAGATTACGGAATTCAAGCCTTCCCTTAAGGTTTGTGATGGTCGCGGGGACCGATGCCTGCGGGATACTGCTCTTGGTGTCGAGCAGCTGAAAAATCCGTTCGGCCGAGGCCATGGCCGATTGAACGATCGAATATTTTTGGGCAAGTTCGCGGAGAGGTTGGAAGAAAAGGCGCATATAGGAAATGAAGGCGACCAGTTCGCCGAGGGTCAGTCTTTTCTGCAACACCTCACCACCGCCGTACCAGAGAATCAGGGCCAGCGCCGCCGAACTGAGAAATTCCGTGAGTGGCATAAAGATGCCGAAGAGACGAATCTGGCCGAGTGTTTGATTCAGGTATCCGGCGCTGAGGCCTTCGAAGGTGCGGCGCGATGTTTCCTGTCGGCCGAAGAGCTGCAGGATGGCGATGCCGGACAGGGTTTCCGAGAGAAAACTGTTGAGTTTTGCCAGTTGGCTGCGTATGGCGCGGAAGCATTGCCGCGCCAGCTGAGCAAAAAAGAGAGTAATAATAAGGGCAATAGGAACGAAAATCGCCATCAGAGCCGCCAGCCGCGGGTTCATCCAGAACAGCAGAACCAGGATTCCGAGCAGTCGCAGCAGGTCATTGAAGAGGGTGACGATGACCGAGGTGAACATTTCATTCATGTTCTGAATATCGTTGGTCAGCCGGGTTACCAGCTGGCCGGTACGACGGGTGTTGAAAAACGGCAAATCGAGATGGAGAAGATGGTTGAAAAGACTTTGTCGGACGCCGTGCATAACCCACTGCCCCACCCATTCGAGGACGAGGATCTGGCAGAAAGTCGCAAAAAACACGCCGATTATAATGCTGCCGTAAAGGAATGCCTTTTCGCCAAGCCCGGCAATTCTCAGGTCTGTCGGCAACTGGTTTGCGGTAATGGAATGGTCGATGGCCGTCTGCACCAGATAGGGCAGGGTCAGTGTCGCCCAGGTGATGACAAGAGAGATGAGCACGGCACCGATCAACCCAAGCGTATAGGGCGCCGAAAATTGCAGGATTCTGCGCCATAGCTGCAGGTCTCCGAGAGAGGCTTGCCGACCCTCTTCACTGTAACCGTAGTCCATCATGGCAGGGCGACCTCTTCTTGGCTATCTTGCTGCATCTGTTTTTCGAACATCGCTTGATACAGGGAGTTGGTGGCGAGCAGGTGCTCATGGTCGCCTTCGCTCTGCACCGCGCCGTCGCCGAGGATGATGATATGGTCGGTCATCGACAGTAATTTGATCCGATTGGAGACGATAACCACGGTTTTTCCCTGGAAATGCCGTTTGAGCCCGGCAAACACCTCATGTTCGGTGGCCACATCAACCGCCGACAAACCGTCGTCGATGATCAGCACCGGTCGATCACAGAGCAGAGCCCGAGCCAGGGCCAGGCGCTGGCGTTGGCCCCCGGAGAGTTTTACGCCGCGTTCGCCGATCAGGGTGTCATAGCCATCTTTCTGCGCCAGGATATCTTCATGGATCGCCGCATTGACGGCGGCTTTGACAATATCTTCGCGGCCCGCATCCGGTCGGCCAAGGGCGATATTGGCAGCGATGGTATCGGAGAAAAGGACCGGCTCCTGGCCGACGTAACCGATGTGGGAACGGATAAAGGCCAGAGGCAGCTGGTTCACTTCAAGGCCGCCGAAGAGCAGCATGGAGTCGGCGAGAGGGTAGAGCCTTACCAGCAGCCGACAAAGGGTCGATTTACCGGATCCGGTGCGACCGGTCACCCCGTGAATGCCGGGTCCGAGGTTGAGGCTGAGGTCGCGGAGGACCGGGCTGTTGCCGGAAGGGTAGGTAAAGGTTAAATGGGTCAATTGGAACCCGGGTCGGACCAGCCTCTCCGGCTCTTTCTCGGGGAGCGGATCCGGCAAGGTAGATTGACTGGTAACAAGGCCGTAAATGCGATCAAGGGAAGTAAGGCCACGCTGCACCAGGTTGGCCACCCAGCCTATGGCCATCATCGGCCAGATGAGCATATACAGATAGGTGATGAAAGCAACGAAATCGCCCAGGGTGATGGTCGCTTCGATCACCAGACTGCCGCCGAAATAAAGGACCATGAGCATTCCGGTGCTGCCGACCAAAGTGGCCAGGGGGGTGATCAAACCCTGGATGACGGCGACCTGCAGGTTGCTTTTCACATATTTTTTGCCGATCCGGTCAAACCTGTCGGTTTGAAATTTTTCCATGGTATAGGCCTTGATCAGGCCTATGGAAATAAGGTTGGAGCGGGAAAATTCGGTCAATTCGGCAAACTCTTCCTGCACCGTGGCAAACTTGCGGTGCAGTTTAGCCGAGAGGACCCGGGTGGCGACCGCCAGAAAGGGCATCGGCAGCAGGGCCAGAAAGGTGAGGAGCGGGTGGATGGCAATCATGAAACCAATGGCCGCAAGAGACATTACCAGGGAATCGACGGCCGCCACCAACCCCATGCCGCAGGCCATCTGCACGGCGGAGAGATCGTTGCTGGAGTGGGCCATGAGGTCGCCGGTGGTTCGTCTCTCAAAAAACGGCGCATCCATTTTGAGGATGTGGCTAAAGATGCGGTTCCTGACCATCTGCTCAAGAAGCCTGGAAAAACCGATGATCATATAGCGCCAGATAAAGCGCAGCGCAACGACGAGGACGGCGATGAAGACAATGATCCCGGCCAGGCGAAGGAGGCCGGTGGGGGTGATAGTCAGGGACTCCAGGGCATCAACTCCGCGTTTGATGAATTTTGGTATGATGAGCTGGAGAAAGTCGACAAGGATCAGGGCGGCAAGTCCTCCGAGAATCTGCAGATAATGGCGTCGAAAGGAGGGCAGCAGCAGGTCGCGAAGCTGCGCAAATGGAACACGCTTGGTGGTGCCGTTGGGGTTTGGCCTGGAGGTTTGTATGTTCAATCGCGCGGCTCGGTTATAATAGGCAAGAAAGTACAGCATCCTAAGTGACTCAACAATGGACCATCGCAGACAATAATGACCATTTGTCGGAAAGTCACTTGAAAATCGGGAAAGCTGCTGTCTGGTCTCTCTTGGCTCGTGTATATTGTTTCGGCGGGTGGGTTTTGAGACATTTGCAGGCATCAAGGTATGCATTTCTGATCTTGCAAATTGGCAAGGCCATGACTACATTGTGCCCTTTTTCACATTCCATAGCGGCTTTTAAAAAATTCGAACAGAGAGAAAGAGATGCTGACAACACTGGCTATATATTGCGGGGTAGGGGCTGTCGCAGGGATTCTTGCAGGCCTGTTGGGTATAGGCGGCGGCTTGGTGATTGTACCGATGCTGGTCTATGTCTTTGAAATACGAGCTATTCCCCATGAGTTGATCATGCATCTGGCCCTGGCGACCTCCATGGCCAGCATCATGTTTACCTCGGTTTCCAGCTTTATGGCGCATCATCGGCGCGGGGCGGTGCACTGGGATGTGGTAAAAAAAATAGTTGTCGGTATCTTCACTGGTACCTTTCTCGGTTCTTGTATTGCCTCATCGTTGTCCTCAAATTTCCTGAAAATATTTTTTGTAATTTTTCTTTATTTCGTTGCAACCCAGCTTCTCTTCAATAAGAAGCCGAAAGGCGGGCGTGAGCTGCCCGGCAAGATCGGGATGTTTGTTGTCGGCAATATTATCGGTGCGGTGTCGAGCTTTGTCGGCATCGGCGGCGGTACGCTCTCTGTGCCGTTCATGCTCTGGTGCAATATCCGGGTCCATAACGCCATTGGCACCTCGGCGGCGATCGGCCTACCGATTGCGGTAGCCGGAACCCTTGGTTATATCTTCGGCGGTTGGAAGCTTGCCACCTTGCCCCCCTATTCGGTCGGTTATGTTTATCTGCCCGCTCTCTTCGGCATTGCCGCGGCAAGTGTTATGACCGCCCCCCTGGGGGTCAAACTGGCGCATAGTTTACCTGTTGACAAGCTGAAGCGGATATTTTCCCTGCTGCTCTTAGTTGTTGCCACAAAAATGCTGGTCAGTACCTTGTAGAATTACCGATTTCGGCGTCATACAGGTGCGGGTAAAGAACCGCCCGCACCTCCTCGCCGATGGCGAGAAACCTGATTACATCCGCCTCGGTCGGGAAGCGGATGGTGAACTGTTCCAGGTCGCAGATCTCCTGAAAATCGTTGAGATAGAGAAGGTTCTCAGCAAGCTCGGGCACGTCGCCGAGATGCAGCTGCAGCGCCCGCAGCAGGTCGGCCATGGTATGGTTTTCGGCGAGGTCGCCGCTTTTCATTAAGAATGCCATGATCAGCTTTTCGATGGCCATGCAGATCAGATTGTAGAGGGTGTCGGCGGAAAAGGCCTTTTTTCTCTTGCTGTATGCGCCCTGGGCGGTTCTGAGGAATTGATTGCCGTCGCGCCGATAGTCGCGCCAATTATCGATCTGGACAAGTTTCATGGGAGTATCTCCTTGGTCGAGTATTTAGGGGCCGTTAAGAAATGGCTATTACAATTTTGGCCATTTTTTTTACGGCCCCTTATGCCGTTTATAATAAATAAACGTCTTACTTATTTTTGTGCGACCGGTTACGCAGGCAAAGGAGCTGCGTTTCCTGCCAGCCTTTTTGCCGGTAAAAATCAAGGGCTGGATGATTGGTGTGGTCAGCTAGCAACTGCATGCGGTCAGCACCTCGGCCGACGCCCCATTCGGCAAGGAGCAATTCCAGCCCCCGCCCCTGCCGCTCGGCAGAAAAATCAAAGTCCGCTTCGATGGCAAAGAGCAGGTGCAGAAGTTCGATCATGGTCGGTATATCGGGCTGAGCCGCCGGGCGGATCATATGTGTAACCCTGCCAATTATTTGATGCGGTATTCGGCGGCCGGCGTCCCATCTTCCAGGCCGTCGAGGACCGCGTCGATGGCCGCCTCGCTGTCAATCCCTTTGAACCACCAATTCTCCGGTTGGATGACCATGATCGGCCCGGATTCGCACTGCTTCAGGCAGCCTGTGGCAACCACCTGCATGTCCAGACCGCGGTCGAGGATCTCCTCTTCGATATATTGTAAAAAACCGTCGGTCTGTTTGTGGCAGATCCCCTTGGGATCGCCTTTTACGCGAAAACTCTGGCAGAGTAGAACCTGCCTCTCCGGTGTGGCCATTTTTAACTCCTTTATTTGGTAGTAGTTTTTTCGGTGACGATGGGTGGTTACTGGTTTTTTCCTTTCTTGCCCTTCTTGCCGCCGCCGTACAGGACATCGACCGTACCCTCAATGTTATCCTCGGTAATCAGCACTTTGATCCCGGCTTCAGCGAGAGCCCGGCGCGGCGTCTCGCCGGCGCCGGCGGTAAGGATCACGAAACAGTCATTGACAATGGCTGCCAACTCGGCCCACCGCTCGGTGGTTCCCGGTTCCGGGGCGTACCGCGTTTCCAGCAGGCAGGGAAGCCCATCTTGGCGCGGTCCGTAGATGAGCAATCTGGTCGCCTGGCCGAGGTGCAGATCAATCTCGATGCCGTTCGAGCTGACCACCGCCACGTTGGGCCGTTCCCCGGTCGGGCGGGGCAGCGGCTGCACCGGCAGGGGGGCACGGCCCACGGCCCCGGCGGGTTGGTCGAGGAGCCGCGGTTCGACGATTGGTAAAGAGACACCGGCCTTTTCGGTTATCGCCTGAACGGCCATCTGTTCGGGACATTCCAGATCCACCTCGGCCCCCGGTTGCGGGGCATAGGGAATAAGGCCCATGCTGCCGGCCCCGAGGACCATCATCGCCGCGCTGATTTTTGCTACATGGTCGAGGTCCAGGCCGGGGTAGAGGGTGGTAAGAATCGTCACCCCGATATTATGGAAGCGCAGGGCCGGTACCCCGTTACGCTGTTCCCTGATCAACAGCTCCACTGCCTCACCGACCTTCAGGGTTTTCGCACCCGGTCTGATCCAGGCATAGATTTTTTCGAGAACATCCGCTTTGATACCATCGACCTGCATTTCAACATAATTCACCCCGGCCCGGGCCAGGTCTCCGGCCAGCTTTTCGCTGCCTATGCCTAAGGTCTTCAGGCCGATTTTCACAGCCGGATAGCGCTCGCGCACCGTTCGTGCGGTCTCTAAAGTGATATCGGGGGTTGCCAGAGGATCGCCCGGACCGGTGATCGCCACCATAGTGGCACTTTCTTCTCTCTCTTTCATCATCTCCGCCAGCAGCTCCATGGCTTCGGGGACCATGAGACAGCCACTGCGCAGCGGGGTTGGTGGGGAAAACCTGGTCCGGGCGACCACCTGCGGGGCAACCGGCAGATGCACCACCGATTGCGACGTTATTGGTTGGAGGCAACAGCAATTTGTATTGCCTCCAGTAGGTATGATGCTCATTGTTCCACCATTTAAAACTTGGCAGCAGCGTATTAAATGCACCGCCGCTGCGCATATGCTCTACAGCACTAACTCGAACTTCGATTCCGGATCGTCGCGATCCTTACGGTCGAGAAGAACGCCGAGAATCTGTTCCAGAAGTCGCAGTCCGCCCATGTAGCCGACCGTCGGAAAGTGCTGGTGGCCCTGGCGATCGAGAATCGGAAAGCCCCAGCGAACATAGGGCAGATCTTCGTCGCGGGCGATATACTTGCAGTAGGTGTTGCCGATGATAAGATCGACCCCTTCGTTTTTTATCCACTGGTGCAGAAGGAACATGTCGCCTTTAGCCCGGACATTGACTTCCCGTCCCATATCCTTGGTGATATCTCTGATCCGTTCCTCAAAGCGTTTGCCCGGTGTGCCGGTGACGATATGGATCGGGCACATGTCGATGGATACCAGAAATTCGGTCATGGCGATGACCTGGTCGGGGTCGCCGACCAGCGCCACCTTCTTGCCATAGAAGTACTGGTGCATATCGGAAATCATATCCACCAGCTTGCCCCGTTCGATCATAATCTCGTCCGGTACCGATGTGCCGGCGACGGTCCGCAGGGCATCGACAAAGCGATCGGTGGCCGCAAGACCAAAGGGCATGTCGAGGATCGAACAGGGAACCTTGCACTTGGTGTCAAGGAGCCGTGCCGCATCCGCCGAACACCATTCGCCAAGGGCGAGCGTGCCGATACTGTTGCCGCTGTCTTTGATATCGGCAATGTTTGCCCCGGCATCGGGAAACATCTTGTATTCGCCGGTCAGCGGGCCATTGAGCACCCCCGAGGTGTCGGGAAACATGTTGATGCTCACCCCGATCATGGCGGCGATTTTTTTGATTTCCTCCATGTCGGAAGGCTCGACCCAGCCGGGGATAATGTTAATCTTACCGTTCTTCTTGCCCGATGGCGTAGCCAGGGCGGCCATGGCTTTCACCATATTGGAAAAGCCGGTGACATGCGAACCGACGTAGCTGGGTGTTGGTGCGCCGATCAGGGTTTTACCTGCCGGCACCTTCTTTTCCTTCATTGCCTTGTCGAAGATCTGCGGCAGGTCGTCGCCGATGGTTTCCGACAAACAGGTGGTGTGGACGGCGATGACTTCCGGTTCATAGACCGTGAAGATATTGTCGATCGCCTGCAGGAGGTTAGCTTGGCCGCCGAAGACCGACGCGCCCTCGGTAAACGAGCTGGTGGCGGCGGAGATCGGTTCTTTATAATGGCGGGTGAGGGTGCTGCGATGATAGGCGCAGCAACCCTGCGAACCGTGGCTGTGCGGGAGACAGCCCTTAATCCCCAGGGCCGCGTACATGGCGCCGATCGGCTGGCAGGTCTTGGCCGGGTTTATCATCAGAGCGGTGCGCTCGGTTATCTCTTTGGGCGTGTGTCTTAGTAGCATGGTCGTACCTTCCTTTTGGCGCCGATGTGCGCGTCATCTCTTACGTGTTATTCGCATTTATTTTTCGTAGATGCACGGAGTGCACCCTACACTGGAGCCGTCGTATGGGGGTAACCGTAGGGTGCACTCCGTGCACCTTCTACTGGTTATTCCCAAACATAGGTTGCCGAAAGTTCGGGGTTCTCCTGCCAAGGCGCCTTCATATAGCTCCAGACTTTGCTGTTCACCAGCCGGTCGATTTCGCGGTAGAAGTTGATCGCACCTTTGAAGCCGGCATAGGGTCCGCCGGAGTCGTAGCTGTGCAGCTGTTTCATCGGCACGCCGAGTTTCTGGATGGAATATTTTTCCTTGATCCCGGCGCAGAAGAGATCCGGTTTCATCAGTTCCACCAGTTTTTCCGCTTCATACTGATTGAGGTCGTCGATGATCAGAGAGTTCTTGTCCATGTTCGGGTTGAGCCCTTCGTAATCCTTGAAGGTAAGCCCTTGCCCCTCAAGCGCCGCCAGCTCCTCTGCTGATTTTCGCGGTCGGTAAAGCAATGGATCCGCCTCCACCTCGATTTCCTCGATATTCCGGCTGTCGGCATCGACCTTCAGGGTGGGGATGACATGCCGACCTTCATAGTCGTCGCGGTGCCCGAACTCGTAGCCTGCCGACAGGGTTTTGATGCCCATTTCCTTAAACAATTCCTGGTAATGATGGGCGCGAGAGCCACCGAGGAAGAGCATTGCCGTTTTGCCCTCGGTCCGCGGATAGACCTCCTGCTGCACCGCCATTACTTCCGGCATTTCCTCGGTAATAACTTTCTCAACCAGATCGATCAATGCTTGCTCGCCGAAATATTGGGCAATCTTCCGCAGCGACTTGGCGGTCGCCTCGGCGCCGATGAAGTTCACCTTGATCCACGGGATGCCGTATTTGGTTTCCAGCATATCGGCCACGTAGTTGATGGAGCGGTGGCACATAACGCAGCTGAGATCGGCCTGGTTGGCGGATGCGAACTTATCGTAGGTGGCATTGCCGGAGAAGGTCGAGATGTTCTTAATCCCACATTTTTCGAAAATTCTGTCGATCTCGAAGCCGTCGCCGCCGATATTGTATTCGCCGAGCAAGTTGATTTTGTATTTGTCGGTTTTCTCCGTTTCACTTTTACCCACCACATGGGTGAATACCTGGTTGTTGGCGATATGGTGGCCCGCCGACTGCGACACGCCCTTATAGCCCTCGCAGCTGAAGGCAAAGACGTTGCAGTCGCCGAACTGTTCCTTCATCTTCTTGGCCACAGCGTGAATATCATCACCGATTAAACCTACCGGACAGGTGGCGAAGACGGCGATGGCCTTCGGATGGAAGAGGTCATAGGCCTCCTGAATGGCCGCCGCCAGTTTTTTCTCGCCGCCGAAGATGATGTCCGAATCTTGCATATCTGTTGACATGCAGTAGTTGATGTAATTGGCATTCGTGTCGTTCTTAGCGTCGGTCTGGTTGCGCCTGGTCAACCAGGCGTAAAAACTGCAGCCGATGGGACCATGCACCAGATTGACAATGTCGCTGGCCGGCCCCATGATAACCCCCTTGCAACCGGCGTAGGTGCAGCCGCGCATGGTGATGATGCCGGGGATGGTGCGGACGTTGGCGACAATCTCCGGAGTGGTATTCGAAAGAGCCTCGTTGATCATTATTTGGCTGGCGCGTTTGCGGGCCACCTTCGGCGGATATTTTTCCAGCAGTTGTTCTTTAATATTGTGCGGTTCCCACTGCACCAATTTCTGTGCCTTTGCCATTGTATGTCCTCCTTGCTGGGACTCACGCGATAGATTTCGCGCCCTTCTCACCGGTTCGGACGCGAACCGCATCCGCCACCGGCAGGACGAAGATTTTGCCGTCGCCGGGCTTGCCGGTTTGATTGGTTGCAATAATTGCCTGGACGATGCCCTCGACCTCATTGTCCTTGACGACGATGGTGATCATCCGCTTGGGGTAGAGCTTGCCCTTTTCGCCGAGCAGGATGGCCGCTTCCTCGTAGCCCTGTTCCGCGCCCTTAATCAGATCGCGGTTGACGAAGCCGAGGCCGCGGCCCTGCGCCTCGTGGCCGAAGAAGGCATCGACGCCGGCTGCGGTCAAGGCAGCCTTGGTCTTGTTCATCATATTCATGCGGATGACCGCAATAATCTCTTTCATGCCGCAACCTCCACGGGGGTATCTTCGCGCACCCCGGAACTGATGGTGTAGACGTCCTCCACCTCGGTGACAAAGATCTTGCCGTCGCCGAAGGCTCCCTTGCCTGGGGTACGGGCCGCGTCCATAATGGTGCTGATAACGAAATCCTTGTCGGCCGCCTTGACGACACTCATCAACATGGTTTTCGGGATCTCGTCGTAGGTTACGGCGCCGATCTTGATGCCGCGCTGCTTGCCGCGGCCGGTCACCGAGTATTTGGTGACTGCGGGAAAACCGGCATCCATAAGGGCGGCAAGAACGTCGTCAGCTTTTTCCGGTCGAACTATGGCTCTGATCATGATCATCATGGTGCACTCTCCTTCTTCAAAGTGGTGGGTGAATTATGCGTCTTTTATGCTGCCAAAAGGCCAAAGTCGAGCAACAGCTGCTCCAGTTCTTCGATTGCCAAAGGTTTGGGAATGACAAACATCTTGTTGTTATCTATGGCTCTCGCCAGGCCGCGATATTCGTCGGCCTGGGGTGCCTGCGGGTTCCATTCGATAACCGTCTTGCGGTTGATTTCCGCCCGTTGCACGTCATTGTCGCGGGGGACAAAATAGATCATCTGGGTGCCGATCTTTTTGGCGAGTTCCTCGATCATCTCTTTTTCGTTGTCAACATTCCTTGAGTTGCAGATGAGGCCGCCAAGACGGACACTGCCGGACTGGGCGTATTTCATAATACCCTTGCAGATATTGTTGGCAGCGTACATGGCCATCATCTCACCGGAGCAGACGATGTAAATCTCTTCGGCCTTGCCATCCCGGATCGGCATGGCGAAACCACCGCAGACAACGTCGCCGAGGACGTCGTAGAAGGCGTAGTCGAGGCCTTCTTTCTCTTCATAGGCACCGAGGGATTCGAGCATGTTGATCGAGGTGATGATGCCCCGACCGGCGCAGCCGACGCCTGGTTCCGGACCACCTGACTCGACCGCCCAGGTTCCGCCGAAGCCGAGTTTTCGGATATTCTCCAGTTCCACGTCCTCGCCTTCTTCCCGCAGTGTGTCGAGTACCGATTTCTGCGACATACCGCCAAGCAGCAGGCGGGTTGAGTCGGCCTTCGGGTCGCAGCCGACGACCATGACCTTTCGTCCCATCTCGGCAAGCCCGGCCACGGTATTCTGGGTAGTTGTTGATTTGCCGATTCCGCCTTTGCCGTAAATTGCTACCTTTCTCATGATGTTCTCCTCGTGGGTAGTAGTGTGGTTGTTGCGTTGGTCTTTGGCATTGCCGCAGGGCTTTGGTACCGATGTTGCAAGTTCCAACCGGCAGTCCTTGCGGCAGTGTTATTGTTGCTGTTGCCTACCTATTAGCAAGAGGTGTGCCATACTGAAAATTCTAAAAATAAAATAATAATAACAGTATGATATTGAGGATAAATGGGGCTTCATTAATGAGTTTGTCGGGTTGGCGCAAAGGCGCGATTTGGTCATAACATGACAAATAAGTAATAAAATGTGAATTTCAGCATAGCCCCGACAGTTAATCAAAATATTTTACAAAAATGTAAATTAGTGGTTGTCCAGATGTACAAATTTGTTCGAAAAAATGGTGGGATTGTCGAAAAAAATAAAAAACACGCAATAATTACAGTGATATGCCCAAATGGAACAACTCTTGCTTTACTGTAGGCTGGAAGAGTTCGACAGCCGGGTGATCGTAACGCCGGTTGTCAGCCAAAGGATGTGGTGCAGTTGTAAGTAGGCGGTTGCCGAGGGTTCGCCGCTGGGGAGCTTAAGAGATGGATGCGTACACAATGGTTACACCTACAGACGGCAGGACTCAAGGGCTTGAGTTGATCGCCCTTTCGAGGATTACCGAACTGATCGGCAAGGCGGTCGATCTTGACAGCACACTGGCGAGTATTCTCCGGGTTCTCGGTGATACCATGAAAATGGAGAGGGCAACCCTGCTGATCTTTGACCGGGTCAGACAGAAGCTGGCAATCAAGGCCTCCTGCGGCCTCTCCGATGAGGAGGAGATGCGCGGCGTATATCGACCGGACGAGGGTGTCTGCGGCCAAATCTTTCAGAGCTGTTCGCCCTTTGTCGTCCCGGATATCAACAGCGAACCGCTGTTTCTTAACCGCACCGGGGCGCGGTCCAAAGTCCGAAAAAATAAGATCTCTTTCCTCGGCGTGCCGGTGGTGGTGCAGGGCAAGCCGGAGGGGGTGCTGACGGTGGACCGCTTGTTTGGTGATGATATCAGTTTCGAAGAGGACATCCGATTCCTCAGCGTACTCGCCACCCTCATTGCCCAGTTTTTTACCCTGCACCGGGAGATTGCCAAGAAAGAGGCCAGGCTGATCGAAGAAAATGCCTCGCTTAAGGCCCGTCTGCACCAGGTGCACGGCGATCATTTTATTATCGGCCATTCCAAGCCGATGCAGGAGGTGTTCAGTATCATCGACAAGATCGCCAGCAGCAAGGTGACCGCTTTGCTCCTCGGCGAATCGGGGACCGGCAAGGAGCTGGTGGCGAGGGCCATCCACGAGGGTGGCAATCGCCAGGACAAGCCGCTTATTAAGGTGAACTGCGCGGCCCTGCCGGAAACCCTCCTGGAAAGCGAGCTGTTCGGCCATGAACGGGGCGCCTTCACCGGTGCCCATGCCTCGCGGCCGGGGCGCTTTGAACTGGCCGATTGCGGCACTATCTTTCTTGATGAAATCGGCGAACTGCCGCTGTCGCTGCAGGCGAAGATGCTCCGAGTCCTGCAAGAAAAGCAGTTTGAGCGGATCGGCGGGTCAAAGACCTTCACCGTCGATGTCAGGATCGTCGCGGCGACCAACGTCAGCCTTGAGGACGCCGTCGCCCAGGGCCGGTTTCGCGCCGATCTTTACTACCGCTTGAACGTTGTCCCCATCGTTTTGCCGCCGCTTCGTGATAGAAAGGAGGACATTCCTCTGCTGTTCAGCCACTTTCTCACCAAAAGCAACGAACGCAACGGCAAGAAGGTGCAAATCACCTCCGAGCTGCTCGATTTTCTCATCAGTTACCCATGGCCGGGAAATATCCGTGAGATGCAGAACCTGGTGGAAAGGATGGTCATCCTCGCTGAGGGCGATCGACTCACCCTGCATGACCTGCCTCCCAATCTTTTTGTAAGCCACCGATCGGTTGCGGCCGAAGGGCAGGGCAGTGGCCATGTCGCCAAGGCCAGTCACCCGGTGATTCCGAAATCGCTCTACGACATCGAGCGTTTGGAAATCGAGGCATCGCTCCGCCGCAATGGCTGGGTACAGATTCGGGCGGCGCGGGAACTTGGGCTCACCGAGCGGCAAATCGGCTACCGCATTAAGAAGTATGGCCTAAATCGTTACGATTCCTTTCGTTTGGAATAAAGCGAGGTTGTAATGTTTTGATATCCTTTTTGCCCTCCGGCCGGTAGCTTTCGTTGCTCCGGCCACTGCTTCTCGCTATAAAATCCACCTGGAATTTCTGCAATCGATACTTTTTCCCTCTGTTTTTTCAATTCGTCCTGCATTTCCATGAACAGCAGGGCGCGGAGCGGGCGAAGTATGGGGAAGCAACGCTTCTTGATCTGGCAGTAGTGCTGACGAATGAGTTCGGAAGAGGGTTTTCTCTGACCAACCTGAAACTCAAACGCCAGTTCAACTCCGGCCTCTATGAACGTCCGGCCCTCAGTCGGGATAAAGACGGTATCCGCAAGCTGGCGGCGGAAGGGCAGATCATCAACCGTCCCGAAGACCTCCGTACCTCGGAACGGCGTTTTTACCAGAAGATTACCGATATCTACGCCACCAGTATCGACTACGACCCGACGCTTTCATTCACTCGGAATAAGGAGTGCTGCGATCTGAAAGTGCGAGCAGCCGGCGCACTTCGAGGTCGCTTAGAGGGCGGCGCAGGGCTGTGGCTTCTGCGCGAACCCTTTGTACCGCATTTTCAGGGAGATTCTTCACCAGTGTATGATCCAGTCCTTTCAGGTGCGCGATAATCGCCCGCCTTCCGCATTTCGGCCCGAGCAGCAGCTTACGTTCGGCACCGACCTTCTCGGGGGCAAAGGGCTCATAGGTTCGCGGGTCGTTGCGGAGACCCTGGAGGTGCAAGCCGGTTTCGCAGGTAAAGATATCCTCCCCGACAATCGGTCGGTTGCCTTCGATGCTTCGGCCGGTAATTTCCGCCACGTAGCGGGCAAGAGGTTTGAGTTGCCCGGTCTGCAACCGGGTATCACCCTTGATCAGGCTGAGATAGGCGACGATTTCTTCAAGCCTGGCACAGCCGGTCCGTTCCCCGAGGCCGAGCACCACGGTGTCGACAGAACGAGCGCCGGCCTCAAGAGCGGCTACGGCGTTGGCGGTGGCCATGCCGAAATCGTTGTGGGTGTGCACCGCCAAATGGCTTGTGGTAAGGCCTTTACCAAGGTCTGTCACCAGCCGGGCCATTTGTCCCGGCGAGGCAATGCCGACCGTGTCGGCAAGGCGAATGCGCACCGCTCCCAGCTGTTCCGCAACTCGGACCATCTTCATTAAGAATCTCCGGTCGCTGCGGCTGGCATCCTCAAAGCCGATGGACAGCGTCATCCCTCTCTCTCCGGCAAAATTCATGGCGCTGCACATCGTCGCTAGAGCCCAGCCACGATCCTTGCCCAAACGTTTTTCCAGATGCATATCGGAGACCGGAATGGAAAGCGACAGCAGATCGGGGCGAAGTTCCGCGGCGACGGCGATATCTTCATTTTTACATCGGCTCCACATGGACAGTTTGAGGTGCGGGTGGTTGTTCCGACAATGCACCATGAGCGGGCCGATGCAGGGGTGAAAAGATGATGAAATCCCCAATTCCACCTCGCCAACCCCGACATGCACCAGACCGTCGACGATCCGCTTTTTCTCATCAAGAGAAAAGAGTACTCCGGGGGTCTGTTCTCCTTCCCGCAGGGTGGTATCAATAATTGCAAATTCTCGGCGCATGGCGTTGTCCTCGTGGGTTCTTTGTAATGGTTAATGCAAGAAAGCTGCCACAAGGAAGAGATTGTTGTAGGAGGAAATAATTCCATTTCTAAATCAAGATGGGAACGAGAAGGCAAGCGAGCAGCGACGAGACAGTACAAAGAAGTACGGCGAGGAGCCGCACAGCGCAGCCGCCGAAGTGAACGCTTGATTTAGAAATGGAATAAACCGCCTGAAACGGCGGTTTGTCGGCAAGGTGGCAGGAGCGCGGGTTTCTGCGCCCCTACAAAAGCGTAGGGTTCCGACCCTGCCGGTGTCGCGGGGACACGGCCGAAAAAAGAAATCGAGGCGGTCGACCGGAAATTGCCCTTGAGATCAGTATTTCAGGAGTTGTGGCTGCCGCCATGCTGTATCAAGCCCCAGGTCGGCGAGGATGGCGATACCCTTTTCCATATTCAATCCGACATTGCCGACGCCGTGCGAATCATCGCCGGGGACTACGGCTATACCCATGTCTTTCGCCATCTGCAGAATTACCCGGGAGATATACGGTTCGTCGGCGCCTTTCAGCAGCGAGCGCAGGTTGAAATCCATAATCAGATCGAGTTCCTTGATGAGCGCCAGGTTCCTCTTGATTCTCGCCAGTATCTCCGGCTGCAACAGTCGTTCCTTGTAGCCGGGATCAAAGATGCGAATGAGGTCGAAATGGCCGACCACGGACGGTTTGAGGAACTGAATCATTGCATACTGCAGGTCAAAATAGCGGCAATACAGTTGCTCCTTACCGCCGGCGACTTCAGCCGTTTGGTCATATTGCGCCTGGGAATAGTCAAAGCCCAGGTCGTCGACGAAATGGACCGAGCCGACAACATAATCAGGCTGGAAGGTGCTGATCAGATAGGGCATGAATTCCCGGTAGCCGCTGTAGGTCTCGCTCTCAATGGCGGCGAAGATCTTGATCTGTGAACGGTATTTCTCTTGAAGCCTGCGGCATTCCTGCATGTACAGGGAAAAACGCTGCAGGAGGAACTCCGGTGTCAGCCCGGCCGCCTGCTGATCGGGGTACAGCAGCTCCCAGCTGATGCCGGGGGCGTGTTCGGTGATACCCACCCATTTGAATTCCTTGGCAATATACTGCTGAATGATTTCTTCCAGGGTGTTGGTCGCATGGTGGCAGAATTGGCCGCTATGGCCGCCATGGACGGATACCGAAGCGATGTTTTTCATTTTTTGTGGAAACCTTTATAGCATTGAGAACCGAATACTTGCACTTGCATACGTTCGCCGCGCGCCTTTATCGGAGAAGCTCCTTTTCAGTGCAGGAACTCCCCGGTGCTGGACATTGCCAGGTTGGCGTCACGCACTCCCCTGAGGGCGCTGAGCAGGTCAGCCAGTTCCTGAACCTCCTTGGCCTTGCCCCGCACCACGATGACCTCAAGGCAGTTGTCATGGTCCATGTGCACATGGGTGGTTGAGACAATATGGTGATGGTAGTCGTGCTGCACCAGGGTGACTTTTTCCTGCAGTTTATGCTGGTGGTGGTCGTAGACCAGACTGATGACACCCATGACCTGTTTGTCCGCCTGCCACTCATCCTTGATAAAGGCCTTACGGATCAGATCGCGGATTGCCTCTGACCTGTTGGTGTAGCTGCGGGCCATGATATGTTCATCAAAGATCGTCAACAGTTCATCTTCAAGCGATATGGAAAACCTTTTCAGCATGGAATTTCACCTCCTGGTATGGGATAAACGGGGCATTCATCAGTACTTCCGTGTGGGGTGCCCGTCACCCGCCGGAAGGCTGTGCACTCGGCATTCACTATATAAGGTCATTCTCAGAACTGCAAGTTGCAAGTATTCGGAGGAAAACTCTCTGTTTTTGCAGAGGCTCTTCAGCCGATTTGCCGATAATCATCAGTGCCGCGCAGACGATACAGACAAAAAAGGAGCGTCACCGCAAGACCGATCGCTGCATACCAGGGAAACCAGCCGATGGTCCCCTGAAAGGCGAAGCCTTCAAGTGTCGGGCCGCTCCAGTCGGGATGGTTGGTTTTCGCTCCGTCGCGAAGTCCGGTTATGAGCAGGGCAAAGAGAAAGCCGATGGTCCCGTAGGCAAGGTTAAAGGCCAGTCCTTTGAAGCTGAGAACGGTTGCTCGCTGATGCGATTCGGTGATGCGGTTGAGGTAATGGCTGGTGAAAAAAGACACCAACATCAAAGCGACAAAGATCAAGGCCATCGGCAGCAGGCCCCAGTAGGGATAAAAGCCGGTGAGGCCGATGAGGCCGAGAAGGCTTATGCCGGACACCCACCAGACGTTGACGACCGGTGAGTTTTGTGCGACCATCCGCTCGGCAATTTTCGGGGTCACCAAGCCGAGGACCGCCATGGCCGAGCCGATGAGGCCGAAACTTGCCTCCGGCAGGTCGATCAGGCGGAAGTATTGGCTGGTCATGGTGACGATCATGCGGAGGATGTGGTCATAAAGGGTGCCGAGGAGGATGATCGCCAGGGCAAAGGGAGTCTTGGCCAGCCAGGCGCCGGCTTGCAGGGTCTTGTGCAGGGCGGCGCGGCTGGTGGAGCCTTGGCCTGCTGCCCGTGACCTTGGTTTTTCCCGCATACTGAAGGCGCAGGCGGTGGCCAAAAGCGAGAGAATGAAGGTCAAATAAATGGGAAAGCGCATGCTGACCTGCTGGGTGACACTGAGGCCAGAACCTATCCATGTAAGGAAGCGATTAACCATACTCGGATCATACACCAGTGCCCCGATGGTCATGGTAATGATTGAGGCGATGGAGCGCAGCCGCATCTGCACACTGAGCACCTGCGGCCAGTCCTGCGGATTGCCTTCTTCTACCAGCGAGTCGTAGGCGATGGCCTCATCGGCGCCGCTGGCCAGGGCCTCGGCGAGGCCGCTGAGGACACGGTTGACAAGAAAGACCGAGAAAATAATTGTGCTGTTACCGAGCGGCACAAAGGCCAGAAGGCTCATCTCGGCGACCATCAAAAGAGAGGTGGTGACCAGCAGATATTTACGGCCAAGGATATCGGCCAGGGCTCCGGACGGTACTTCCGCGCAAACTATGGTGATTGCCCAAACGGTATTGAGGAGGGCGAACTGCTCGATGGTCAGGCCGTAATCGAGAAAGAGAATGGTAAAGACCGGATAGTAAAAGCGCGCGTTGAAAAAGACGCGAAAGGCGATGAACAGCCGGATGTTAGGGATGGAAAAGGGTGAAGTTGCGGGTGACATGACAGGTTTCCTGTTGAATTGCGCCGACTGGCGGGTCTGCTCCCCAGCCTGTGTTCGGTATTGTTACATGGTAATTATGCTTGAGCCCTTGGCAAAAGAAAAGAGAGACTTCGGTCAATATGGAGGGAAATGGACAGAGGGTTGTGGTGACCCGGTGGAAAGTAAGATTTGCAAAGCGTATTCTCCGGTATAACTTTTGACTCAACTTATCAACATCAAGGCCTGACCCCAATGTTGACGTTTTCTCCAGGCGCAGCTTTACGTTTGTATGGCTCTTTTAAATACTGCCTTAAAATTTGAAATCGCCCTTCATGGGTCTGGGCACTCTTGTGGGATGGTCGGCCATTTTGTGAAGGAACTGAATAAAGTCGGTGAATTGATTTGTTGCCTGGATTGTTCCGATTGTATCTATTCAGTACTATTGACAAAGTCCCCACCCCCTTGCGGCAGGGGGTGAGCCCGAATTCCCTTCAACCCAAGCATCAATGTCATGTCGTTCATCGGAGATGCGACAAAGCCGAAGCGGAGATAAAACGATTTCGCCTTGCTTGAAAGGGCATGAAATCCGACCGGCTTTTGTGAAGAGCGGCGGCTGCCAGATCGATTAGGCAACGTTGGGTGGGAAGGGCACGAATATTAATGGCCGCCGCGCGTATTTGGGTTTCTGTCATAGCTTTCCTCTTTTTGTATATAAGATCAATATACATCGCCTGAGGGGGAAGATGCAAACTCGAAAGATAAAAGGAACATTCCTTACACCATTAATATTGCGGGAATTGCGGCGCAACTTGCGTCGCCGCGTCGGTTCGGGAAAAAACCTTTTCCAGCCGCCGCACCAAAAGCGAAAGACTGAGACAGAGGGCGAGATACATAGCGGAAATGGTCAGCCATACCTCGATAGTTGCCTGGGTCGAGGCCATGACCTGCAAGCCTTGAAAGGTCAGTTCCTGGATGGAGATAATGGAAACGATGGACGACCATTTGATGGTGTTGATAAATTCGCCTGCCAGCGGCGGTAGCATGATTCGCGTTGCCTGGGGCAGGATGATGTGCCGCAGCAGTTGCCGATTGGTTAGGCCTAAGGATTTGCCGGCCTCCCACTGGCCGATGTCGACCGCCTGGATACCGGCGCGGACGATCTCGGCGATATAGGCGCCCTGGAAAAGGGCCAGGGTCAGGACGCCGGACAGAAACTGATTGACCAGATTTGCTTCGGCAAAGAAAAAGGTAAGCACCGCCCGCGTTGTCCCTGTCGAGGCGCGAAACAGCTCCTCCATGCCGACTGCGGCCAGAAGTTGGTCGCTGATAAAATAGTAGAAGATAAAGACCAGTACCAGCGGCGGCGTATTGCGGATCGATTCGACATAGGTTCGGCCGACCAGGCGAAGAAAAAACCGCGGTGAAATCCGGCTCAGGCCGATGAAAAAGCCGAACAGCGCCGCCAAAAAAGTTCCCCACAGGCTGAGCTTAATGGTGGTGAGAAAACCCTCAAGGAGGACATTGGCCGTCCAGCGCTGTTTTTCGGCGTCGAAGCGCACGAGATAGGTCGGGATGATCGCCCAGTTCCATTTATAATTCAGGGCAAAAAACAGTCGATAGGCGATGAAAGCGAAAAATCCGAGAACGACAATCAGGAGAAGGACGTCGAGGGTGGTAATGGGTGATTTTTTCGCTTGCATGGAAAAAGGCCCGACTGGAAAGTTTGCTGTTCCTTGGATAGCCCGCAGCCGGGTCGATAGCGGCGGGGTTCTTGCTGTTCCCGCCGCGAGTCGTCCGACTTATTCTATTTCTAAATCAAGATGGAAACGAAAAGGCAAGCGAGCAGCGATGAGACAGTACAAAGAAGTACGGCGAGGAGCCGCACAGCGCAGTCGCTGAAGTTAACGCTTGATTTAGAAATGGAATTATTCAACCATCCCCGCCCACTCCTTGGTGCTGAACCAATAATCGTGCCGTTCCTTCAACCAGCCTTCGAGGCCGACGATGGTAATCCAGCTGTTGAAAAATGCCAGAGTATCGGGATCGCCCTTGCGCAGTGCAAAGCCGATCGGCTCCTGGGTGAAGGTGCCCTGTATCGGCAGAAACAGTGAGTCGCCGTACTCTACCGCCTCGTAAGTCGGGCGGGGAGCCATGCCGACCACTGCATGCACCTTGCCGTTACGCAGTTCCTGGTAGGCCTGTGGCTCGGTGTCGAACATCCTGAGCGTCGCTTTTGGCAGGAACTTTTTGGCGGCGGTGACGGCGGTGGTGCCGAGTTTTACGGCAATCTGCACATCCGGGCGGTTGAAGCTTTCAAGAGAAGTAAAGCCTGCGGCCAGGCCCTTGTGGGCGACAATGCCCATGCCCGAATAATCGTAGGGGTTGGAAAAATTTACCTGCAGGGCGCGTTGTGCGGTAATTCCCATGCCGCCGATGATGACGTCGAATTTGCCGGTCAACAGTGCCGGGATGATTCCCGACCAGGCGGTGGGAACAAATTCGACCGCAACCCCCATATCGGCTGCGAGACGGGTGGCGACATCGATCTCAAAGCCGATGAAGTTGCCGGTTTTATCCTTCATCGCCCAGGGCTGAAAGATGTCCATGCCGACCTTGAGGATGCCCTTCTTCTTGATGGTCTCAATGGTGCTGCGGCCCGCCACATCCTGTTGGGTCGTGGCCGCATAACCTGCCGTGCCGAGGGAGAGGAGCAGAAAGGTAAGGAGAGCGAGGTGGAGGACCGATCGAGGTGTTTTCATGGCGAGCTCCTGTGATGGGTTTTATGAAATTTGAATTGCCGCACTACATCATGGCAACTTAAGACGTTTTTCGAGAATGCCAACAAAAAGTGATACAAGAAAGGTAATGGCGAAGTACATCGCTGCCACGGTAAACCAGATTTCAAAGGTCAGATAGGTTTCGGCGATGATCGCCTGGGCCTGCATGGTCAGGTCATAGATGGCGATGGTGCTGACCAGGGCCGAATCCTTAATGAGAGAAATGGCTTGACTGGTAAGTGGCGGCAACACGGTGCGCAGGGCCTGGGGCAGGATAATATGCCGGTAGGTGGCAAAGGTGGTAAGCCCCAGGCTGCGGGCCGCCTCGACCTGCCCCGCCGCCACCGACTGGATACCGGCACGGAGGATTTCCGAGGTATAAGCACCTTCAAAGAGACTGAGGGCGAGGATTGCCGCCGGTAGTCGTTCCAGACCAAGGGCCGGGCCAAGGACGAAGTAGATGCAAAAAATCTGGATGAGTAGCGGGGTGTTACGGCTGATCTCCAGATACAGTACCGCGAGTCCTCGGCCGACGAAGGAATGCGAAAGTCGTAAAACTGCGGTGAGGGTGCCGATGATGAGGGCAAAAAATAAACCGGCCAGGGAGATAATCAGGGTAATCTTCAACCCCTGTAGCAGGGGGCCGGCGACAAGCCCGGCAGCGTTTTTTGTAAAGAGATAGTGGGGAATCCGGTACCACTGCCAGTTGTAACCGATATTGTCGGCGCTTTGCACAATCAGCCAGGCGAGGCCTACGATCAGCAGGAAAAACTGCAGCAGGGCAGCAGTTCGCGAGCAGCAAAAAACCTGCCATGCGCTGCGGCCCGGTGGAGAGGTTTGTTGTCCTTTCATCTTGAAGTTCTGTCCGGTCATCTCGGGACAAAGTCCCAGGCTAAGACTGGTTTCCGGGTAAGCGCGGGCTACGAAAGGTTTTTGCGACTGAGTTGCTCCCGGGCCATTTCCGAGATGGTCCGAAAATCAATCTTGCCGCTGCCCATCTTTGGCAGATTTTCCCATACCAGAAAGATCTTCGGCAGGGAAATCGCCGGCAGATGTTTGGCCATCTGTTTGAGGACCGTTTTTTCGTCGAGCGGCGTCGTCACCACCGCGACGATTCTCGTGCCTTTGATGGCGTCCGGGGTCTCGACCACACAGCAATGGCTGTCCTTGGGCAGGAATTTTTCCAGGATATCCTCGATTTTCACCAGGGAGACCATCTCTCCGCCGATCTTCACAAAGCGTTTCAAGCGGCCGACATGCCAAAGATAGCCGTCTTGGTCAAGATTGCCCATATCGCCGGTATCGTACCAGCCGTGGCGAATGTGCAGGGAGGTCTGCTCAAAATCATTGAAATAGCCCTTCATGACACTGTCGCCCTTGACCAGGATGCGGCCATCTGCGCCAAGAGCGCATTCTTCGCCGGTTTGGTAATTTTCAATCCGCACCAGAAGGCCGGGAACCGGTTTGCCGACGCTGCCCGGCCGGTTATATTCCGGGGTGTTGACGGAAATAACCGGCGAACACTCGGTTGCTCCGTAGCCCTCGTAGAGGGTGATGTTGTGTTTGGTCTTAAAGCCCTCGCGCAGGGCATCGGAACATTTGTCGGCACCGGTCATGGCAATGCGCAGGGAGGCGAAATCGCCGTCCTCGGATTTGCGCAGATAGCCCCAGAAGAACGACGGGGTGCCGACTATGAAGGTGGCTTTATGCTCCCTGATTATGCTGCAAACCTTTTTAAAATCAAGGGGGTTGGCGTAGGTCAGCATGGTCATGCCATGGGAGATCGGCAGCCAGAAGGTGGTCATCAAGCCGAAGACGTGAAAATAGGGCAGGGTGCACATGAACGTGTCTTCACTGCGAAAATTGAAAATCGGCGACACCGAGGCGATATTGGTCAGGAGGTTTTTGTGGGTAAGCTGCACCGCCTTGGGGTCTTTTTCGCTGCCGCTGGTGAAGAGTATCACCGCCGTGTCGTCTTCCAGGCCCCGATGGATCAGCATCTTGATTACCGCGGCGGGCAGGGCGGCGATGGCAGCGGCCCGGAGTTTTTGCCCGGAGCTGATGCCGGCCATGATGTCTTCGATATACAGCATGCCGTCGACATGGGGGCACTCGATCTTCTCCAGGAGTGCTCTGGAGGTGATGATGGTTGTAAAGTCGCACTTTTGCTGGGCGTATCTGGCGTTATGCTGCGCCCCGGTCGAGTAGTTGATCATCACCGGGATACGGCCGCTCATCAGCACCCCGATCTTGGAAAGGATACAGCCGGCGGAGGTCGGCAGCATGATGCCGGTGAATCCCGGATCGAGTTTCTTGAAAATTTGTGCGAGGATCAGGCTGGCGATCAGGGATCTTGCATAGGTGAGTTCCCGGCTGGTGGTAAAATCGTGGATTGCCGGTTTCTTCCCGAACTGCTTGGCGATGTCGATAAAAGTGTGATGTAACAGCACCGGCGCCTCCGAACTCATGAATGGGGTTGGCGATTGTTCAGGCCGCTCACTGCCGATGGCAGGCAGCCGAGATGAAAAGCATCAGGTCCAACTACCATCTTTTAGAAGACTTAGCAACTGCAACAGCACCAATGTCTTCGATCCGCCTGCCGGAGGGTGCAATGCATGCACCAGCTGTTCTGAAAAAGGTCAATGCACCCTCTTCAAAGGAGCTCTCCTGGTGCGGACAAGGGCGCGCTTTCCGGCTGGCAATCAGCAATATCGGTGATCGATTTCGGCAGCTCTTTTTTAATCTGCACCCCCAGCTCCCGCAGCTGTTCGGCATGGGCGATCAGATTGCCGCGGCCACGGGTCAGTTTCAGAAAGGCGGTGTCGTAGGTGGCATGGCAGGTGGCCAGTTGCTTGCCGATCTTTTCCATCTCCTCGGCAAAACTGCGGAACTTGTCATACATGATGCCCGCGCGCCTGGCGATTTCCTGGGAGTTCTTGCTTTGCTGCTCATATTTCCAGATATTTTCAATGGTTCGCAGCGTTGCCAGCAGGGTAGTGGGGGTGACGATGACCACATTGCCGGCCAGGGCCTCGGTAAAGATGTTGTCATCCTGCTGAAAGATGGCGGAAAAGGCCGACTCGATGGGCATGAACATGAGGACGAAATCGAGGGAATGAATGCCGGCAAGGCCCGGATAGTTTTTGCCGCCGAGGCTGGCAACATGGTCGCGCACCGCTCGTACATGCTGTGTCAGGTGACCGGCTCGTTCGCCCTCGTCGTCGCAGGTGACATAGCGCTCCCAGCTGAGCAGCGACACCTTCGAGTCGACGATAATATCCCGGCCTTCCGGCAAATGGATAATGACATCCGGTTTCAGCAAGCGGTTGCCGTCGTCGCGAAAACCGCCCTGGGTATGGTATTCCTGGCCGAGACGCAGGCCGGACTTTTCCAGCACCCGGTTCAGAACCAGCTCGCCCCAGTTCCCCTGGACCTTGGTGTCGCTTTTCAGGGCGCGGGTCAGGTTCATCGCCTCGCGGTTGATCTGTTGGTTGAGATCGCGCAGCTGGAGAATTTCGCCCTTCAGCGACAGTCGTTCGCGGCTGTCGCTGCGGTAGATTTCGTTGATCTCCTGCTTGAAGGCGACCAGTTGGCGATTAAAAGGCAGGAGGATCGATTCCAGGCGATCCTTGTTCAGTTCACTGAAGCGGGCGCTTTTTTCATCGAAGATCTGTTGCGCCAAATTAGCAAAGCGCAGGCTCATTTCCTCGCGGGCATCCTGGAGGAGGTTGAGTTTTTCCAGCGCGTGTTTCCGTTCGTTTTTCAGCAAGGTGATGAGTTTTGCGGCGCGAATTTCCTGATGCGCGCCACGTTGTTCGGCGACGGCAAGTTTGCGCAGGGCTTCGCGCAGCCGCCGGTTTTGCCCGAGGAGATAGACCATCCCGGCAAGCGTCGTAAAAAGCAGCACGACAAAACCGCCGGCAAAGAGCAGGAGAAGGGTTGGCGGAGGAAGGGCCTGCGGCAGAATTTTTGTCAAGACAGCGGTTATGTCCGAGGCAAACTCATTCATAGTCCCGCCTGACTGCATCAAAAACCGGCACCGCGTAGGGTGCATTCCATGCACCATCTGTTATAAAGGTGCATGGAATGTACCCTACCGCATTAACAATCATCGACATCTCAGCCGAGGGCCACATCAAGGGTCATCATGATGGCAAAACCGATCATGACGCCGATGGTCGGAATATCCGAATGTTTGTCGGCCCGTGATTCGGGGATCAGTTCTTCGGCGACCACATAGATCATTGCCCCGGCGGCAAACGAAAGGGCATAGGGCAGGATAGGCTGCATATAGATTACAGCGGCGGCGCCGATGACTCCGGCGATGGGTTCGACTAAGCCGGAAGACTGACCGTACATGAAACTTTTAAACCGGGACATCCCCTCCCGGCGGAGCGGCACGGAAACTGCCGCACCTTCCGGGAAATTCTGGATGCCGATACCGACCGCAAGAGCGATGGCCGCACCCAGAGATGCCGCCGGATGCCCTGCCGCCGCTGCGCCAAAGGCAACTCCCACCGCCAACCCTTCTGGGATGTTATGCAGGGTGATGGCCAATACAAGGAGGACCGAACGCTGCCAACTGGTTTTTATCCCCTCTGCGTCTTTCTCAGGAAAGCCAGGGTGCAGATGCGGGAGAATCCTGTCTACTCCCCAGAGGAATAAACCACCGCTGAGAAAGCCCACCAGCGGCGGCAGCCAGGGTATACCGCCGGAGGTTTCCACCATCTCGATGGCCGGAGCCAGCAGCGACCAGAAACTTGCGGCAATCATAACTCCGGCGGCAAACCCGAGCATGCCGTCCAATACTTTACGGTCGATAGTTTTAAAGAAAAAGACCAGACCTGCGCCGAGAGCCGTCACCAACCAGGTGAAGCTCGTTCCGCAAAGGGCCTGCATTATCGGTGAGAGTTGTGTAAACCACTGTTCCATTCTGATTTTTCCTTGTTGGCGATGGGCCTGTCTTCAAATACTTCGTTCGTTTGGTGGCGGGTCTTACCGCTAAAGTTACATTGGCCAGGGCTTTTCCCGGCCGCCGATGATGTGCAGATGGATATGGAACACCACCTGCCCGGCCTTTGTGCCGTTATTGAAGATCACCCGGAAGCCGTCAGCCACCCCATTTTCTTTGGCCAATTGGCCGCCGATACGAATGAGCTTGCCGATCAGCCGGTCATCTTCTTCGAGAACATCTACCGGGGCGGCGATATGCTTTTTGGGAATGACCAGGAAATGGATCGGCGCCTGCGGGGAAATATCCCAGAAGGCCAATACGTCATCATCTTCATAGAGTTTTTTCGCGGGAATCTGGCCCGCGACAATTTTACAAAAGATACAATCGTTCATTGCCTGTCCTCCTTGTTGGGTTGTCGCTCCGGCACTTGGTGCGGGAACGGGATAAGGAATGCACAAAGTCGTTATATACAATACTGCAAGGGTTTCGTAAACGACTTGTGGCGGGAAGGCTGTCGGCATGGAGGCACATACTCTGAGGCCGGGGCATAACATTGACAACGATTGGTATCCCTTCGTAAATCAGGTCAGTTTGGTCAAACTTATTGAGTTGAATATATATAGTGTCCCCATATTTCTGCCAGGTCAGTTCGGTCGAGCGAAAGGTTAAATTGAAGAGGTGACACAATGGAGAAGTCGTAATCCCTTCGTAAATCAGGTCAGTTCGGTCGCACCATTGAGTGGGAATCAGACGGATGGGAATGTCGTAATCCCTTCGTAAATCAGGTCAGTTCGGTCCGACCATAAAAACGGAGTCGTTGATGACAATCGCTGGGTCGTAATCCCTTCGTAAATCAGGTCAGTTCGGTCGGCAAATGATAAAGCATGGCAACGGGCGATAGTAAAAGTCGTAATCCCTTCGTAAATCAGGTCAGTTCGGTCAGAACACAAACAAACAAGTGGAGGCGTAATGGCAAGTCGTAATCCCTTCGTAAATCAGGTCAGTTCGGTCACACTATCGCCGCCAGGGTTGATGCAGGTCTTGATGTAGTCGTAATCCCTTCGTAAATCAGGTCAGTTCGGTCAGCA
>Ga0105047_10000490_pt1 | contig 67440 bp, 44 predicted proteins | sample MAT04_FD_78384 | JGI IMG/M metagenome (GOLD analysis project Ga0105047, IMG submission 78384) | Freshwater microbial communities from Lake Fryxell liftoff mats and glacier meltwater in Antarctica - MAT-04 (megahit assembly) | ecosystem: Environmental > Aquatic > Freshwater > Ice > Liftoff... | reverse complement strand
GCTCTCCACGATCGTACTCACGGCCCTCCAACGCACGCTCGACCCGCTGGCTTGGTTCGAGCGCCTCCGGCAATCACCGCATGCCCTACACCTGCCCCGGACGGGGCGGTAAACAAGTACCAACGAGGGAGGTCTGACGGCTCACGCGTTATCCCCGGCATGAGTCCGGACACAAGACGTGAAAGATCCCCCTCAAGAGAAAGAGCGCAGTCACGGCTTTGTCGGACACTGCATGGTCGACGCAATGCGATTGTGGGAAATGCAGCGATACTTTCCGCGGCACTTGAAGGATGGCCCGAGAAGGGGCGAGCTACGATAGGTCGTGCGCCCCAGCGCGACGTCGAACGTGTCGAGCGGGGTTCTGTGTGGCCTGCTCCCGTTGAACGCGTATCTTTGTTCCGTTCACTGAGAACGTTTCATTTCGATCAAAGCATCGATCGCTGCCAAACAGCTTGGATAGGCGGGACTGCTTTGCAAATACGACGTTCCGACCTGTGGAGTTGCATTTTCAGTTGCGATCGGCAACCACCCGCCCGTTCCCCAGTTTCCGTTGCCGTCCGTCCATACCATTCCGGAATTTAGTCGGTCGCGGAATTCGATCAAGAAGAAAGGCACCGGTTCGGTCGGACCTTGTATGTAACACAGGGTTACCTGGTGGAAGTACTTTTTGATATGTGGGTGATTTGGATTCGCTTCGATAATTCGAAGGTATTCCTGCGCGTCTTCTGGGAGCTCTGATCGCTGGGGTTGTCTGCCAGCGTTCCATTCATCGACTTGTGCTTTTCTGAGTGGCTCACGAGGTTTGGTCACGGGCTTGCCCTCCGAACAACCGCATACCAGAACAAGCATTGGCGCAGAGATGTAGGACAAGAAGGACCGTTTCATCAGCAAATTGTCCTGCCTTTCTAATCGCTTTCATCCCCCGTCGTCCGCCCCAGCGCTACGTCAAACTTGTCGAGCGCGGGAATCAACATCGCCGCCGTGGCAAAGCCGTACGTAAAGCTCACGACAAAGAAGACCGGCAGCGAGAACTGCTGAGAGTCGGGATGATAGTACTGCTGCAGCATACTGGTGATCGCATAGAACGTCGCAAAAGGAGCGACAAACGATGCCCAGCCGATGGCATCCGACGGATTGCGGACCCCCAGCGCCAGATAGAGCCCGGCTCCTCCGCCCACCAGAAAGCCGGCGAAGGGGACCAACTGGTAGGTGAACGAGCCGGCGAAGGCCACCATCATCCACATGCTGGTCGCCACCCCCAGGAACAGAAAGAAGACCGTCCCCAGGCTCACGGCCACCGCGCTCTTGGTGCTGACATAGGTCATGCCCGCGTGCAGGCCCAGCATCGCCACAAAGGCGTACAGCACCAGCAGCCCGACGACCATCATCACCACTTCCTTGGTCGAGGCCAGCGGAATGCCGTAGCGGTCGCGAAGGAAGCCCAGCGTGATGCAGACCACCAGCGGGGCCAGCACCATCTCTTTGGTGTTGTAGAAGACTCCCCCCAACTTGCCGAACACGACTTCGTTCGGTGTCAGATCGGTCACGAGCAGCAGATCGAGCGCCTTGGCGTCGCGCTCGCCGATGAAGGACGAGACGGCCTGCGCGTTCACCAGGATCAGGCTCAGCACGGCCAGCGGCACGAGGACCGAAACCGCTTCGACCGAGTCGAGTCCGTCGCTCGACATGCTGGCCAGTCCCCAGGCACCTAGCGCCACCATCACCCCGTACACCAGGCGAATGAACAGTATCCGCCGGCCATAGGCCCAGGTGCAGATCTCGCGCCACAGGATCGGGTTGTCCCACACATGCCGGGTCGGTCGCTTGGTGCTGCCGGCCGCCATCTTGTCGGGCGAAGTCTCGGGCGTCGTGCCGGCGCTTTCTTCCGACCATTCCTGCTGATGCATGGCGGCCAGGTCTTTCAGGCGCCGCTGCTGCTGCTGGGTCAGCGCGGCCGTGACGTGCCCCCCTTCGGTCCGCATCATGGCCGAGAGGATCGCCGCCTGCATGCCGGCCGACTCTTCCGTCCACAAGCTCTCGGGGCGCGCTTCGGCCGGCTCCAGCCGGCGTGACTCTTCGATCTGCCAGATGCGGATCCGCCACACAGCGATCGCATTCAGTAGCGCGGCGGCGACTAGGGCCACCAAAACAAAGCCATGAGCCGGATGCCCCAGCCAGGCCAGCGAGGGATGCACTTCATAGAAAGGAGCCGCCGCGGCCTCAACCGCCCGCAGGGGACTGGCCAGCGTGGACCACGTCGCGCCATCGATCGGCCAATCGTGCCCCGAGCGCCGCAGCACTTCGCAGCCGGCAATCCAGAACACGCCGGTCAGCACGGTCAGGGCCAGCGTCTGAAAAGTCTTCTCGCGCCAATAGGCCAGCGTGCTTCCCAGGCTGCCGGCCGCAAAGGCCCCGGCCAGTGTGACCAGAAACACTCGGGCGATCTGATCAAAGGCCACGCCGCCGAACAGGGCCAGCAGCATGTAGATGGGCCAGGCCGCGGCCAGCATCACCAGCACGACCAGCATGCTGGCCATCAAGGTCCCCAGCACCAGCTCGTGATTGGCCAGGCGGGTCATCAGCAGCAGCACCAAGGTCCGGCGGTCCTTCTCTTGCGAGACCGCGCTGGTCGCCAGCAAGGCCGAGAAGGCCAGGGCCAGCACCATCTGCAGCGGGGCCAGGAACTGGAACAGCAGCGTGCCGAAGCGGGCCATCTCGCCCGAGCTGCGAATGATCTGCGTCCCGGTGACCAGCAGCCAGGCGGTGCAGATCAGAATGAAGAGCCCGCCGGCGCAGGCCGTGCGTGCGATATAGAGCCTCGCCCGGCGAGGCGCGGTAACGACCTCGCGCGTGAAGACGGGCCCGATGAACAAACCTTAACTCCCTGCGGAGAAGAACGAACCATCACCCGGCGTGCTCCATGCGCACGCCCGCGTGGGCATGCTACGAAGCGTTTGCTGGAAAAGTTCATTATAGAGATGGACCGCCCGGGGAAAATGGGGGCGGACGAGCAGCGAATGGAGGCCGTTATTGCTTAATCCATCGCTGACCGGGGCCGGTGCGACCGCTAAGGAAGCAGCCCTTGAGCGTCGAGGATCTGGTGATGCCCTGTCGCAAGGTGTTGCGAGATGGCGGCCCCATCGTGGATCTTCTTGAGGGCGGCCGCGTCGAGCGTGTGGGTGATGGTCAGCCCTCCTGCTGCCAGGTCCTTCTCAAGGTCTGCATCGGCCCAGATCTTCGAGTGCTGGTAGGAGATGTAGCTATCGTGCTGGAGCGGCAGGCATTCTGCCTTGGTCAGGATGCACGATCTGTCGAAGCTCGCGCTAGTGCAGGTGACGACGACGACGTTTATTGGATCTTGCCGGGGATCTGAAATGACGATGCAAACTTTGTGAAAACTCCAAGACCGCCGAAAGACATCGCCGAGATTCATCGCGCCAGCAACTCGTTGCTGGGCCGCATCTTTTCGAGCTTTACTATCTCATCGAGTTCGCTAAGGGATTCTGCTCGCTCCGCTTGCGGAAAATCAACGGCATCCATAATGTCCGCAAACGGGATTTTCTTCGAGCTTCCGGGAACCGCATTCTTGATCCACTCTTGGAACTTGTGGCACTTCTCGACCAGCAGGTCGTCGTCAATGTCTTCGTGCTCGGCGGCGATTCTTTTGAGTGTCTGAATCTCGAAACGTGACAACTCTTGAACCCCTGGATCCGCGAGCATGCGGACATAGATTCCTTTGTTGTTGAAGTATCTCGACCACTTCTCGCTTTCAGCGTGCTCGCTCTTGATGAAGTCGTAGACTTCGCTACTCAGTGGGCCGTTGTCCATGGCAACCGGCGTGGTGAGGGTGATCGGATGGCCTGTCTGCCGAATGCTCTCGCGGTCGGCCATGTACAGAAGCTTCAACAGTCGCAGGCGGCTCATCTGTTGCCCATGCTCTTTCAAAAGAACAGCAGACGCCTGGATGACCTTGGATGTGATGCTCACTTGGAAAGCCTCTGGGGTCGGGTCCGCTCACTGCGGGCCCTAAAGTCTTATCGGTGCTTGGGGATACCCTCCTGCCCCAAAAAGTGTCAACGGCATCTTGCCATTTGTATCCTACCACCACGGTAGCGGGCATCAAGCAAGACGCGCATCCGCAATTCTTGGTTCGGCTTACGGACGAAGCGAACTAACGGACACCGCCCGACATCGACATTCTATTCCGTCGTGAACGACACCGCTGGCAGGCCATCGGCGTTAAAAAAGTTCGCCCAAGGGGCCGGATGCGACCAGGCATAGCGCACGGCCGTCGGCTTGGGGACCGCGGGCGAGGAAAGGATGATGCTGTCGCCGTCGATCTTGGCAGTCGCCCAATGGAAGCTGCCGTCGCTGCCGGCCAGCGCGAAGCCTTGCAGGGCGTCGCCATGCTTGTGCACCAATCCCTTCCCGACATGATCGAACTTCACCCGCACGGTTCCTTCTTCCACCGCGTGCGATTTGTAGGTCGGTCCATAGATGGCGACCTTCTGGCCGTAGACTCCGCCCAAGGCCACTTGCGCCGAACGGTAGCCGTAGCCCGACTTGTTCGACGGGTGAATGCCTGAGCCCAGGTCGGTGGCCTGCACCAGGAAGGTTTGCGGGTGTTCGCGGAGCTTCAGGTGCAGCATGGGATAGGTGGTCATGGCGGCCGGCACGTCTTTGGGGAGCGGGGCGAATTTGTCGGCGCGGTTGGTCACGGGGTCGGCCGGATCAAAGGCCGGGCCACCGCCCGAGGGCTTCTGCACCGAGAGGAAGGGGAACTCGATCCCCCACTTTTTGCGCCAGCCCTTGATGAGGGCCCCCATCACGGCGAACTGATCGACCCCTTCTACAGCGGTGTGGCTCTCTCCCTGGTCCCACAGCACGCCGCGCACGGCATAGGGAGCCATCGGCTCAATATGCTGGGCGTAGAGATCGCCGAAGCGGCCGCCCCGGATCTTGCCCGGCTCGACCGGCGCCTGCGGCTTGTTGGGGGCCTTCTTGGCGAAGGCCTCTTTCTTCTCCTCTTTCTCAGCCTTCTCGGCATTGAAGGCGGCCGTCGCAACTTCCCATTTCTTAACCGCCGTGTCGTAGTCCGCCTTGGCCTTCTCGGGGTTGTAAGCGGCCAGCCCCTTCTTGGCCTGCTCCTGGCAAAGCGAATCGGCCAGGTACATCTCTTCGCTCAGCCAGCGACCAGAGGGAGTGCCGCCGACGGCCCCCAGCATCAGACCCACCGGCACCTTGAGCTCTTGATTCAGCTTGACGCCGAAGGGAAGCAGAATGGCCGAGAAGCCTTCGCAGCCGGCCTTGTCGGCGACTTTCCAGCCGCCTGTGGCCTGGGCCAGCCGGATCTGCGGATAGGGAGCCGCTTCCACGACCTTCACCAGGCCTGGATCTGCTTTGGCGTAGCCGTTCACGCGGCCCGCCATGTTCGACTGGCCCGAGCCGATCCAAACCTCGCCCACCAGCACGTCGTCCAGGGTCAGCGAGTTCGCGCCGCTGACGGTCAGCGCATCGGGCCCGCCTGCGGTGAGCGGATCGAGCTTGACCGACCAGTCTCCCTTGTCATTGGCCGTGGCGGTTTTCTCTTGCGTGCGGAACTTGACCGTCACTTTTTCGTTGGGCGCGGCGGTTCCCCAGATGGGCACCGGCAGCTCGCGCTGCAGCACCATGTGCGAGGAGAGAATCGGCGGCAGTTTGACATCTGCCTGAGCGACCAGCGGAGTGACGAGAACCAGCAGCCAGGCTGCGGAGAGCAAGCGCGTCATGGGAGCGACCTTAAGAGCGGGAAGGAAACTCAACCGAGCGACATTCTATCGCACGGCAAGAGCCGAGTCTCGCGATTAAGCTCGGCTGTTCTCGTTCCCTAAGGATGCGCTCCAACGCCCGGCTATTCCGTTCATTCGCAGACACACCACAAGCGCTCAAGGCCTACGGGCGTTCGCGCAGGTCATCGCGGCGCGACTGGTGGGCGAACATGGCCCGCTCCAGACGCTGGAAATTCCTCAGACATTCCTCGCAGGCCATGCTGGAGCGTCCCCCCTTAAAGCTGGCGCGGGTCTCGGTGGCCAGATTGTGGGCATCCACCAGCAATTCAAGCTGTTCGTCGCGCAAGGTCTGCCAGTCGACGCGGTCCAGTGGCAGACCGTCGCGGCCCCCTTCGAGGGTCGATTCCAGACGGGCCACCGTGTTCCACTGATCACGCAGCTCTTCGAGCCGCGAGACGACTTCCCACGAGATCTTTCCTTCCACGTCGCGAATGGCCGAGAAGAACAACGCCCGATGAACGTCGTCGAACATGCCATGCAGATAGCGACGCTCCTCCTGCAGGTCGGCCAGGGCGCTGGGCCGGGAGCCAAAAAGGAAAGACATGACACACCTCAGTTGCAAGAAAAAAGCGAGAGAGAGGGAGGAGGTCGCTGGCGGAAGTCCGCCGAGAACTCCAGGTGACGCAAAGATTTAGCAACTATTGCGCCAACGAATACTAATCGATGAGTCGCCACAAGCCTATTTGCTTACATGACTTGCAAATGGATTTGCGAGCTGGCCTATCGAGCGACCTGTACCGAAACGGTACAGGATGTATCAGGGCGATACAGCAATGCTATCGCGCGACCATGTTTTCGGTCGCAACGGGAAAGATCGGCGGGCGGACGGAAGGCTCGCACGGCCAGCCGTAAAGGAACGAAGTCGCAGCCCCGCAGACTCGCCCTTGGCAGGGCCCCATGCCGCACCGCGTTTGCAGTTTGGCGGTTCGCGCATCGGGCTGCGCGGCCAGTCGCCCAGCCGTGACATCCTCGCAGCGGCAGACGATCGTCTCCGGCGTGGCGAGCTTTCGCAGTTCCTCGCGCAGCGCGAAAGCCTGGCCAAGGGCCCCGGCGAAGCGGCGCGCCTTCTCGCGCTCGGCAAAGAGCTCGCTAGCGCGATCCTCGCGCCCGGCGGCCGAATAGCCGGCGATCTGCCCTTCGACCAGCGACTTCTCCAGCCCGCCGATTCCGGTCAACTCGCCGCAGGCGTAAACATCCACTTGATTGGTCTGCTGCATCGAATCAACGGTGACGAACCCGCCCGCGGTGCCGCAGCCCAGCAGCAGCGGCAGTTCGAGATTCGCGACCAGCCCGAAGCCACAGGCCAGATAGTCGCACGGCTCGTGCCACCTGCGACGGCCGTTGGTGAGCGTGACTTGCTCGAGCCGGCCGTTCCCTTCGGCGGCGACAGGCCAAGTGCCGCTCAGCAGTCGCACGCCTGACAGCTTGCCCCACAGTCCCACGGCCTGCTGCACTTTTTCGCGGGCGGTGAAGGCCAGCCCGACGCCGAATCGAAGCAGCTTGCTCCACGGGGCCTGCTCGGCCACTACGCGCACAATCGCGCCATGTTCGCGTAGCGCAACCGCGACGGCTAACAGCAACGGCCCCGAGCCCGCCACTACCACGCGTTTGCCTTGAATCGGCAGGCCTCCCTTCACCAGGGCCTGCAGCCCGCCCGCGCCAGTCACATTGGGAAGGGTCCAGGCTGGGAAGGGCAGAAACAGCTCGCGCGCCCCCGTGGCCAGGATGAGCTTCTGATAGCCGATCTCGCGCGGGCCGGCGTCGGTCTCCAGCAGCAGCCGCCCCGGTTCAGGTCGATCGACCACTTGCGCGCCGGCAAGCATCGTCAGACGGCTTGCCCGCACGCGCTCGAGCCACTGCGCCGCTGATGGGCTCTTCGGCCTGCCAGCTTCGCCTCGCCAGATCTGCCCGCCGGCCGACGGATTGTCGTCGACCACGGCCACGCGGTGCGAGCCCTGTTCGGCCGCCGCGCAAGCCGCCGCCAGTCCGGCAGGTCCGGCCCCGACCACCAGCACGTCGTAGCGCTCAAGCGACATCGGTCGAGATCTCCATCCCTTCGCGACAGACGATCTGGCAACTGCGGCGATGCGCCTGCCCATCAATCGAGAGCCGACACTCGAAGCAGATCCCCATGCCGCACAGCGGCCCGCGCGGCTGGCCCGAGATCGACTGGCGAAACACCGTTTGCCCGCTGGCCAGCACGGCCGCGGCGACCAGCGTCCCCTCGGCCACCTGGGCCGGCTGTCCGTTGATCGTCAGCGAGAGGGTGCGCTGGGTGGCTTCGCTAGACATGGACGGCACTCCGCGCCAAGCGCTCCGGCAGGTACGCCTCGGCGGGTATGGCCGGCGTGCGCCCCGCGATCTGAGCCGCCAGCAACTCGGCCGTGCCGAGCGACGTGGTGATGCCCAGCCCTTCGTGACCCGTGGCCAGAAAAAGCCCCGGCTCTGCCAGGTGCGGGCCAATCAGTGGCAACGCATCCGGCGTGGCCGCACGGAAGCCGGTCCAGGTCCGCACGGCCGAGAGCCTGGCGAGGCCCGGCAGATACTCAAGCGCGCGGTCGATCATCCGTCGGACCATGCGCGGCTCGACCGCCGGATCGGTCACATCGAACTGCCGCGACGAGCCGATCAGCAACTGCCCGGTTGCACGGGGTTGCACGTTGAAGGCCACCGAATCCTGGTGCGAGCCGTGCGCACTTTTCAAGTAGCCCAGTTCGATCAGTTGATGCCGCACATAGCCCGGGTAGCGATCGGTGATAACCAGGTGTCCTTTGCGAGGGCGGACTTCCAGCCCCGCAGTCAATCGCGGCGCGGCACAGCCGGCGGCATTCACCGTCGAGCCGGCCGACACGCGCGTTCCATCGGCCAGCGTGACCTCATGCCCCGTCAGACTCCGCACCTCCGAGCCGATCATCGTCCTCGCCCCGCGCCGCACGGCGTCGTCCAGCAGCCACTGCGCCGCACAGGGAGGATAGATGACTGCGTCGCCCGGAACGCGCAGCCCGCCGGCCAGACCTGGGCGAAGATTCGGCTCGGCCTGCGCCAACTCGCGCGGAGATAGTGCCTGCGCGTCGACATTTCTCGCAGCGAAAAACGCCTGCTTGCGATGCACCTCGACCAGCTCTTCGTCGTCGGCCGCCACCCACAGGGTGCCGCAGCTTTCGTATTCAACCTCGCGCGGAAGTTCGGGCCGAAGCTCGGCCCACAACTGCTGCGAGTAGCGATTGAGCGCGAACTGCGGCTCCGAGTCGTCCATCACCACCAGATGTCCCATGCCGGCCGCGGTCGCGCCGCTTCCCGCGGGGCGAGCGTCGATCACCAACACCCGCAGCCCGTCGCGGGCGAGCGCCCGTGCGCAAGCCGCCCCGACGATGCCGGCCCCCACCACCGCCACATCGCAGATGAGCGTCGTCATCCGCGGATTCCCATGCAGAAGGGATCGGCCTCGCCCAGGATCAGCGTCGTCTCGGCATTCACAAAGGCCGTGCCCGAGATGGTCGGCAGAATCAGGTCCCCTTCCCGCTGGTACGTCCCTTCAAAGATGCTCCCCAAGATACTCTCTTGCCGCCAGCGCTCTCCCGGGGCCAGCTTTCCGTCGGCGGCCAGGCAGGCCAGCTTGGCGCTCGTCCCGGTGCCGCAGGGGGAGCGATCGTAGGCCTTGCCCGGGCAGAGGACAAAGTTGCGGCTGTCGGCATTGCCGCGCGGTGGGCCAAAGAGCTCAACGTGGTCGATTTCGCCGCCGTCGCGGCCGCGGATGCCCGCCTGGACGAGCGCCTGGCGAATCCGCCAGGCGCGATCAGTCAGGGCCTCGACTTCGGCCAGCTTCAACTCGAGCGAGCCGCAGTCCGTGAGAAAGAACCAGTTGCCGGCCCAGGCCACATCCCCCGTCACTTCGCCCAGCCCTGCAACCTGGACACGAATGGCTTTCTCCGTCCGGTAGCTGGGGACGTTGGTCACGCGCACCATGCCGTCGGCTTCGAGCTGCGCGGTTACGGAGCCGACCGGCGTTTCCAGACGATAACGGCCGGGGCCGATCCGCCCAAGATGGGCCAGTGTCACCATCAGGCCGATCGTGCCGTGCACGCACATCCCCAGATAGCCTACGTTGTTGAAGAAGATCACGCCTGCGGCGCTGGCCGGATCGACAGGGGGCACCAGCAGTGCCCCGACCATGGCATCGTTGCCGCGCGGCTCGTTGACGATCGCCGAGCGGAACTCGTCGAACGCATCGCGAAAGCGATCGCGCCGCGCGGCCAGATCGCCCATGCCCAGGTCCGGCCCGCCGGCGATGACGACGCGTGTCGGCTCTCCGCCGGTGTGCGAATCAATGACCTGGATGCGGTGAGTCACCATAGACACTCTTCCTGCTCCCTCCTCCTTGTGGGGAGGGTTGGGGAGGGGGTTAGCGTTCGTTTAACTTTGCCGCTCGGTATTCTAACGGCTGGCAGAATTGCCGATGCGCTTGCCCGCTTCGACTTGCTCATCCGTTACCCGCGATCGCGACACGTCCCCTGATTACAACCCCCTCCCCAGCCCTCCCCACAAGGGGGAGGGAGCAGGAAGGGAATTTTGTGTTTCGCTATCCACACACCAACCGAGGGACCAACTCCATCACGCCCGGCTCGCGCATCGTCCGCTCCACGTCGTCCAACTCCAGAGGGGCCGCCACGGTCAGGTTCTCGACTCCATCCTCCGTCACCACCACCGTATCCTCCACGCGGAAGTAAAGCTGCTCCTCGGGAATCCACAGCTGCGGGTCCAAGGCAAAGACCGTCCCCGGAACCAACGGCGCGCCGCGGTAGTCGCCGACATCGTGAACCGCCATGCCGACCGTGTGCGACAGATGCCCGGCAAACGTCAGCGTCGCTCGGGCGGCCTTTTCAAAACTCGGCCGGATCCATCGCGTGGCCGCGATCACGGACTCCATCACGCCGGCCGCTTCGGCCAGGATCTGCGCGGGGGTCACACCGGGGCGGATCTTGGTCAGCAGCACTTTATGGTACTCGACCATGAATCCATACATCTGCCGCTGCTCGGCATTGTAGGTTCCGCTCACCGGCCAATACCGCCCGATGTCACTGGTGTAGTAGCCGTAGTCGGGGGCGCAGTCCATCAGCACCAGTTCGCCCGCAGCCAGCGGGCTGTTGTTGCGATAGTAGTGGGCGTTCCAGATGTTGGCCCCGCCGGCTACGATCGGCCGATAGCTGGCCCCCTTGGCGCCGTTGACCAGATAGACGTACTCGCCGATGGCCGCCAGTTGGTACTCCATCACGCCGGGCTGCGTGGCCCGCATGGCTTCCGTCACGGCCAGCGCGCTCAAGTAACCCGCTCGCCGCATCAGGCGGATCTCGGCGGGGCTCTTGATCATCCGCTGGCGATCCAGAATCGGCGACAGGTCGCGGATCTCGGCCGCCGGGGCGATGCCGCGCAGCCGCTCGCGAAAGCGCGCCTCAGGCGTGGGACGCTGATCCCACGGATCGGCCTCGATGGCATGCCAGACATGTTTTAAAGAATCGCGACAGGCCTGGCGGCATTCGGCCAGGCTATGCGGCGTGAAGATCGCCTGCGCGGAAGCGAGATCGACGCCGAGTTCGGTCAGTGGGCGAACGTCGTCGCAGCCGGTGGTGCGGATTGCCAGCGCCGCGTCTTCAGCGCTTAACTGCGGGCCGTCGCTTCGTTCCAGCTTGGCATTAATGGCCGGCAGATAGAGCGTGCTCTTGCCGCTGCCCCCCTCGATGTGAAGGTACGCGTGCGGGGTTTCGACGCCGGTCAGATAGAACATGTCGTTCGACTGCCGAAAGACATCGAACCCGGCCACCTGCGCCGCGCCGGCCACCACGGCCGTGGCCCCTTCGCCGATCGACTGCGCCACGCGCGCCCGCCGCGCGATGAACTCATGGGCAGGAAAGTCCGTCTGCGTGTAGAGCCGACGTGCTGTGTTTGCTTCGGTGGCTACGATCATAAGTTTGTTGGGCGTGAGAGAAGAGGAATAGTCAGTTCAACGTGGCCGATTACTTTTCACCCCAGGCCGGCGGTTCAACGCCGTGCAAATGCCGCACAAAAAAGTCGCGGCGTTTGCGCTCGCCGTACGAGCCCCCCGACGAGTGCCCCATACCGGGAACCACGACCAGTTCAAAGTCCTTGCCGGCCTTGATCAGCGCATTGGCCAGTTGAAACGTCGACTCGGGCGGCACGTTGCGATCCAACTCTCCCACGATCAACATCAGCTTCCCTTTCAGTCGGGCGGCTTGCGTGATGTTCGATTGCTCGCGGTAATGATCGCCAATGGGATAGCCCATCCACTGTTCATTCCACCATTGCTTGTCGATGCGATGGTCGTGATTGCCACACGAGGAGACTGCCACGCGATAGAAATCGGGATGGGCCAGCAAGGCCCGAGTCGAGTCGTACCCGCCGGCCGACGTACCGAAGATCCCCACGCGGGTCAGGTCCACCTGCGGGTGCTTCGCCGCCAGGGCCTTGAGCCACAGGATGCGATCCGCAAAGCCGCCGTCTCCCAGGTTCTTCCAGCAGACATCGTGAAACGCCCGCGAGCGGTTGCTGGTCCCCATGCCATCAATCTGCACGACGACAAAGCCCAGTTCCGCCAGCTCCTGCAGACCCAGATGGGGCCCGAAGTGCTTGGGGACGTGCGAGTCATGCGGCCCGGCATAGATCGACTCGATCACCGGATACTTCTTGGTTGCATCAAACTTGCGAGGGCGAAAGACATGCCCCCAGATGTCCGTGGTGCCATCGCGCCCCTTGGCCGAGAAGACCTCGGGGGGTTGCCAGCCGGTCGCGGTCAAGCCAGCGATATCGGCCTTCTCCAACTCGCACACCAGCGTGCCATCCTCCGCGCGGCGTAGTTCGGTAACCGGCGGCAAGTCGACGCGGGCGTACGTGTCGATCAGGTACTTGCGGTCGGGCGAGAACCGGACCGTATGCTGGCCATTGCCGGCAGTCAGCGCGATGGGCTCCGCGGCCGGGCCGGCGAGCGTGCTGCCGGCTTCGCCCAACGACGGATCGTTCGCCGGTCCCAGGCTCGTGCGATAGTAGTGGACAAAGTACGGATCTTGATCGCCATGTCGACCGCTGGCCGAGAACCAGACCGTCCGCGTCGCTTCGTCGACCTGCTGGATGTCGCGTACCACCCACGGGCCGCGCGTCACCTGCCGCTTGACCGCGCCGCTCTCGGCATCGATCAGGTAGAGATGCCGCCAGCCATCGCGCTCCGAGGCCCACAGCAACTCGCGACCGTCGGCAAACCAATGCGTATAGATGCGCGTGCCATCAATGAACGTTTCGGCTTTCTCGTCGACCAGATTCCTCGTTTGGCCGGTGGCTGCGTCGACCCGCACCATCCGTACCCGCTGATGCCCGCGGTCATCCTTGCGATACGCGAATGATCGATCATCCGGCAGCCAGCGAATCTCGGGCGGCCCGTGGAAATCAACCGGCTCGGCCTCGACTTTAGAGGCCTTCTTGGCCTCGATGTCGAAGGTCCACAGTTCGTAACTGGCAAAGCGGTGACCAGGCTGCGGATAGTCGTGCGAAACGAGCTTCGACTTGAGCGCCCCCGCGGCCGAGGACTCGAGCAGATAGACGCGGTTCTCGCTCCCCGGTTCGATGCGGCAGGCGACCAGATACTTCGAGTCGGCCGACCAATGGAGCGGGCTGCCGGCGAAGCTCTTCCCCGCCCGGCCCGCTTCCGAAAGGACGGTGCGCGAATCGTCCTTGGTTGAGCGGAGCACCAGATTGTCGTTCTCAACCGCTACGTTCCACTGGCCATTGGGCGAGCGATTGCCCGTGGCGCCCCGACGAGGTCGATCCGCGCGAGACCGCGCGCCTCCGTTCTTCGTCTCGTCCGCTTCCTTCTTTGCCGGAGCCTTCTCGCCTTCGATCGCGGCGCAATCATAAGTCACCAGGTTCGCGCGCCAGCGCTTGCCGTGGCATTCAAAAAGCAGGCCCGCTTCGTCATCGCAAAACTCGATTTCTCCGAAGGGAAGCCGCTCGGCCTCCGCCGGCTTGCCAAGCGCCTTGGCCAGCCCTTCGGCCAGTCGGACGTGATCGAAGGCCGGCTGCCGCACACCCCGCTCTGCATCGACCTTCACGAACTCTTTCTTTCCCGCGGACAGATCGTTGCGATACCAGAACCGCTTACTCTCGGCGTACCAATGCGGTTCGACCTTGGTCTTGAAGACGCGCCCAGCGGTCTCTGTCTTTAGCGAGCGCGCCTGCTGGAAGTGCTCGGCAATGTTCGTCGGCGTGACGGCCGACGGAAGCTCTCCGCCATGCGCCTTCTGCGAGACGAATACCAGCACACACGACACCAACACCAGCAGCAACAGGAACGTGGCGAACAGCGAGGCGAGCAGCCCGACAGCGCACAGCAGCCGCTGAGAGAATCTCTCCCTGGCGGAACGCCCGGCAAGCGAAAGCCCAGGATGCATCGGTCGATTCATGGTCGTCCCTCGCTTCGCGTTTGGATTTTCGAGCTTACTTTTGTGGTGCAGGCGTCCCGCCTGCCTGCCCCGCGAGTAACAGGCTCTTCGCGTTGTCCACGGACCACGTCCCTTGATCGCGGCTTACGCTTCTACTCCCACCGGTCGCGTGGCAATCGCCTGGCGAATCACGGCCAGCACCTGCTCGCGCTCGGACCCTTCAATCGGCAGCCGCGGAGCGCGGACCCGCTCCGAGCCCAGCCCGACTTCGGCCATCGCGAGCTTGATGTACTGCACCAGCTTCACATGCGTGTCCAGGTGCAAGAGCGGGGTGTACCAGCGATACAGTTCGCGGGCTTCTTCCCAACGGCCGGCGGTGGCCAAGTCCCAGAGCTGGCGGTTCTCGTTCGGAAAGGCATTCACCAGGCCCGAAACCCAACCGACCGCCCCCAGCATCAGGCTCTCCAGAGCCAAGTCGTCGACGCCGGCGAACAGCAGATAGCGATCCCCGAGCAGATTGGCCAGGTCGGTGATGCGGCGCACGTTCTCGGACGATTCCTTGATCGCCACCAGGGTCGGCTCGTCGGCCAGTTCCAGGAACGCGGCCGGCGTGATGTCGACCCCGTACGAGACCGGATTGTTGTAGCACATGATCGGCAGGCTGCTCGCCTGGGCGACCGCGCGGAAGTGGGCGATCGTCTCGCGGCGATCGGACTTGTAGACCATGGCCGGCAGAACCATCAGCCCGTCCACGCCCGCCCGCTGGGCATCGGCGGCAAAGCGGCAGGCCAAGGCCGTGGTGGTCTCGGCGACGCCGGTCAGCACGGGGATGCGGCCGGCCACGTGCTCAACCACGGTCTTCAGCACGGTCATCTTCTCGGCATACTCCAGCGAGCAGTTCTCGCCCACGGTCCCCAGCAGGATCAGTCCGTGGATCTTGGCCTCCAGCAGCACGTCGATGTGCTTGAGCGTGGCCGGAAGATCGAGGGCCTGATTAGGAGCGAACTGCGTGGTGACAGCGGCAAACACGCCGCGCCAGTTGACGTCCATCGTGCGACCTGTGGGTTGGAGCTGAGGGGGGAGTTCGGCTTGGCTGTTTTGTGACATTGCACGCGAAAGCAAATTTAAGACACGAAGGGGTGCGTGTCAATGCTTGATAGGAAAAAGGGGAAAGCCGGCAGACGGCGCCGGCACCACCGTCTTCGCGCTCACGTTGGGCGATGCCTACCGCTGGCTCTATGCCGTGTGGCTGCCCGACAGCGGGCGTGAGCCGGGGAATGCATTGCCGTACGAAGTCTATGTGAACGACGCCAGCCAGTGCCCTTGCGAAGAATGGCTGACCCACATCTACATTCCGCTGGCGGAATAGCGCGCCGAGCCATGCCGCTGATGGAACGAACCCTGGCTATTCGTCGAACGCAAAGACGCGCTTCCAGTCGTCCTTCATGCTGATGACCGTCCAGCCTTTCTTTTTGGCTTCGTCGTAGAGCGCCTGCGAGAACGCTCCGACCTTCGTCTCCGGCAGACCGTCGGCCGGGCCATAGGCGTATTCGCGATGGGCATCGTTGTGCAGCAGCAACATGCCCAGTCGCGCCCCGCTCCCCGCCGTCGTGTATTCCAGCATCTGTCGATCCCCCGCCGTGTTGCCAAACGCAGCGTACGGCCGACGGCCGATCACCAGGTGAATTCCCTCCGGCTTGCCAGCCTTGTCGTCGTTCAGCAGCAGCTTAGGTTCCTTGATGAGGACGGGCTTGCCGTCTTTATCGTAGGTATAGGTGGTGCCCCCCATCGTTCCCACGACCTGCTCCGGCGGGATGCCATAGACCTGCTCGGCGTAGACGCGAACAAAGTCCTGGCCTCCGCCGGTCACAATATAGGTTTTGTAGCCGTGGCTGCGAAAATACTTCAGGACCTCAAGCATCGGCTGGAAGGTCAGCGCGGTGTACGGCCGATCGAACTTGGGATGCCTGGCGGTGGCCAGCCACTTCTTGACTTCGGCCTGGAACTCGTCGGTGCTCATGCCGGTCAACGTCGCCGCCAGGATCTCCTCCAAGTCCTTCATCGGCAGCTTGGCTATGGCCGCTCGATCGCCAGACATGACCGTCTTGAACGGTTCCTTGTCCTTCAGTTCGGGCTTTGCCTTGACCAGTGCCGGAACGCGCTCCAGACAGTACAACACCTGCGTGTACAGGGGATGCTCGACCCACAGCGTGCCGTCCTGGTCGAAGGTCACGATACGCTCCGCGGGGGGGACGAACTGGGGGCCGTCCTGAGTCGTGGTGATTCGCACGAACTGCAAGATGGCCTTCTTCGCAGCGCCGTCATTCCAAGACGGCAGCGGATCCGTGGCGGCTTGTTGCGCCGACGCCGGTGTGACGCTGAAGAGGACCAAGCTGATCATCAGCATGGCGAGCGTTTGGCGGCATCGCGGCATTGTCGTCTCCTGTTCCAGGTTCGTCCGATGGATGCGCCGTTTGGATCTCGCACCCAGTTGGTATCTTGCAGGCATTGATTGTTCTAGCGGATTCGTGCATCGTCGCAAACGAGCGTGGCTATGCACGGTGAGGCGCAAGGTGCGGGCCGGCCCGTGGAGGCACCGTTGTCCGCCTGCTCCTCGAGCTGGAAGGTTGATTGGCACTTCATCCCGCTTTAGCTGGCCTCGGCTCGCGCCTGTGGGTATCCTTTCTTGTACGTTCCCCCACGTTGTCTTTTGCAGGATTTGCCGCTATGTCCTTCGCCCGACTCGCCCGCCCGGTCGTTTGTGCTGTTGCCCTGGTCCTGGCCTCGATCGTCTCGCTCGATCAGCTTTCGGCCCAGGCCCCCGAGAAACAGCTCCCCCGCATTCAGCTCTCGGGCAAGATCGAGGCCATGAAGGCCGGCTTTGTGCAGATGAACGCAGACAGCCTGAAGGTCACCTATCCCAAGATGGCGGCCAAAGACGATCCCAAGACCAGCGACGACGACCTGATGAAGCTGAAACACGCCATCGCGGTGGATGGGCGGTGCCGGATCGAAGCCAGCGCGATGGCGAGCACGGACTTCATCAAGCCCGGCACGGGCATTCGCCTGAGCGGCAAGGTCGACGGCAACGGGGTCGTGCCCAGCGAACTGAATGCGGTCGAAATCTTTGCGCCGCCGCAGGGTTTTCAGCCGACCATCGACATCACCGTCGCCTTCTCGGGCTTTGTGGGAGACAAGAAGGAAAACGTCAGCCCCTTCAAGGCCGAAGGGATCGTGGCCACCAACAACCGCGGGAAGATGGTCGTGATTGTGAAGGACAACCAGCGGCTGCAGGTATCGGTCTCGCCCGAGGCCAAGGTCACGTTGATGTCCAAGGACCTGAGCCTGGCGCAGGTGGGGGACAAGATCAGCGTTACGGGCCGTCTGGTGGCGCCGGGCCAGGTGCAGGGCGAGAACGTATCGGTTTCGCTCTCTTCGTTACCCGGTCCCAAGACAGCCGCGCCGGCGGGCAAGAAAGAGCTGCCCAAGAAGGGGAAGAAGACCGAAGAGAAGATGGAAGCCAAGAAGGAAGAGAAAAAGGTCGAAGCCAAGGCCGAGAAAACCGAATAGTCAGGGGACAGAATGGCAGGGGCCAATCAGCCGGATAAGCAGTCGCAGGGGAAGTCGAATGAGCACGCCTTGGTAGTGGTACTGCCGCTCGCGGTGGTATTTGCACTTGCGGCCCTCTTCATCCTATTGAACATCTGGGACAAGTTTGCGACGAAGGTCCCGCGCGGCTACGAGGCCTACGACGTCGAGAAGTCGGAGTATACGCCGCCGCCGATCACTCCGCTCGCGACGCTGTTGGGAGACGACAAGCCCAGCGACAAGAAGCCGCCGGTCTTCGATCCGAACCTGATCGATCGTCGACTGCAGAATGGCTGGCAGTTCAACGCCAGCGCGGCCATGTTCCAGCTCGATGTGCCGCTTCAAAAGCCCGATGTGGAAGAGGACGAGCTCTACCCTTCGTATCACGCGGCCTGGCAGCGCGGGAACTCGTCGGATCGCACGTGGCTCCCCTCACTGAATCTGATTGACGGAAAAGCCAAGCAGTTCGACGATGGCTTATACGCCGCGATCGACCTGGCCTACTACCAGGGGCTCGAAGGGAAGCTCCTCAGCCACGTGAAGCTGGTCGAGGCGCTGGCGAAGTCTGCCGGTCCGAACAACCCCGCGACCCCGTTCCTGGCCGCTGGGCTGGAACTGGCTGGCGTCGAGATCGACGTGGAGGACAAAGCCCGCAAGGCGCAGTGGCTCGCCGACTTCCGCGACAACACGCCTGCCTCCAAGCCGAGCGGTTTCTACACCTGGAGTGATTCGCTCAAAGCGACGTTTCGCTTCATGCGATTCTTCCAGCAGGAGTTCGATCGCGGAGACCTGAAAGTGCCGCAGGCCATCGCGGCCTTGCTGGCGAAGGATGACGCACTCCGCGGCGAATATAGAAAGGCGATTGCCTTCTACGCCCGGCTGACCAATCCCTTGGTAAGCCGCAGCGTACTGGACCTGATCGAGACCCCGACCAAGACGCCGCGCCGCGACGAAGTGGCGTTGTTTCCTTCGTCGGATAGCCGCGAGGTGCTTCTCTTCGATAAGCTGTTCCCCTTGGGATTGCCCCCCGACGCCGACTTGATGCGCGAGTTCGTCACGCGAATTCGCTCGGGCGAGATCGATCTCGCGCCCCGACCCAACAGCGGCTGGTACGAGTACCAGGTCTACGCGCTCGAGACGCTCCTGCTAGCGGGCCAAGGGGAAGAGGTCGACAAGCTCGTCCTGTCAGCCAGCTACAAGAAGAGGGCTCTCGAGGCGTTTCAGGCCCTGGTGACCAAGCGGCGCGAAACCCACTTGCGGCAGCTAACGACCTCCTTGAAATTGGAGGAAGCGAAAATGGAGCGGCCCAAGACGGTCGCTCCGCAACTTCGGCTCGAGCCCTGCCCGACGTATCTGATCCGCACCGCCCGGGCGTATGCTTTCCTTGAGACCTTCCTGACCTCGCGACTGGGAGAAGACGGTCTGGCGTCGCTGCACGGCTTGAAAGCCAGTGGAGAGCGCAAGCTCGACCTGGCAACCGAACTAAAGAGCCAGCGCAATCTGTTCTATGGACTCTATCTGGTCAGTTGCGAGGATCTAGGTTTGCCGCCGCAGTGGAAAGCGGATGAACCGGTCGATCAGAAAGCCTGCTACCAGCAGGCCGTCGACTGGCTGACGAAATTGGGCGAAGACGAGGACCTGGAAGTCGATACGCGGGTCAGCGTCCCCTTGTACGTCGATTACAACCAGGGCAAGACGCGGCTGTGGGTCACGCTGGGAGTGAAGCTGGTCAAACTCGACGCCAGCTTTGTGCGGCAGTATCCGCCCTCAATCCGCGAATCGCAGGCGCATCCGTGGAGCAAGGTCTCGCCGAACGAACTCGGCGATTCCCATCATTTCATCGCGGTGGATGAGTTTGCCGAAGTGGAATTGCCAAGCCAGATGACGCTGACCCGCGAAGAACTTCGCGCGATCTGCGACCGAGCCAAGACCAAGGAAGCGATTCTGGAAGAGCTACGAAAGCTGAAGCGTTAAGGGGCAACATTGATGAAGAGGCTGTGGAAGCGTGGAATCTTGCTGACCATGACTGCGTGCGTGGTAGGTTGCGGCACATCGGCGACCCACCCCAAGAAGCCGATCGTCCCGCAGGCGACGCAGGTCCTCGCGGAATCGATCGAGCTCACCGGCGAGGCGGGCGAGCTGGTTCAGCATCTCGGCTTGCCCTGCTTCGCCGAGGGAATCGCCCGGCCTTATCAGAAGGGCTACCCCGCCCTGGAATGCCAGAACGGCGTCGTGCTGGTGCAACTCGCCGACGGGGGTTCCTGGCCTAAATCCACCTGGGAGAAGCGCGTGAAGATTCGCGGAGTCGTCGCCGAGTATCAGCCACTGACCAATGCCGCGGGCGCGCCCGTCAACGACCAAGGGCAGATCGTGCATGGCTATGCCGATACGGTCTACTTCATCGACAACGCCGAGATCGTTTCCATCGGAGATTGAAGCGGCTCGCCATTGCTGCACCGTTTGCACCGTTTGCCGTTACTTCAGCTTGGGCGATTGTAGCGGCAGGATGTCGCTGCCTCCCACGATCGCCTGCGAAACGTAGTACGGAATCGGATAGCCGGAGAGCAGCTCCAACGCCTGCTGGCGCGAGGCCGCGGCAAAGGCTGCCGCTGGCGATTCCTTGGCCTGCGATTCGGTGCAGATCACGTCGCTGGCCTTGATCTTGAACTTGCGAGTCCAAAGCTGCTTCCGTTCGACCTGCGCGTTGTGCCAGCGGACTTCGATCTCGGGGAGCACGGCCATCCCCTCGGCAGGACGGACCTCGGGCTTCGCGCCGCCGGTGCGGACCTTGATCGAGGGGAGCTTCTCTTCCGACTCGCTGTAGATTACTTCCAGCCGCGTGTCGGCCCCGCTTTTCACCGCGATCCCTTCGGCCGTCAGACGATCCTTGATCGCAGCTTCCAGCTTCTGCGTGATGAGTCCCTTGTCCCCCGCCACTTTGCCGACTTCGATCTTCAAGGTCACGGCCTCTTCGGGATGGACCTGACTGGCCCCCTTGTTCGTGTCGAAGTTGCGGACCAGCTTCTGCAGCTTGCCCCATTCGGTCTCCGTCACTTTGGGAACGGACTTGCCGTCGCCGGTCCAGAACCGGCCCTGATCGAGCGGCACGGCGAACTCGGGCGGGTCCTCGACCAACGACAGCAGCCGGCCGTCCTCGCCGTTCAGAATCGCCCGACCGGCCAGAAACACGTACATGCGATTCTGATCGTCGAACTGAATTGCCAACGGCCCGCGAATCTGCGGCGCAGCCAGCGCCCCGGGACGCGGCTTGTGGCTGTCTTTGGTCTCTTGCCCGGTGGCCAGGTCAAAGATCGCCACCCGGAATCGCCGGGGCCCTTCGGTCGTTTGATAGACGACGTACAGTTCCTTCCCCTTGGGATGGAAGCCTTGCGCCAGGATCGACTGCCCCGTGGGAAGCGGAATCACCCCGCAGAGGGTGCCGTCGTCGGTCCGATAAATCCGCGTGCCGTTGCGACTGATGGCGAAGTAGCGCCCCATGGCCGACAGGGCCAGCCCGCGATCCGGCTCGGCCTTCTGCTCGGGGAGGGCGGCAATAGCCAGCTTGGTGCGGGCTTCGCCCTTGGCGTTCATGCTCTCGATTCCGCCCGGCTGTGACCAGACGATCAGCTTGTCGCGATCGGGGAGCGCCACGGCCAGCACTTTCGCCCCGGCCAGTTTCACCTCGCCGGTCCGCTGCTTCTGGTCGAGATTCCAGACTTCGATCTGATCCTTGCCTGCCAGCGCGATGAAGTTGCCCCCCGGCGCCATGGCAAACGTGCTGGCTTGCACGGCCGGCGAGATCGCCCCGGCCAGGGCGAACTGCACCACGTCCAGCGGAGCGTCGTCGGCCGGAGCATCAGGCGCCGCCGACCAATCGGTCGTCTCGGGTTCGTTCACTTCCGGTTCGGCCGGCGACTTCTGTACAGGCTCCTTGGCGACCGGCGCGATGGGATCGGCCACGACCTTGGTCTTCTTCTCCGGCTCCTCCTTCTTTAAGGCCACCGGCGCGGCTCCGCGCGTCTTGTAGACCACAAAGCCGATGGCCAGCACCGCGGCCACACCAATGGCGATCACCTGCGGCTTGTTCGACTCGAACCAGCTCTTTTCAGGCTCAGGCGAGGGAGGAAAGTTGCGATAGGCGGGCGGCTGACCCCATTGGTTCATGTCCGGCGACCTTGCAATAGCGGGAGGGAAAGGAGACGGAGTACGTCGTCCGTCACTATAGGAGGATCGAACCGCAGGTGAAAGTCCGGGCCAGGCGCTTGTAAGGTGCGGACCTTCGAATCACATTTCTTTTACACGCTCCCATCGTCCCCTATAATCCAAGTCTCACGTCTACTGCCGGCTGGCGCCCTAGGATCCTCCACCCATGATGTCCCGAATCTTCGCTTCTTCTGTTCTTCTTTTGGCTCTGTTGATCGCCGTCTCGCAGGGGCAGACCACGCCCAAGACCAAAACTCCGCCCAAGACCAAAGCAGGCAAGAAGGGCGCTGCCGGTGCGGTGGGGGATTGGCCCACCTGGCGCGGAGCCCAGCGCGACGGCTTGAGCCAGGAGACCGGCCTGATGAAGGAATGGCCCGAGGCCGGACCCAAGCTGCTCTGGAAAGCCCAAGGCCTGGGTGACGGCTACACCACTCCCAGCGTCGTCGGCAACCTGATCTTCTCGATGGGGAACAAGGACGGCAAAGAGTTCGTGATGGCCTTGGACAAAACGGCCGAGGGGAAGATCGTTTGGGAGACTCCCCTGGGGGCGGTTCGCAACGGCGGCGGCGGCTACCCCGGCCCGCGTTCCACTCCGACGGTCGATGGCAAGTTCGTCTACACGCTGGGACTGAACGGAGACCTGGCCTGCTTGGAAGCGGCCACTGGCAAGGGAGTCTGGAAGCATGACTTGGTCGGCGAATACGGCGGCAAGGTCCCTAACTGGGGCTACTCCGAGAGCGTGCTGATCGACGGGCCGCTGGTCTTGTGCACGCCGGGGGGAGACAAAGCCACCATCGCTGCCTTCCAAAAGACCACCGGCAAGCCTGCCTGGGCCGCTCCGGTAAAGGACACGCCGGGCTACTCTTCGCTCGTCCCCACCGAGATCAACGGAGTGAAGCAGTACGTGCAGTTCACTTCCTCGGGTGTGGTGGCCGTAAGTGCGAAGGACGGCAGCCCGCTCTGGAACTACAAGAACCCAGCCAACGGCACGGCTAATATCTCGACGCCGATCGTCTCGGGCAACATGGTCTTCGCGGCCAGCGGCTACGGCACCGGCGGCGGCTTGGCCGAGATCGGCAAGGCCGGCGTGCGCGAGGTCTACTTCACCAAGGACATGAAGAACCATCACGGCGGGGTGCTGCTGATCGGCGACTGTGTCTACGGCTCGAACGACCCGGGCCTGCTGGTCTGTCTCGATTTCAAGTCGGGCACGGTGAAGTGGAGCGATCGCGAGCCGGGCAAGTGCTCGCTGGCCTACGCCGAAGGGCTCCTCTACTGCCGCGGCGAGAATGGCCCTGTGACTTTGGTCGAGGCCACGCCCGAGGGCTACAAGAAAAAGGGGCGATTCGATCAGCCCCATCGCAGCGGCAATCCCGCCTGGCCCCACCCAGTGATCTCCGGCGGCAAGTTGTATCTGCGCGATCAGGATGTGTTGCTGTGCTACGACATTTCGAGCCCGGGAGCCGAGTAGCGTCTTTAGTGGTGCAGGCGTCCCGCCTGCTGGAAGTGTTTTCGATGCTCCAGCAGGCGGGACGCCTGCACCACAAAGGATCACCACCTCTCCGTGTGCCGGTCCGCGGGTGCTCTACTGGAGCAAGACGCTCGGGTGGAAAGCACTCCTTGGGTCCGGCAGCTAGCGCCCGTGCCGCTCAGTTCCGAAGCCGCTGACATTTCTCCCTCGCCCCGCTGCGGCCTAGTGATTCAGCGCGAACTCCGCGCTGTTCAAGATCGCCCACAGCGCGTCGCTCAGCCCGCGCCGCTTGCCCTCAGTCCCCGCCCGGCTGACGTACTCCAGGAACCGGCTGCGCTCGGCCTCGCGCGGCAAGCGTGACAGGGTGGAGAGGAACATCGCCTCGACCCGGGCCTCGTCGCTCAGGAACGGGGCTTCGAGGGCGATCAGTAGGCCGCTGGTTTCCAGGTCGGTGGCCGAGCGGATCTCGGCCCCGTTCATCAACGTGAGCGCCTGCGGAATGCCGCTGGAGAACTCGACGCTCGAGGCCGGTGCTCCCTCGAACTTGGCCAGAAACGCCTGCCGCGCGGCATCGACATCGAACTCTCCTTCGCGGGCCAGCGCCGCCGGCGTGCGCCGCGTGGCTGCCGACAGGCAATCGTAAAGCTGCTCGGGCGAGAGGTTCTTCATCGCCATGCGGGCGAACAGCTCCGGCGGAGGCTCCGCTCCTTCGGCATTCCACTCACTGGACCGCGCGTAGGCATCGGTCGAGGCCAGCATCTTGATCAGCCGCCGCAGGTCGAAGCGGCTCTGCACCAGGAACTGCGCCAGCTCATCGAGCAGCTCCGGGTGGCTGGCTGGATTGTGCGGCCCCAGATCGTCGCGCGGCTCCACCAGCCCCCGCCCGAAGAGCAACGCCCAGATTCGATTGGCGGTCGCCCGCGCGAAGTATGGATTCTCCTTCGAGGCCAGCCACAGCGCCAATCTCAATCGTCGCTGTCCCGGCTCTGCCTGCGCGTCGACGCGCCCCAGGTACGTCGGGGGGACGGCCTCTTTCGTGCCGGGCAGGAAGACTTCGCCTTGCTCCTTGTCGATGAACGACGACGTCCCCACGGGGCGGTCGGCCAGCGGCTCGAGCTGCGCGAAGAAGGCCGCGTAGCCCCAGAAGTCGCGCTTGGTCCAGCGGTCGGTCGGGTGATCGTGACACTGCGCGCATTCGATCTGCACGCCCAAAAAGATCCGCGCGGTCCGCGCGGCCAGCTCTTCGGGCTTCAACTCGGCCGCGGTAAAGAAGAGGGCCGGCGTGGCCTGGTTCGGATTCCCCCGCGTGATGAGCAGTTCGGCCACCAGGCGATCGTAGCGCATGTTCTGCTCGAAGCGATCGCGGAGCCAGAACTCAAAGCCGGTCCGGCTGCCGAACTGGGCCACGTTGGGATCGGCCGGCAGCAGCACATCGCGCCAGGCAGCCGCCAAGTGGGTGGCATGCCGCGGACGGGCCAGCAGTTGGTCGATCAGCCGCAGCCGCTTGTCCGGGGCGCGATCTGCCAGATAGGCCCGCACTTCGGCCGCGCTGGGAATAACGCTGATCAGGTCGAGATGGGCGCGGCGGAGAAACTCGGCGTCGTCAGCCGGCGCGGCCGGTTCGATGCCCGCCTTGGCAAGCCTGGTCAGGATCAGCTCGTCGACCCGGCGGGTCATGCGGGCGACATCAACGGAGGGGGTGCTGGCTGCCTCCCCGGCGCGCGAAGATGCGCCGATGGCGGCGAGTATAATGAATGATGCCGACCAGCAGGCCTGTCGCAGGCACGTTCGAGCCATGACGATTCTCCGCAAGAAGTGGTCCGCGGGAGTTCAAGCTAACGCTGCCGTAAGCTAAAGTATAGACTGAGCTTTGCGACGCGCGCGTGCCTGCCTCCCCTCTCGCCTGATTCGCTACCAACCGTTACATTTCGATTGCTGATTGCGCCAGGATGGCGCCCGCTACCTTCGAGGCCGTCGATCGCATGAGCATCTCGATCCCCAACCCGCCGACCTCGACCGGTCTGTTGTCGAGCGGGTTCGCGGCAACTCCCGGCGCTTACGACGAGATGTTCTCGGCGCCTGGAGTGCTTCGCCCTCACTGGCTGCACTTCGGCAAACTGCTCGATGCCATGGGACCGCGCGAAGTCGGCCGCCTGTGGGACCAGGCCCGACGGATGCTGCACGAGTCGGGCGTGACGTACAACGCCTATGGCGATCCCGTCGGGGCCGACCGCCCTTGGGAACTCGACGCGATCCCGCTGGTCATCTCGGCCGCCGAATGGGGTACGTTGGCCACCGGGTTGTCGCAACGCGCGCGACTGATGGAAGAAATCATCGCCGACCTTTATGGTCCGCAGCGATTGTTGGCTGAAGGGATTCTGCCGGCCGAGTTCGTCTATTCGCACCCGGGTTTTTTGCGCCCCTGCCACGGGCTGCCGATCCATGGTGGCGTCTATCTGCAACTGTACGGCGCCGATCTGGTCCGCAGTTCCAATGGACAGTGGTGGATTCAGGCCGACCGCACGCAGACCCCGTCGGGGGCAGGCTACGCGGTCGAGAACCGAATCGTTATCTCGCGCATGCTGCCCGGAGTTTTTCGCGATTGCCAGGTCGAGCGGTTGGCGCCGTTCTTCATGGCCCTGCGCGAGACCTTGCCCTCGCTGGCACCGCGCCGCAGCGACAACCCGCGGATCGTGCTTCTTTCGGCCGGCCCTTCGCACGAGACCTATTTCGAGGACGCTTACCTCGCGCGTTACTTGGGTTACACGTTGGTCGAGGGGGGCGATCTGGCCGTCCGCGACGACGTGGTCTATCTCAAGACACTCGGCGGGCTGCTTCCCGTCGATGTGATCATGCGCCGCCTGGCCGAAGAGCATTGCGACCCGCTCGAACTGCGGGCCGACTCGATGCTGGGCGTACCGGGCCTGCTGGGCGCGCTGCGAGCCGGCAATGTGGCGGTGACCAACGCTTTCGGCACCGGACTGGTGGAAACGCCGGCCATCACGCCGTTCCTGCCGGCGCTATGCCGTCGTCTATTGGCCGAGGAACTCAAGCTGCCCAGCGTGGCCACCTGGTGGTGCGGCCAGAAGCCCGCACTGCAGTACGTGATCGATCATCTGCACGAACTGGTGATCGCGCCGGCTTTCCGACGGAGCGGCATGGTGCCGGTCGCGGGGGGGACGCTCTCGGCCAAGGAGCGGGCGCAGTGGATCGCCCGCATCAAGGCGCGGCCGCATGATTTTGTGGGACGCGAGGCGGTGACCCTTTCCACGGCACCCGTGTGGGATGGCTCCGGCATGGTGCCGCGGCACTTGGCGCTGCGAACCTATGCCACGGCCCAGGATGGCGATTACCTGGTGATGAACGGCGGTCTGGCTCGCATGTCGGCCACGCCTGCCCCGCTTAGCGCAGCACTGGCCGCCGGACGCGGCAGCAAAGACGTCTGGATTCTGTCCGTCGGCCCGGTGCAGCCGGTCAGCCTGCTGCATCCGGCCGGTCAACCGGTTCCCTTGCGGCGCAGCGGCAACGAACTGCCCAGCCGCGTGGCCGACAATCTGTTCTGGCTGGGCCGCCAAGCAGAGCGGGCGGAAGGAGCCGCGCGGGTGCTGCGGGGGATTCTCTCGCGGCTGACGAGCGAACTCGACGCCGGCGCCATGCCCGAGTTGCCGATCCTGCTCGAGGTGCTGGCCGAGTTGGGCGACTTCCGCCCCGGCACCAAACGGAATGCACAGCCCACCTGGCCCGCCGTGGAGCGCGAACTAAAAGCCTTCGTCTTCGACGCCACCCGGCCCAGCTCGGTGCGGGCCACGCTGAACAACCTGCATCGCCTGGCCTCGATCGTCCGCGACCGCATCTCCATCGACGCCTGGCGCGTGCTCAACACAGTCGAACAGGACTTCATGGCGCCGGCCAATTTGGCGGGCGTGCAGTTGGCCGACGTGCTTTCAATGTTGAACCAGATGGTCGTGAACCTGATGGCCTTCAGCGGTCTCGCCACGGAGAGCATGACCCGCACGCAAGGCTGGCGGTTCCTCGACATGGGCCGGCGACTGGAGCGCTCGATGCATACGATCGCGCTCTTGCGAACGGCGCTGGTCCCGGTGCTGGCCCACGAAGGCCCCGTGCTGGAAGCGGTGCTGGAAACCGCCGACAGCGCCATGACCTATCGGGCCCGCTATCTCAGCACGTTGCAGATCGCGCCGGTTGTCGACCTGCTGCTCACAGACGAGACCAATCCCCGCTCGTTGGTTTATCAGCTTGGCGCACTGGCCACGCATGTCGAGAATCTGCCCCGCGATCTCTCGAACCCCAACCGCACGCAAGAGCAGCGGATTGTGCTGTCGCTGACCTCGAGCATCCGTCTGGCCGAGATCGATGCCTTGTGCCTGGAACAGGACGGCGCGCGGAAGCCGCTGGACCAGTTGCTGGTGAAATTGACCGATCTTTTGCCGAAACTTTCGGACAGCCTGGCGCGTCATTATCTGATTCACGCCGGCCCCTCGCGCCAGTTGGGCGAGATCCGGACCGAACCGACGGGGGATGCCCCCACCTGATCCGTTTTCGCTGCCTCTCCCGGCGGATATGATATACTGTCAATTGGGGGCGAGTTCTTCGCCTCGCCCGGGAGCCTCCCGTTATGCGACACGCTGTCTGCACTGTTGCGGTTCTGCTCTGCCTGGTCCGTCCCGCTTTCGGCGAGGACATGGGCATCTCTGCCGGCTATCTGCACCAGTTGCGGCAGCAGGCCCAGTTCCGCATCGTGCAAGGCGAGATCGTCTGCACCGGCATGCAACAGGGCGGCGGCCAGTGGGAGAGCCGGACCTCGGGCGGAGGGAACGAAGAGCGGCTGGCCTTCAACACCACCGGCGCCCGCCCCACGATCCAGTACGAGCGCCGCACCCCGATCGGCGAGTTCAGCTTCAGCTGCGAGAACGGCTCGTCGTTCACCATTCGCCGCGTGGCTGTGGGGAACTCGACCGTCACGCCGATGGAGTTCAAACAGGACGCCGGCGGCGGAGTGGAGCTGTCGGTCACGCAAGCGGCCGGAGGCGCCCGCGAGACCTTTCGCGCGGACAGCGTCTGGCATCTGCTGCTGGCCGAACCGACCGTTTGCCGCAAGCATCTGCTCCCTGTGCTGACCCCGCTTCGCGACCGCTGGCCGCTGGAGACGCATGCCACGGAGTTGGAAGCGGTTCTCTTCCGCACCATCGCCGCCCCTACTTCGGACCGGCAGGCGGAATGGGCCGACCTGATCACCAAGCTCGGCTCCGAGGATTTCGCGGTTCGCAAGCAAGCCGATCGCCGGCTGCGCGAGTCCGGACAGGTGGTGCTCCCCTTCCTGCGCGGGCTGGACTACAGCAAGCTCGACGCCGAGCAGCGTCACCGCCTGCGGTTGATTGTGACCTCACTAACCGGTGACGGATTGGATGACCACCCCGAGCGGATCGCCGGCCGCATGGTGGGCGATCCCCAGGTCTGGATCGGCATGCTCTCGCGCGATGACGTGGCCAAACGCCGGGCCGCTTCGGAACGCCTGGACAAGATCTTGGGACAGAAGCAAGGCTTCGACGCCGATGGGGAGCCCGCCGCACGGCAGGCCCAACTGATCGAGATCAAAGCCCGGCTCAGCAAGCGGCCCGCCAAGTAGCGCGCTCATAGCGGACGGCACACGGAGAGCTCGTGATTGGTTGCGCTGGTGGCGCGCAACCTCGCTACTCCTCAGCAGTTGCATGCCGCCACGATCTTTTCGCCAGATTCCGCGACTCACTTCTCACTCGGCGCGCAAAGAACGGATGGCTGCGAAGGGGCGCACCCCTATCGGCCACGCTAGGATGCAGCGACCCGTGAAGTGAACTGCCGGCGGAGACTCCGCGGACTTCCCGCTTGAACATGGACCACGATGAACGCGAGATCGCGCGGGGGCTACGCGCCGGCCAGGCTTCGGCCTGGCATGCGCTGTACGACGCCTTCGCGGAACCGATCTGGCGGTTGGTGGCCCGACAGATGGGCTCGGCGTCGGCCGATGTGGCCGATGTCGTGCAAGAGACATTTCTGGCCGCCGCCCGTACGGCCGGTGGCTTCGATCCCGAGCGCGGTTCGCTGTCGGTCTGGCTGGGGGGCATCGCCCGCAATCATGTGGCGATGTACTTCCGCAAGCGGCGCTCGGGCGTGAACGGGCTGGTGGTCGCGCCGCGCTGGTCGGGTGAAATGAGCGAAGGCGAGGCCTCGAACGAGGCGGTCCGCTGGTTGGAGAGCCGCGAGGCGACCCCGCCCGAGGCGGCCTGCTCCGGCGAGTTGGCCACGCTGGTGCGGCACACGCTCACGGAGTTGCCGGCCGATTACGAGACGATTCTGTCGGCCCGCTACTTCGACGGCGTGACGGTCGAAGAACTGGCCGGGAGCGAGAACTGCACGTCGGTCGCCATCCGTTCGCGGTTGGCGCGGGCGAGGCAGGCATTCCGTGAGGCATTCGCCCGGCTGGCCGCGGGCTTGATCGAGAGTTCTGCGCGAGGTCGCCATGCCACCTGAAGCCAAACCACCCGAACCGATGCCGCAAGGGCCCGACGACGAGTCGCGCGACGACGCGCAGTTCGCCTCATTGTTCTCCTCTGTTTCGCAGTCCCGCGAGCGCGGTGCCGACGTGTCCTCTCCCGACCGAACGTTCCTGGATCGCCTGCGGCAAGAATCGGCCGCTGCGTTCCTGGCGAGTACGTCGATGCCTGCTGCAGCAACTTCGCCTGCTTCAACCTCTCCCACTCCCGCGGGCGAACCTTCGTCCCGCGTCGAATCGACAAGGAAGCTTCCTATGTTCCTCTTCCGCGCTCTGGCGGCCGGTCTGCTCTTGGCGGCCGGCATCGGCTACTTCACCTCGCACCAGGTGAAGACCCCGCAATCTGCCTTGGCCTTGGGCGAAGTCCTGGACGCGATCGCTCGGGCCGACTCACTCCATCTGGCTGTGACCCTGAAAGGCCAGTCGGGCGAGCTGTGGACCCGCCGGCTTCTCGGCGCGCCGCTCCAGGAAGCGGCTGCCGGTGGCAAGCAGACCGCCGCTCCGCTGGAGCTGCACTGGGACATGGGCCAAGGCAAGTATGAGATCGCGCGGGACGAAAAAGCCTGGCTGGTCGACGAGCCCGGCAATCGTGTCACCGCCACCGAAACGCCGGCCTGGCTCGCCAACCGCCGGCTGGAACTGCTGAAGATGCTCGGGCTGCCGGCCACGGCCCAGGCGGATCTCGCTCAGGCCATGCCTGCTGAAGAGTTCGACCGCGACGGGCGGACCCTCTGGCGCTATCGGCTCTCGGCCATGGAGTCGCTGGGGCGAGTGAATCTCGAAGTGCTGGTCGACGCGGCCAATGGACAGCTTGCCAGCCTGGAAGCGGTTGGCGAACAGAACGGGCAGTCCGAGCAACTCGCGCAAGTCACCGTGCTGGCGATGAACCAGAATCAGGCCGCCGCGCCGGCCGACAAGTTCGTGGTCAAGGACACGCTGACAGAAGACGGCCGCGTGGGCAAGGTAACCGAGTCGCAGGGGATCGTCAGCCTGCGTCCCATGAATGCTCTGCGCTGGACACCGGTCTGTCACAACCCGGTCTTGAAGCCTGGCGATTGGCTGCGGACCGATCTGCGCGGCGGCAACGCCGTGAGCGTGCGCTTGGTCAAGGATACGCGCATCAACCTGGGTCCTGGCACGCTGCTGGAGATCGTCCGCCCGGACCAGATCCGCGTGAGCCAAGGAGAATTTTCGGTCACGCTCCCTGAGAAGGACAAGCTGCAGATCGTCGGCCCGGATCAAAAGACCGTGGACGTGAAGGGAACGCAGATCTATCGGGTCGATCGCGACAAGCTGGTGACCGTGGCCAAAAAGCCTCTCTGGCTGGCCGGCTTTGAAGGAGCCACGGCCAATGAGTCGCTCGGCTCGCTGGTGGCCAAGGTCGATGGCCGCGATGTGCCGCTGACGGTCGGCTATCACAAGGTCACGGTCGACATCCGCGACCAGATCGCGCGGACCGTGGTCGAGGAGTCGTTCATCAACCACACGAAGGGGAACTTGGAAGGGGTCTTCTACTTCCCGCTCCCCGACGATGCCTCGATCTCCGGCTTTGGGATGTGGATCGGCGAGCAACTGGTCGAGGCCGACGTCGTCGAGAAAGAGCGGGCCCGCGAGATCTACGAGACAATCCTGCGCGAGCGCCGCGACCCCGGCCTGCTGGAGTGGTCGGGCGGCAATCTGTTCAAGGCCCGCGTCTTCCCGATCTTTCCGGGGAGCGAGAAGCGGATCAAGATCACCTACACGCAGGTCCTGCCGCTGCGCGGGAACCGCTATCGCTACAGCTATGCCTTGCAAAGCGAACTTCTCAAGCAGAACCCGCTTCGCGAGCTGGCGATCGATGTGCGGGTGAACTCGACCTCTCCCCTGGCGGCGATCAGCAGTCCCTCGCACAACACGCGCAATCAACTGGCCGGTGCGTCGGGCCGCGTGGAGTTCAGCGCCCAGGAGTACACGCCCACCCGCGACTTTGAAGTGGTGGTCGACCTGGCCGCGCGGCAGTCGGACGTGGTGGTGATTCCGCATCGCCGCGGTGACGACGGCTACTTCATGCTGCAGCTCTCTCCGCCAGGCGCCGGCGGCGATTGGCAGCGCGAGATCCTGCCCGATGGCAACCCGATCGATTTGCTGGTGCTGGCCGACACGTCCGCCTCGCTCGATCGCACGGCGCGGAACACGCAGGCCGAGTTCATCGCGGCCTTGCTCGGTTCGCTCTCGCCGAAGGACACCTTCAACCTGGCCGGTTGCGATGTGGACTGTGCCTGGGCCTTTTCCCAGGGTGTCGCCGCCGATCCAAAGAACATTGCAGCCGCCCGAGCGTTCCTGGCCAAGCGGCGTTCGCTCGGCTGGACCGATCTCGATACGACGCTGGCCTCGGCTTTGAAGCGATGCAAGCCGGGCACGCAGGTGGTCTATGTCGGCGACGGGATCATTACGACCGGCGACGCCGACCCGGTGGCCTTCGCCCAGCGGCTGCGCCGACTGTACTCCGGAGCGGGGACCTTTCACGCGGTCGCCGTGTCGAGCCTGTTCGAGTCGGTCGTGCTCAAGTCAATCGCTTCGCTGGGCGGGGGTTCGGTCCGCAAGATCACGCAGGCCACCGGCCCGCAAGCGACCGCCTTGGAACTGCTGAACGAACTGGCGCAGCCGGCGCTCAAAGACCTGAAGGTCGAGTTCCGCGGAGTGCGCGTGGCTCGGGTCTATCCCGAAGAGTTGGCCAACGTGGCAGCCGGCTCGCAGCAGATTCTGCTGGGGCGTTACCTGCCCGAGGGAAAGGACCAGAAGGGGGAAGTGATTGTCACCGGCACGCTGAATGGCAAGCCGGTTCGCTATGCCTCGCCGATCGGGCTGGCCGACGCCGAGTCGGGGAACTCGTTCATTCCGCGATTATGGGCCAGGCAGCACCTGGACCTGCTGCTGGCCCAGGGAACGTCGGAGTCAATCAAGGAAGAGATCGTCGCCCTGAGCGAAGAGTACCACATCATGACACCGTACACGTCGCTGTTGGTCCTGGAGACCGACGCAGACCGCGAGCGGTTCAAGGTAAAGCGTCGCTTCCAGATGCGCGACGGCGAGAAGTTCTTCGCCGGGGGACGCGACAACGCTGCCTTCGATCTGACTCAGCAGCAGATGAAGCGGGCGGGAGACTGGCGGATCGGGCTGCGTCGCTCGGTGCTGCGGCAACTGGGAACACTGGGACGTGACCCGCAGGCTTTCGAGCTGTATGCGTCCAACGGGCATCCGGTTTCGAGGATGGCCTCGCTGGGCGCGGCCGGATATACCACGACCTTTGGCGGTCGAGCTGAAAATGGAGCGGTCAACTACATTCTCGATAAGCGGGGCTTGGAGTCTGACCGGCTGGAATCACTGAGTGAAGAGCGCTGGGCTACACCGGACATCGCGCAACGCGATGATCGAGATGCCAATGTCGAGAATGAATCGGTCCCCTTCCCCGTCGTCTCTCCAGAAGAAGTGTCCAAGTCGTTCGAGGCAAAAGCCGACCATAACGATTGGTCGTTGAAGGAAGCGTCGGATCTGTTCTTCTCCGACCTCGACATAGACTTCCGCTCGCGACGCTCAGGGGGTGAGAAGGCCCAGTCCGCCAGATTGGGCAGTGGTATCGCCCACGCCTATGCCGCAGCGGGGCCCATGGGGAGGCGCGCGCTTCTTGTACAGCCCCTGCAGAGCAACCTGGAGCGTAGCGTCTACGTGGGCCTGTTCCCCGAGATGCCCCCCGTGCCGAGCGAGCCGGGGCCGATTGTCCCCAAGGCCGACTGGCCCGCCGACGTTCGCGAACTCGTGCAGAGCCTGCTGCGCATCGAGAAGCTGCGAGCGATCACGGGCGGCGTCGACGTGGAGCGCGTAACCGAGAACTTCAACGCACAGACGGGCGAACTCGAGCTGCGGGCTACGCGCCGCGAACTCTACTCGCCGGCCGGCTGGCTCACCCGCTCGTGGCAGGATCGTTCGCAGACCACCATCGAGTGGTGTGACAAGCAGGATCGCGGCATCTGGCTGACGGGCTTTCAACTCGGGCGACAGCGGGCTTCGACGCCGGCCGATCTCAAGCAACTGCCGTTCCGCCTGACCGATTCCTCGATGGTCTCGTTGGAGCGGCTCTATCGCGGCTACAAGGCCGTGCTGGAACGCCCGGCAGCCGACCGGGCGAGGTTGGTCCTGAGCTTCAAGACCGTCGATCACGCGACAGAGATCCACGTGCTGGTCGACACCGTGCGGAACGTAATCCTGACCTGGGAGACAATGGTCGACGCCAAGGTCACGTCGCGCATCGTCTACAGCGACTTTGTCGAGGTCGCCGGATCGTGGTGGGCGCAGAAGATCGAAACCTTCGCCCCGCATGAGGCCCCGGAGCGCGTCACCGAGCGGATCACGCAGAAGGTCCAGGCCCGCACGGCCGACGAACTGGCTGCCGGTATCCAGCAGCAGTTGGCCGGCCGCCAGAGCGTGCAGTTCCTCAAAGTATTGCCCACTGTCTCCGCCGCCAAGCGAGCCCTGGCCTCCGGCAAGGCCACGTTCGAGGATCACTACCAGTTGCTGCTGTACTTCACGCAGTCGCAGCAGTGGGAGCGCGTGGCCGCGCAGTTGGAAGGTTGCGAGAAAATGGCTGAAGGCAAGCCGGGCCTGCGTTGGCTGCACTTCTGGTTCCTGTCAAACAGCCGCCGGGGCGAAGAACTGCGGCTCAAGGCCCTGGCCGAAGCGGCCCGCCTGGCCGCGGCTCCAGCGCCGAATGTGAACGTAGCAGAAAGCGATGAGTTCCCCTTGGCGATCCATCTGGGTGGAACGGTTGGACAGTATCTGGAAGCAAACGAAGCGATCGCGCTGCTCGAGGTCCTCGGGCCGCTCTATCAGCGTCAGCCCGCACGACTGCATGCCATGCTGGCCTGGCAGCAGCAGAAGCGGCAGCACCTGAACAACCTGGGTCAGTTCGAACTGGTCCTGGCCATCGACAAGGAAATGGCCGAGAGGAACCCCGTGAATTCGTACAGTCAGACGCAGTACGCTCAAACTTTGGCGGCGTCGGGCGACTATCCGGCGGCATTCGCCTGGCTCGAGAAGGTCTTGGCGGGCCCGGTGAAATGGCCCCCGCACGAAGAGCAGAACCTGCGGCAAGCGCACGTGCAGATGCTGCTGACGCTAGGTCGCTACGCAGATGCGGCCGCCTATCTGACGGCCTGGATCGAGCGCGTGCCCAGCCCCACGCAGGAATCGGTCTACGACCAGTACCTCAGTGCGCTGATCCGCACCAATCAGCTCGACAAGTTGCGTCAGGTGATCGCCCTGTGGATGCAAGAGGGGCGCGTGGCGGGCAAGATTCCGCCCGCCACCTTGGCCCGGCTGATGGCCGCCCTGCGGCATGCCGTCGGCCAGACGAACGACATGTGGACGAACACCGTCGACGAGCGCTGGCACAAGCCATTGGCTGAGACAGTGCGATTCTTCGCCCGGCACGAGACGTACGCCTATCCGGCCGACTACGTGATGGGCACCTCGTTCAGCCGGACTGACGAAGCCCGACTGATCCGCAAGGAAGCGGTCGCCGCGCTGGCAGACGAGTTGGAGAAGCTCTCGCCCGAGGTTATCCAGCGGTATGTGCAATGGGGGATGCAGAACGATCCGGCCGTCGAGACGGCGACCTGGAAGAAGATCGCCGCCGCGATGGAAATCCGCTGGAGCGCGGCCGCGAAGGGAGTCGCCGCATTGCCGGCCGACGAGACCGACGGCGAGAAGGCGATCAAGCTGCGGGCCGAGCGAGACACGCTGGGCTCGGCCCTTTCGCAGTTGCTGAAGCATCGCATCGGCGGAACCGAGTGGCTGGCCTTCCTGCGCGAGCAACTGCGGCTGGCCTCGATCAAGGAACGGCCGTTCTATGTCGAACAGCTCATGGCAGGCATTCTCGAGCAGCCCTGGACCGCGGAGTTGGAAGGCGAGGCTTTCTCGCTGCTCAAGTTGCTCGCCGAGGGGGTCGACGATGACGTACTGTCACCGGCGCAGAAGCTCACGATGCGCGTCGCTGCTCTGCATCGCCTGACCGATCGCATGATCCCTGCCCGACAAGAGGAGCTCGACAAGAAGATCGAGAATCCCGAGAAGCTCACCCGCCTGGAACTGCGGGCCAAACGTGAGGAGATCCAGAAGCTGGTCCAGCGCGAGTTTGCCGAGCGGCTGCAGAAAGAGATCGCGGCGCAACCGGCCGAGCTGGCCCCCTGGCTGGCGATCGAGCGGCTCGATCTGGTAATCAAGCTGGCTCAGGACCTGCCCCGCGCGGCCGACGATTGCTGGGAGAAGCTCGGCCCCAAGCCGCTTCTAATGCCGGAAGCCGAGCACGGCAGCGCGGTCTGGCTGGAGTCGATCCTTCGCGAACGCTACCTGTCGGCATTGCTCTACCTGGCCACTCGGCAAGGAGCCGACAAGGCCCTGGCGGACCGCGTGGTGAAGTACGTCGACGAGGCCATCGAGTTGGAGCGGACTGCGCCCAAGGCCAACGCGGATCCGGAGAAGATCTCGGACTGGAAGCTGCTGAAGTACCAGTTGCTGGTGGCGCTCGATCGGCCCGTCGAGTTGCAGCAGGCCCTGGAGCAATGGTTGAAGGAAGACACCGGTGATCTTCACTGGCAGCGAGCCATGGGCTATCTACTGGCCGAACGGGGCAATATCCCGGCAGCGATTGAGCAGTTCCAATCGATCGAGCGCAGCGACGAGCTCGGTCCCGCCGAGTACCGCGCGCTGGCCGGTTGGTACCTGGCGGCCAATCAGCGAGAACCGCACGAGCGGGCGTTGATCGGCGCCTTCAAGACCCGCGACGAGTACCAGATCAGTCGCATGCTGTACGGCAAGCTGGGCCCCTGGCAGCGCGGAAGCTCGCAGCCCGTTCCCAGCGAACTCGACCCCGACGTGCTGCGGATGTTCGCCGCCTTGTTCGAGAAATCGAATCACCCTCGCAACTACCTGAGTCAGTTGCAGCAATTCTATCAGGCCAGCCGCGACTTCCGGCTCCTGACCAGCCTGGCCGATGCAACCATCGGCCATACCGCGGGCGAGGTCTATCCCTTCCTGACCGGCATGCAATCGGTCCTGGGCGAAATCCGCGACGAAGCCACGGCCGATGAAGTTCTGGCGCGGCTGGCCCTTGTGCGGCAGCAGGCCAAGACCACCGTCGACCAGCGGGCGCTGGACCTGCTGGAACTGCTGGTCGAGCGCCGCTCGTCCGAGGTTCTGAATCAACCGGGCCCGCATGTGGCCAAGGCCCTGGCGGCGCTCGAGCGAGCCGGCGAGCGCGAGTGGTTGCCGGGCGAACCGCGCTACATGGCCGAGTTTCTGAACAACTTGGGCAAGATCGCGCAGGCTCCCTTGGCGGCCCAACAGATCCGCCTGAGCGAAGCGCTCTACAAGCAATCTGCCGCCGGCTCGCTCGATCGCTTGTACATCGGCTACTACCTGGCTGGTGTCTACTGGAACTATGAGCGCCGCGGTCCGGCCATCGACCTGCTGCAATCGTCGGTCACGGAGTACCAGCAGGCGGTCGGCGGCAAGTTACCGCAGCACGTCCAGTTTGTGCTCGACACCTGGGTCGACTACTTGGAGCAGTCCGCGCAGTACGCCCAAGGGGAGAAGATCCTGCAGGACTATCAGCAGCGGCCCGCCAACCGCCAGCAAGGCTATTGGCTGACCGAGCGGCTCTATCAGCTCTATCGCGAGTCGGTCGCGGCCGGCGGAACTACCTCGCTGGGCAAGGGGCAAACGCAGTACGCCAGCGTGGAGAAGAAGCTGCGCGGCGAACTGGACACGCCGGACGACAACCATCGCTACAACCTGGCCAGTCAACTGGCGCAGTTCTATCGCACAGCGCACGACGCCAAACTGAACGGCATCACGAACGACCTGCGAGCCTTCTGCCGTAGCGAACTGCCGGCCGTGCTGCTGCGGCAAAACAACAATGCGCAGTCCATCGCGGAGTCCTTCTCGCGGGTGCTGCACGATCTGGCCAGCCCACGCGACGCCCTGGCATTCTTGATCGAGCGGATTGAGAACGAACCGGCCTGGCTTCGCTACCGCCGACAGGACGGCTGGAACCAGTTCCAGTGGCAACTCGGTCAGTGGCGCGGCGAAGTCAAAGAGCTGGGGGATCTGGAGCCTCGCCTGTTGGCCATCGTGCTGGACGCGCTGCGTCGCGACCTCGAGAATCGCGAGGACCGCAACCGGAGCATGTTCCTGAAGAACAGCGGGCACTATTGGGCCGCCAAGGAAGCTGATTTCCTCCGCACGGCCGAAGAGGTCTACGAAAAGCGCAAGACCTCCGGGGCGTCCGTCCGCTACATCGCCGACTATCTGTATCAGGGGCTGCACAAGTACCCCCGCGCGATCGAGATCCTGCTGGTGGCCCATCGCCAGGGACTGCTCGACGAGGCCTCGCAGCGGCAACTGGTGATCTACCTGCACGAGCGGGATCGCTACGGGGAGTCGATCGCCCTGCTACAACCGATGGTCGAACTGCGGCCCGATACGGTCGAGTACCGCACGCTGCTGATGCATGCCTATTTCAAGACCAACCAGCAGGCTCAACTGCGGGAGCTGCTGAAGACGACGGACACCTACTACCACGAGAAGGGACAGTGGACCGAATCGGTCATGGCCGCGCTGGCCGCAAGCTGCCTCGAGAACGAACTTTTCGAGCAATCGGTCACGTACTACCTCGAAGCCATCCCCCAGCATCAGCGGACACAGCCGCGCGGCGGAGTGGGGAACGACGTCCTCTGGCGCTACTACGAGGGTCTGGCCAAGGCGTACGTCGGGCTGAAGAAGACCCCCGAAGCGGTCGATGCGGCCAGTGGGGCGATCGTGAGCTGGGGCTTCGAGCAGCGCGATCGCAGTCACGTGCTGGGCGTGCTGAACTCCGTGCTCGACCAGTCGCCAGATCTTGACGCTTACGTCAAGCTGCTCGATCAGCAGACGGCCGAGACCGGCCTGGCCAACCCGATCGTCCGCAAGGCGCTGGGACTGGTCTACTCCGGCAAAGGCCAGTTCGCCAAGGCGGTAGTGCAGCTTCGCGAGGCCTTGGCCCTGCAAGCCAACGACGCCGAGACCCACAAGGCGATCTTGTTCGCGCTCGACCAGTTGAAGGACGAGTCGGGCGCCATTGAGCAGTTGCTGGCCACGATCGACTATCGCCGACGCGACATCGCCTTGTTCGAGGATCTGGGGCGACGACTAGGCGAGCTCAAAGATCCGGCCGAAGCCGAGCGGGCCTATACGTCGATCGTGGAAGTGCTGCCGACGGAATCGGAAAGCCACACGCTGCTGGCCGAGATCCGCCAGCGGCAGAACCGCTGGGCCGAAGCCGCGCACGAGTGGGAGCAGGTGGCCCGTATCCGTTCGCTGGAACCGACCGGTCTGCTAGGGCTGGCCGCGGCGCAGGTGAAGCTGCGAAAGTTCGACGCCGCGGAAGTGACCCTCAAGAAGCTGCAAGGCAAGGCCTGGCCGGCGCGGTTCGAGAACATGGATCAGAAGATCCGCGAACTGGACAGCGCCATCGTCACGGGCAAGAAGGGTTAGTCCGAACGCGAAAGCGGCGGCGAGTTCAGGGCTCGCCGCCGCCGTAGTTTTCGGAACCACACGATCTGGAAGTCGCACGTGCAACGCTTACTTCTCGGGCTTCGTACCGACCAATGGCTGCATGTCCCGAATCCAGATGTTGCGGAAGCGGACCGGGTTGCCATGGTGCTGCAGTTGTATCGGGGCCTTGTCGCCGTGCTTCTCGTACTTCGGCGGGCTGTCCCAGGCCGTGCCGCCCAGCAGTTCAAAGTGGTTCTGCACCACGACACCATTCTGCAGCACGGTCACAATGGCCGGCTTGGCCACCTTGCCGTCCGACTCGAACTGTGGGGCCTCGAACAGGATGTCCAGCGTCTGCCACTCGCCCGGCTTGCGACAGGCGTTCACCATCGGCGGGCTCTGCTTGTAGATACTGCCGCACTGACCATCGAAGTAAGTCGGGTTATTGTACGAATCCAGAATCTGAACTTCGTAGCGGCCCATCAGATAGACGCCGCTGTTGCCTCGGCCCTGGCCAGTCCCCTTCACTTCTTCGGGCGTGGCGAACTCCAGATGCAACTGACAGGTGCCGAACGATTCCTTGGTGCTGATCCCGTTCTTCAGGCTGGTGGCGGCGCCATCTTCGATCTTCCAGTTCTCGCCCCCTTTCCAGGCCGACAGATCCTTGCCGTCGAACAGCACTTTGGCGTCGGCCGGCGGTCCGCCGATCGGGCCGGGATCAATCACTTTGGGTTCGGGCCAGACGATGCCGCTCTTCCACTCGGCAAACCGCGCGCCCAACAAGGTGGCCGTCGCGAAGGGAGCCAGGACCATCACGGCCAGCAGGGCCGCTCGAAGCGAACGCCATTTCATCATGAAACTCCAGGGGGACTAGGTTGTGGTCAGAGATACGGGCGAGATGCGTCGCTCGCGCCCAGGTTGACGAGAACGCGATGCAGTTCGTTGGGATCGACGGGCTTCACGAAATGATGCGAGAAACCGGCTTGCGTCGTCCGACGTCGGTCGCCATCTTGCCCCCAACCCGTCAATGCCGCCAGTACGGTCTTCTCCTGACCGGGCATTGAGCGAATCTTGCCGGCAACTTCGTAACCGTCCATACCCGGCATCCCGAGATCTAGAAGCACAATGTTGGGTTGAAAGGCAGGCATCATCTCCAGCGCCGTGACACCGCTATTGGCTGTTGCGACCGCATAACCTTCAAGCTTCAGTAGAATCGCCAGCGTCGTGGCGGCGTCTCGGTTGTCGTCGACGACCAGAACTCGCAACGGAGACATCTTCGGAACGGCGGGCGATGCGGTCGCGGCATCCTGCGGAATATGTCGCCGTTCCACAGTTAGCGGAAATCGCACGACAAACTCACTTCCTTGGCCCATGCCGTCGCTGTAAGCCTCGACGGAACCGCCATGCAGTTCAACAAGGTTCTTTACCAGCGTCAATCCGATCCCCAGGCCTCCCTGGGATCGATGGGTTGACTGTTCGGCTTGCACGAAGACCTCGAAGATTCGCCGCAGCATGTCCGGAGCGATTCCGATACCGCGGTCACGAACGCGCAACACAGCCCAGTCCTGCTCTCGGCGAGTCGTGACCCAGATATGCCCATGCTCATCGCTGTACTTGGCGGCGTTGGCAACCAGGTTGCTGACCACCTGCGACAATCGAATGGGATCTGCTTGGATCAACAACGACTCCGGATCTGCCGAGAACTCCAATCGATGATCCCGCATTTCGATCAACGGCATTGCCGTTTCGATTCCACTGGCGACGGCCGCCGAGAGCTCAACGGGCTCCAGCCGTAGATCAATCTTGCCGCGAGAAACGCGGGAGATATCCAGCAAATCATCCACCAGACGAATCAGATGCAAAATCTGCCGCTCCATCATCTCCCGCGCATGCAGGGCCGTCTGCGGATCGACCTTCGGCATCTTCAGGATCTGCAGCGAGTTGCGGATGGGGGCCAGCGGGTTGCGCAGCTCGTGCGCCAACGTCGCCAGAAATTCTTCCTTGCGACGCGAATCCTGTTCGGCGGCTGAGCGGGCTGCCGATTCTTCGATCAATCGCCGTACGTTTTCTTCGGCCAGCTTCTTCTCCGTGATATCCCGAGTGATCTTGGCGTAACCCCGAAGCTCGCCGGCATCGTCACGCAGCGCGGTGATGACGACATTCGCCCAGAACCTGGTTCCATCCTTGCGCGGTCTCCAGCCGTTGTCTTCAAACCGGCCGTGGGCACTGGCCATTCGCAGTTCATGCTCCGGCCAGGCCCGTTCGATTGCCTCGGGCGGGTAGAAGCACGAGAAGTGCCGCCCGATGATCTCATCAGGGCGATACAGCTTGATCCGTTCCGCTCCTGCGTTCCAGGAAGCTACGCGGCCATCCGGATCGAGCAGGAAAAGGGCGTAGTCTTTCACGCCGTCGACGAGCAGGCGGAATTTCTCTTCGCTCTGCCTCAAGTGTTCTTCGTGGAGCCTGCGTACCGTCAGGTCGCGGGTGATTTTCGAGAACCCGCGCAGAACTCCATGCTCATCGCGAAGTGCCGTCAGCACGACGTTCGCCCAGAACATCGATCCATCTTTGCGAACGCGCCAGCCCTCGTCCTCGAAACGTCCTTCGTTGCGGGCGACTTCCAACTCGTGCTGGGGCCAGTAGCGCTCCAGTGCTTCGGCCGGATAAAACGTGGAGATGTGCCGGCCCACGATTTCGTCACTGCGGTATCCCTTCAGCCGCTGTGCGCCGGAATTCCATGAGATCACGTAGCCCTCAACATCCAGCATGAAGATCGCGTAATCATTCGTCCCTTGAACCAGCAGTCGAAGCTGCTCTGCTTCACGCTTGGTGGCCTGTCGATCGTCGAACAGTTCGATAAAGCCCTTCACTTTGGCCCGCAGTACTTCGGGGATCAGCGGCTTGCTCAGCACATCGACCGCACCCATTCGATAGGCTTCCTCCAGCCACGGCCGATCGAGATCGTGCGAGGTCAGAAACATGATGGGGATCCTGCTCGATCGTGGATCGCTGCGAATCAAGGCGGCTGTTTCAAAGCCACTGAGCACAGGCATCACGATGTCCAGCAGAATCACGGCGAAATCGTCCGATTTCAGCCGGTCCAAGGCATCGTAGCCCGAGAGCGCCTCAACGCAGTGCGAACCAAGGGGTTCCAGCAGGGATTTCAAGGCCAGCAGGTTGGACGGGCTGTCGTCGACCAGCAGGATCTTGGTCGGTGCATCCACAACTGAAATGGGACGACTTTGAACTCTGTCCATATCCATAAACAACCAACCAATGGATCGACCAGCCCGAATGGGACAATCCCATTTCTATGCTTCGGGCACTGGGAATACCATGATCGGCATTATTTGCGCCGCCCGGCGTGATTCTTGCCGAATACGCCACTCAGGCGGCTCAATCCACTGGGCTATCCTGAATCAGGACGCTGCCAGGGACTTCGCGGCTGCCGATGTCCTGGACCTGGACTCGGCCTTGAGCATCGCGGGCAGACACCGCCAGTTCGAGCGACTCAAAGAGCCAGTCATGTCGCTCGCTGACGATCATTCCGCGCCTTCGCAGCGCGCCGGCGATGTGTCGGCCCGAAGGTTCGCCGAAGTCCCACCAGGGCGAATGACATTTGGTGTCGCCGGGGATGGCTGCCGTGATGGCATGCCAGCAGTTGTCGGCGCGAATCCACGGTAAAGGTACGTCGATCGCCTTGTACTTGCGGGTGCCCGAGTCGAGTCGCTTCTTCTGCTCGATGAAACGAGTGTAAGCATCGCATGTCAGTTCGAAAGGGCCCCATGCGTAGATGCATTCGCCTTTCGAGCGGACCAATTGAATGCTCGCCGCCAGGTCAAAGTTCACACCTGCCTCGGAACACGGATCCCAGACGCGAAAGTTCCCGCTCGGCGGGATCCAACTGATCGTGTCGACGCACAGCGACGAACGGTCTTCTGCGAGGGAATCGACTTTGATCAGCGTCAGGAACGTGTGCGAGAGCTTCGCGCGGCGCGGCTCGGATTGAGCCGCGAAGACGATCGCGTAGTATCGCTCCGAAGCGCTGGCGACACCGCCCATGAATACACTCGAGATCGCCAAAGCGGCCCCGAGGTATCGTAAGAATCGAAAGAGACCATACATACACACTCACGGACCGGTGCCACGCCCAATGCAGGAACTCTGATTCATCGTCTGTGTTTGCGGCCCAAGGTGAGAAAATTAAGAATATGCCTAAAGTTCCAATTCACCGTTGCTTGCTGGCCGTTCACGATGCTGCGTGGCCTGCCAGGTCGATGGGTCTCGCACCGGTCTTGATCGTCGCACCCGTCTTGATCGGACGGAGGGCTTTACCAATCTGCGACGTGATGCGAGCAGTTCCCCACGCTGCTATTCGGCCGCTTGCGTCGGTGTCAGGCTGATTTCCAATCCGGGCAATTTGCTGCGCAGTCTTTCGGCACCCGCGGGCGTAACGCCCGTCCCGCCTACTTTCAAGACCGAGAGCCAGGGAAGCTGCGCGAGTTCCTGGATTCCTTCGTCCGTGACCCGGGTTTCCGAAAGATCCAGCTCCTGCAGGTTCACGAGCCCTTCCAACAACTGCAAGTCGCGGTCCTCGAGGGGAGTTCTGGCCAGCGAGATCCAGGCCAAATCCGAAAGACTTCCCAGTGTTGTCAGATCCTCCGCGGTGGGCTGCGTGCCGCGCATCGAGATCCGGGTAACCTCGTCGAAGCGGGGCCAGCCTTGCAGATGCCACTCCACAATCGCTCCACGATTCTGCAACTGAGTCGTGGCCCGAACAATCGATCGATAGCGCGACATACCGTTGGCGTACCAGGCGAACAATACAGCCGACAAGAACATCAGCAGCAGGCCGCTTCGCAGACTGAACTGAAACCAGCGCTGCGATGGCGCAGTAGTAGGTGTAACCGTGCTCATGTTGGCCTTCGAGATTTAGGCACGCGACGTGAATCCATGGGCCGCCCGTACTTCACACTAACCCATCGTTTTCTTACTGGCGAGGCAATCCCGGGAAAAGCTGTGCGATCCTCCCGCCCTGGCATCGCCACCCTTGATCGGTATATTGATGAATCGCATGATTCGCCCGGCGATTGCCGGTGATTCTCACTAGAAAAATGACCCCAAGGATCTTTTCGATGAACGTACGAACGAATATTGCCTGGGCTGCTCTGACTTGCTGCCTGTTGGGCTGCGGCGGCGGAAGCGGTGGTGCCGGCGGCGGTGCTCCTGTCGCGAAAGTCTCCCTGCCTGCCACGCCCGATGGCACCGTGCAAACGGTGGTTCGTTCGATCGGCGAAGGGAAGCCGCAGGCCGTCTGGACCGCGCTCCCCAAATCGTATCAGTCGGACGTGAAAGGGCTGATCACCGACTTCGCCGGCAAGATGGACAAGGAAGTCTGGGACAAGAGCTTCGTCGTTCTGGGCAAGGTCACCAAGCTGGCCAAGGACAAGAAGGACTTCATCCTGAACCACCCATTCCTGGGCATGACTCCGCTGGCCGACAAGGCCAAGAAGGACGAAGCCATCAAGAACTGGGACGCCGTGGTGCAGTTGTTCGACATCATCGTCAAGAGCGACATCAAGACCGTCGACGGTCTCAAGAACCTCGATCCCGAGAAGTTCCTGGGTGACACGGTAGCTAAGCTGATGGCCGAGTCGAAGCGGATTGCTGTCGTCGCCGACAAGCAGGCCGAAGTCAATAAGTTCGAGAAGATGAAGGAAGCCAAAGTGACGGTTGTCTCTTCCGACGACAAGACCGCCAAGGTCAAGATCGAGATCCCCGGCGAAGAAGAAGTCGAAGAACTGGAACTGACCAAGGTCGAGGACAAGTGGCTCCCGGCCAAGATGGTGACCGAGTGGTCGCAGACCATCAAGAATGCCAAGGAACAGATCGCCGACATCAAGATCGAAGGCAAAGACAAGACCGAGATCATGGACGGGCTGACTCAGGTCGACGCGGCCCTGGACGACCTGTTGGCCGCCAAGACTCAAGACGACTTTAACGCTGCCGTCGGCAAGACCATGGGCACGGTCACCAGCATCATGCAGGGTGGTCCGCCGGAGAAGGAAGACGAAGACGATAAGAAGTAAACGCGCTCCTGGTTTAAGGTATGATTTGCAAGTGGCACGGGCGGTCTTCGTCCGTGCCACTTGAGTTTTCCCAGGCAGAGTTTTCCCAGGCAGAGTTTTTCCAGAGAGCGAAATGAAGATCGGCAACCAACCCATGACGAGAATTCACGCGGCGCGACTGCGCCCGATGGTTTGGGTGTTGCTGGGCCTTCTGCTGTTGGGCTGCGGTGGAGGGCCAAGCCCATCGACTGCCACGCCTGAGGGCGCGGTGACGCTGGTCCTGCGTGAGCTTGCTGCTGGCCGGCCCGTGGTGCTTTGGAATGCGTTGCCCGAGACGCGGCAAGCCGATATTCGCGGGCTGCTGAACGAAGCAGCTGCCGATGTGGATCCGCAGTTGTGGGAAGCCGGCTTCGCCCTGATCGACAAGGCCGCGCAGGTGGCTCGCAAACAGCAGGCGTTCTGCCTGGCTTCGAAGCCGCTCTCGCAATCAACATTGCGTCCCTCGCCCGCCGAAGCGGAGAAGGCCTGGGGGCATCTGCTCGCGGCGTTGTCGGCCCTCTCGACCAGTGAACTGAAAACGGTTGCGGGCTTGAAGCAGCTTGATCCCCCTGCGTTTCTGAGTGGCGCCGGTGCGACGATTCTGAAGCAGGCTGAACAAGCCGCGCCGATCCTGGGCGAAGGCGATCCGTTTCGCAAAATGCAGTTGGCCCGAGTCACCCGTCTTGCCGAAGACGAAGACGCCTTGATGGCCGATGTCCGGATCGAGTATCCCGGCCAGGCTCCGATCACCGTGCCGCTGGCGCGGGTCCAGAACCACTGGGTGCCGGCTGACCTGGGGGATGATCAATGGGACGGCACCCGCGCTGCCTTGAAATCCCGACTGGCCGAGTTCGTCGCTTGGCAGAAGGAAGACAAAGATCGACTGCTGGCCCTGGTGAAGCAGATCGATGCCCAGTGCGATAAGCTTCTGGCGGCCAAGAGCCAGCAAGAGTTCGACGAGGCCCTGGCCGCATTCCCTCGCTTCAGTAAGTAGCCCCTTCGCATGCCGACCATTCTCGACAAAATCGTGGCTACCAAGCGGGAAGAGATCGCCCGCGCTAAGGCCGCGCGGCCGCTGGCCGCTTTGCGGGCCGAATTGCCTGGAGCTCCTCCCGTGCGCGACTTCTTCCGTGCGGTCAGCGGCCCAGCCCCAATCCATTTGATCGCCGAAGTGAAGAAGGCTAGTCCCTCGAAAGGGATCTTGCGGGCGGACTTCGATCCGGTAGCCATCGCCAAGACGTACGAAAAGCACGGCGCCAGCGCGCTGAGCGTGCTGACCGACGTCGAGTACTTCCAGGGAAGCCTGGACTACCTGCGGCAGATCCGCCAGGCAGTGTCGATTCCGCTGCTTCGCAAGGACTTCATTCTGGATAGCTACCAGTTGGTCGAGGCCCGACTGGCCGGCGCTGACGGGGTGTTGCTGATTGCCGAGTGCCTGGACGACTGCAACCTGCGGGCGTTGCACAACGAAGCGGTCTCGCTCGGCATGACTCCGCTGGTGGAGCTCTACGAGCCCGAGAATCTGCCGCGCGTGCTGGAAGCGGGCGCGACGCTGGTGGGAATCAACAACCGCGACCTGCGGACCTTTGAGGTCGATCTGGGGCACACGCTGCGGATGCGGGCGTTGATCCCGGCCCATTGCGCGGTGGTGGGCGAAAGCGGCATCCGCACGCGAGCCGACGTGGAGCAACTGGAAGAGGCCGGCATCGAGGCGATGCTGGTGGGCGAGACCTTCATGCGCGAGCCGGACATCGGCGCAGCCGTGGATCGATTGCTGGGCCGCGCGCCTTAAGGAACGGGCATGACCATAGAGCGACCTGCACTTCCTCCCGGTCAACAACTGGTCGCGCCCGGCAAATGGCCTTGGGTCGGCGAACGACAGCCCGGCCCCGGCCCGGATGCCTGGACGCTGGAAGTCGCCGGACTGGTAGCCCGTCCCGGCCAGTTCACGCTGACCGAGTTGGCCGCTCTCGAGTCGCATGAGCAGGTGGTCGACATCCACTGCGTTACGCGCTGGTCGAAGTTGGGCGTGTGCTTCGCCGGGGTTTCGCTGGCCGCGCTGGTCCGCGCCGTCGAACCATCGGACGACGCGAAGTTCGTTTCGTTCGTGGCCCGCAGCGCGCGGCAGCACAGCACGTCGTTGCCGTTGGCCGACGCGCTGGATTTGGGGGCGATGCTGGCGCTGAGCTGCGAGGGAGCTCCGCTTTCCAGTGATCATGGCGGGCCGCTGCGGATCGTGGTCCCCGGGCGATACTTCTACAAGAGTCTGAAATGGCTGGCGCGGATCGAATTTCTGGCGGTCGATCGACTGGGCTACTGGGAAGCTGAAGCCGGCTATCACAACCACGCCGATCCCTGGCGCGAAGAGCGCTACCTGGCCGCTGACTTGAATAAGCAGCAGGTCGCCGCACTGTTGGCTGCCAAGGACTTCTCCAGCCAGTCGCTGCGGAGCATCGATTGCCAAGGCCGTCGCCTGGCCGGCCTGCAAGCCCGCGGAGCGATCCTGCGCGATGCTGATTTTCGGGGTGCTGATTTGACGGGCTCCTGTTTCGACGGCGCCAACCTGACGAATGCCCACTTCCAGGGAGCGAACCTGCGCGGCGCTTCGTTCGTGGCCTCGGATCTGGAAGGGGTCAGCTTCCAGGGGGCGGACCTCCGTGGCGCGAACCTGTCACAGGCTTCGCTGTTCGGGGCTTCGTTCATCGAGGGCGAGCAGCAGGCGATTCTGGATGCCGGCACGCAGATTCCCGAAGCGGCGGTTGACGTTCTCACGCCGGAGCAGGCCCAGTTTCTCCGCGAATATTTTCTCTCTTCGTAAACCACTGCGGAAACTCGAAGACTTCACTGACCACCGGCCGGCTGTACTGCGCACCGCCAGTCATGACCTCCAAGTTCTCCAGCATCTTCACCCGTCCCGCGCCGTGGGTGTGGCCGCAAAGGACCAGCATCTGGCGTTGCGGATGGGCCTGCATGGCCGCGCGAAGCACATCCCCCACCGCGCGGCAAGAGAAGTGCGGCGCCCAGTTGTCGTCCGACGGACGACCCTCGTACCAGCAGGCTTCGCGGAACGGCGGCACATGCGTCAGCACCACCACGTGGGCGTAGCGCGCCAGCGCCTCGGGCAGCAGGCGTTCCAGATGTTCGGCCGCCTCGTCGCCTAAACGAGCCAGCTTCTTGGCGAGTTGCACCTTGTCGTTCCCCAGCGCGACACGCGTCTCGGCCAACTCGGCGATCAGCACGTAGTCATTCAGTTGTACATCGGAGCCAAAGAAGTCCCCCAACCGGCCATCGCCCCAGCCGTCGTGGCCGATCAGTCCGACGTCGGGGGCCAGTTCCATAACGCCCGCCTGGCTCAGATAGACTAAGCCAGGCGTTTGGGCAACGAGCGTTCGAACGCGATCGCGAACCGCTGCAATCGAGCTGCGGTAGTAATCGTGATTCCCCAACACGAAGTACAGCGGCTTGCCGAAGGTGGCTGCCAGTTCGACCAGTTCCCCTTCCAGTTCGCGGCTTTCGGCGATGTCACCGGAGATGAGAACCGCATCGGGTTGGGCATCGTGGACCGAATCGTACAGAAACGTGCGATAGCGATCGATCGCGAAGTTGAGATGTGGGTCGGTAATCCAGGCGATGCGGGCCATGCAGAATCGAAGGCTTTCCTGATCGTAGGGTGCGGCAGCGTGAAACAAGGCCCACCGCGGGGGCCGGTTGATTCCGCCCTGTCGCGAGTGGCAGCTTGTTTGACTTCAGCCGGGGGACATACCAGCCACAGCGGTAGGCCTCGTTTCACTCTGACAACCTACCGCTTGGGCGAAAAGGATTCGCTCCCGATTCGCTCCCCTATCTGCACTATACACCCGGATCGGCTCCTTCCTCCTTCCAGGGCTCGAACTATGATAGAAAAGCAACCTGCCCCTTCGCTTTGATATTCAAAGGCCCCGATGACCCACGATCCGACCTTGACCGCTGAAGAGCAGCGGCTTCGCGAGGCCCAGCAGCGCACCGCCAATTGGAAGCGTTGGGGGCCTTACCTCTCCGAACGCCAATGGGGGACCGTGCGCGAGGACTACTCAGCCAACGGAGACTCGTGGAGCTACTTCCCGCACGACCACGCCCGCAGCCGGGCGTACCGCTGGGGCGAGGACGGCATCCTGGGGATCACCGACCGCGAGTGCCGGCTCTGCTTCGGGTTGTCCATGTGGAACGGAAAGGATCCGATTCTGAAGGAACGGCTGTACGGGCTGACGGGCCCCGAGGGAAACCACGGCGAGGATGTGAAGGAGTGTTACTACTACCTCGACTCGACGCCGACCCATTCCTACATGAAGGGATTGTACAAATACCCGCAGCGCGAGTTCCCCTATGAGGAGCTGGCGAAAGAGAATCGTCGCCGCGGACGGCTCGATCCCGAGTACGAACTGCTCGACACGGGCATCTTCGATGAAGAGCGTTACTTCGACGTCTACATCGAATACGCCAAGGGCTCGCCCAACGATGTCTTGATTCAGATCACCGTGGCCAATCAGGGACCTGAGGCAGCGACGCTGCATTTGCTGCCGACGCTCTGGTTTCGCAATACCTGGAGCTGGGGCTGCGTCCATGAAGGCTCCGAGGCCAAGCCAACCATCGAGCGCGCCTCTCCGAGCGAGTTGAAAACCCGTCACCCCACGCTGGGCGCGTGCCGCTTTGCCGCGGCCCCTGGCCCCGACGGAGAATTCCCCGACTTTATCTTCACCGAGAACGAAACCAACGCAGAGCGGCTCTTCAAACAGAAGGGACAGGGGCTGCAGAAGAAAGACGCCTTTCACGACTACGTGATTAAGGGCCGGGCCGAACAGCTCAATCCGCGGCCGCTGGGGACCAAGGCGGCCGCGCATTACGTGCTGGAAATCCCCGCGCAAGAGCAGGTCACGATCCGGCTGCGGCTGTACGGCGAGGACGAACTTCCCGAGGACCCGCTCGAGCCCGAGAGCTACAGTAAGGTCCTCTCCGACCGCATCGAAGACGCCGACCGCTTCTATCTGTCGCGTATCCCGGCCACGCTCTCGTGGGATGAGCGGCAGGTCGCACGGCAGGCCTTCGCCGGGCTGTTGTGGAGCAAGCAGTTCTATCAGTACATCGTCGAAGATTGGCTGAATGGCGACCCTGGGCATCCGAAACCTCCGCCGGAGCGCAGGAAGGGGCGAAACCGCGATTGGCCGCAGTTGTACAACCGCGACATCATCTCGATGCCCGACAAGTGGGAGTATCCCTGGTACGCCGCCTGGGATCTGGCCTTCCACATGATCCCCTTCGCCAAGATCGATCCCGACTTCGCCAAGGAGCAGCTACTGCTCTTTCTGCGCGAATGGTACATGCATCCCAACGGGCAGATCCCGGCCTACGAGTGGAACTTCTCGGACGTGAATCCGCCGGTGCACGCCTGGGCTTGCTGGCGGGTCTACAAGATGACCGGCAAGCGCGGCAGTCGCGACCGCAAATTCCTGGCCCGCTGCTTCAACAAGCTGCTGATCAACTTCACCTGGTGGGTGAACCGCAAAGACATCGAGGGGAACCATCTGTTCGCGGGCGGATTCCTGGGGCTCGACAACATCGGGGTCTTCGATCGCTCGCGCCCCTTGCCCGATGGCGGTCGTCTGGAGCAGGCCGACGGCACCGCTTGGATGGCCTTCTATTGCAACACGATGCTGGCCATGGCGCTGGAACTGGCGCACGGCGATCCGGCCTACGAAGACATCGCATCCAAATTCTTCGAGCACTTCGTGGCCATCGCCGATGCCATGAACACGCTGGGGGGCACCGGACTGTGGGACCAGGCCGACGGCTTCTACTACGACCGGTTGCATGTGAACGACGCCGTGATTCCGATGCGGCTTCGTTCGATGGTCGGCATCATTCCGCTGTTCGCCGTGGAAGTGCTGGAGGATGACACGCTGGCCAGCCTGCCGGGCTTCCGCAAGCGGATGCAGTGGTTTCTGGATAACCGCCCCGACCTGGCGCGCAACATCTCGTATCTGGAGCGCGACGTGACCAGCGGCGCGGCGGCACATGGGCACCGGATGCTGGCCATTCCGACCCGCGAGAAGCTGACCCGCGTGCTGCGCTATCTGCTCGACACCAACGAGTTCCTCTCGCCGTATGGCATCCGGTCCCTGTCGCGCAAGTACAAGGACGAGCCCTACGTCTTTCGCGCCGGCGGCGAGGAGCATTGCGTGGCCTATGTGCCGGCCGAAAGCGACACGGGCATGTTCGGCGGCAACTCGAACTGGCGAGGTCCGATCTGGTTCCCCGTGAACTTCCTGCTGATCGAGGCCCTGGAGCGCTATCATCACTTCTATGGCGATTCACTGAAGGTGGAGTTCCCCACCGGCTCATGCATCATGATGAACCTGGCCGAGGTAGCCACCGAGTTGAGCGCCCGCATGACCCAGCTCTTTCTGCCGGCCGGCAAGTCGGGTCTGGCCCCCTGCCACGGCGGAGACACGCGCTATGCCGAGCAACAGGCCTGGCGCGACCTGGCGCAGTTCCACGAGTATTTTGACGGCGACACCGGGCGCGGCGTGGGAGCGAATCACCAGACCGGTTGGACGGCGCTGGTCGCTTCGCTGCTGTACGACCTGGGATGTTTGCGGAAGGAATAGGGCGTTCGCTACCGCCAGGCGAACGGCTTGCCGGTGATCCGCTCGTAAGCCTCGATGTACTTGTCTCGCGTCTTCTCGACGATGTCTTCAGGCAGTTCAGGCGGGGGGCTGTTCTTGTCCCAACCGCTGGTCTCCAGCCAGTCGCGCACGAACTGCTTGTCGTACGAGGCCTGCCCGCGGCCGGCCTGGTATTGATCGGCGGGCCAGAAGCGCGAGCTGTCAGGCGTCAGCACTTCGTCGATGATGATCCAGGCACCGCCGGTCTGTCCCCATTCGAACTTGGTGTCGGCGATGATGATCCCGCGGTCGCGAGCCAGCGCCGCGCCTCGGTTGTAAACGCCGACACTGCGGCGGCGAAGCTCGCTGGCCACGTCGCTCCCCACGATCTCGGCCATTCGCTCGAAGGGGATGTTGATGTCGTGGCCGTTCTCCTCTTTGGTGGCCGGCGTAAAGATCGGCTCGGCCAGTTGCGAGCTCTCACGCAGGCCGGCGGGAAGCCTTAAGCCGCAGACGGTTCCTTGCTTCTGATACTCCTTCCAGCCCGAGCCGGAGAGGTAACCGCGCACGACGCACTCTACGGGAGCGACCACCGTCTTCTTGACCCACATCGTCCGGCCGGCCAGCGGTTCGCGATCGATGCCCGCGGGAAGCGGAAAGTCCTTGATGTCCGTGGAGAGCAGATGATGACTCTCGCCGAGTTGAGCGAACCACCAGGCGCTGAGCTGCGTAAGGACGCGCCCCTTGTCGGGGATGCCGTTGGGCATGACGTAGTCGAAGGCGCTAATCCGATCGCTGGCGACCAGCAGGAGCGTCTCGCCCAGATCGTAGACATCGCGGACCTTGCCCCGACGGACGGGGAGCGGCAGGTGAGTTTCAAGCAGCGGCTGGCGGGTCACGGAGGTCCCCTGAGCATGGGCAAGAGGGCGGAAGACGGGCACTCGCCAGTTATCTCAACTTCGGCGCAGATTTCCACCCCACAGAATCGTCAGCAGGCGAAGCGAAACGAAGCAGCCTACTCGGCCGGGAAGGGGACCGGCTCGCCGGCGAGTTCCGAAAGGGCGTTGCGCGCGGCGCGCTGCTCGGCCTCTTTCTTGTTCCGGCCCCAGGCCGGCTGATAACGGCTGCGTCCCACCTGGGCCGAGATCTTAAAGCACTTGCTGTGATCGGGCCCCTTCTCGTCCATCAGTTGATAGGTAGGCGTGGTGCCGTATTCGCGTTGGGCGAGTTGCTGCAACTGCGACTTGAAGTTGCCGCCATGATCGCCGCCGACGGCCAGCTCGACCTCGGGTCGGATGTGCTTGAAGACAAACTCGCGGACCACGGTAATCCCGCCGTCCAGGTACATCGACGCCACCAGGCTCTCGAAGACGTCGGCCAGCAGCGAAGGGGGGAGCCGGGCGTGCGTGGTCATGCCCTTGCCCAGGATCAGAAACTCTTCCATTCCCAGCTTGTCGCTGATCTTGGCGCAGGTCTGGCGACTGACGACCACGCTCTTGATTTTGGTCAGCTCCCCTTCGAGATACTCGGGGAAGTCGTGGAACAAGAGCTCGCACACGATGGCGCCCAGAATGGAATCGCCGAGGAACTCGAGGCGCTCATTGGAAGCCAGGCGATGCGTGGCGCCGGAAGCGTGCGTGAGCGCGGCGCGCAGCAGCCCCGGGTTATGGAAGTTGTAACCGATGCGCTCTTGGCAGCGTGCGAGTTGCGTCTCGGCGTTGATCTCAGAATTGGTTTCGGCTTTTTGGCCCATAGCGCTGTCTAGACGAATATCACCCCACGCTGAATGTTGTAACCCTAGCCAGGGTCAGATGTTTTGTCAAGGAAGGGAGAGGGGGCGGAGGAGGAGGAATGATTTAGGCTCGAGGAACGAGGGGTTTCGCGTGAAAACGTTTCGGGCTGGCAGGCCGAGGTGGTGTACAAACTTTTCGGGTTGTCACATTGGGCAGAATTGGGAATGCGATGCGTGTAACTTTTCGAGTTCCAGCGCGCTGAGCTCAGCGCCGGCGCTGAGCTTAGCGCCGAAGTCTTCGGGTTGCGCCCTCTCTCGACGGAGTGGAAGGGAAAGGAGCAGGATAGGGACCGCGCAACTTTCCGGGTTGGGGCGGTCGGCTTGGCGTGCAACTTTTCGAGTTGACGCACCAGGGTGGTGTACAAACTTTTCGGGTTGGCCATTCCCTCCGCGCACCGCAGGGACCTTATTGCAATATAGCATAGTCGAGACTTTCATTGATATTAATATTGGCCCCAATTTAAATGTACATGAACTTGATGATGGTGATAAACAAACGAAGGAAAGGAATCGTTCGAGCACTTTCTCTCCATCTTCGGTCGCCTAGTTTGTGGTAGCGATGCACCACAAAAAGCACGGGTTGAATCGGTGGGACCTGCATCCACGACGACTCGCTTTTTTAAACAGGAGGTCAGCGATGAACGAGGCGCAACCACCCCCTCCCCAGCCCTCCCCACAAGTGGGAGGGAGCAGGAAGAGAGTTGAGGCGTTGTTGGCGATTTACGGTGCGAGCATCTCGATTCCGGGTGGAAGGCCTCCCGCCTGCTGGAGCATCGGTCCCACTTCAAAAGCAGTCGGGACGCCTGCACCACAAGGGGGGCCCCAGCCAGAGCTCGAACTTTTCGGCAAGGAGCGATCCCTCGCCGCTCCCGCTGCGTAGGAACCAACGGCGCAGGAAAGTGGCCGCCTAGGCCGCCCAACGATGCATCCCTGAGCCATTCTCGCTAGCACAAGCCCGCATTCATTTCAGTCATTCCGGTGGGGATTCTCTCACCCCTATTTCGCAGGAGGTACGTACTATGCCGCTCAGTGACATTTCATCCAGGTTCCGATACACCGCCGCGGCCGTGGTGGCCGCCCTGGCATTGTCGTTAGGTGTGGGGAGCCAATTCGCTCCGCCCGTTTCGGCGCAAGGAACGGTGACCCCCAAGGTCGACCAGGAAGCCGTGGGGCATGCCAAGGCACTGTCCAAGGCGTTCCGCACCGTGGCCGAAACGGCCAGCCCCTCGGTCGTGACGATCGAAACCAGGACCAAGGCCAAGCCGATGGCGCGACGCATGCCGCGCGGCAATGGCCAGCAAACTCCGAACGGCGAGAATCCCTTTAAGGGATCTCCCTTCGAGAAGTTCTTTAATGAAGACGGCGAGTCGCTGTTGGAAAACTCGCCCCAGCAACGCCCGCAAAGCGGATTGGGATCTGGCATCATCATTGATGCTGCCGGCGTGATCCTGACCAACCGACATGTGGTGAACAACGCCGACGAAGTCCGTGTCCGTCTGCACGATGGCCGCGAGTTCAAGGCGACCGAAGTGAAGACCGACGAGAACACCGATCTGGCCGTGCTCAAGATCACCGGCGCCAAGAATCTGAAGGCCGCCAAGTTGGGCGATTCGGATGCCATGGAGATCGGCGACTGGGTCGTGGCCGTCGGCAATCCGTTTGGCCTGGACCTGACCGTGACCACGGGCATCATCAGCGCCAAGCAGCGTGGCATCAGCTCCTCGGGCGTCAACTATCTGCAGACAGACGCGGCCATCAACCCGGGCAACTCGGGCGGGCCGTTGTTCAATCTCGAGGGAGAAGTGGTCGGCATCAACACGGCCATCGCTTCCAACTCGGGCGGTTACCAAGGGATCGGCTTTGCGATTCCGGTCAACCTGGCCAAGTGGGTCTCGAAGGAACTGCTGGCCAATGGCCAGGTCCGTCGCGCCTACTTGGGGGTCGGTATCCAAGAGCTGAATGACGAGTTGGCCCAGCAGTTCCATGCCGAGCCGCATGCGGGCGTGGCGGTGACGCAGGTCTACCCGGGTTCGCCCGCGGCCCAGGCCGGTCTGAAGCAAGGAGACGTCATCACCACCTTCGCCGGCAAGCACGTTCACAACCCGCGCGGGCTGACCGAAGTGGTGCAGCAGCTCCCCTTCGGATCGAAGCAGAAGGCGACCGTGCTGCGTGACGGCAAGCCGATGGAGATGATCGTGACGATTCAGGCTCGGCCGGGCGAGTTCGGCGCGGCCGGCTCGAAGGAGAAGCCGGAAGCGGACGTCGAGAAGCCTGCCAGCAGTGCCAGCAGCGAGCTGGGGGTCGAGGTTTCGGATTTGACCGCCGATGTGGCCGAGAAGACGGGCCTGAAGGGCTTCGAGGGGGTCATCGTGACTCGCGTGTTGCCCGACAGCGCGGCTTCCGAAGCGGGACTGTCTACCGGCATGCTGATCACCGAAGTTGGTGGCAAGCCGGTGAAGGACGCCAAGGGGTTCGAAGAGGCTGTAAAGAAGCAGTCCGTCGAGAAGGGAGTCCTCCTTCTGGTCCGTTCGAGCCAAGGAAGCCAGTTCGTGGTGGTTCGCAAGTCGTAAACGTAAGTCGAGTGATACCTTGACGCCCGATCGACTCGGCTGCCGACCACGCCGGCAACCGGGTCCTCGGGCGGCGAGGGGAAAACGAGAAGAAGTGAGGCACCCCTGGTCAATCGCACTAACCATGCGAAGGCCAGGGGCTTCCTCGTTTCGTGAGCTTGTTAACAGAACGCTTGACTCCGCCCGATGGGGGTCTAAGAATGTCGATGGCTGCGAAACTGTGAATGCAGTTTTGCGGCTAAGTTAGCGTTCAACCGTCGATTGCCGTGGGGGGAATTGGCGGTGGTTCACGTTCCTGTTGGACAGGCCAGACCCGTGTTGGGGGCAGAAGCAGGGCGGCGACCTCCTGTGTGGAGATCGCGGCATGATTCACCCTAGGATGTCAGGCCGGCGTAGCCTTTTCCTGTTGGTGGGTGCGGCACGCCCGATGAACCTCCCCTCTCGAAAGCGATAGCCCACGATGTCCAGACTTCGACGATTGGCGGTCGGGACAACTCAGGCAGGCGTAGACGGACGAGCAATCAAATGGGCCCTGCTGTCGGCCCTCGTCCGCAACGGCTTGAAGGTGCAGACCTTCGGCGCCCGTGCTTGCTTCACTCCCTTGTGCGGGGCCTCGGCCCTGACGGGATTGAGTTGTCGTCACCTGGATAGCTGGCTCATGTCGCATGACATGTGTCGCGGCATGTTTGTTCGGGGCTCGCGCGGAGCCGATCTGGCGCTGGTCGATGGCGAATTCGCCCCCCCGACGCCCGAGGCGGACGACGATCTGTTCACCTCGCTCGATCTCTCGGGCTTTCTGGCGCCGGCAGCCCATCAGGCCCCCGCGGGAAGTGACCTGAACACCATCTGCCGCTGGCTCGATCTGCCCCGCATTGCAGTTGTCGACGTAGGCCGGCTGAGCGGTTGCCAGGTTCCCCCGGCGGCGCCGCGGGCCGAAGGCTTACTGCTCGACGGGGTGAAGCCTTCGGACCTGGCCTATTGGCAGACCACGGTCGAGAGCTTGTGGGGCGTGCCCGTTTTGGGCGCCATGGGCGAAGTGCCCGCGGCCCGCGCCGCGCTCGACGCGTTGCCGATGGGCAAACATCCTCCGTTGGAGTTGTGCCAGTTCCTGGCCAAGAACCTGGCCGAGCAGATGCCGCTCAATCGACTGCTCAAGTTGGCTGGCGATCGGGATCTGCCCCCTCCGCCCGAAGGAGACTCCGGCGAACTCTTGATGCCGGTCTCGTATACGCGATTGAATGTGGCGGTGGCCTACGACGAAGCCTTTAGCGGTTACTTCCCCGACACGCTCGACCAGTTGGAGAGCGCTGGCGTTTCTGTAAACTACTTCTCTCCCCTCTCGGACGAAAGCCTGCCCCCCGAGACCGACATTGTCTACTTTGGCTGCGGGCATCCCGAACGGCACGCCGACAAATTGGCGCAGAACCATTGCATGCGAATGGCGCTGCGGAATCATCTGAAGCAGCGCCGCCGAATCTATGCCGAAGGTGGAGGGCTGGCCTATCTGTGCGAAGTGCTGCGGCTGGCCGACGGCCGACAAGTGCCGATGGCCGGTATCCTGCCGATCGCCATGCGCGAGATGGCCGTGCATCCCAAGCCGGTGCCGGTGGAGATGACCCTGTCGCGCCCCACGTGGTTGGGACCGCGCGGCCGGCGGTTGCGAGGCTACTTGAGCAGCCATTGGGCGATCGAGCCGGTGGGAGATCCCTATAGCCATCGACCCGAACTGCGCGGCGCGATGGCCATCGATCAACTCCGCTGCGTGGCCGAAGACGAGCATCGCCTGGATGTGGTCTCGCGCGAGCAGGCCCTGGGAAGCCGGGTGCATCTGAACTTCGCGCTGCTGCCGGAACTCTTCCGCAGCTTCTGCCAGACGAATGTCGGACAGAGCGTGAAGGGATAACTTCCCTCCTCTTCTTTGCGAGCTTTGCGCCTTTGCGTGAGGCCCATTGCAGTCGCAGAGTTGATCGCTCATCGCACCTTGCGATGCGACTCCAACTCGCCGGCCAGCAGCAGCCGCACTACTTCGGCCAGCCCTTCGTCGTCGTGCGAAGGGGCGATGTAGTCGGCCACCTCCTTCAGCTCGTCCACGGCGTTCCCCATGGCGATTCCCAGACCCGCGCCTTCGATCATGGGGATGTCGTTCACATCGTCTCCTACGGCCACAATGTCGGCATCGGCGATGCCCCACTCGTCGGCCAGGTGGCGGATGCCGGACCATTTGGTGCTCCCCGCCCGCGAGATTTCGCACATGTAGCCCGCGTACATCGGGCTGCGGATGACATGCGTGTAAAGCTGCCCAGGAACAGCTGCCTGCAGGGCGTTGGCCAGTTCGTGCATAGCGGCGCGGGTGCCGATGGCGAAGCCGGCGAAGACCCCCGTCGGCGGGCGGGTCATCAGTTCGGGAAGGATCCGCTCCCAGCCGGCGTTCTTGCGCAGGTATTCGGCCAGTTCGGGCTGCACGACGTCGGAGCGCGGGCAGTAGAAATCGAAGCCCTCGTGGTAGCTGTCGGAGTAGACCACCGCCTCGTAGCCTTGCCGGCCGATGACGGCCAGCGTGGCCTCGAGGACCTCGGGCGTCAGCTCTGCGCGATGCAGCGTGCGATGGTCGTCGGCCGGATGCTTGATGAGCGCCCCACTGGCGGTGACCAGTGGGGCGTCGATTCCCAGGGCCTCGGCCAACGGCAACGCCCTGCGATAGCGCCGGCCCGTGACCAGCGCCAGGCGCCAACCGCTGGCTCGAGCTCGGTGCAGCGCGTCACGGGTGTCCGAGGTCAATTCATCGCGGCTGTTCACCAGGGTGCCATCGATATCCAACGCAAGAAGTCGCAGTTTGGTCATCTGGTCGATGCTACGGGCGAGCTGCCCGCGGGGTCAATCGGCCGAAGAGATGGTTCCTGCAACTTGTTTCCATGAAACACGTTGCGATCCCATTGCTACGAACCCTCAAAAAATTTTGCCGTTTCTTGTACGGCCCGCTCCGCCCGGCCGCACTATTAGGACAAACAAACTCTCGCGAGCAATCGCCGCGAACTTCTGACGCGAAGCAAGACGAAGGGCAAACCGATGGCAATGCGACTAACGCTGCGGACGATGCTGGCCTACATGGATAACATCCTGGAGCTGGCCGACGCCAAGGATATCAAGTCCAAGATTTCGGAAAGCGAATACGCCTCGAAGCTGGTGGATCGCATTCGCGACGCCAGCAAGAGCACGGCCATCGGGGCGCCGGCCATCTCGGGAACGCAGATGGGCCTGGACCCGAATCGCGTGGCCGAGTATCTGGACAACGTGGTGCCGCTGGACCAGGTGGAAGAGTTCGAGAAGAACTGCCTGCAATCGGACGCCTACCTGGCCGAGCTGGCCTCGAGCCACAAGGTGCTGACGCTGATCCTGGGCGAGCCGGCCGCGGTCGATCCCAAGCTCCGCGAGCAGATGTACACGCTGATCGACAAGGCCCAGACCAGCACGCCCGAAGAAAAGGCTGCTGCTTCGGCCCCAGTATCCACGGGATCGGGCATCGGCAAAGCGGCTGCGGCGACCAATGGCGCTGCCAAGCTGGGGGACAAGTCGGTCCTGCCCGAGAAGTCCTCGCCCAAGAAGCCAAGCGATTCCGAAATCCGCCGGCGCGAGAAGCCGGCCGTGCCTGAGTATCTGAAAGAAGAGCCGGGCAATCGTTGGCTGATGCCGGCCGCAGCCGTGCTGCTGATCGTGGTGCTGGGAACGGTGATCTACACGGTGGGCACCGGACCCAACGTCGATCTGGCCAAGGGAACCCCGGTTGAGCCTGTAGAGAAGGACCCGAACAATACCGATCCGGCGAAAGTGGAACCGGCCAACACCGATCCCGCCAAGACGGATCCTGCCAAGGTCGAGCCGGTCGTGACCGATCCGGTCAAGGTTGATCCCGAGAAGACCGACCCGACCAAAGTCGACCCGACCAAGGTGGAACCGGTGAAGGTCGACCCCGAGAAGACCGATCCGACCAAGACCGAGCCGCCCACCAAGGTGGAGCTGCCCACGAAGGTCGAGACCCCAACCAAGATCGATCTGCCGACGAAAGTCGAGCCGCCCACCAAAGTCGATCCAGGCAAGGTGGAGCCGCCGACCAAGGTCGAAGCAACGAAGGTCGAACCGGGCAAAGTTGAGCCGGGCAAAGTCGAACCCCCCGTAAAGACCGACCCGGAGAAAGCGGATCCGACCAAGACGATTCCTCCTCGTCCGGCTGTCGCCAAGTCGGAGATGGGGCAGTACACCACAGCCGATTCGATTCTGCTGACGTTCAACTCCGATCGGGGCGATTGGCAGCGGCTTCGCCCGCAGTCGGTGGTCGTTTCGGGGAGCCGACTGATCTCGCTGCCGACGTTCCGCTCCACCATCGCACTGAATGACGGCCTGCTGATCGATCTGGTCGGCGGCACCATTGCCGAACTGGAGCCGGCGGGGGCCGATGGAGTTCCCCGCGTGCGTGTGTACACCGGGCAACTGGTCGCCACGGCCGCCAAGCCTGGACTGAAGCTGGTGGTGCTGTTCGGCGACACGGCTGTGGTAACGAACTTTGTCGGTCCGCAGGAAACCGCCGTGGGCTTCGACGTGCGGGCTCGCCGCGCGGCGGGCATCGATCCCGAGAGCCTGACCGACGCCCCGGTCCGCTACGATGCGACTTATTGGGTTGCGACCGGCCAGGTGACGTTCGACAACGGAGCAACGAATCTGGCGGTCGACAAGCCGCCTTCGCAGGGTTCGCTGGTGCCGCTCAAGGAATTGGGAGTCGAGGAAGCCCCGTGGATCAAGGGACATCCGATCAGCCTGCTGGATACTCAGGCCAAGCGGATTGTCGAGCCGATCATTCAGCCCGGCATGCTGGTCACGGTTCCGCTGAAGGAACTGGCCGAACATCGCAAGGCCGAAGTGAGCCTGCTGGCCATGCGTTCGCTGATCTTTGTAGGCGAGTTCGAGCCGGTCCTGAAAGCGATCAACTCGGTCGATCTGCGGGCTCCCTCGCGAAACGCCATCGTGAATCAGATGTTCGAGGCCGTGCAATGGGGCCCCGAGCCCGCCAAGCAATTGCACGCCACGCTGAAGACGATGCACGGCGAGAAGGCCGACGGACTGTGGCGCATGTTCTGGGGCTATACCAAGGAACAGTTGGACCGGGGCGAAGCCGCCCGACTGGTGGAGTACCTGGATCATGACGAGCTCGACTATCGGGTGCTGGCTTTCGCCAATCTCGAGTCGATCACTGGCGTGAACCTGCTCTATCGCCCTGAAGTGGAGCGAGGCAGCCAGCGCTCGCAAGCGGTCGGCCGCTGGCAGCAGAAGCTGGAAGCCAAGCAGATCGTTCCCAAGCAGTAGTCCACCGGGCGGCAAGGAACAAGGAACACGCGCAGCATGTTCCCCTCGTTTGCCAGCCTGATGCACTTCGCAAAACGACGAGCGAGCGTTGTCCTTATGACAGCGCTCGCTTGGTTCTTTGAGCCTCCGATGGCACACGGGAGCGACCTGCTTTGGTCTCCCGATGGCAGACGGCTGGCGTGGGTCGAAGCGCTGGTGGAGCCCTCGCCCGCAAGCGGCTGGATCTGGACGAATCCGGCGGGCAAGCCTGTGCCAACCGCGCGATCCGGCAGTTGGCGGATCTGGGTGACGGACCGCGCGGGCGTCAGCCGTTTGCTGGCGCGCGGCGCCGAACCGGTGGCGCTATTGGCCTGGCAGCCGGCAGGTGAATCGCTCGCCTGGCTGCGCGGCAAGTCGACCTCTGACGCGATCGAGTGCGAACTGGTCATTCATGATGGAACCCGCGAGAAGTGCCAAGGGGGCTGGCGATTGTCGCAAGAGACGGCGATCGAACACGCGACCGGCAGTTGGTCCCCCAGCGGCACGCGCCTGGCCATTTCGGTCGCCGAGAGCCTTCGGATCTGGTCCGTCCCCGAGGCCCGCCCGTTGGCGGAGTTTTCGCAGGCGTCGCGGCCTGTGTTTTCTCCCACGGCCGACGTGCTGGCCTTCTATCGTCATGTGCCGGAAGGAGAGCTGGTCGTCTGTCGCGAGCCCTTCCAGAAGGTCAGCTTTCTGATTGCGACGGAAGCGACATGGCAAGCTCCGCAGTGGGGATCCGACGGCACGGCGATCGTGGCGCTACGTGCCCGGCAGTTACCCAACGAGCGCGGCGAGACCCGCTCCGTCGCGCGTGGCACGCCCGCCTGGCGCGAAGGAAACTGGGATGCTGGCCTGGTCCGCGTGTCGCTGGCAAACGGCGCTGTGGAGCCGTTGTTTCAGCTCACGGAAGGACGTCGCGCTGCGCTGCCCCAGGGGTTGTGGTTTGCATGGGCCGCGCCGCGACTGCTGCACTTGGCCCCGGCCGAAGCAGGCCGGCCGTTCGTGCTGGAGTCGCTCGATCCGACCCAGGGGCACGCGCCGCGCCGTTGGCATCCGTTGGCGCCGCGCGTGCCGATGGACGGGCTGAGCCTGTCGCCGGACGGAGGGCAGTTGGCACTGCGATTTGGTCCGGCAGATCGCGGGGTGCTGTTGGTGGCCGACATGAACTCGCCGCGGCGAACATTGCCCGTTGGAGATGCGCACACGCGGGCCACCGCGCTTCTGCGGCTGGCCGAGGTCTGCGATCGCGCTCTCTGGCAACGGGGCGAACCGCACGAAAAGTCCGTGTCTTGGGCCAGCCGTATCCCCACAGCCAGGCAGTTGAAAGCACTCCCCGAGAACATCCGTCGGACGCTGGACTCGGTGATCGGGCTGGCGCGGCCGCTGCTGGCCAGATCAGCAACCGGCGAGGATGGCTCCCCGGGCGAGCCCGCCCAACAGCGCGCGATGGAGGAGCTGTCCCTCTTCTTCGACGCGTTGGCGGAAGATTGGCCCCAGGTCGCCGAGCGCCTGAAGCGGCTCGATCAACACGAGCTGACTGCCGAGGAGCGATTTCGCCAGATGACCGTGCGGGCTATCTGCCTGCTGGCCGAGGGACGCCCCGCTGCTGCGCGGGGACTGCTGGAAGATCTCGATCGTCGATTGGAGCGCTTTGAACGGACGGAGCCCGGCGGTCAGCGCCGAGGCGAGGAGATCCGCGCAACGCTGGAGACGCTGCATCTCGACGCGACCAGTGGTCGCCCCTGAGTTCGGTAAGTCCTTTAGGTGCAGACGACCCGTCTGCTGGAGCATCGAAAACCTCGCAAGGCAGGCGGCCGCCTCTCGAGTCAAAACAGCAGGCACACCGAAGCGTGCCTGCTGTTCATTCCTCTGCACTTTGAAGCGACCTGCCGGACCTACTTCGCGGCCCCGGCGGCGGTGCGGACCATCAGTTCGGCGATCTGTACCGCGTTCGTGGCGGCCCCCTTGCGAAGGTTGTCGCTCACGCACCAGAAGGCCAGCCCGTTGGGGCTCGAGAGATCCTCGCGAATGCGGCCGATGAAGACCTCGTCCTGACCGTCGCAGTTCAGAGGCATCGGGTATTCCCCGCCCGCCAGATTGTCGACGACCTTGATGCCGGGGAACTCGCTGAACAGCCGACGCGCTTCGGCGACCGTGATCTTGCGCTCGGTCTCGACCAGAATCGTCTCGCTGTGACAGTTCGATACCGGCACCCGCACGCAGGTCGGACAGACCTGGATCGAGTCATCTCCCAGGATCTTGCGCGTCTCGTAGACCATCTTCATCTCTTCCGAGGTGTAGCCCTGATACTTCTCGGAGCCGATCTGCGGAATCAGATTAAAGGCGATCGGGTGCTTGAAAATCTCGTAGGTGTACTTCTCTCCTTCGAGATGGGCCTTCGAACCGCGGTCCAGGTCGCGGCTTCCGCCCAGGCCTGCGCCGCTGGTGGCCTGATAGCTCGAGACGACCACTCGCTTCACGCGGCCAAAGTCGTGGAGCGGCTTCAAGGCCACCGCCATCTGCGTGGTCGAGCAGTTGGGGCTGGAGATGATCCCCTGATGATTCTTGACCGCATCGGGGTTCACTTCGGGGATGACCAGCGGGACCTTGGGGTCCATACGCCAGAAACCGCTCTCGTCGATGACCACGCAGCCGCGCTTCACGGCCTCGGGACAAAACCACTCAGCGGTTTCGTCCGGCGTGCTGCCAATCGCCAGGTCGACTCCCAAAAAGGAGTCGGGCGTCAGTTCTTCGACCACGTGCTCGGCGCCGTCGAACTCCAGGGTCGTGCCGGCCGTACGTTTGGAGGCCAGGAACTTGATCTTCGCGTACGGGAACTTTCGCTCCTCGAGCAGTTCCAAAATGATACGGCCCACGGCGCCAGTGGCGCCCACGACGGCAATCGACTCAAACACCTGAAGTCTCCCCAAAGGAAGGTAAAGAAGACGCGCAGAAACACCCGCCAGACAAGGGCGGATGTGGCGCAGTCTTTGAGTTTAGGTCGCAGCCCTCAGGGGGGCAAGGTCCCTGAAATGGTGGGAAGAATCGCACAGCCCCCCTGGTGCCCGCCGTGCGTCTCGCGGCGCCCCAAAGGCCGACGTTATAATCCGCAAGCGTCCCTTAAACTGCCAGCATCCTTCTCGCCCAGGATTCGCGTGTCTGAATCTGCCGATGTCGATCTCGATCGTGCCCGCCGGTGCGGCTTTCCCGAAGTGGTCTATGGTCAGGGGAAAACCGTCGAGGCGATCCAGGAGATCTTTGCCACGCTGCTGGCCGCCGGTCACGAGGCGCTGGCCACCCGGATCACGCCCGAGCAGGCGATCCCGCTGGCGGTGACCTTTCCCCATGGCCGATACAACCCGGTCGCCCGGACCTTTCGCGTGTCGGTCTCGGGGGCTGCCCCGCCGCATGCAGCGCACCGGGGCAAGATCACCCTGGTCACGGCCGGAACCAGCGATCTGCCGGTGGCCGAGGAAGCCCGCGAAACGGCCCTGTGGATGGGCTGCGATGTCGAGCTGGTCGTCGACGTGGGCGTAGCCGGGCCGCATCGCCTGCCGGCGCAGTTGGCCAAGTTCCGTGGCGCGGATGCGGTAGTGGTCGTCGCCGGCATGGAAGGGGCCCTCCCCAGCGTGGTCGGCGGTTATGTCGATTGCCCGGTGATCGCCGTACCGACCAGCGTGGGCTATGGGGCCAGCTTCGGCGGTCTTGCGGCGCTCTTGGGAATGTTGAATAGCTGCGCCTCGAACGTGACGGTGGTGAACATCGACAGCGGCTTCAAAGGAGGCTATGTCGCCGGGCTGATCGCCACCCGAGCGGCCAAGGCGCGGGCCGAAGGGCACGCGGCCAAAGGTCACGCTGATGTCCACTGAAAAGCTCCCCGACTTCCCCGCGCGACCGGCCGATGGCCACAAGGGAACATTCGGCAAGGTGCTGGCCATTGGCGGCTCGCAAGGAATGAGCGGCTCCATCACGCTGAGCGCGCTGTCGGCGCTGCGCGGCGGGGCCGGGCTGGTGCAGGCGGCCGTCCCCGTGGCGATTCAAGCCATCGTGTCGGGCGTCGAACCTTCCTACATGACGGCCGCGCTCCCCTCGGACGATGCCGGCCGCATCGCCAGCATTCCGCCTCACTCGCGCATCGCCGAGCTGTGTCAGTCGGCCACCGCCGTGGCGATCGGCCCCGGACTGGGGCGTTCTCAGCAGCTCGACGCGCTGGTCGGCTGGCTTTACACGACGCTGGCCAAGCCGCTGGTGGTCGACGCCGACGCACTGAACGCCCTGGCCGCGATGCACGGCCGGGCCGACTCACCTCCGCCCAAGCCGGCCGGCCCGCGCGTGCTGACTCCTCACCCAGGCGAGTTCTCGCGGCTCACCGGGCAAAGCACCGAGGCGATCAGCCAGCGGCGCGAAGACCTGGCGCTGGCCTTTGCCGCCTGGTGGGGCGTGGTGCTGGTCCTGAAGGGGCATCGCACGCTTATCACCGACGGCAAACGTCTGGCGGTCAACACCACCGGCAACCCCGGCATGGCCACCGGCGGATCGGGGGATGTGCTGACCGGACTAATCACGTCGCTGTTGGCGCAAGGCATGCCTGCCTTTGAAGCGGCGCAACTGGGCGTCCATCTGCACGGCTTGGCGGGCGACCTGGCCGCCGCCGAACTCGGCATGCCGGGGCTGATTGCCAGCGACCTAGTTCGTCACCTGCCGTTTGCGATCAAGTCGGGCGGCCGTCTCACGACGCCAATCGGGTTCTAACAAATTTTTAAATTAGCTTCAAACAAGTCTGATTAAATGCTATACTGCATATTGATAGGCGGAAGTGCCTGAAGCGAACGCTTCCCAAGCGTGGGGACCGCTCGTGCTCATGAGGAACGACGAACAGTGTTACAATCCCAACCCGAAGCGTCAGCGAGGAGCACGCCGATCGAAATTCCTCCTCGCTGACGCTTCGGGTTGGGATTGCGCGGGCGCTGAGTTCCAACCCGCAGAGTTACGCGCCCCGCTTAGCCCCGCGGTAGAGCTTAGCGCGGGCGCTAAGTTCCAACCCGCAAAGTTACACGGTCGGTGTGCGATGGGGCGCGCTCAACCCGCAAAGTTACGCGCCCCGCTTAGCGCCGTGGTAGAGCTTAGCGCGGGCGCTGAGTTCCAACTCGCAAAGTTACACGGTCGGTGTGCGATGGGGCGCGCTCAACCCGCAAAGTTACGCGCCCCGCTTAGCGCCGCGGTAGAGCTTAGCGCGGGCGCTAAGTTCCAACCCGCAAAGTTACACGGTCGGTGTGCGATGGGGCGCGCTCAACCCGCAAAGTTACGCG
>Ga0105047_10000489_pt1 | contig 67500 bp, 56 predicted proteins | sample MAT04_FD_78384 | JGI IMG/M metagenome (GOLD analysis project Ga0105047, IMG submission 78384) | Freshwater microbial communities from Lake Fryxell liftoff mats and glacier meltwater in Antarctica - MAT-04 (megahit assembly) | ecosystem: Environmental > Aquatic > Freshwater > Ice > Liftoff... | reverse complement strand
GCGACCTCACATGGATGTGAGGACAAAATAGCGACGTAAGTCGTTATTTTGCGAGCCTCGCGAAGCCTTGCTTTGCGCCGGGCGAGGTTGAAAAACGCCACGACGGCGTTTTTCAACAGGCAGCTAGGTCCCAACGGACGCATGTCCTAAGTCACAACGGGCGCCAGTCTTTAGTCCCAACGGGACGGCCTAGCTTTAGCCCGGGGTAAGACGGCAACGCCGGCGCAACCCCGGGTCTACGACCCACAAATTATCGTCGTAATCCTGTCAGGACGACCTAGGGGATTAGCAGCCTGTTGATTTTCTTGACAGGCTGCGACCTCCCATGGATGTGAGGACAAAATAGCGACGTAAGTCGTTATTTCGCGAGCCTCGCGAAGCTTCGCTTTGCGCCGGGCGAGGTTGAAAAACGCCACGACGGCGTTTTTCAACAGGCAGTTAGATCAACCAATCCCGTCAGCGCGCGCAAAAAGACGCGAGAGCTACAATGGTCTCGCGCGCGGGCGCTACTTCTTGCTCTTCGCCGATTGCTCGACACTGGCTTCCAGCGTCTTGGCTTCGCCCAGCAACTGGCCGGCGCGTTCCTTGGCCTTGGCCTTGTCAAAGTTGATCGTGGCGCTGCCGGTATCCTTGTTGTAGCTGACATGGAGCACGCCGGCCCCAATCAACACAACGGCCCCGACAACCAACATCAGAATCGTGCGCATTTTCCCGGTCTCCGATCTCAACTGCAAAAATAGTGGCGCCTCCTTGGGGTGGAAGCAGGGCAGGATTGTCCGCAAACGGGCGGAACCAGGCAAGATGGCTTTTCGCCGTACTAGCAGGCTGGATCGCACGACTCAGTTAAACCGCTGCTAGCTGTCCGCTGATAGCGGCCATGAGCGCATAAGAAACGGCAAAGCGCGCACCGCGCCTGAATTCTTCGGGCGCGGCGCACACTCTGCCGTGGATGAAATCGGCCTTTGATCGTACGGCAATCCTACCGGAAGTTGCGCCGGCGGCGGATCACCGCAACCAAACCAATCGCGAGCGCAGCGCCCCCCAGGACCAGCGAGGACGGCTCTGGCACCATGGCAAAAGCCACAATCTCGCCCGTGGCCGTGCCATTGAGCGTCGAGAGCCATCCGTCGAAAAGATTCAGCGTGATCGGGATCGTGATCGGCAGCGTCAGTTTCCGGAGGTTCGGCTGCATGGGGTCAGGCGTGGTGATTGTCCCCAGCGCCGCCACATTAGCGCCATTGACCGAGATCCCCGTTTCGACCAGCGTCCCCAGATCGGATGGAACGCCAAAGGTAGCGTTGCCGCGCAGGCCGGCGTCGCCATCGCTCATGCCAAACGTGGTTTGATTCGCGGCAAACTGATTGGCCACTAGCGGGATATCAGCGCTCGACAGATCGTAACTGATGTCGCGAATCGCAAAACGCACGGCGTCGTTGACCACAACCAGTAAGACACCTGCCTGGGTCGTTCCGATCTGACCGCCATATGCGGCCGGCGCCAACTGATTGGGAGGACTGTAGGTTTCTGTGCCTGAATTCCACGTAGCGAAGTCTGGCGCGTAATTGCCAGAGTTTAGCGCGGAAAGAATATGCTCGCCTGCGCGAAACTTGATCGAGCTTCCTTCATCGAAGTCGGTCGATATCGATCCGGACATGGCCGCTTGATTCCCAATCGTCCAACTGCCGGAATTCACGCCCTGGTTTGTGAAGAAGGCGTTTCCAGAAGGAGTGCCGCCGGCCTTGACCGGCTGCGTTGGCACGGCAAGCTGCAGGTAGCTCAGCGATGAGTCGAGATTCCAGGTCAGCACTGCCGCCGAGCTCGCCTGGGAAAGAAATGCGAGCAACACGGCGCCTAACAGGGCGCGCGCTAAAGTTGTCCGGCCCATGAGCGTTCCTCCGCCTACAAAAGAAATGTCAAACAACTCGGATGCGGGGTTCAGTCTACAAAGGCAAAAATCAGAGTTCGAGCAATTTCTGGATTTTTCCTGTCGATTTCGACAGGTAGAGGATGGCTGTTTGGCCCATCGGAGGATTCAACTTCATGGACCGCCACACCAGTCGGCGGACCGGTCCAGGGCTGCATCCTGACCTGGCTGACTCGGCGTAAGTCATTTTGCTGTAAGAGCACCGGCCTGCTTAGGCCACCGTAGTGCGCAAACCTAACACGTGGCCAAGGAACACGTGCCTATGCCGCCCAGCCCGTGTTACTGCGATTGCTTGGCTTGGCGGGCTTCGCGCTCGATCCGATACGCGTTTAGATCCGCCCGCAGCGTTTGCAGGTCCGCGTCTTTCAGACGCTGCTTTGTGCCGCTCAACATCGAGAGAAAGTGATCGATCTCCTCGGGCGACGCAGGGTAACCGCAGTTCCCCTTCGGCCCGATAGAAGTCGCCAGCACCTTGCCGGAGCCGTCCAGAATGACCATCCAGGGGACGCCCTCGGAGCCTTCCGGCTCAAAACGCCCGGCCACTTCCTTACCGTTTTTCATTCGCATGGTGTCGAGCCGGAGGTCGACGTAATCGTCCGACAAGATCTTCGCGTGATCGTCCAAAAACGCAGTCAGGACTTTGCACCAACCACAGTAGGGCGTGCCAACGTGCACCAGGATCCGTTTGTCTTGCTCGGTCGCCGCGCGCAGGCTGGCGGCCAGCAGATCGTCAGCGTTCACCGTCTCTGGCTGCCACTTCTTGAGGAAGTTCGCCACCGCTTCGGGATCGTGCTTGGGACCAATCTCCAGCGAGCCGGTCTCTTGATTCGTCAGCACATTCCCCTGCGGATCGAGGATCGTCAGATGGGGATACGCGTAGGAGCGATCCTTACCGCCGTAGCTTTGCATCAGCTCGCGATTCTTTGTCGAATCAACCAGGACCAGCACGTATTCCTCAGCTACGATCGGCGAGACGAGTTCGTCGTTCTTGAAAACGTCGTGCAACTTATGGCACCATCCGCACCAGTTGCCGCCCCATTCGACCAACACCCGCTTTCCTTCGAGCCTGGCCAGCTTGCTGGCGGCGGCAATCAGTTCCTTGCCGTCGGCCTCTGGATCATAGATCGGCGGGCGTTGGGGCTTGGCATCGGCGGCCGGTGTTTCCGTAGCCGCGGCGGGCGGTTCTGTGGACGCAGCTGGTGGTTCTGCCTGCGCGCCTGCGGCGTAGAGCAACCCCGCTACCATCGCCACACAAGTGAATCGCAACGCCCGATTCGATCGCGCAAGTGTCATTGGTATCTCCCCCGCCAATGCTAAGAATAAACGTCAAGACCGCAGCCGCTCATTCTACCGCCGGCGCATTGCGGAGCCAGCAAAATCAAATTCGCGCGTGTCGCACATTTCATTAGAATTGAGGTGAATTGCATCGCTAGCAACACGGCCGGCAAGGCCGACTTCTGATCAATAACGGCAGCGCGGTACGCATGGACCTATTGGATCAAACCGCGCTGGAAGCGTCCTCGGTCGTCGCCAATTGCGATATGAACCGGGAACGGCGCTTGGCTGGCTACGCGCGCTAAGGTTACAAACGGCGAGGCGCCGCGCATCGCTCTTAGCCGCCCGCATTTCTCGTGATTTGTGCGATCCTCAACGCCAAATCCGCCGCTTTTCGGCAGGAATCTGCCCTGATATATTGGGTTGTCTTGTGGCCGCCGCGCGCTGAATGGGCGCGGCTGGCTCACGCATGTTCCTTCCGCCTTCCTCTACCCCGCGCTACTTTTCATGCCCACGATTGAGCGTCCGCTGACGGCCACGGCCGAGTCGTTTCCTGTTTTGCGATCCAGCATTGCGGGCATTTCCGTCTATGAGCTGGCCGAAAAATTCGGCACGCCGGTCTATGTCTATGACGCGGCTACCATTCTGGAGCGGATCAACGAGTTGCGAGCGTTCGATACGATTCGCTTCGCCGTCAAAGCCAATTCGAACCTGGCGATCCTGGACCTGATGCGCCGCGCCGGCGTACTGGTCGAATGCGTGAGCGCCGGCGAGATTCGCCGCGCGCTGGCCGCCGGGTACAAGCCGCAAGGGAATCCGCCCCCCATCATCTACACGGCGGACGTCTTCGATCGCGAGGCGCTGGAGCTAGTCGCCACGCTCGGCCTGCACGTCAACTGCGGCTCGCCGGACATGATCGATCAGTTGGGCGAGCGCGCGCCGGGGAGCTCGATCACGCTGCGGATCAATCCAGGCTTTGGACATGGACACAGCCAGAAGACGAACACCGGCGGCGAGCAATCCAAGCACGGCATCTGGCACGAACAACTCGAAGACTGCCTGCGCCGCGCGGATCACCACGGCTTGCAAGTCAGCGGATTGCATTTGCACATTGGCTCCGGCACAGACCTGGAGCATCTCTCGCAAGTCAGCGGCGCAATGGAAAAGATCGTCGCGCACGCCGGCCGGTCGATCACCAAGATCAGCGCCGGCGGCGGCTTGCCTGTCCCGTATCGTCCCGGTGAGTCGTACGTGGACATTGACGTCTATTACAAACTCTGGGACGCGGCGCGCAAGCGAATGGAATCCGCGCTCGGCCATCCGCTGCACATGGATATTGAGCCGGGCCGATACCTGGTCGCCGAGAGCGGCTATTTGGTGAGCGAGATCCGCGCCGTCAAGCAGATGGGAAACAACACGTTCTACCTGCTCGACGCCGGCTTCAATGATCTGGCGCGGCCGATCTTGTACGGCGCCCACCATCCGATGTCGATCGCCCCACGCTCAGGCGATGGCAGCGAGCGAGCACTGCGCGACGTTGTCGTCGGCGGGCCGCTGTGCGAGTCGGGCGATATCTTCACGCAGACCGAGGGGGGCTTTGTCGCCAGCCGGAAATTGCCGGCTGCCGGCGTGGGGGAGTTGCTGGTGATCGAAAACGCCGGCGCCTACGGTCGCGTGATGGGATCGAATTACAACTCGCGGCCGCTCGCGCCGGAGGTGCTGATTCGCGACGGCGTGGCCCATCTGATCCGCGCGCGGCAAACGTTCGACGACATCGTCCGGGGCGAAGTCATCCCGCCTGCTACCTGAGCGCCTGCCGCCTGGCGGTCGCTGCGTTCATCGCCGTGGCGCCTCACCCCAGGCGCGTCGCAACTCCCCGGACCGCGCAAACCGGCTATTTGCCCATTCCGTACAGACAATGCGAGGGCCAATCGCCGCTCGCGTTGACCCCCTTGGTAGCGCGACCTAGAATCGATTCTGAGGTCGCGAGCGCGCGCAATTCTTTATTTCATCTCACTTTAGCGTCATCGGAGCAGGCATGGCGATACGCCAGGCCACGGCCCAGGAATCATCGCGCGGCCCTGCCGGCTGGATGCGATTTAGCCTGCCGAGCTGGCTGGTGTCGCTGCTGCTCCACACCGCCGCGCTCATCGTCCTGGTCCTCATGGCGCACAACACGCCGCATGGCCTGCCGGGCATGGGCACGGTGTTCGAAGGTTTCTCCGTCGGGGGCGATGGAGATGGCGCCGGCGGCGAAGGGGGCCGTGGCGGGTTCTTTGACGATGAGCCACCCCTAGGGAGCGGCGAGGCGGTCGACCTGACGCATGGCCCCACCGCAACCGCAGGGGGCGCCGCGCCACTGTTCGATGATCGTCCGCCGATCGATACCACCGGCGCACTCCCGGCGCCGGTTGCCACCGATGGCGCCACGACCGCCGGCAAGGCAACGTCCGGAACGGGCGCCGGCGATGGACCGACTGCGGGTGATCTCGGAGGCGCAACAGGCGCTGGCGGTTTTGCCGACGGAAAGCGCGGCGGCAAAGGAGGCCGCGGCGACGGGCGCGGTGGTCCGGTTGGCGGGCGCGCGCGAACCAAGGTCTACGGCATCGAGGCCGATGGCTTCAAGTTCGTCTATGTCTTTGATCGCTCCGGCAGCATGGGGGGCTCTGGCAATAACAGCCCTTTGGTTTCGGCCAAGATGCAACTCCTCGCCAGTTTAGAACCGCTGCAAGAGAACCATCAGTTTCAGATCATCTTCTATAACGAAAAGCCGATCATGTTTGGCCTGGCTGGGCATCCGGATAAGCTGGTGTTTGGCACTCGCAGCAACAAGCGGAGCGCGGAACAGTTTGTGCAAGCCGTGGCCGCCGATGGCGGAACGCGACACGAAGAAGCCCTGTGGGCCGCTTTGCGTTTGCAGCCGGACGTGATCTTTTTTCTGACTGACGCGGATCAACCGGCGATGTCGGCCACGTCGCTCGAACGGATCAAACGGGCGAACAGTGGCGGTTGCTCCATCAACACGATCGAGTTCGGCCCCGGCCCTCAGGTTCGCAAAGACAATTTCCTGGTGCAACTGGCGCGCGAAAACAACGGGCACTACAAGTACATCGATGTCGCACGCCCACTGGCAGAGCAATAACCGACCGCGCGGTATGCCAGTAGGCGCGGGCCTGCGCTTGCGCTTGGTCTCACTGTTCGCGCTGGCAGTATTCGGCGGCGCGGCGAGCGCCGAGGACGCCGTTTACTTCTCATCCCCCAATAATCCGCAGGGGAGCGTCAAATACACCGGCCGGATACTGGACTACACCGGCAAAGAACTGGCGATTCAAACCAACGGTAAAGAGCGGCGTTTTCCGGGCGAGTTGGTCTCGCGGATCGAAAGCGATTGGACAGAGCCCCACCGCGCCGCGGATGACTTGTTTGACCGCCGCGAATATGAAGACGCGCTCGGACAGTACGAACTGGCGATGAAATCCGAGAGACGCCGCTGGGCACAGCGGAAGATCGTCTCGCAGATGATCCTCTGCTTGCGAAACCTGAACCAAACGCGGCGGGCCGGAGATCTCTTCCTCACGCTATTGCGTAGCGATCCAACAACGCCTTACTTCGCGCAGATTCCACTGACATGGGACACCGGCGCTCCGGCCGCGGATCTGGAGCCGCAAGCACGACGCTGGCTGGAGAGCGATTCGGCGGCCGCCAAGCTCTTGGGCGCAAGCGCTCTGCTATCCACGCAACAGCGCGCGGCAGTTGTAAAAGAGTTGGAGGAATTGTCAGCTTCCAAGGATCCGCGGATCGCCGCTCTGGCGCGCGGCCTGATTTGGAACGCGACATTTGCCGGCGCCACGGAGAACAATCTCCGCGCGTGGAGTAACGAAGTCGAAACGTTTCCGCCGGCGCTTCAAGCCGGACCCTACTTCGTACTGGGCAAAGCACTCGCCCAGCAAAAACATCCAGAAGACGCCGCGCTGGTTTTTTTGCGGGCGCCAACGCTCTACGCCCTCGATCGTCCACTGGCCGCCAGCGCGCTCTTTCAGGCGGCGAGAGCGCTAGAACAATCCGAACACCCCGCCGAGGCGGCGATCCTTTACGCGGAACTCTTGGCGGAATACCCAAAATCCAGCTCCGTCAGCGAAGCGCGCGATCGGCTGAAGGAAATCACCGGCCAGACGCCTGCCGCACAATTAACCGCCGGCGTCATCGCAAGTACTCTGCCGTTGACGGCCGCCAACGTCGACGAGCGATTTCTAGAAGGACTGCGGCAACGCAATCTCTTTCGCCTGGCCGAAAAGTTCTGCCGCGACCGGCTTGCTCGCAAAGAACTTCCAGAACTTGCTCGCACGGAGCTGACGATTGAACTCTCGCGAACGTTAGTGGACGAGGCTTTGCAGGCCACAGGCGAGGCGCGAGACGAACTGTGGCGCCAGGCGAGTGGCGTTGCCGCGGAACTCCTGAAAGCCGCGTCTGCCAATCCGCGCTCAACGCAACTTCGCGTGCAATTGGGTCTGGTCCAACTGGCCTGGGGAGAGTTGCTGCGGCAAGAGGCCGAGACAACCGGTGGTTCCGAACAGGCCCTGTCGCAGGCCCGCGAGCACTTGCGTTTGGCCATTGATTCGCTTCGCGACGCCAGCGCCGCCACGGCCGATGCGCTGCGCGCGCAACAATTGGGGCGCAAGCCAGCGCCAGGGGAATGGAGCGGCGCGGAACTCCGCGCGCTCGATAAGAACACGCAATATCAAACGGCCCGCGCATTGCGGAGCCTGGCCGAGAGTTATCCGCCGGAGAGCGCGGATCGCACTGGCGCGCTGACCCAAGCGGTCGATCTGCTGGCTCCTCTTTCGCAATTGGACGTTGAAGATCCGCTCGGTTGGCCCAGCCGATTGGACGCGGCCGCTTGCCATCGGCTGCTTGGCAATTTGGACTCCGCCAAGCGCCGGCTGGATTTAATCGACCAGCAATCGCCGCCGGAGCAAGTTGCCGCCCGCGCGTTGGCCGAGCGGCTCCGATTGTCCGTGGCCGAAAAGAGAATCGAGGCCGCGACGCAACTCTTGAATAAATGGAGGACGGAGAATCATGCTCCGCTGGCAGAGCTGGATTACGCCGCGCTCGAACTCCTGCTGGCTGCCTGGCAAACTTCGTTAGACGCCGGCGACAAAACGGCCGCGACCGAAGGTCAAAAGCGCGCAGCCGACGCCGCTACAGAGATTCAGCGCACCCATGGCGCTTACTGGGGCCGCCGCGCTGAGGCGCTCTTGGCCGAACGCCTGGCGGGCAAGATGGACGCGGCCGGTTCCGCGGCGCTCGCCCGAGCGGCAGAAGGGTTCTATCGCGCCGGCCAACGGGACGAAGCCGTGACGGCCTACGATCGCGCGGCGACCGAAGCCCGCAAAGCGGCGCAACTCGCGCAGGCGTTCGACTGGCAATACACGGCCGCGGCAATCGAACAGGAACAAAAACATTTTGCCGTCGCGGCAGATCGATTTCGCGAGGCCGCCATCGCACAGCCCAAACTCGCCAAAGCGGCCGACGCGCATCTGCTGGCGATCTACAACTGGGGACAACACGCACAGACAGATAAAGCCCCCACGGCGATCGCTCGCTACACGGAGTTACTCGAAGAACATCTAGCCAAATGGCCGGACGCATTGAGCGCCGACCGGGCACGCGTCTGGTTGGGACGTGTCCGAGATCGCGAAGGCCACTGGCCCGCAGCCGCAGAGCAATACGCGGCCGTGCGTCCAACCTCGGAAGCGGCAGGCGAGGCCCTCGAAGGGCTAGCTCGCGCGCAGCAAGCCGCGCTGGCACAGTTGCGCAGCGCCGATAAACCGACCGAGCAAGCGGCCGCCGCGGCGATCGCGCAGATCGAACGCCTGGCCGGCGCCCAAGGCGTCGCCGACGCGCCGACCAACGACGCGCAACGTCAGGCGCTATTGGCCGCGGCCCAAATCCTGTTGGAATACACGACCGGGGGCGCCGCGCAGGCTGAGAAGCTCGTGCAGGCGGCCCTTGCGAACTCCGCGGATGCGCCGGCGGAATGGAAACTCTCCGCGCAAGGCGTGCTACTCTGCGCACTGGCAGCGCAAGATCGCGTGGTCGAAGCCGCCGCGCAGATCGCGCCGCTGGCCGAAGCGGACCCACGCGAGCTTCTGCCGCTGATCGACTCGCTCGAGCGGCAATTGGAAACGGCCGCCGCGCCGCTACGCAGGAATCTGGCAACGCTCGAACTGAAATTAATCGATCTGGCTCTCCGGCCATCGGCAGAAGATTCCTCCGTCGAGAAGACCTCTGAACATCGCGCCACAAAGCTCGACGCTGAGCAGTTACAAAAGCTAGCGCTATTGCGCGGTCGGGTATTGATTCTGTCCGGGCGTCCGGAGGACGGTATCGCCGAACTCCGGCGACTGGCCACGGCGAACCCAAAAGATGGTCAAGCGCAAGAGGCCCTCGCCCGGGCCCAGTTCGACACCGGCGCGGACGAAGCGCTCGCAGCGTGGCAGGGGATCGAAACCAAGTCCCGCCCCGGCGGCGCGCGCTGGCTGCGCGCCAAGTACTACCAGGCGCTGATCGCGGAGCGCCGCGGAGACAAACAGCGGGCAGCGCAGATGGTCAAATTGCTACAGCTCCGCTACCCAGCTCTAGGGGGCGCCGAACAAAAAGAGCAGTTCGAGCAACTGCGCAAGCGTTGTGAGGCAAAGTAACCGGCTATCGCGGTCGCCCCCCTGATTGACTTTCTTTGTCCCCAAGGCGCGACTAGACTAGCGTAGCCGCGCTGGCGCCATTTACGGGTTTTCACCCTAGCGCCACGTTGTCGGCGTCGTGGAAAGCGGGGCAGGGGTCTTTCTATCGATCGCACAAAACACACGCACGTCTTCCTTTGAGCGCCCCAGCCCGGGGGCGAAATTGCGCCATGGATTATTCTCTTCCTCAGCTTGCTCGTCCCGCTCGATTGAAAACCAAGCAGGTGTTGCTGGTCGCCAGTGGCGATCTTCGCCCCGCCGCCAACCGCAATTGCTGGGCATCGCAGCAAGAGATGGAACGGCAACTGAGCGCCGCCGTCGCCGAAGAAGGCTATGAAATCGTGCGCGGGCATGCGTTCGACCCCGTCGCAGGACACGGTTTTATCGATTCGCAAAAAGCGGGCATGCAGATCTTCGCCGGGCTCGATCCCAAGGCGCCACTGATCGTCGCCGAGGCCGTCTGGCAATATTCGCATCACGTGCTTTCTGGATTGATCGCGCATCGCGGTCCTATTCTGACCGTGGCCAATTGGTCTGGCGCATGGCCTGGCCTGGTTGGCATGCTCAATCTGAATGGCTCGCTCACCAAGGCGGGCGTCCCTTACTCCACGTTGTGGAGTGAAGACTTCAGCGACAATTTTTTCCGCGAAGGGCTGCGACGCTGGCTTGCAAAAGGCAAGGTCACGCACCCCACAGATCACGTCGTGGCGTTCAAGGATCTCAAGCCCCCCAAGGCCGAACGCCGGTTGGGCAAAGCGCTCGCCCGCCAGTTGCGCTCGGAGCGAGCGATCATGGGCGTGTTCGATGAAGGGTGCATGGGGATGTTCAACGCGATCATTCCGGACGACTTGCTCCACAAGACGGGCGTCTTCAAAGAGCGCCTCAGCCAATCCTCGCTGGCCTATGAGACGTCGCAAGTCACCGACGCCGAAGCCAAGGCCGCGCGCCACTGGATGGAAGAACGGGGCATGCGATTTGTCACCGGCAAGAACTGGGAGACCGACCTAACGGACGACCAGATCCATTTGCAGTGCAAGATGTACATTGCCGCATTGCGAATCGCCGACGACTTCGGCTGCCACACCATCGGCATTCAATACCAGCAGGGACTGAAAGACGTCCTGCCGGCCAGCGACCTGGTGGAAGGAATGCTCAACAATACCGAACGCCCGCCGGTCACCAGCCGCGACGGCGCCCGCGTGCTGTACGCGGACGAGCCGCTCCCTCACTTCAACGAAGTCGACGAGTGCGCCGGTCTGGATGGGCTGATGACGCTACGCGTCCACCGCGCGCTCGGCCAGCCAGTCGAAAACACCTTGCACGACATCCGCTGGGGAGATCAAGACCGCTCGGGCACGGTCAATGACTTTGTCTGGGTGCTATTGATCAGTGGCGCCGCGCCTCCGGCCCACTTTGTCGGTGGCTGGAAAGGCGCCTCCAGCGAACGACAGCCTTCGATGTATTTCCGCCTGGGAGGCGGGACGCTCAAAGGCGTTTCAAGGCCGGGCGAGATCGTCTGGTCGCGCGTTTTTGTCGATCGCGGCAAGCTGAAGATGGACTTGGGCCGCGCAGCCGCCGTGGCGCTGCCGGAAGAAGAGACCGAGCGCCGCTGGCAGGCCACGACCCCCCAGTGGCCGATCATGCACGCGGTCACCTACGGCGTAACCCGAGACCAGATGATGGCGCGCCACAAGGCAAACCACATCCAAGTCGTCTACGCCAACAGCGTGGCCGAAGCCGACGCCGCGCTCTGGGCCAAAGCATCCATGGCCGACGCGCTGGGGCTGCAAGTCTCTCTCTGTGGCACGCGCCACGACGGCACTGCCTGGTAATCGGAAATCCACGGTTGTGCGATTTTATTCGCATGACCCGGCGCTCAGAGCGCCAAACCAAGTGCGCCTGCGCTCGCGTATTCCCCCGGGGTGAATCCCCCCGCGGCGCCGCTGAACAATTCTCGCGGCCCCCGAACAAAAACAGTTGACTACGAACGTAGTCTTTCCTAATATGCCTACAGCCGTAGTCACAGGAGACCAAGCATGACGCGACCGAACGAACCGCTGGGGCACTTGGAGCTCGACGTTTTGCAATATGTCGGCGACCACCACCCGATCACCGTTCGCGAAGTAGCCAGCTACTTTGCCGAAACGACAGGCCAGGCCAGAACCACGCTGCTGACCGTTATGGAGCGGCTGCGCGCCAAGGGCTACCTGACGCGCCGCAAGTCGCAAGGAGTGCATCGCTACACACCGACGATTGCCAAGCCGGAGTTGCTGCGGCGGTTGGTGGGTGATTTTGTCGACGATGTGCTCGGCGGATCGGTCTCTCCTTTTTTGGCGTACCTCAGCAAGTCGTCGCATCTCAGCGCGGATGAGGCGAAAAAGTTGGAACAGTTGCTTGAGCGAATCGAGGCCCGTGAACAAGGGGACAAGCCATGATCGCAGTCTGGGCACAAGCGGCCGATTTGTGGGGTGAGAGCCTGGGACGCGCCACCTGGCAAGGAGCCATTGTCCTTGCCGCCGCCTGGGCGATTGCCCGCTGGTGTACGTTCCTTTCGCCGCGCGTCATCTGTTGGGTCTGGCGACTGGCTTGTCTGAAATTATTGGTAGCCTTGTTCTGGGGTCCACCGATCGAACTTGCAGTGCTACCGGCGGCTGTTCCAACAGCGCCGATGTTCAATGCCATTTCATCGCAACCACTGCGGGACGATGCGCCGCTTGCGATGAACCCAGCAATCGCGCCGACGCCTGCAAGTCCGGCGGCGCCTGCATATAAATCTCTCACGGCTTCGCAACTTCTGTTGCCACTTTGGGTCTTGGGCGTCGGTTACTGCATGTCGCGCACCGGAGCGCAGTGGATTGCAATCCGTCGGCGCCTCCGGGCGGATGTCACTTATGTCACGCCGCCACTGGCGCAGATCTGTGCAGCAGAGGCGCGCCGCCTAGGCTTGCGAAAGACGCCGCGGCTGGGATTTTCAACACAATTCAAAAGCCCCATCCTGACAGGCGTGCTGCGGCCGGTAATCCTTTTGCCGCGCGACTGCGAAAGTACGTTCGACACGACCGAACTACGCATGATGTTGGCGCACGAACTGATGCACTTGCGCCGCCGCGATCTGGCCTGGAACTGGCTGCCGACAGTGGCGACCTGGCTGTTTTACTTTCATCCGTTGGTCTGGCTGATGACGCGCCGCTGGTCGGAATCGCAGGAAGCCGCCTGCGACGAGGCGTTGATCCAAGCCCACGTCGCCCGCCCGGTGGAGTATGGCCGCCTGCTGCTGAAGCTTGCCGCGCTCGCGCCGCGTGAGCGCAGCCCAGGCCTGGCCACCGCTGGCGTGCTGGGAGCGTATCGAAATCTGGAACGGAGAATTCTAACCATGAATCGCGTCCGGCCATTCTCCGCGCGTCGCGTTGCGCTTGCCGCCTGCGCGCTCTCGCTCATGGCCTTAATCGTGGTGATCCCTTGGCGGTTGGTCGCTCAGGAACCGGCGCAAAAAACCCCACTAGCGACAAAAAACGAATCGAAGGAGCCGAAGGTCACCGCCACTGTCGAGCCGACGTTTGTCTATGAAAACGAATTCGTCCACACCGAAAAACTAGCGACGGATTCAAAAACGCAAAAAATCTACGAGCGGTTGAAAGAGCTCGGCGCCACGCCCGTCGGCGGGGAGATGATTGGCTTCCAAAGCGGTTGGAAAGGGACAGACGCCGATCTGGTGCTGCTGAACGACATTCCCAAGATCAAAACACTGTACATCGAATTCGAGACCGTCGGCGCCAAGGCCATTGGGGAGCTAAAGCTCCAGCACCCGGTCGAAAACCTGATTCTCTTCGGCGCAACGGACGATAACCTCGCGGAAATGGGCCGGCTCCCTCGCTGTGGCCGCTTGACCTTGATCACATACGCGCTGACGGAAAAAGGCTTCGGACTGCTCGCGAAGTTATCTCAGGGAATCAACTTCTTGGAATTCAATGGCGCAGGTGGATCTCAAGATCCGGACTCGCCCGCAGGGGGCGTCACGAACGAAGCGCTACGGCACATCAGCCAGATCAGCAGTCTGACGGGCCTACAACTTTTTCAGGGGAGCTTTTCCGACGAAGGTTTAGGGCGCCTGGCGGCGCTCGACAAGCTGGAAGAGCTCAACTTGATCCTCTGTAAGAACGTACGCGGGCCAGGTTTCGCGCGGCTGGCGCCTATCAAGTCGCTGCGGAGGATCTGGTTATTGGACCAGCCGCTCGATGGCGAGGCATTCAAATCGATGGCGACACTGCGGCAGTTAGAATCGCTCAGGCTCCGGCCAGACAAGGAGTCAATTGCCAAATTAACGCCCAGCGACATGGGCGCGCTCAAGGCGTTTACCAATCTGAAGGTTCTCGAATTCGGTAGTTTCTCCGACAAGCAATCCGAACCGCTTGGCAGCGCCATCATCATGGCCGCCGCGCAGGCGCCGGAACTGACCAGTTTGCGCCTCTACGAACTTGCCGTAAGCTCGGAGTCGATTGACGCGCTGGCCAAGGCGCCCCATTTAAAGGAACTGCACCTGCTGAGCTCAGGAAGTTTGGAGCCACTTGCGCTGGCGCTTGGGCGCATGACTCATTTGGATTCGCTTCATCTGCATGGCAGAGGCCCGGTCAGTGTAACCGCCATCAAGGCACTGGCAGGACTGCGCTCACTGACGCGTCTCTTCATCACCGGCAGCGACCTTAACGACGAAGGGCTAAAGGAACTCGCCGCGTTAGACGGATTGGTGTCGCTGGGCCTGCCCGGCAGCAGGATCACAGGCGCCGGTCTGCCAGCGCTCGCGCGTCTGAACTCGTTGCGCGAGTTGAATCTAGCCAGTTCGCCGCTGGATGACGCCGGCGCCGCGAATTTTCGCGACCTGCTCAATGTAGTGCAGCTCGATCTGAGCAACACGCGGATCACGGACAAGGCGATTGGCCCAATCGCGGCGATGCCCAATCTGAAGAAGCTGGTTGTCGACGGAAATTCGGTCACGTTCGCTGGATTAATGCCATTACAAGACGCAAAGCAGCTCCGCGTTCTTTCCGCAAAAAAAATCGCCAAGGCTACCAAAGAGGAATTCCTGCAGCTCCAGGAGGCCTTGCCTAACGTGCGGATTTCGAAGATTGCCCTTGTCTACACGCAAGCTCCATCGAAGTCGCCAAACGGCGAGGTCATCGGCACGTTCGAGCCCGTTGTGCCGTGAGCGGCGTGGCCGTGTACAATTGCGGCATGGAGCTGATCCTGGATTTGTTGTTTGAGATTGTGCTGGGCGCCGCACGGTTTATTGGCAGGGCGTGCCTGGGCGTCTTGGGGCTGGTTTACGAGTCCGTGCGCGGCCGAGACTCCTACAAACAATAAGGCCCCGCGATTCAGCATGAATTCTTTGCGCCTACCACCCACTGATCCGATTTGACACGCTGGGCGCCGCGGCTCAGAATCGACATCATACGGGCGAGCGCGTCCCCGGTTCGCCGACGCATAAACTGCCCAGCGACTCTCAATCTCCATTCGTTTACTCGTGCCCTGATTGCCAATGATGACTCATCGACTATCCACATTGATTCCTGTTTTTATGCTGCTGGGCGGCCTGCTCTTCACATGCGGATGCGGCAAGGCTGAGTATGAGCGGCGCGTGCTGGACACCCTCCATGCACAGACCGAAAAGGGGTCCCTGGCGGCAGCGGTTAAACTGGAAGGGACGACGCTCGATATTCGCCTGCCGCCTTCGGTCGATCAGACCGCAAAGGCCTACACCACGGGTTCGCTGGAGCCGAATGGCACGGACAAAGTCAATCCAGCGAGACTGAACCCTCCTTTCTTAACGATCCCGGGGCTCCGCGTCTGTTATGAGACGTTCATTCCGGACCCGACAACGAAAGAGCCGGTGGCAGTCTATTGGTATCTGGGAGCACTCGCGCCGGGCGAGCCACTCCCGGATGGCAAGCCGATTGAGCAATATGCCCAGGAAAAGCTGACCGCGGCCTTTGCAAAAGAGCAGAGAACGCCAGTGGTCGAAAGCGCCCAACTCGGCCCCGTCATCTGGATGAAGACCACGATCTCGGGCAATCAGGCGTTTATTGGTCCTACTGGCGCCAGCGTCGACACGCACGCGGTGTTTGAAATGTACAGTGGCGATGTCGGCGGTTGGCGGCTGGTTGTGGCGTTTCGAGCGCCAACCTCCGTCTTGAAGGCGTCGAGGGCAGAAGAACTCGCGCCGCAGGTGGCCGCTTCGATCAAGGTTGCGGGGGCGCCAGCGCCCGCCGCCGCGCCGTAGCGCCCCGCTATTTCTTGCCGAGCGCCCGCTGTTTGCGGAAGAACTGCGTGAGCAATTCGGCCGACTCGGTCGCCAGCACTCCCGATGTGGAGTTCGTGCGGTGATTCAAACGACTATCGGCCAGTAGCTGATACAGCGTTTGCACGGCCCCGGCCTTGGGATCCGCGGCGCCATAGATCAACTCCGGCAACCGCGCTTGCAGAATGGCGCCGGCGCACATCGGGCAGGGTTCCAGCGTTACGTAGAGCTGGCAGCGCTCCAGACGCCAATCACCACGCGCCGCGGCGGCCTGCGTGATGGCGATCATTTCGGCGTGGGCGGTCGGATCGTGAAGTTGCTCGCGCTGGTTGTGCGCTGCTGCGATCACGCGACCTTCGTAAGTCACAATGGCGCCGATGGGTACTTCGTCTTCTTCAAACGCTTGGCGCGCTTCGTCGAGCGCCATCCGCATGAACGTCTGATGCATTGCCGCGGTGATGTCGGATTGCACTGGCTACTTGTCGCGCGCCTGCGGACGCGCTATCCCGGGTGTTGGAACAATTTACCGTCCAGGTGCTGTGAGCCTGGTCCGCCAAAGCGAATTTCGAATCCACTGGGCTGGTCTCCCTTGCCCGTCATACGGAACTCATGCAGACCAGCGCCCAGGGCCACCGGCGCGAAATTAACATTGGGCGTTTTCTGATCGCCATTATAAATCGGCGTGCCGTCAATCTTAATCATCGCTGGACCAACGTGCTTGATCTGAAACTGATAGATGCCTTCCGTCGGAATGCGAAAGATCGCCGCCATGGTGAACTTCTGATCTTTCTCCGTCTTGGTGTCCTTCAGCCATTTGCCGTCGTTGGTGCGTGGAATGACCAGCTTGGATCCTCCTTCGGCCAAAAACTGCAGGCCAGGCGCCATCGGACGCGCGCCGGGTCTGGTCTTGCGGCCCGGCAGCGGCGTATAGGAATCAACCGTTAGCTTGATGGGGGGCGAAACAACGGTCACTTTGTTGTCCGGACCCAGCGCCTTGGCTTGCAGCGTGACAGGACCCGTTGCCAGTTTCTCGGGCTGGTAAGTGGTCGCCCCACTCTCGCCCTCGAAGACGTGGATCGCGCGGCTTCCTTCGAATATCGCAATCTTGGTTGCGCCAGGCGAACTGGCGGAAATCTTCATGGGAGTGCGCCAGCGAACGACTGGGTTTTGCCCTTCGCCGGCGGTAAATGTAATCGAACGACTGTGATTATCGATCATGATCGGCAGAATCAACCGTCCTTGCGATGCGATTGGCCCAGCTTCAATACCCACCACGCGCAACTCTGCGGCGCCATCCGGAAATGCGGTGGTATCCAGCGTAACGGTTTCCCCCGCCGGACAGGCCCCAGTCCGCACGCCATTCACAAAGACCTCGAATCGATCGACCGTGCCGCCAGCCACGTTACCGTGCGGCGTCAGCGTCGCCGTGCCTCCGATCACCGCGTCCGCCGTCACGCCATCTACAGTAATGCGCGGAATATTGGCCCATGGACGGCAAAGCGGGTCTCCCACCAGCAGCAGTTGGAACGGACAAAAGACGCCTTGATAGTAAGCCTCGGCCAACGTGCAACCGCGCGCGTAATGGACTTGGGTGAAGGGATGCGGAAACTTCTCTGGCACGGCCCTGGGCTCAACAACCATTCCACTGGCCCCGGCGGCGCCGGCGCGAAGAAACTCCGAAAGGCGAGTTTGGTTGTGGTCCGTAAAGATGCCGCCAAAACTGGTGAAGTTATCGCAATAGGCGCCGGCCAGGATCGTGCTCTTCGAAGAACGCCAGTCGAACGCAGGCGTGCCAATCACCAACCCTTGCACGTCTTTCTTGTTTTGCGGCAGAATGCCATTGACGATCTCGGCGTTCACGCCCAACTTTTTCAATTCAGCCACTGCCGCCGGAAAACCCGGATCGCGTGTCGTCGAGCGGACGTCGCCGTTCTTGCAGTAGTAGATCGTCCCCTTGGGATGGGTCCCATCGGCCGTCGTGCTGCGTCGCAGATACGACAGAACTTCTTCGACACTGTTGCCATAGTCCGCGGTTACGCCGAGCATGCTACTAAGAAAATAATGGTCGCCGCCCCCTTCGATCACACGGCCGTCCTCAGCGTATCCGTGCCATGCCCGAAATGCCACGGACTGGATCAGCGGGTTCTTTTCTGTCTCCCAGCGACCGTAATGATTCCCGCGCAGATTGATAAAACGGTAATCTCCGCGCGCCAGTTGCTGCGACGCAAAGGTCATCGATGTAATCGAACCCAGTGGCGTGGCGAGCGGACCGCGATCAACGCCTCCCGTATCCGCTTTGAAATCAATCGCCGAGGGGAAGTCGCTCGAATAAACGATGTAATCAATCTGGTCCGATAGATGATTCGCGGCCAGGGCGCTAGAAATCTGCCCTAGGATCACCGTGCGGAAGGTCTGCACGTCGGTCTTCTCAGTCGAATACGGCCAGTCAATGTAGACGATGTTCGACGCCGGGATTTGGCGGAGTGAGGCGTAGTTCAGAGCGATGGTCGTCGACGCCCAACTGCGGATATTGACGATCAGGGCCACATTTTCCGGACCCCCGCCGGCCTGCGCCTGTCCGCCGAAGCACAGCATCCACCCCAGGGCTAAGGCCGCCGCAACACGTCCGCCGCAGCCCGCAATCCGCCTTGAAGTCCACCCAAACGCCGATCCTAGATCGCGAAAACAGTGGTTCATGGTTTCTCTTGTCGAAATGATGTCGTTTACAGAAGTTCGACGTCGTTCACCCAAGCGGATGGGCGAATCCTGTCCCCGCGGCAGCCGGAACCTGGGCGCGCAACAGGGCCGTTACTCAGCTACGAGGATAGTCTAACATTGGTTCATAGGTCGTCGTAGTGTGCGCGCCGCGGATGCTGCTTATAATCGGACTCTGTCAAAGGAAATCCGCTCCGAGAAATCAGCAGAGTCGCCCTGGTTTGCCAGGTCGTATCGAACACTCAGCCCCCGGAACATGGCCCACAACATCGCAACGTTAATCCACCACGCTTTTTGGCACACGCGTCTCCACTCGCACCCCGCGCTGAATCCATTCAAGGAACTTCAACATGTCCCCCGTTGACCGCCGCACGTTTCTGAATTCTTCGCTCGTCGCTGGAGCAGCCGCTTGCGCCACGTCGCTCAGTCAGGGAGTCGCCCGCGCCGCGGACGAAGATACCTCCGGCCTGGGGCGCACGCCGCACACCAAGTTCGCCGTCAACTGTGAGATGTGGTGGACCAAGCTGCCATTTCTCGATCGGGTCAAAGCGGCCATTGCGTTTGGCTACCCAGCCATCGAGTTCTGGCCGTGGCAAGGCAAGGATCTGGCGGCGCTCGAAAAACTCTCCAAGGATAACGGCCTCGCCATCGCGCAATTCACCGCTTGGGGGTTCTCGCCAGGCATGAACGACCCCAAGAATCATCAGGCTTTTGTCAAAGCCGTCGAAGAAGGTTGCAAGGTCGCCAAGCAACTCGACTGCAAGAAGATGTGTGTCGTCGGCGGCAACGATCAACGCGGCATGACGCAAAAGGAAATGCATGAGAATATCATCACGGCGCTCAAGCTGGCCGCGCCCGTCGCGGAAAAGCACGAAGTCATGCTGATCCTTGAGCCGATGAACATCCGCGTCGATCACAAAGGGCACTGCCTCTACGGCAGCACCGACGCCGTGCGGATCTGTCGCGAGGTGAAGTCGCCGATGGTTAAGATCAATTGGGACCTCTACCACATGCACATCAGCGAAGGAGATCTCTGCGGACACCTCAAAGAAGGCTTTGACCAGGTCGGGTACCTGCAACTGGCCGATCACCCCGGCCGCACCGAACCCGGCACCGGCGAGATTCATTACAACCGCGTGCTGAAAGAAGCCCACGATCTGGGCTACCACGACTTCGTCGGCCTGGAATGCCGCCCCAAAGGCTCCGAAGTGGCCGCCGCCAAAGGCGTAGCCGCCGCCGACGTCTGGTGACTTCTTCGTGCGACGCTTTTTTGAGCGACGCTTCCGCGTCGGATTTCGTGGCAACGCGTAGCGCAAAGGTAGACCAATCACGTGCGCGCCATGGCGAGCGCGGTCCTACACCCAAATCAGTAGCGACGACGCCGGCGTGCTTCAGTGCACCGTGCGGTCCAGGTGCGGTTTCGGCCGGAAGAAGATGGCGTCCACCGAGAGCAGGCCGGGACCGGTCAGCAATAGTCCCACAGCGATCGACAGGTAGACGGCCGCCAGTTCATAGGAGGGCGAGCCTTGCGCGACGAACGGATGCCCGTTCGCCACGTGCACTGTAGAGATCGCGGTGACCATCGTGCAGCCGATCAGAAACGACGCCACGGGCGTCAGCGCGCCCAGCACCCAGCAGACTCCCCCGCCAAACTCGGCAACGGCAGCGGCGGCTTGCAGCGGACCGGGGATCGTGGCGCCATCGCCCATCCAGATCATTGGCCCTTTTTGCAACTTGGGGAGGCCGTGCATCACCATGGCGCTGCCGGCGACTAACCGCACGGCAAGCAAGCCCACCGCGCCACTCCCACCGAGAAATCTAGGAAACAGCCGATCGAGCATGGCGGGTTCTCCGGACGAGTGTCGTAGAAACATTCGAAAAAAGAACGATCGCGCCGCGGTGGCGCTTCGCATTCTCCGCAATCGGTGTCATCGTAGACCGTCCATGCGGTTTGGCAAGCAATCCGGTCCTGATTGGCGAAACGCCCAGGTCGGCGCCCCAATCGGACAACCCTTGCGAGCTTATCCTTTGCCGTAAATATCGCGTGGATCCGCAAGCCGCTCTTGCGCGACGCGCGTCCCCTCAGGCGTGAGCTCTCGGAAGAAGCAACTACGATAGCCCTCATGGCAGGCGGGACCGACTTGGGTCACGCGGAGCAGGATGGTGTCGGCGTCGCAGTCAATGTAGATGCCCTGCACGTGCTGGACGTGCCCGCTCTCCTCGCCCTTGCGCCATAATCTCCCTTTGCTGCGGCTGAAATAGACGGCCCTGCCGGTGGCCACGGTCTCGGCAAAGCTTTCGGCGTTCATGTAGGCCAGCATCAGGACTTCGCCCGTCTCGGCGTCCTGGGCCACGGCCGGCAGGAGTCCGCCCCCTTTGGCAAAGTCGGGGGAATCTGTACTGAGCTTGTCGCCGGGATTCGTTTCAGAAGATGTCACGCGAAAACCTCAAGGGCGGAACGTGGTAACGCAGGCGCGATCAAACTGCGGCAGGCGGCGCCACGCAATTGGCCCATGGCCGGCACAGAGCAGCGTACAGTTTGCCCACAGCGCATTGCCAACAGCTGGACCCCGTCCCAGATTCTACGCTACCCCCGCGCGTCTGGCACGCGTGGTCCAGGCCGGACGTTCGCTGCCGGCGGCAAAGAATGCGCGAAGCGCTTCCCTAATGGCAGGTTGCAGGCCAATGGGCCCAGCGTCCGATGGATTTACCTGTTCGATGGCAATTGGCAGCGCGACCACCTATCGAGCGCGCTTGGGGGCTCGGGCGGTGGGGGGCAAACCGACAGATGCAAACCTTGCAGGCGGCATAGTCTTCGCCGCCGGCGCAACCATCGGCGCCGGACGTTTCCGAACGGAGACTATTTAGTATCGAGGTAACAGGCTACGGCGCAGGGAATAAACGCCCGGATTTGCAGGGTGTTCGTCCTTCGCTGCTCCTCCGCTGGGTTACTACGACTCAATCATCAGTAGGCGGTCGAGCGATCGCGGAAAGGGACGGCGTGTTGAAGTCTTCTTTGAGCATGATTCTGCCGGTTTACAACGCGCAGGCGACGCTGCCGGGTCTGATCGAGCAGGCCCTGGAGGTATTGCCGGACCTGACGCCCCGTTGGGAACTGTTGGTGCTCGATGACGGCTCCACGGACGCCACACCCGAGATTGCCAGGGACCTCGTCCGTTCTTGGCCGCAAGTCAGTGTGATCCTCCACCGCAAGCGTTTGGGCCGCAACGGCTGGCAGCGTGCTGGCGTGGAATGGTCGCGCGGCGAAATCCTGCTGTTACGCGATCCGGACTGTCAGCTCGACCTGGGTGGACTGCACAAACTTTGGAAGCGGATCGTGGGGCAGGATGTGGTCGTTGCGCGCGAAGCGCGGCCAGTCGCCCTTGGCCGAACCGGAGCGCGCCGCGCTCCCTCGACCCGCGACGTCAGTTTGCAAATGATCCGCCGCCGGGCGCTGCTGGATTGGGCCACGGCCGATCGCGAAGAGGATTTGCAGGCGTATTTCGCGCGCCGCAAACTTCAACAGCAAGAAGTGGAGCTCCGATCGCTCAACGCGGCGCCAACTGTGCCGCGTCCGAAGCTGATCCCTCGTTCGGCCGTGCTTCCGCAGCACTGCGACGCCGCACAGAATTCGGCTCAGATCCGGCAGCCCAACTATCTAGCCCGACTGCGGGCCTTCGCGCTGGGCGAGTAAACTCGCATTTCCCAGATGCCCCAACATCTTGGCGCCCGATGTGCGCCAGACCCTAGAAAATCAGGAAGCTGGGGCAAAATCGTGTCAGGGGAGCCATTGTAGGAAGCTCTAGTTCTTAGGGGACGTCGGGCTGCTGGTGTATCGGGAATTGAATAGACGCTAGGGCTGACCGAAATGGCCCAAGACGCGCCATGACATCCATCAATTCCGATGCGCCACATTATCGGCGGGCGAACGGCGCTGCCGGAGATGTAAGCGCCTCGACCAGCGAGGTTGGCCACTTCAAGACGCAGATGCTCAGCACCCAGAGCAATCTCACGGCGTCGATCCATCTTTCTGGCCGCTGGATCGCTTGCGGTTGCGGCTCTACACCTTGGCGTACAACACCTGGTGGAATTCCTCAGGCCGCTAGCACGAACGAAACCGGTGCGTCACTGGTCGCTGACGACGCTCCACGAGGAAGCCGATCAAGAGTGGCGGTAAGGTGACACGGCACGCGAAGTACGAGACGTTCCAACTGGTAGAGGTGGCCGTCACGCGGGGAAATGTTCGCTGCGATTCTCGATGGGATCGCGCGGTTGGCGATTCCGCCGCTACTGGCCGCGGCCCATCCCGCGTGGGTGGCCCCCGGTGGCCAGAAATGCAGCAAGCCAAGGGAAGCGTCTGCGCTCTCCCAGCGTCCCAGCCCAGGAAATAATCCGTGCGGTCCCGTTGCCACGTCAAGAACCGCATGCGTCGGGCGCGGGCCGCGAAATTATCAAAACCTTTTCACTACGCGACACACGCGGGGCGCACCACGGGAATGGCGAACAATGCGGACCAGCATCGGTTTCAGGCTCGTCTATCAGTGGAAATATCAGTTTTTTTTGGGGCGATTGACGGGGGGACTAGGGTCAGTCTCAGCGAACATCATGGACTCATTTGCAGCGATCCCCCATATGGTGGAATACCAGTGATCGTACGTTTCTCGCGGCGAAGCCGAACAAACGGTAATTATCACGCAATGACAACACGTCCTTAGTTCAACTGGGGGGGTAATATTACCTGTGAAACGTTGCTCAAGAATAGGTAAAACGACCTCGGTTTAATACTTGCAATGGGGGGTTTGGAACACGTACTATCCGGGTTGTATTTTCGATCTGAGTGTGGCTTCCGCTCACGCTGGTCGGAACTGCTAGCTGAATCGTATGAGTTTTCACCCCTTCACTCGACATCACGGAGCTTCGGCTAATGAACTCGAATCTAAACTCGATCGCGTCGCGGATTGGTGCATACACACCTTTCGGCAAAATCGCCGGGAGGACACTGCTTGCGGCCATTGCTGGATTTTGGCTGGCGCCTCAAGTGGCACAAACCGCCATCATTCCGAACTACCAATTCAATGGCAAAGGGAACTGGTCGATTGACGCAATCGGCTCCAACTCCGATCCCGTTGGATTGGTAACGGCTTCCGTGCCGCTTGGGTCGACCATCGAAAAGGCATTTCTTTACTCTTCGATGACCTCTGGCTATCAGAACACAATCCCCAATGTTCAGTTGGGTTCTACCGTGTACAGTCCGGCGTCTTTCACTCCGTTGGGCATCAACCTTAATTTGCAGGCCTATCGCGCCGACGTGACGGCACAAATGCAGGCTGAGCTGAATGGCGGCAGCGCGCTTCCCGTGAACTTTTCTGTACGAGAGTTGAGCAATAACACTTTGACTGATGGCGAAGCGCTCGTCATCATCTACAGCAACCCAGCGGAGCAAACTCGAACCATCGGCATTCTGGATGGTTTTGCGTCCAGCGGCGGCGACAACACCGTCGTGACTTTTTCGAGCCCAATCGATACGACCCTGCCCGGTTTTGAGGCACTGTTGTCGCTGGGTATCGGTTATAGTTTTCAGTCCTCCGGTCAGGTCTCGAATGTCGACGTATCGATTGGCTCGCGTCGGTTGACTTCATCAGCAGGCGGTCAGGATGACGGGATTGGAGCAAACGGCGGGTTGATCACGATTGGTGGTATCGGTGACAGTGCGGCCAATCCAGCTCCCTTTGCCACGGATGCGGGCGGGCCACGGACCGACGACGAACTGTATAACCTGGCATTGGGCAATTCCGATAATCCCCTTCCTTTTCTCCCCAATGGCACGACGTCGTTTTCGCTTCGAACGGCTAATCCTTCGGCGGACGATCTCGTTTTCTTCGTTGGTTTCAATGTGACTGCCGACGGAATTATCACGCCTGAGCCGTCGAGTGTCGTGCTGGCCGCGTTCGGTATGCTGAGCCTGGTCGTCGTGGGCTACCGACGCCGAACCCGCAAAGGTTGATTGACCGAGCCCCATGCCAATGCCACGTCGATTGGTTTTGGATGTGGCAATGCTCATGAATGTTTCAAAAGAATCCCGCCCCGGCGCGCAGTGCGCCGGGGCGGGTGTCATTTGTGCTACCGCTTGCATCGCGATACTCGGCGTGGACGTACACGATGCGTCATCGTCCGCCTGGAGACCAGTGGGCGCGTGGGAGATTGTCTCGTCTCCCCGGTCGACTGCAACGGTCCCGATCCGCCCACCAACGTCCTTGCCGCTGCGGGTTACGATCGGTGGCAATACGCCGCGCATTGAGAACCTCGACCGATAGGGTTTTGGCCCTCCCGGCTACGCCCGGCGATTCGTCGGTAATTTGACGAACCAGGCAGGAGACCGCGTAAAGCAATCGCGCGAGATTGCCACAGCGGCGGGCGCGCGTTCAGTCGAGCATCCGATCGCGCCGAGACTCTAGAGATAGAACGTATCTCGCGGGTCGACCTCGACATTGTCGACAAATGCAGTGATCGGATAGTGCTTCACCGCGTCGCGGTGAAGGTAATCCATGATCGCGTCAGCGACGGGGCGATTCGTTACGATCTCGATCCGCACGCAACCTCGCTCCGGACCGGTGAAAACGTCGTCGACGACGCCGTGCTCCCCCTTACCGAAACAATAGACGCAGTTGTAGCCCTTCACGCCCAGCTTGAGGAATTCCTCGAGCAGGCCCCGCTCGATCGCCTTCTCTGCGATCACAACAACGCGACGGGCAGCGGTCATGGCTGGCATCTTCAAAGTTCTCCGCGAAGCGTTTAGATTGGCTTAGGTGTTTGTCGTAAAACAGCAGTCCATTAAGTGACTTGGCTGGCGACATGCCCAGCGATTGGCAACCAATTCGTTACGAGCTTGGCGATCTCCAGGTAAATGGGGATTCCGATCGTGACGTTGTAGGAGAACGTCACGCCCAGCGACGCCGCCAGTGGCAGAGTCGGACTGGCCTCGGGGATGGCCAGGCGTTGAACGGCCGGAACTGCAATGTAAGACGCCGCTCCGCAGAGCACGGCGAACAGCACGTACGTTCCCAGGTCAAACTGATGCCCCAGCGCCAGGCCGTAGGCGTGTGTGACCAGAATGCCGATTGTGGCAAAAACATTCGGCCCCACCAGGGCAAAGGCGACAAATCGCCAGCCGGCGGTCTTTAGATCGCGAAGGCGTTTACAGGCCGTCATGCCCATTTCGAGCAAGAACAAACAGAGGGCGCCCTGGAAGAGCGTGACGAACAACGCGTCGTCCGCGTCGGTCACCGCGTGCCCCTGCGACCGGCCGACAAATCCGATCAAGATCCCGCCGAACAGCAGGAACAAGCCCGGATTCAAAAAGACTTCGTGGAGCAGTTCCCAATTGATGAAAGAGTTGAATCGTTTTTCAGCGGCGACTTCTTCCTCTTCGTGCTGCGCGGCGGTGGCCGATGGCAACACCTTGGCCCGATGCGAGGCGGCCGTGGCGTGTCCGCTGCCATGGCTTTGATGTCCATGTCCAACTTCTTCTTCTAGCGAATCAGGCAGCGGCCGCGGATCGTAACCAGGTTCGCCTGGCATGTTGCCGCGTGGGTCCATGCCGTTGGCCCGCATGCGCGAGACCAGCAACAGCGCCACCAGGCAGCCGGGAATCTCCATCACGGCCAACAACACGGGCATGAACGCCGCATAGGGAGTCTTCTGTGAAGCCAGCACGCCTTGGCAGGTGACAAACGTACCGGCCGAGTCCGAGCCGTAATAACCGGCCACGGTGGCGGCGTCGATCTGCCGGAGCTTGGCGAAGTTTTTCAGCACGAAGTACGAAAGGAACCCAATCAGGAAGTTAGTGATAAAACCGATCAGCATGAAGCCACCGGCGTGGAAGAACTCTTTGGCAGAGAGTTCGGCCAGCTCTTCACCCCCCTTCCAGCCGATCGAAATCAGCAGGTACATCGTCAGCCCTTGGTAGAGCACGTGCGGAAATTCGAAGGGGACCTTCAGCAGCGGCACGCTGAAGCCCATATAGAAAAACAGCAACAGCGGCTTGAACAAGTTGTGCAGAACGTTGTTGCTAAACTCGTGCAGAAAGTCCATCGCAAACCCTTCAAATTAAAAGCCGCCAAACCTCGGAACTAAGTCACGATTTTCACGCGGGGCGTCAAACACCAATCGAAGCTTTACAACAAACGCCGCGCAATTGAGCAAGCGACCAGTCAAGGCAAATCGGCAGAATAGTGAGAGCAAGCACGCAAACGGTAGGTGTGCAATGCGCGCTGGCAGTTCGGCCAATAAGTTGGCCAGTTGATCGGCCAGTTGATTGGCCAATAGGTTGGTATGTCATTGGTGCTTGCAAAGCGAGTTGCCCGAGCGGCGTCACTGCCAACTTCGCTAAACTGCTTGCCAACATTCTTTCTGAATCCCGTCACAGGTTCCGGCTGCGTGCGATGCATCCGTTTCCGTTCCGTGGAAACCAATCCCCTTTGCCACAAACCAGTCGATCACCCGATCCTGGTCGGCATAAGGCATAACTGGAGTATAGGCGGCGCGGTCGTTCGTCGTCAGATTGCGTATCGTTACATTTCTGTAAACTGGTCCTGCGCAACGACCAAAACGCTGTCGCATATGCCAATAAACCTCGGAAATCTCAGGCTTTTCTCAACCTTCTATGTCATCCAATGCGCAGCGCTGCTCCAAACTTGACCGCCGTAGTAGACTTGAAGGGGGCGGGAACGTGGCGCCATGGAGATTCAATACATTGAACGTACTAGTCGTTGAAGACGATCCCGTGATCGGGAAAGCGCTCCGGCAAGGCTTTGTCGAGGCCGGCAGCGAGTGCGTCTGGGCCAAAGATGGCGTGAAGGGCCTGGAGCTTGCCACCGGCCAACAGTGCGACTGCATCGTGCTGGATCTGATGTTGCCGAACTTGCCCGGCATCGACGTCCTGAAAAAGCTCCGCCTCCAAGGCATCCACACGCCGGTGATTTTGCTCACCGCGCTGGGCAGCGTGGAGGAGCGCGTGGCTGGGCTCAACGCCGGGGCTGACGACTACCTGGTCAAGCCGTTCGCCTTCACTGAATTGATGGCGCGGCTCGAGGCGGTTTGCCGCCGCGCGTCCAATCGGCCTCGTCCCACGCTGCAAGTTCGCGACATCACGCTCGACCTCACCACGCGGCGCGTCACGCGCGACGGGATCGAAGTCGACCTGACGCCGACTGAATTCAGTTTGCTGGAATTGCTGATGCGTTACGCCGGGCAGGTGGTTACGCGCAAGATGCTTTGCGAGCACCTCTGGCAGTCCGATTGGGAAGGTACGACCAACGTTATCGAAGTGCACATCAATCGGCTGCGCGGTAAACTGGATCGCAAGTTCGGCGATTCCATGATCCAAACCGTGCGAGGCCGGGGCTATGCCATCCTGGCGGCTTAAAGGGCAAACGCGGCGATTGCGGGGAATCGTCCGCTCACTGCGGTTCCGACTCACTGCCTGGAACACCGCAGTCGTGCTGCTGACTGTGGTCGGTACGTTGATCGGAGTGCGCGAAGGACTCCGTTTCACGATCCGTCACGAGATTGACGATCTGCTCCGCGAAGACGCCAGCGAAGTTCAACTCGCCGTCCGCGAACTCTATCCGGACATGGACGCCATCGAAGCGGAGATGCAGCGCAAAGCAACAGGACATGAGCAGCGCGGCATGTTCGTGGAGTTGCTCGAAGGAACGGACAAAGTCCTCTGGTCCAGCCCAACGACGCCCACAGAGCAAGCGTTTCGCACCAGCCTGGTCGATGGCAACATCCTCATCGGCGAACAACGTTACCGCGTCGTCGAGAAAACGCTCGATCTCGAGCGGCGCGGCGTGCCGATCTTTACGATCCGCGTCGGTTCGTCGATGGCGGGCCCGGATCGAGATATCGCGAACCTCACGCAAACGATGACCGCCGTCGGTTTGCTGATCATGTTGATCGCGCCGCTGGGCGGCTTCTGGCTGGCCGGACGCGCCACGCGCCCCCTGGCGCAGATCATTCGCACCGCCGAGCGACTGCGGCCGCGGCGAATGTCGGAGCGCCTGCCAATCCGCGGCGCCGGAGACGAACTCGATCAACTCTCCTCAACGATTAATCGCTTTCTCGATCTGATCGCCGACTATCTGGATCGCAATCGCGAGTTTGTCGCCAACGCCGCGCACGAACTGCGCAGCCCGCTGGCCGCGATTCAAAGCTCGGTCGAAGTTGCCCTGAATAGCGACCGCACGATCGACGCTTACCAGGAGTTGCTCAGCGAGATCGTCAACGAATGCAGCAGCCTGGGCGCGCTGGTCAATCAACTGTTGTTATTGGCCGAGACGGACGCCGAGAGCTATCAATTGGCCGACACCGTGATCGGCATCGACCGGCTCTCGCAACACTCGGTCGATATGTTTCGCGGAGCGGCCGAAGAGCGTGGCGTGGAATTGCGCTTCGGCCGCATCGAGCCCGTGTTTGTTCGTGGCGACGCGCGGCGACTGCAACAGGTGGTCAACAACTTGATTGATAACGCCGTTAAGTTCACGCCCCCCGGCGGGAACGTCGTGGTCGATCTCTACAACGATCGCGAACGCCAGCTGGGCGTGCTGCGCGTGCAAGACACCGGCATTGGAATCGCCGCGGAGGATATGCCCCACATTCTGGAACGCTTTTATCGCGGAGATAAATCGCGGCGCCGCGAGCATCAGCCAGGCGGAACCGGCCTGGGGCTCAGCATTTGCCAGTCGATCGTGCAGATGCACGGTGGCCATCTTGAAATTCAGAGCGAGATGGGACGCGGAGCCACGGCAATTGTGACCTTTCCACACGCCGGAGAGGGCGACGGCCACCTCCTGCCAGCGCCGGCAATGGACGCTTCGCCCTACTGACGCGCGTCGACAAACGCAGGTCAGACCAGCTCGTGAATTACTTCGCCGCTTTCGATCGCGCTGATTGGGCGGCCGGCGTGGTTCAAGAAACTGATCGAAGGGTCGATCCCCAGCGTCTGATAGATCGTGGCGTGGATGTCGCCGGCGGTAATCGGCCGATCCTTGGGCCGCTCTCCCAATCGATCCGTCGATCCGACAATCTGCCCGCCGCGCACGCCTCCGCCGCCCATCAGGCAGAACATGGCGTTCCCCCAATGGTCGCGGCCAGGCGTTCCCATGCTGCCTGCGGGTCCGCCATTGCCACCGTTGTTGATTCGGGGCGTGCGGCTGAATTCACCACACAAGACGACGAGCACGCGCTCGGACAAACCGCGCTGCGCCAAGTCTTCGAACAATGTCGCCACGGCCATGTCGACGTTGGGCAGATAGTTCTCCATCCCTTTCTTGAGATCCCAGTGGTGATCCCAACCGCCAAAGTGAACGGTGACAAACGTGCAGCCCGCTTCGACCAGGCGCCGCGCCAACAGCGTGCTCTGCCCCCAGCCGTTGCGGCCATACTGATCGCGCAGCTTGTCGTCTTCTTTACTGATGTCAAACGCCTGACGCGCCGCGTCGCCCGATACCATCTGGTAGGCGTCTTGCTGAAAGCGATCCATCGCCTCGACCGCGCCACGCGTGTCGGCGTCGCGACGCATGCGATCGAAATCTTTCAGCAGCGTTTGGCGATTTCCCAATCGATCAATCGACAAGCCGTTCGCCAGATTGATGTTCTTGACTTCAAACTTGGGACTATTCGGATCGCCATCCGTCTCAAACGGGTTGTGCTCAATCCCCAAGTAGTTGGCGCCAAAGTAGCCAGGACGCAGCCCAATGCTGGAGGCATATGGCACGGACGCGTAAGCCGGCATGCCAGGGCGGCGCGGGCCAGCGGTCTTGGCGACAATCGATCCAATCGATGGATACTTGCCGGCCTGGTCCGCTCCGCTGGCGCCCGCGCGCGTGGTGAGCATGATGTGCCCACCCGCAAAGTGATCCCCCGTGCCGTGATGCAGAGAACGAACGATCGAGAACTTATCAGCCACGCGGGCTTGCCGCGGAAACAGTTCGCTGATCTCAAACCCTGGCACATTCGTCGGGATCGGCTGCCACATCCCGCGGTACTCGACGGGCGCCTGCGGCTTCAGGTCGTAGAGATCCAAGTGGCTGGGACCGCCGTCCAGCCAAAGCAGAATGACCGAAGTGTCCTTCTTCGCCACACCCAGCCGCGCGGAATCTTCCTTGGCCTTGAGAATCGAGGGTAGTCCAACCGCGGCCATGCCTGCGGCGCCAATCTGAACGAAACTACGGCGGCTCATACCGTCGCAATAAGCAGGAGTGCTACCGGCGTCGATTCTCAACATGGCGGGACCTCTTGGTGGGCGTGGGGGCTGCCCTGGAGCGGTGGGACGCATCGACAATCGTTGATCGAACGGAATTGTAAAGCACCGTTCCAAAGCAAGTCAACTCGCGAATCAAGCGCCCCGACAGGATTAGGGACGAAGCAACTGCAGCCGCGTTGGATCGAATCCACTTCTCAGCGCCCTCTGGCCGGTAGTCGGCCGATCCTCCTACCCGGATCTTGGGGACGCCGGTACAATGCCGCCAGAGCTTCAGTCCTTGCGGCGTGGGTGTCATTGTTGACGCCCGGCGTAGCGAGGTGGGGAAGTAATTGGCATCTTGGCAGCCTTCGTACGCCCATCGGGCTTTGGTAGCACCGGCGGAGGTTGCATTGACTTTTTTTCGCCCATGAGGCGCCGATGGCTATTGCGCTGAGAGAAACGCCGCTCCACTCCTGGCACGCCTCGCATGGCGGAAGAATGGTCGATTTTGCAAGCTGGTCGATGCCGGTGCAGTATTCGTCGATCGTCGCCGAACATACGGCGACGCGCACCGCCGCAGGCCTGTTCGATATCTCTCACATGGGCCGGCTCCGTTTCGACGGCCCAGGCGCAGGGCAATTTCTGGATTCAATCGTCACGCGACGCGTGGCCGATCAACTCGCCGGCCAGGTGCGCTACGCGCTAGTCACCAACGACCAGGGCGGCATCCTGGACGACGTGCTCGTCTACCGCCTGGCGGACGCTGGCGGTGGCGAATACTGGCTGATGGTGGTCAACGCCAGCAATCGGCTGAAGATTCTCGATTGGCTGGCGCCGCGCTTGGCCGAAGCCTCGGACGTCTCCATGCTGGACGTTACCGACAATTGGGCCATGATCGCCGTCCAAGGCCCACGCGCCATCGAGCTACTGCAACCGCTGGTCGAAACTCCCATTCGCCCCATCAAGTACTACCACGCTACCGAGACGCGCATCGCCGGACATGGCGGCATCGTCAGCCGGACCGGCTACACCGGCGAAGATGGCTGCGAGCTAATGCTCGGAGCGCGCGCCGCCGAAGGCGTCTGGCAATCGCTCGTGGACGCGGGCGCAACGCCGGCCGGACTTGGCGCGCGCGACACGCTCCGCCTGGAAGCCGCCATGCCGCTCTATGGTCATGAGCTCAGCGAGACAATCGATCCGATCCAGGCAGGCCTGGCCTTTGCCGTCGATCTCGAGGGGCGCGACTTCCCGGGACACAACGCGCTGGTTCAGCGCAAAACTCAGAACAACGCTCCGGTGCGCGTTGGGCTGGCCGTCGAAGGCAAACGCGCCGCCCGCGAGGGCTACGCGATCCTCGCCGCCGGCAAGTCGGTAGGCGAAGTCACTAGCGGCACCTTTTCGCCGACGCTCGAGCGGCCCATCTCCATGGGCTACGTGCCGCGCGACTATGCGGCGCCAGACACCGCGCTCGAAATCGATATCCGCGGCCGGGCGGAAGCGGCCCGCGTCGTCAAGCTTCCGTTCTATCGACGCCCAAAATGAACGGTGCGCTCAGCGCCGACCGATTTGTCCAGCACGATCCGCGGCGCCAACACGATCAGCTATCTCGACATGAAAACGTGAAAGGAATTCGCAGTGAAGCCAGAGCAATTGTTGTTCGCCAAGTCGCACGAATGGGTCTTTGTGGAACCGGACGCCACCGGAGGCAAGGTCGCCACGATCGGTATCTCGGCCTTTGCGCTCGAAGCCCTGACAGACCTGGTACACATCGAGCTTCCCAAGATTGGCCGCGTGCTTAAGGCCGGCCAGGCCTTCGGCGAAATCGAATCGGTCAAAGCCGTTAGCGATCTCTACAGCCCAGTCGACGGCGCCGTGGTTGAGGTGCACGACAAGCTGGTCGGCGAGTTGGAAAATCTGCCGCAGGATCCGTACGGCAATGGCTGGATCGTCAAGATCAAGCTCTCGGATGAAGCTGGTCTCGGCTCGCTGATGGACTACGCGGCGTATAAGAAACAGTGCGAGGAAGAAGGGCACTAAGCAGCCCGCAACGCTGCGGCGGCTGTCACGTTTTTTCAACCCTCTGCGACAAATCACCGATGCCATTTTTGCTGAATACACCGGAAGACGAACGGGCAATGCTCGACGCGATCGGCGCCGCGTCGATCGATGAACTGTTTGCCATGGTGCCGGCCGACCTGCGGCTCAACCGTCCGCTCAATATTCCACCTGCGCTGACCGAGTTGGAATTGACCACGCGGATGACGCAGCTGGCCGCTGCGAACGTCCCCTGCGGAGAGCGCGTCTGCTTTCTGGGCGGAGGCGCGTACGATCACTTCATTCCGGCCGTGGTCGACGCCATCGCCGGCCGAGCCGAGTTTTATACCTCGTACACGCCTTACCAGGCCGAAGCGAGCCAGGGGAACCTGCAAGCCTTCTTCGAATATCAGACGATGATCACGCGTCTGACCGGCATGGACGTCGCTAATGCCAGCCTTTACGACGGCGCCACCGCTGCGGTGGAAGCAGTGCTCATGAGCATGAGTGCGACCAGCCGCCCTAAGCACGTTGTCACGGCCGACACAGTCCATCCAGAATATCGCCAGACGTTGGCCGCGTATCTCAAGAATCTGGGCGTGACGCTGACCACGGTCGCCACACCCACCGGCGCGATCGGCCCCGCGGAACTCGCGGCGGCGATCACCGAGGAAACCGCCTGCGTGCTGGTGCAGCACCCCAACTTCTTCGGCTGCTTGGAAGAAGTGGAGAAGCTCGCGCAGATTGCTCACGACAAAGGGGCGATGTTGATTGTGATTGCGGATCCTATCAGCCTCGGATTACTCAAGCGTCCGGGCGATTACGACGCGGATATTGTCGTCGCCGAAGGGCAGTCACTCGGCAATCCGCTATCATTCGGCGGACCCTACCTGGGGATCCTCGCCTGCAAAGATCGGCTGGTGCGGCGGATGCCGGGGCGGATCGCTGGGCAGACCGTCGATCGTCGTGGCAAGCGCTGTTGGGTGCTGACGCTGCAAACGCGCGAGCAGCACATTCGCCGCGAGAAGGCCACCAGCAACATCTGCACGAACCAGGGATTGCTGGCGCTGCGCGCCACGGTCTATCTGTCTTTGCTTGGTCCGCAAGGCATGCGCGAAGTGGCGGAACTGAGTCTCCGCAAGGCGCATTACGCGGCGGAGCAATTGACCGCGGGCAACAGGCTCTCGCTGGTCTTTCAGCATCCGACGTTCAAAGAGTTTGTCGTTCGTGACACGCAAGGGAACGTGCCGCAACTATTGGCAGACGCCCGCGCCGCTGGCATCTATGCCGGCGTTCCACTGGCCGTTTGGTATCCGGAACTGGCGGATTGCTTCCTCGTCGCCGTGACCGAGAAGCGGACCCGCGCCGAGATCGACGCGCTGGCCGCGGCGCTCAACGCGCCCCCGTCCAAGTCATCATCCCATTCCAACAAATCCTTCGCGACATCCGCACATGCGTAACACCCGCGCTACCTTACCGTTGTTCGATCTTTCGAAGCCTGGCCGCCGCGCGACTCGTTTTCCCGCGAGCGACGTGCCGGACGTCCCACTATCGAAGCTGCTGCCCGCTGCCGCCGTAGCGGAAAAAACGCCCGATCTCCCCGAGGTGGGCGAGCCGGACGTTGTCCGTCATTTCACAAATCTCTCGACCCTCAACATGTCGGTCGACACGCACTTTTATCCGCTCGGATCGTGCACGATGAAGCACAATCCCAAGCGGAACGAGCGCCTCTCGTCGCTGCCAGGCCTGCTCGATCTGCATCCGCTGCAACCTGAGGAATCTCTGCAAGGGATGTTGGAGTTACTCTACGAGTTGCAAGAGATGCTGGGCGAAATCGCCGGCCTGCCCGCGGTGTCGCTCGCGCCGGCCGCTGGCGCGCATGGCGAGATGACATCGTTGTTGGTCGCATCGGCTTACTTTCATGAGCGCGGGGAGAAGCGTGGCAAAGTGCTGGCGCCAGATAGCGCGCACGGCACCAATCCGGCCAGCGCCTCGGTCGCCGGTTTTGAATCGCAATCCGTTAAGAGCACCGCGCAGGGCTATGTCGATCTCGAGGATCTGGCCGCCAAGCTCGACGATCAAACCGCTGTCTTCATGATCACCAATCCCAACACGCTGGGAATGTACGATCCCAATATGCGTCGGATCGCTGAGATGGTGCACGCCGCCGGCGCGCTGGTCTATCTCGATGGCGCCAACATGAACGCCATCCTCGGCATCAGCCGGCCAGGCGACTTCGGCGCGGACATGATGCACTTCAATTGCCACAAGACATTCAGCGGCCCACACGGCAGCGGTGGTCCCGGAGCAGGTCCCATCGCAGTGACCCCGGCGCTGGCGCAATACCTGCCAACGCCGATGATTGAAAAGGTTGGCGCGCGCTATCGCCTGGCCTTCGACCGGCCGAAATCCATCGGCCGCGTGCGAAGCTTCTTTGGCAACGTCGGCATCCTAGTCCGCGCGTATTGCTACATTCGCAGTCACGGGCCAGAAGGCCTGCGCCGCGTGAGCGAGACCGCGGTCCTAAACGCCAACTACTTGTTGAGCCGCGTGAAGCACATCTTCGCGGTCCCGCAGGGGGACCGCTGCATGCACGAGTTTGTCGCCTCGGCGGCGCGGCTCAAGTCGGAAAAAGACATCTCGGCGATGGATATCGCCAAGCGATTGCTCGACTACGGCTTTCACGCCCCAACCGTCTACTTCCCGCCGATCGTCCGCGAGGCGATGATGATCGAGCCGACCGAGACAGAGAGCAAGGAGACCCTCGACGCGTTTGCCGAGACCCTGTTCCGCATCACGGAAGAACCGGCCGACTTGCTGCACGAGGCGCCCCACACCACGGCCATCAGTCGCCCGGACGAAGTCCTGGCCGCCCGCAAGCCGGTGACGTCAACGCCCAAGGAATAGCGGCCTGATCAGCGCGGCGTTTCTTCCGGGGTTCCTCACGAGCGCGTGTCGACATGCTGTCCGTTCGCCTGATCAATTCGTCCGCCAGACCTGGCGATTGGAATATGGCCGTTGACGCGGCCTTGATGGATTCCGCCGAGCAAACCGGCAGAGCGACGCTCAGGTTTTATCGCTGGGATGAGCCAACCCTCTCGCTCGGCTATTTTCAGACCCACGCCAGCCGCGCAGGGCACGCCGCGAGCCACGCGGCGCCCATGGTGCGACGCTCGACGGGGGGCGGCGCCATCGTCCATGACGCTGAACTTACATACAGCCTTACCGCCCCAGTCGCGCATCCGCTAGCGTCCGACGCCGAGGCGATGTATCGCCTGCTGCACGGCGCACTGGTCGACGCGCTGACGGATTGGAACGTGACGGCCGAACTCTGCCAGGGAGGATCTGGCGGCCGCGCTGCCGACGAGCCATTTCTCTGTTTCCAGCGGAGGAGTGTCGGCGATGTGATCGTGGCTAGCCAAAAAATCGCCGGCAGCGCGCAGCGCCGCCGTCGGGGCGTGATCTTGCAGCACGGAAGTGTCTTATTGCGTAGGTCTAGCACTGCCCCCGAATTGATGGGTTTAACCGAACTCCCAGGCAAACCTCTTTCCGATTCCGACTTAATGGCGGCGTGGATTCAAACAATAGCTGCCCGGCGCCAGATTCGCTGGGAACCCGAGGAGCTCTCGCGCGATGAGATCGAGCGAGCCACGGAGTTGGTCGATGAAATCTATGGGCAGCCTGCGTGGAATCTGCGCCGATAGCCAGATGGCGTAGTGGCCGACGCGGCATATTCCTGCGACAGCAAAGCATTCTTTGACCCTCTCACCGCAAGCTGATAGGATCACATAAGAGGCCCGGGGGGGCCTGTTCGGTATCAGGTTCTGCCGGTGATTTTTTTCCGGTATCCGGTCTTGAAATTTCCTCAGAAACGACGAAAGTATGGGCGTCCGTCGGGGCCGGACGCTGGATGATGCGGCGAGCGGCGCCAGGGCGCGTGCTAACGTCCCCATGAAGTGCGACCGTTCGCGAGTTTCGCTTGAACCGTCTTGCATTCATTTTTTTTATTTTATCAAGGCGGTAACGGCCACTCGCCCGCGACATGCTTTATGGGAAGGGGTGTTGGTTCGTGATGAGTTTGCTCCGCGGTTTGTATTTCGTGGGAAGATCTCATTCGAGATTTCTTCCACAGACGATTCGCAGTGACCAGACGCATCGCAACGGTGTCTAAAGTGTGTGGGTCTAACGTGTGTGGGTCTGACGTCTGTGCGTCTGGCAAAGCTGTGCAGAGGATGTTTTTGCGCCTTTATTTATTGTTCCTGTTGGTGCATCCTCGGCGGAGTGTTTTTGGCAGATGGAAGTCAAACTAAAGGTCCTCGTCGGTCCCAATGCAGGCAAGGAAGTGCCTGTCGTCGGACCCAAATTCCTGGTCGGTCGCGCTGAAGATTGTCAGCTGCGCCCTCGTAGCGATTTGATCAGTCGGCACCATTGCGTGCTGATGATTGAAGACGCCTTGGTGATCGTGCGCGATTTCGGCAGCAAGAACGGCACCCTCGTCAACGGCGAGCGCGTAATGGGTGAGCTGGAGCTCTCCCCCGGCGATCGCCTGCAGATTGGACCGCTCGATTTCGAAGTCTGCATTCGGACCGGCATCGCCTCCAAGAAGCGTCCCAAGGTCGAAGGCGTCAAGGACGCCGCCGCCCGCACGGCCGCCGGTAACTCCGGTGGCAGCGCCGCCGATCTGGACGACGTCTCCCAGTGGATCAAGGACGGGGACGAAGAGGGTCGTTCGGAAACCCGTCGTCTGAACATCAACGAGACGGAAGAGATCGATCTGAACAACCGCGAGACGCATATCGGGCCATTCCCGATCACAACGCCCGGCGGCGTGCCACTTCCGGTTTCGTCGAATCAGACCAAGCCGAACGGCAATTCGCCCCCAACCCCAGCGCCAGAACCAGCGCCTGAAGCGGCGCCTGCGTCCAAGGCGCCGGCCCCGCACGTCAAGTCAGGCAAGGACAGCGGCCAGGCCGCCACCGACGTGCTCAACAAATTCTTCCGCCGCCGCTGATTGGCGCGCCGCCGCCGCCACATCGGATGGGGTGGTAACCCAGTAGCGGAAAATCAGCGCTGCGGGACTCCCTTCGCCGGCGTCCCCAATCTGATTTGTCGCGCTTCGTTTTGGCGGCAATAACCGTCTTGCCGGCCTGCCTCAAAGACAATTGCTGCTCGGGCAGAACTTCTGTCGCCGCCCGGGCGTTTTCGCCGCTTGCGACCCGCGACCTCTGCGACTAATTTCAAACAAGGGGGCAATCTCGCCGCATGTGTTGCAGCGTCCCCCGGGCGGTTTAAACTGGCGGCCGGATTCGGTCGAGTGAAGCAACTGTTGGGAGTGATGCAGTGTCCACTACTGATGAAGAAGCGTTGAAACGCCGCTACCGCGAGTTTCTGGACCTGATGCCGCTGACCGTGGCCATTGCCGGCCTCCCCAGGGCAGAAACCCGCAGTTACACCGCGGAGCAGATGGAAGCGCGGGCACACGCCCTGGCGAATGCCTTTAAACTGGCCCGCCAGACCGTCCGCGAGGCCATCCGGTCTACCTAGCCGGAAAGAACCTGAAACAGCGCCCCGGGGCGGTTATTTCGGCTGCTTGACCCGCTTCAAGACGCGACCCTATGATTGCTAGGAAGCAGGCTTGATCGCTCGTGCAGCGGCAAACATCCCTTTAAGCCCCCTGTTTGGATTCTCCGACGAGGCGAATGTGAAAGCATCGAACTCTCAGAAACGCAAAGCGGCCCTCCTGGGCTTGGGGCTCGATAACGAGGACGGCCACACCCGGATCACCCGGGGGGAGAACTTCGTGCTATACGGCGGGTCGCAAGACACGCACGCCGTGATGCAGGAAACGGCCATCAAGGTCAATGAAAAGCTTGACCGGCGAGGGAAACGGTTGGAAGATGTCTCTGCGACCGAAATGCGAGACATCCTGCGCGAGGTCTGCGAATAGCCGCCCCCCGGACGGGGATTCGGCCCTTCGCTCAACCCGCGTTTGCGGCGGATTGTCCCACCGCAGGAATCGCCAGGCCGCTCCCTAATACTCAGCCGCGCCGGTGTGAAACTCTAGCTAGCGCTGCCGGGTATCCTCGTATGAAGGCCTAGGAACGATGCCCGCTGAGCACGACGAGCAGGCCGCCAAGATTCGCGCGATTGTCGCGCGTTGTCTGGCGGGCGAATCGTTGGCTGCCACGGAACTCGTCGACCGCTTTCGCCAGCAAGTCTTTGGCCTGGCGTACCGCATGCTCGGGCAACGGGAGGACGCGGAAGACGTCACGCAAGAGACCTTCGTCCGGGCACTGCGCAGCCTGCGGAGCTGGGACGAAAATCGAGATTTTATACCTTGGCTGTTAGCGATCGCCGGCAACCGTTGCCGCACGTTCCTGGCGGCTAAGTCGCGGCGGCCGAAGTTTGCCAGCGAGTGCGATCACTTGCCAGACCCTGCCCCGTCGCCTGCGGCGGTTCGGACACTGGCCGAGGAAGTCGAACTGGCGCTGAGTGGCATTCGGACAGAATACAGACAAGCGTTCGTGCTGTTTCACGAGCAAGAGTTGAGTTATAGCGAGATCGCCCAAGCATTGGGTTGTCCGGTCGGCACGGTTAAGACGTGGGTGCATCGAGCGCGGCGTGAGTTAATTGATCGATTACGCGCTCGTGACGTAGTGGGAGAGCAAAATAGTGCAGTGCGAAGAATTTGAGTCCCGTCTGAACGACCTGCTCGACGAGCGCCGCAATCCGCTCGACGACGCCACGCTTGCCGCGCATTGGAACGTTTGTTCGCCCTGCGCCGCGCTCGTTCGCGGCCAAGACGCATTGCTCGAAGGCGTTGCCGCCTGGAAAAAAGTAGAGCCATCGGCTGATCTAACAGAGCGCGTGATCCGGCAATGGGAATCCATCCAAGCTCAGCCAGGCTACGGCCAATCCACGGAATGGGACTCGGCCGAGTTGCCATCGCTATTGCCCATTGGCCTGGTAAAGGCTGAGCGCAGCGGCGGATTCTGGTCTGATCGCCGCAATCAACTGATGGCCGGGGCGGCGTTTGCCACGGCGGCCGTGCTGATGGTCGTCGCCAGTCTGGACTCGTTCCGCAAGCCAGGTGACAGAGTCCCCGTGGCACTGAGAACGCCAGCCGAACAGTCCGTTCCAATGGCCGGCGCCTCGAAGATCGTCGCGGGTCCTAATGTAAAGACCGCCGGTAATCCGCAGGGGATGGCCTCGCAGATTACCTTCGCCAGTCTGCCCTTAGTGGAGCAAGTGACCGAAACCTATCGGCCACTGCTCGAAGAGACTGACCGCACCTTCCGCAAATCGCTGGGCTGGCTCCCAATCCCGGCTGGCAGCCAATGGCTGACTCAGGACGTTGTTAGTGGAACGATCAAGGCGACGGACCCGCTGCGGGATAATTCCAACTTGGCCCAACGCAAACCCGCGGAGGACGCTTCGTGGGACGCCTTCGCGCCAGAGCAGGTCGCGCCGCTGACACACAATGCCGTTCGCTCAGTGGTGGCGCTGCTCCGGGTATTGCCCGGCGTCGAGCAGCCGACACACCAGTAGCAAACGCTACAGAGTGGCAGGCAAATCGAACGCAGCGGCACTCTTCTCTGTTTCTATCGCGCGACTCCGCGCGCGTTTCAGTCGTTAAAACCAGCGCAACTCTCCCGCCGGGCGCGACGGCGCAATTGAGTTGATTCTGCCGTTTGCACAGCGCGTCGATTTGCCACTCTCGGTCCAATGCGCGCCACCTGTCCGGCTGTGATCCCGCGCGCGGCGGCAGAACCCGAGAGTTTGCGCCCCTCGCCATATCGGAATAAACCGGCGAATTCACTAGGACCGCTCACTTTCCCTAATCGCTCTACTTTTCCACGGAATCTGGACGATTCCCCCTTTGTCGCAGCGCGATCGGTCGCGAACGCGCACCCGCCGTCTCAGCAGCCTAGGGGATCCATCCGTGGTCAAAGCTAAGAAAAGCAACGTCGTCACGCTCGATCGTCGCGATCGGACGGATCGCCGGGCGAAAACCAAGCCAGCCGCCGCGGCGATCGCCGTCGCAGTCGCCGTTGCCGAGCCTCGCAAGCTCGAACGTCGGGCCAAGGTCAACCGCCGCCGCCAGATCGACCCCACCACCTGCGAGCGCGACTACACGGATGACGAAGTCGAGTTCATGAACGCCATGAACGCCTACAAGCGGACCAGCGGCCGCATGTTCCCCACCTGCAGCGAAGTGCTGGAAGTCCTCCGTGGGCTGGGCTACGTCAAACAGTCTGTCGCCGCCTCGACCTGCAGCCAATAGAACGGCCAACAAGCGCCGGTCTGCGCGGACTCGCCACAGTTGTTTACTGCGCCGCTAGCACGCCCCCGCTGCGCGTCTACTCGCGAATATCACGACGTTCTCCCGCCACTGCCGCCATGACAGCAGGCCGGCGCCGCAGGGCGACTGCGCACGCGGTTCGTTGGCGTCGCTAGCATGCGGGACTGCCGCTAGAGTCTCTCTTGTAGCGTGGGGGCAGGATCGCTATTCTCTTGCCCCGACTCCCTACGTTTCCGTTAACTTCCTTGCGCTGTGGATCGCCTCTCGCCGCATTCGTCGGCGTGGCGTCAAGTAACCGCGCAAAACGTTAACCGCAATGCACGGCGAACCGTTCGGTTTTTCTTGCGAGGCACGAGAACCACGTGAATACGCGACGAGCAAGCCCGCTGGCCTGTGTTGATCGACCGCGCCCGTGGCTACTTTGCGCGCTGGCCGCGCTAGCGTTCTTGCCAGCGGGCGGTTGCGGCATGATGGCCCATCAGCAGAACGCCGCCGGGGTCAAACTTTATCAGCAGGGGTATTACGCCCAGGCGCTACAGAACTTTCAGAAGGCGACCACGACCGATCCGAAGGACGCCGACGCGTTTTACAATCTGGCCGCCACGTATCACCGCTTGGGCAAGTTGAACAATCGCCCAGAAGATCTCGCGCAGGCGGAGAACCTCTACAATCAGTCGCTCGATCGCGATGCCAACAACAAAGACTGCTACCGAGCGCTGGCGGTTTTGCTCGTCGATGAAAACCGCACCGAAGAAGCACAGCGACTCCTGCAAGGTTGGGCGACGCGCAATCCCACCAGCGCGGAACCGAAGGTCGAGATGGCCCACCTGGCGGAAGATCTCGGCGACAAGCAATCCGCCAAGGTTTACCTGACCGAGGCGCTGGCCATTCATCCCTACGATCCACGCGCGCTCGCCGCGCTGGGCAGAATCTACGAAGAGTCCGGTAACCCGCAGCAGGCGCTGGTCGATTACGAGCGCTCACTGCAGTACGACCGGTTCCAGCCAGAACTGGCACAGCGGGTGGCCAGTATGCGAGCGGCCATGACCCCACTGGCGCCCGTCATCACGCCCCCCGGCGGCAGCCGCGTTGTCACCGTGCCGACCCCGCCCCCGCGCTAGCGCGGACGGGCGATACAACGCCGCGCGTCGACGCTGTAATTCCAACGTGCGATTAAATCGCAACCGCCGGCGTTCCATCGCCGAATCGCCATGTTAAGGCGGTGGCGTTGAGGGCGATTGTGGCTCGGGTGCGAACACCTCGACCTTTCCGTCGGCGCCGCGATACCAGTAGAGGCGATCACATCGCGGGCAGTTATAGAGGATCGTGCGCATGTCGGCCGTCATTTGATCCAGCGCTGTGACACGTTCCTTATTCAGCTCATACTCGACGGACAATTGGTCCGCCTCCGCTTCGGCCTTGATGAATTCCTCGTGGTCGGCATCTTTGACTGCTATCCACAAATTAGCGTTAGGGCACTTCACGTGGTCAAACCAGTAACCACAGCGGCACAGCGTTTTGCTCATAGGTCAGAATTGGCGGAGTTAGGGGTGGATCGCCGACGCTTCTCGATCCGTGGCGGCGGTCGGACGCCGTCGACATGGGACATCGTAGAATAGTGGCGCCTACAGAATACTCCTCGCCCCCCGCCGGCGGCTTGACCCTCCGTGGGCCAGTCCCTATCTTGCCTGTGTGCCCGCGGTTGGTGTTTTCCAGGGGCCGGAGCCCGAAATGGGCTCATTTCCAGTCGCTCGACGCCAGGCGCCGTAGCGACAGCCACCGCCATTCCCTGTTTCTCGTCCCATTCGGACGACGAAAGGCCGTAGCTGCCCATGCATCGCGTGATTGTGCTTGATCCGTTGGCCCAGGAGGGGCTCGACCTGCTGTCGGCGGCCCCAGGCGTGGAATTTGACGTTCGACCCAAGCTCGGCGGGGACGCCCTGCGCGAGGCCCTGGCAGAGTATGACGGCGCCATTGTCCGCAGCGGCGTGAAGATCACCGCCGAGAGCCTCGCCGGCAACAAACGGCTGAAGGCCATCGTCCGCGCCGGTGTCGGCACGGACAACATCGACAAAGCCGCCGCCACCCGGCTCGGCATCGTGGTGATGAACACCCCCACGGGCAACACCGTCAGCACCGCGGAGCACACCGTGGCCATGATGCTGGCCCTCTCGCGCAATATTGCCCCGGCGTACCAAAGCCTGATCGAAGGGCGTTGGGATCGCGGACAATACATGGGGACGCAACTGGCTGACAAGACGCTGGGCATCGTCGGGCTGGGCCGGATTGGCCAGGCCGTGGCCTCGCGCGCCCGCGCGCTCGAAATGCGATTGATCGGCTATGACCCATTCCTCAGCAAGGATCGGGCCGCCGAGTTGGGCATTCAGATGGTAACGACGGTCGCCGAGATGCTGCCGCACGTGGACTACCTGACCGTTCACACGCCGCTCACCGAAGAGACGCGCGGAATGATCAGCCAAAAGGAACTCAGCGTCCTCAAGCCAGGCGTAAGGCTAATCAATTGCGCTCGTGGCGGCATCTATGACGAAGACGCATTGGTCGAAGGACTGCAGTCCGGCCAATTGGGCGGCGTGGCGCTAGACGTCTACGTGGAAGAGCCGTGCACCAAGAGTCCACTCTTCGGCATGAAAGGTGTATTGGCCACGCCTCACTTGGGCGCAAGCACCGAAGAAGCGCAAACCAAGGTCGCGGCCGAAGGCGCCGGATTGCTGATTGATTTTCTGACCACGGGCGCCATCCGGCACGCCGTGAACATGGTCGCGCTCGATCCCAAAAAATTCGCGTCGCTCCGCGGCGAGTTGGATCTGGCGTACCGATTGGGCTTTTTGCTTTCGCAGTTCGATCGCTCGCCCGCCAAGGCTTGCCGCTTGCTCTACCGCGGGGAAGTCGCTGCAAAAGAAACGAAGTTGCTCACCGCCACATTTGCGGCCGGCTTGCTCCAGCACTCGCTGGCTGGCGAAGTCAATATGGTCAACGCGGAGCTGCTGCTACGCGAGCGCGGCATTGAACTGATCGAAGAATCTCGCGCGGACATGGGCGCGTTCAGCTCGATTATCCTGGCGGAACTGGTCACCGAGGCCAACACGCATAAGGCCGCCGGCACGCTGCTAGGGCATGAGATGACGCGCCTGGTGCAATTGGGCGAGTACCGCCTGGAAGCTTATCTAGACGGCATCCTGTTGGTCTTCACGCATCGCGACGTGCCCGGCATCATCGGCCGCGTGGGAACGATCTTTGGCAAGCATAAGGTCAACATCGCCCAGATGTCCGTCGGCCGCGCCGGCGACGCGCCTGGCGGCGAGGCCATCGGCGTGCTGAACCTGGATAATGCGCCGCCGCCGGAGGCCATGACAGAACTGCTGACCAGCCCTGACATCCTCAGCGCCAGCGTGATCCGCCTCCCCAAGGCCGGCGAACTACCAGCCTGGCTGGGCGGATAAGCAACGAGCGCGCTGCGTCCGTTGAATGCGCAGAAAAAATTTCCGCAGAGGTGAAAAGAACACTAATCTGCGCTAATCAACACTAATGAAGATTAGTGAAGATTAGTGTCAATTAGTGTTCTTTCAACCGAAGTACGTGAGACCGTGGCGGCGCGCAAGATGTTCGTCGACGTGCCGGTGAGCACGTCAGATTGCGTGCGGTTCACGCTTGCCGATTTCAGAACAGTCTTCCCGCTACGCTCTAAGCCGCGGTGGGTGGGCTTTCTCTGCGTAGCCGGCTGCGTAAAGAATCCAGCGTGCCCCCTGATTGCGGCGGACCGACCGTCAGGTCCATGTTCTCGCCGAAGTAGTACTTGCGGGCTTCCTCGTTTTGCAGCACTTCTTCCGGCGTCCCGTGGCACAAGACTTTGCCGGCGCGAATCACATAGCTGCGATCGGTAATCTGCAATGTCTCGCGGACCTGATGGTCCGTGATCAAGATCGAGATCCCGGCGTCGCGCAAGCCGCGAATGATTTTTTGAATGCTGGCGATCGTCACCGGATCAATGCCGGTGAACGGCTCGTCCAGCAAGATGAGCTTCGGGTCCGAGACCAAACAGCGGGCGATCTCCAGCCGTCGCCGCTCGCCGCCCGAGAGAGACATCGCGCGGCTCTTGCGTAGCTTGGCGATGGCAAATTGATCCAGCAGTTCCTCGCAGCGCGCGCGGCGCGTCTTGCGATCAAAACCCAGCATCTCCATCATGCCCAACAGGTTTTGCTCGACCGTCAGTTTGCGGAAGACACTCGACTCTTGCGCCAGGTAGCCCATCCCGCCATCGCGGGCCCGGCGGTACATGGGCCAATGGGTAACGTCGACGTCGTTGAGCATGACCTGGCCGTCGTTGGGCTCGATCATGCCGCAGGCCATGCGAAAGCTGGTCGTCTTGCCGGCGCCATTGGGACCCAGCAGTCCGACGATCTCGCCAGCGGTCACGTCAAAGTCAACGCCATCCACCACGCGGCGGCGGCCGTAGATTTTGACCAGTCCGTGAACTTCTAGCATAGGCATCGGCGTGGTCCTCCATGACCCATGACGCGTCCGGCGCGACGAGCGCGCCCGCGCGGCAATCAACGTACGAACTTCATCCGCTCGAAATTAGGAAAGAAGGGGAAAGGGATCCCCGTGCCTGGAATCTTGTTCCAGGAGTGCGGCCAATAAACAAACACGGCCTTGCCGATCAATAAGTCTCGCTTGACGTAATACTCTTGCCGCCCGTTATCGCGACCTTTCCACAACCGGCCGTCGCTACTCTTAGGGCTGTTATCGCCCAGCATCAGGAACTCGTCCTCGCCGAGCGGAAAACTGGCCGTCCGCGTGCGGGAGAACATCTCTGGCCACATGCTCGGCCGCCCCAAAAAGCTGGCGTAATTGCTATTATCCCCAGCGCCTCCGGGGCGGGCGCCCCACTCAAAGTCGCTGAGCATGTTGTCGCCATCTGAGTTGGTCGTGGCGATGTAATAAACATCGCGCAACAGCCGCAGATGACTGACCTCGACCGTCGCGCCTTGCGCGCCAATCCGGGCAGGAGTCAGATCCTCTTTCGTCGGGATCAAGCGCTCCGTGGGATTGTATGTCGTGGGCTGAGGGAACTCGATCAGATCGCCGTCGACCCACAGCATCAATTGGCAGTCGACGTTTGCGTACGAGACCTTATGCGCGCTTCCCGGGCGAATCCCGGTGTCAGCCTGATTCTGTTGATCGACGCCATCGATCCAAATGCTGGCCTGTCCGGTCTGGGCGTCAATGCGGCAATCGTACGACTGTCCCCCTTTGATCAGGCGAAAGGTGACGTTGGCGCCGTCGTTGGCTGTCTCGATCTTGAGATCGCATTCGAGGATCAGATCGCCTACCCAGTGCATGCCTGCGTAGTCCGCGTCGTAGCGATCCCTTTCGCCCCGTTTGCGTCCGGCGTTATAGGCGTAAAAGTCACTGACCAGCCGCGGTTCCACAGGTCGCGCGTCCGTGGCAAATTTGCCGCTGGCCCCATAGGACTTCCACTCTTGCGGCGTGGGGACCAGATGTTGATACCCGAGCCAGCTTTCGCCCCCGGCGCCCTCGTGCCGATAGGCTTTGTCGCCTTCGAGCGCAACCCAAGCGGCGCCACCCGCCTCGGGCATCCATTGCCAGCGCTGCGGCAGTCCTGCCGCGACCAGTTCAGGGAGAATGTAATCGTTGTCGTAGACAATTTGCATGATCGCGCGGACCTTGTCCGGCGGCTTACGTTCAATCGCCCGCTCTGACCCGTCCCCATGGCTGGTATAGATATTACCGCCATGGATGATCAACGTTTCGTTCGGCAATCCAACCACGCGCTTGATGTAGTTCTCGCTGGAACACAATGGATACTTGAAAACGGCCACGTCCCAACGATCCGGATCGGCAAAATCATATGGAAACTTGGAGACCAAAATACGATCTCCCTTGTATGTCGGAAAGCGCGAGACCTCGTCCATCTCGAACCGGCAATTAGGGCAGACCGCCGTGCGCAACTCCCGGTCGGCCAAGGCGTTTGCCGCGGCTTCGCGCTGTTCGGGACTGAGCCGGCTATTCCCCATATCTGAAGCAAGTCGCTGCGCGTCGTCGTCCTGTTCTTCGCTCGACCCAATCCGGTAGGGATAACCGCATTCCTCACACGTTAGATCCTTGTGAACGCCCATCAACGTGGGCGCCATCGATCCGGTCGGAATGACAAACGCTTCGGCCTCAAAGGCGCGAAACAAAAACGCGAGCATGAACGCAATCACTACGGATTCCACCGTCTCGCGGATGCCGTCTTTGCGCACCATGATGGGCGCCGCGGCGGGAGCGGTGGCAGTTGATTTGGCGGCCGGAACCTGTTTCTTGGTCATCACGCGTGCTCTGGGGAAATTGTCAGCCGCCCTCTCCTACCCATTATTCGCAAAGAGTCACCGAATATAGCGAAATCGCCAGGGCGCCGGAACTTGAATCCCCCCCCGCCAACCAGGCGGCGGGGACGACCGGCTGTACGCCGCCAAAGGCTTGCCCACGAACAAGTTAAAGGGCGCCGCAGGCCCGAATTCCGCATACCGGCTGTCGAGCCCCAACCGGCTATTGTCGGACAGAACAAAAAATTCGTCCGCAGCTAGCACCGTTTCGGTCGCCGCCTTGGTTGCTCCGGCTTGAGCCGACGCGGCGCCGACGCGGACCGGCGTGTAATAGATGTCTCGATAGATCCGCAAGTTGCTCAGCCGTAGATCCGCGCAGTTGCTGTCGATGGCAAACGGGCGCGTGACTGGGGAGACCGGGGCGCCGAGGTCCGGTTCTTCAACCGAGTGTTCGACGATCAGCGTCCCATCGATCGCCGCCAAAATCTGCCGGTCGATCATAGAGATCAAAACCTCGTGGCGTTTGCCGTCCGCAAGCGCCGGGCCAACCGACGAGACCCGATTCAGTTTGGATCCAACCAGCGCGCCCCCGGCAGGGTCAGCCCTGGAGAGCGCGCACTCGCCGGTCGTTGTATTGAGTTCGATGTGATAGTTTGCGCGGCCGTCGCTGGCGAGCACCAGAATATTGCCTGAACCGCCGCACTCGACTTCGAACGTCAGCATCAAATCGTACACCACGCGCGGATCGACAACCGGACGCGTCTGGTTGTACGCCTGCGTGTCGAGGACCGGCGACTCGACGAATTCTTCGCTGTCGCCAACGCGCAGCAGATGCCGGTAAGCAAGCCAATCTTCCACCGGAAGCGATGATGTCGCCGACGACGTTGATGGCGAAGCCTCCGTCGCCGGGGTAGCTCTCTTACGGAACACGCCGTGGGATTGCTCCCACGCGGATGCATCACTTTCTGGTTGCCAGCGATCCGTCTTGGAAAAGGGCTGGGCGGCCGCCTCTTCGCTTACCTGCACGGCCAGTCCGCGATCGTGAACCAACAGCGCCACAGCCTGCTGCTGCGCCAGATTCTTGCGCGCGATCGCGCCATCAATATAAACATCGCCTTCGCGGACTTCGACACGCTCGCCCGGCAAGCCGACAACGCGCTTGACGCACGTTTGGCTGGCCTGGCCCGGTTCGCGCAGCGCGACCACTTCGAATCTGCGCGGCGCGCGGAAATGAAACGCGTTCCGATCGACCAGCACGCTATCGCCTGCGGCGTTTTGCCGCGGATCGCGCGGAACCAACGCGCCGCAGTTCGGGCAGGCGGCCGGCCGATCGATCGCCGCTTGATCCTCAACGCCGACGACAAACCGGGCGTTGCACGCCGCACAGCGCAAGCTCTGATGCGGACCCAACAGCGCAGTCGCCATGGATCCGCTGTCCACCGTAAACCCACGCGCCAGCCAGGCGCCGATCGAAAGCGCCACCGTCGCCGCCAGCACCATCCCACCCAACAGCGCGCGGAAACCATCGAGCTTCGAAAGCGACGGCTTCGACTGCACGGAATCGTTACTGCGTGGGTCGCGCATGCGCAGGGCTCACTGGATCGCGATGGATGACGCCACCGATTGTATACCAGGTGACCGAAACAGATCGCGCATCATGCTGGCGCCGCGCAGTCTACTCCCAGCGAATCGCGCCAAGATCAACATTGCCGCCGCTGAGGATGATCCCCACCCTCAGGCCGGCAAATTGCGCGGCGTTCGCTAGTAGCGCTGCCACCGGCACGGCGCTACTCGGTTCGATCACAATCTTCATCCGCTCCCAGGTCAGTCGCATGGCGGACATAATCTGCTCGTCGCTGACGGTGATGATCTCCGGAACGAGCCTCGCGATGATCGGAAACGTTTGCTCGCCGAGCGAAGTTCGCAATCCGTCAGCCACCGTCCGTGGCTCGACGCTGGGAATAATGCGTCCAGCGGCGAGCGATCGCTGCGCGTCGTCCGCGCCGGCTGGTTCGGCGCCAATCACGCGCGTCCGTGACGAGACGCCGGCGGCCGCGATCGCCGTGCCACTCAAAAGCCCGCCACCACCGACAGGCGCCAGGATCACATCCAGCTCGGGCGACTCCTGCAATAGCTCCAGCGCCGCGGTCCCGGCGCCGGCGATGATGCGTGGATCGTCGTAAGGGTGAACGAGAGCGCCACCGGTTCGCGCCACGGCCGCTGCGGCCGCTTCCTCGCGCGCGGCGAGCGTCGCCTCACATTCAATCACCGTTGCGCCATAACCTTGCACCGCCGCGCGCTTGACCGCCGCCGCGCCCAGCGGCATGACAATCGTCGCGGGTGCGCCGCGCATCCGCGCCGCCAACGCCAGCGCCTGGGCGTGATTGCCCGACGAGTGCGTAACGACGCCGCGGCGGACCTCGTCGTCGGTCAGCGACAGCACGGCGTTGGCAGCGCCACGAAACTTGAACGCGCCCGCCTTCTGAAAGTTCTCGCACTTGAAAACGACGCGGGCCGAAGTCTGGTCGTCAAAATATTGCGATCGCAATACCGGCGTGCGATGAGCCCAAGGGGCAATCCGCACCGCGGCCTGTCGCACGGCGTCAATATCTGGCGAGACAGGCGGCATGGGCAAATCCTTGGCGGGCGGCGCGTATGGGAATCAGTCCGCTCAGGGAACGCGAACCTGGATTTCGTCCCCGACGACGCGGACCTCGAAACTGTCGATCTTGATCTTTGGGTTATCGCACCAGGTTCCATCGCTCACGCGGAAACGCCAGGCGTGCCAAGGGCAAGCCACCACGCCATCCTGCACGCAACCCGCCCCCAACGACGCTCCCATATGCGGGCACAGGTCATCGATCGCCTGGTAGTTTCCGCCCGACAAAAAGACGGCCACTAGCCGGCCGTTGACAGTAAACGTGGCGCCCTGTCCCTCGGGGATTGCCCCCACTTTCGTAACGGTCACAAATTCAGACATGCGCGCCCTGCGGCAAAGATTACTGCGGCCAATTCCCAACGATGGGTAGAAGGTTTATTGTAGGTCGGCCGCGGCGAATGAAACAGGCAGGGGCACCGCCCGATTTCGCGCGGCGAAGAGCAAAGCACGCGCTCGAAAACTCCACACACAACCCATTTCGCAATCCAATTTTCGGCAATCCCAATGAGAACCAACCCAGTCAAGCGTAAACTCCGCGCGGGTCAGCCTTCGTTCGGCACCTGGCTTTCGATCGGTGACCTGTTTGCCACGCGGATCATGGCCCGCTGTGGCTTTGATTGGCTAACGCTCGATCTGGAGCACTCGCCCATCGACTGGTCGCAAGCAGCCATGATTTTTGCCACCATCGCCGACGCCGGCGGCGTGCCGCTCGCCCGCGTCCCCAAGGGAAATCACGATTACATCAAGCGCGTTCTCGACGCCGGGGCCTGGGGGATCGTCGTGCCGATGGTCGACACCGTCGAACAAGCGCAAATTGCGATCCGCGCCGCCAAGTATCCGCCAACCGGCAATCGCAGCCTCGGTGGCGGAATGCACAACCTGAATTTCGACGCGCCGGTAGGCGAGTACTTCCAAAAAGCCAACGACGAGATCCTGGTGATTCTGCAGACCGAGAGCCCAACCGGAGTCGCCAACGCCGAGCAGATCTACGCATTGCCGGGCGTCGACGCCATCTTTGTCGGACCCGTCGATCTCCGCGCCAACATGCGCAGCCCCGACGGCACAGAAGCGACAGACGCCGAGTTCGAGGCCATGCTCGCCCGCGTCGTGGCGGCCGGCAAGAAAACGGGCACGCCCACCGGCATGCACGTGATGGAACCAGGCGTCGCCCTCAGCCGAGCCAAGCAAGGAATGCAGTTCATCGCCATCGGTAGCGAACTCCGCATGATGACGCAAAAGGCGCATGAAATCGTCAGCGCCGTCTATCCGGAAACGGCCGACAAGGGCCTGGCCCGCTACTAAACGGTCGTGCGCCACGCTGAACGCTTCGCTGCGTCCGTCCCGCAACGCCGCGCGAGATGATCCAACGAGCCAATCCAACGAGCACTTAACGCGGATCGACTTCGATGAGCGTTTATCTATTCGCCACGCTCGATACGAAGGGGCGCGAGGCGCAGTTTTTGCGCGAGCGCCTCGAGGCCGCCGGAGCGCGCGTGACGCTGGTCGATGTCGGCTCGCTGAAGCCGCCGGTCTGCCCGGCCGATATTTCGCGAGCGCAGGTCTTCGCCGCGGCCGGTGTCGATCCTGCTGAGCTGACCAAGGCGGGCGATCGTGGCGCCGCCGTGGCCGCGGCGACCGCTGGCGCGGCGGCCCTTTGCAAACTGCACCACGCTGAAGGACGCGTCTCCGGCGTCCTCGCCATCGGCGGCTCGGCCGGCAGCACGATTGGCTCGGCCGCCATGCGAGCATTGCCACTGGGCGTCCCCAAGCTGCTGGTCAGCACGGTCGCGTCTGGGCAGGTGCGGCACTATGTCGGCGACAAAGACATTTTTATGCTCAACGCGGTCGTCGATATCTCGGGGCTCAACCGCGTTAGCCGCGCCGTGCTCGATCAAGCCGCCCGCGCAATGGCCGGCATGGTCACGCTCCCCACGGCGCCGGCGGCGGAAGAAGATCGGCCGCTCGTGGCCGCCAGTATGTTTGGCGTCACCACGCCCTGCGTGGAGCAAGCGCGGCAAGTCCTGGAGGCCGCCGGGTACGAGGTGCTGGTCTTTCACGCGACGGGCAACGGCGGACTGGCGATGGAATCGCTCGTGACAGACGGCTTGCTGGCCGGAGTTTTGGATATCACCACCACAGAATTGGCCGATGAGTTGGTGGGCGGAATGTTCACCGCCGGGCCAGATCGACTCTTGGCCGCTGCGCGCGCCGGCGTCCCGCAAGTGGTTAGCGTCGGCGCCACGGACATGGTGAACTTTCACGCGCGCAATACCGTGCCAGAGCGCTTTGCCGATCGCAAGTTCCACCAGCACAATGCCAGCGTCACGCTGATGCGGACCACCCCCGCAGAGAACACGCAGCTGGGGCAGGAGATCGGCCGGAAGCTGGCCGACGCGCGCGGGCCCGTGGCGATCTTCCTCCCGGCGCGCGGAGTCTCGGCCATCGATCGAGCAGGGGAGCCTTTTGATGACCCCACGGCGCGCCAGGCTTTGTTTGCTGGCATTCGCGCCACGGCCGGGCCGACCGAGATCGTCGAGATGGATTGCCACATCAATGACGCGGAATTCGCCACCGCCGCAGCGCGTAAATTAATTGAAATGATCGAACAACAGGCGGCGCGCGATAAACTCGGTCTCTGATCGTGTCGTCGTAGATCGCGCGTTGCTTGTCCTACACCCCACACAGCACTTTTTCGCTTTCCTTGGGAGCCCGCCGCATGGCCCTGTTTGCACGCAATGACATTCTGACCGGGTTGCGACTCAAGGTGGCCGCTGGCCAGCCGATCGTTGGCGGTGGCGCCGGCACAGGCCTCAGCGCCAAGCTCTCCGAGGCCGGCGGCGCGGATCTGCTGGTGATCTACAACTCCGGCCGCTTTCGCATGGCCGGACGGGGGTCGCTGTCTGGCATGATGCCGTACGGCGACGCCAACGCCATTGTGATGGAGATGGCCCGCGAAGTCTTGCCCATCGTCAATCACACGCCGGTGCTGGCCGGAGTTTGCGGAACGGATCCGTTTCGGGTGATGAAGCTCTTTTTGCGCGAGGTCGACGCCGCCGGATTCTCGGGCGTGCAAAACTTTCCGACCGTCGGACTGATCGACGGCACGTTCCGCGCGAATCTGGAAGAGACCGGAATGGGCTTCGGCCTGGAGGTCGACATGATTCACATGGCGCATGAGCTTGGTCTGCTGACCACGCCGTACGCGTTTAACCCGGACGAGGCCGCGGCGATGGCCCAGGCCGGCGCGGACATTCTGATCCCGCACATGGGCCTGACCACCAAAGGCTCCATCGGCGCCCAGACAGCCCTGTCGCTCGAACAAGCCGCCAAAGGAGTGCAGGCGATGTGCGACGCGGCCAAGCGCGTGAGGCCGGACGTCCTCGTCCTCTGCCACGGTGGCCCGATCGCCGAACCGGCCGACGCCCAGTACATCCTGGATCACACCGAAGGCGTGGTCGGCTTCTACGGCGCCAGCAGCATGGAACGGCTGCCCGTCGAGCCGGCCATCACTGAGCGCGTGAAAGAATTCACGCGATTGAAATTCCGCGCAAGGTAGCGGTCCGGTACAGCGCGCTTGCGATTACCCAAACGCCTTGCGCAGATCGTCAACGTATCGAGCGCAGTCTGCGATTGGATCGCCTGCTTCTTCGTATTCCAGCACGATGTAGCCGCGGTATCCGCTGTCTTTGAGGATCTTGGCCAGGCGGTTGAGATCGGCCGGTTGACGTTTGCCGCCGGCGGGCGTGACTGAGATCTTGATCTGCACGTTGATCGCGTAGGGCGCCAGTTGCGCCAGATCCGCGTAGACGTCTTCGCCATGGAAGTTGCCCGTGTCCAGGTTAAAGCCGAACCAGGGACTCTTCACGTCGCGCACCAGGGCCAGCGCGCCGGCAGGCTTGGCCGTCAGTCCGCCATGATTCTCCAGCGCCAGCGAAACGCCGCGCTCGCCCGCGTACTGACAACATTCTTCCATGCCGGCGACCGCCAGCCGGTGCGATTCCTCAGGGCTAAGTCCGCCCTGCGCGTTGCCAGAAAAAATGCGGATGACCGGCGCGCCCAAGATGGCCGCGTGGTCGACCCACTTCTTCACGCCGGCGATCTGTTGATCTCGCTTCGGGCCGGGCGGAACGCAAAAGTCATTGCCGACGGCCGTGCCGGAAACGTCGAGCCCATTATCGAACGCCAGCTTCTTGAGCTTGCGCAAGTATTCCGGCGCGGGGTCCGCCGGAAAGTAGTACGAGGTGAGTTCCGTGCCATCCAGATTGAGCTTGGCGCAATCGAGGATGAAGTCCTCGAGCGTCACCTTCTTGCCACTCTTGGCCTGCAACAGATCGCGATAACTATACGCCGCCAGGCTGAATTTAAAATGATGCCCAGCGGTGCGCTGGATCGGCTCAATGGCGGCAGCGCGGCGCGCAACGGGACCAAACGTGACGCCAGCGAGCGCAGCAGCGCCCATCGCAGCGGCGCCCAAAAATTCACGACGAGCAAGCGGCGCAGTTTCAATTGGCGCAGTCATGGTGCAAATTCTCCAATGGCAAGCAATGCGAAGGACGTCACGAACGCTACCAATAAAACAGAGCGCCCGGCAATTGTAATGGACGGGGCGAGCGATTGCGACGGGCGAGAGCGTCGTGCCGTTCGGCTAGCACAACGCCGTCGACGCGGAGTTACCGATCTAGCTCGGCGATTGCGCGACAGGCCAGATTACGCGACAGGCTGCGCGTACGGCTTCAGCCCAATCGCGTCGCAGGCCACGCGCATTGTTTCTGGCGGCAGGAACGCCAGGCCGGCGACGAACATGATTGCGGCAAACGGAAGCATGCCGGTCACCAGGCCGATCGAAAGCCAGGACAAGGCTGAGATTCCCACCATCAGTGGCGCCAGCAGGCGGTTCCAGGCCAGCACGCCAAACGCGATCTCAAAGATCACGAATCCCAGCGTCCACAAATTCACCAGGTAGGGCGCCGAGGCCAGCGAAGCGATACTGATCAGCGCCGAGTCTTGCCGGCCGGCCAGCCACCACACGGCCGTGCCATCCCACCAGGTATCTTCGTTCAGTTGCCCCAGCACCATCATGAAGTAGACCAGCGCCAAGTGAACCTGGATCAAACGCACCGCGACCGTCGCGCTCCAATGTGCGCCCGACAACCTGCGCGACGTCGCCTGCGCGGGCGTAGCGCTCGCACGGCGCTTCAGCAGCAGTCGATCGAGCGAGAAGTACTCACCGGCAGGTCCAAGGCAAAGATAGAAAAGGACAAACGCCAGCACCGGCTCCATCTCACTCGTCACGACAAAGCCGCGATGAAAATAGGCCAGCGCCACAATCAAGCTCAACACGCTGGTAATCCGCGTGAATAATCCGAGCGTGAACATCGCCAGCACGCTCAGGCCAATCCAGTGGGCCGCCCACAACGCGCCGGGCGAATCAAACAACCAGAAGTAAGAGAAGCTGAAGTATTGCTGATCTTGCATCCGGCCAACGCTCTCAATACTCAGCAGGCCGTCCGGGCCGAACAGGAAGATCAGGTCTGGCGTGAACGTTGCCACGCTGTAGAACGCAATCAATCCAGCCAGCACGCGAATGACGCACAGCGTCAGCGGATCCGACGGCAGGAACCAAAAGCGGTTCCATGCCCGACCGACTTGTTCGGAGATGGAGCGGAAATAATCGGCGGCGATATCGCGCATAGTCAGATGGAGACGCTGGTGGTGTCGGGAGATCGCAGGGCCGTGGGAACAGCGCCGTTACGATTTGTCATTCAGTGGCTCGCTCGAGGCCGGCGGCTCGCTGGCCTTTGGAGCTTCGGTAGCCGGCGGCTCGCTGGCTACCGGTTCGTCAGCTTTTGGCGGTAGGTTGACCTTGGGGGGCGGCGCCGTATCGCGGGCCGGCTCACGCTTCAGCAGCTCAATCTGGTTGTCAATTCGCAACGCCGTTGTGGTGTAGGCGTCACGAAAACGAGCAAACGTCGCCGCGTTCGTCGGGTCGAACTCGCCCATCGCCGGCAACGTCAAACGCCCTTGGCAACGGAGATCCAAGCTGTCCCCTTGGTATTCCTTCAGCAGGCTGTTGGCGATCGATTGCAGCAGCAGGCCAAGCGGTTCGGGCGAGCCAATGGTCTCGTCGCCAAACATCGCCACTGTCCGGGCCAGGGTCCGGTAGCGATGACGCCGCAGTCCGGGCCAGGTTCCGGGCGCGGGGAGTTCAACGACGACATCCGGTTCGCCTTTCTTCTTGATCGTGGCAATCAGCGAGTGGTCAATATCCAGCTCCCCTCCCACGTTATTGCCGCGGGTCAGGTAATAGGTGTACGCCAGGTTCATCAGCAGCCCTTCTCGGTACTGCTTCAAACCCGGAACGTCGGCCAGCGCCAGCCCCAATTGCGAGGGCTTCTCCGTGCCGAGGATCGCCACAGCCAACCCAAACAAGTGCAGGAAGAGCAAAAAGCTGACGGTGGTGCGGATCTCCGACTTAGGGAGCGCGGCGTCCGTCAGGTCAGCGGCAGGATTACGGTCAGGTTGCGACATCATGGATTAACGATCGGAAGAATGGACAGAGCGGTAGCGCACGAAAACGAGCAGCTAGCTTACTAGATTGATCGGACGAGGCCGCGGTGAGGCTGGAAAAAATTCCGCGGATTCCCACATTTGCCTGACCCGCGCGCGTGGCCGTTATGGCAGGGGCGTCTGTACGCTGAAAAGCTCGCCGAAGCCTGGGCCGGCAGCCTGTCGCGAGTGGCCTCTGCAGGCGCATAAAAAAACCGGACCTCCCACTGGGGGAGGTCCGGCTTAAAAGCATCCTAATCTCTTGGCGATCCACCGTCATGCTCTGCGAACAGAGCAAGCTGGGTCGGCGGTTCACTTCGAGCCTCAGGGCTTAGGAACCAGTCTGCTAATGCAGACTAGGCGCCTGGAGCCGGAGGAGGGGTCGCAGCGTCAGCAGCCGGAGCGGCAGCCGGGGCACTACCAGCGCAACCGCAAGCCTCTGGGGCTGGGGTGCAGCAGGTCGGGGCCGGGGCACAGCAGCTCGGGGCGCAGCAGCTCGGAGCGTGGCAACCGCAGCACTTGCGGGCACGCATACGGGCCAACAGGCCGCAGCACTTCTTGGCGCAGCAGCTAGGAGCAGCACAGCTGCAACCACCGCAGTCACCGCCACAGCTGTTGCCCGAGCAGGCACAGCTGCAACCACGATGGAACAGACCGGCCGAAGCCTTCTTCTCGGCGCCCACGAGGGAAATGCCGACCACCGCGAAGAACGTCGCGATGCCAAAGAACAATGCACGATTCATACTAAACTCCTCCCACAAAACAGGTACCGTACCACAAAGGGAATAACCCAAACGATGCCGCCAACTGCGTTTCCATCCCCAATCGTGACGGCGTCGATGGGGCGGGACCTACGGTCATTAGTTTCTAAGTCGCGCCAGCACTCGGTTGAACGTCTCCGGTAATGCTGGCTGCGATAGTATTGCTTTAATTCGGCCTGATAGCACAGCCTAGGCCGCTTAAGTTAACATTGACGATTCGGTTGTCAAGGACCAAAAGGGTAGGATAGAAAGAGACGGGGCTTTGGGATGTCTTCCCGGAATGTCTCTGAACTATAGACCACGTTTCGTGGCGAGCTAGGGGAACCGCGCAAAATTTAAGGGGTGAAGGCAAGTGCGCCAATCACCCCCATCTGGGTATTTGCACGGAAGTATTGGCCGCCAAAGAAATTAGCGACGAAGAAATGCCCCTATGCAGGCCGTCCAACGCCCGCGCGCACAGCCGAATTTGCCGATAATTCGGTCGCGCATCCCCCTCAAAGATCCTGGCGCCAAAGCGCGGTCATAGCGCCTGAGGCGAGTTCGCTGCGTTCTGGCTACTGACGCAGCACGTTTCGATCGCCAGGCTTCTGCGCCTTTGAGGCGTCTGGGCCGTTTAGCGGATTCAGGGCACGTGGCGCCTGGGCTGCGGTGTTCCCTGGTTGGCCGTTGGCAGGCGCCAAAGCAGTACCTTTAGGCGCCATGCCGTTCGCTACGGCGCCTGGCGCTCCTGCGCCGGGAGCAACTGGTCCCGTTGGGGCAGCACCGTCGACTGCTGGCGCCGCGCCACCCGCTGCACGGCGCTGCATCTCCGCTTCCGCAAGTTGTTGCTTGCGGATCATGTCTTGGGGATCTTCGAAGTCGAGCAACAACGGCAGCTCATCCTTGAAGATCTTGGTTGCCATGCCGGCGATGCGCCAGCCGGCCGGATCGCGACGCAGCATCCAAATGATTTCGTCCGTGGCGGGCTGACCATCTTCGCCCGTATCGGTCCAGTTGCTGGAGACGTGCGCCACTTCGTTCGCGGCGACGAGTTCCACCTTGCCGATTTCGAACTTGGCGGACTCACTCCCTGGAGGAGCCACGCTCAAGTCGTACTTCTTGGTCTCTTCACGCGCGACGTCCGTCAGCAATGACTCGGCCTTGGCGTCGTCGCCAATCCGCACCGCTTCGAGAAACTCACGCAGCGTTACATCCGGCCCAGGCACGTTCTCAACCCATTGCTGACCTGCGGAAGCACCCGTTGGAGCCTGCGATCCGCAACCGGCGGAGGACAAGGCAAACAATGCTGCGGCGGCGATCAAGAAACAGCGACGGTCCATGTCGACTCTCTCCCTGCGATGCGATCTTGTGTCCGGGCGGCGCAATCTTCCTTGTCTGCGCCTGGCGATGTACGCGACGGCAAGCGATATAGAAATCCGTGCCGAGCGCGCGGGCAGGAGTCTCGCACGAACCAGCAAATGGGTCAAGACGATCTTTGCCTTCACTCAGCCGCTGGCACTCTGCGACACGCACTGGCGACACCCTGCTAGCAGAGTGACGCAGCGCGCGTGCTAATTCCTGCTATTTGGGAGGGGCAAAGAGCGAGACGTCCAGCGTCACCTCTTCCTTTTCCTTGCCGCGCTGGACGACGACCTTCACTTTGTCTCCCTGCTTGTACTTTCGCAGGGCACTATCAAAGTCTTCCAGGCTGCCGATCCGGCTATCGCCGAATTTAACGATCACGTCGCCCCCTTTAAGGCCACCCTTATCCGCAGGGCTATCCTTGCTGACGCCGCTGATGGCATATCCGGTGGCGTCGCCGCCAAAGTCCGGAATGCTGCCAAAGTAAGGACGGTCGCCACCGCTGCCGGCGGCAGGCTCTTCCGACTTGCTCTCAACGTACGTCGTCCGCGCCGGCGCGTCGGCCACCTGCAGGGCCATTTCCGCCACCATTTCGGCAATCCGCCGGATACCTGGGATGTTCAACTTATCCACATCGTCGCTCGGGCGATGGTAGTCCTTGTGCAGACCAGTAAAGAAGTGCATGACGGGGATCTGCTTGGAATAGAACGAAGCGTGGTCGCTAGGACCAAAGCCGCCAGACTTGCTGGCAATCTTAAACCCATACCCCAACTTCTCGTTCAGACCATCCAGGATCGGCTGAAACTCCTTGGCGGTGTCCGCGCCCTGCACGATCAGCTTTTCCTCCTCCAGTCGGCCGACCATATCCATATTCAACATGGCCACGGTCTTATCCAGCGGGAAAAGTGGCTCCTTGCAATACCGCGCGCTGCCAATCAGTCCTCGTTCTTCGCCGGTGAAGGCGATGAACACCACCCGGCGCCCCGGCTTCTTAGGCTGCGCCGCCATCACGCGGGCGACCTCCAGCAGGGCAACCGTGCCAGATCCGTTGTCGTCCGCGCCGTTATGGATCTCGCGCTTGTCTTTTTGCGGAGCGAGCGAACCATCGCCGCCAAAGCCAAGATGATCGTAGTGGGCGCCTACAATGACGGTTTCGTCCGCGTTGGGGCCTTCTCCTTCGAGCACGGCCACAACGTTCTTGACTTCGGTCTCGCGACGATCGACGGTGATTTCGCCCGTCAGCTTCCAGCCTGGTAGTTCCCGGCTCTGCGGCGCGGGACCTTTGTCAATTTGTGCTTCGAGCGCGCTCAGATCGGTATCAATCGCCGCCTTCAACAACCGATCGATCACCGCGCGCCGGCAGTGGATCACCGGAATTCGTCCCGGTTCGCCGCTGCCGCCAGCGGTCTGAAACTTCAACAGTGGGTCAATCTCGTTCGCCAGCTTGGTCGATTGAGATTGCACGCCGCGGGCCAGTTCATCCATCCGAGCGCGATGCTTGTCGATCTCGGCCAAGCTTGGCTTCTCGTTCTTGGCGAAGTCCGCCTGCGTTTGAGTCAGGATATCGACCGACTCATCAAACAACTTGCGGCGACGATCAACCTGCTTGCGAAGGTCAACTTCGTCCGTGCAAAAGATCACGCCCGCCGCGCCATGCTCGTACGCGTTGGAGACCTTGCGCCAGAAGGGCGCCAGCGGCGAATCCTTTGTTCCGTTAAACGCACTGTGCGGATTATTTTGCTGGGGCTCATGACGGAGCACGATCACGACTTTGCCTTCGACATTGATTCCGGCGTAATCGTCGTACTCTTCTTCCTTGCCGGTCAGGCCGTAGCCCACAAAAACCAGCGGAGCGTCCAATGTGCCGGAACCACCCAGCGACATCGGCGTGTAATCCTCCCCCAGCTTCAACTCCACAGGCTTATCCGCCTGCTTGGGGTCGATCAGGGCCAGATGGTTTTTCTCTCCCATCTCCACGCCCACGGTCATTTTGAAACGCTGGAAAGGGCTGCCGTCGTAGAGCTTGGTGTTGAGCCCGAGCGCAGCGAACTGCTCCGCCAGGTAATCCGCCGCCCGATCGATTCCCTTAGTCCCCACGCCGCGCCCTTCGAGATCGTCCGCGGCCAGGAATTCGATCGAGTCCTTGAGTCGTTTCTCGCTAGCCTCGACCTTGGCCTCGGCTTCCTTCGTATCGGCCCAGACTCGCGGGGCAGAAAGCGCAACAATCGCGAGCAAGCCAACCCAGACGCCCCAAAACGCGCACACCTTAATCGTGCGCCCCGGCAAAGCCGATCCGGCGCCACGATCTGCGGCGGTGCGGAAGTCGTTCTGAGTGGATGCCTTGGGAGCGGATCTACGACGCATAGTGTTGTGCCTTTTCGGGAGGTAGCTCAAAAGGAATGCGGATCGGGGCCATCCTCCACCCGCGAGGATCGCAATGGCCGCGGTGCTGGTTCGGGTTCGGCCCGGCGTGCTTAACTCTAACGATTCTTGGCAGTTGCGCATGCCGCGTCAAGCAGCGTCCGTTGGAGCTGCGTGTCGGAAAGCGTCGGCGTCGCGTTTTGTTGATTTCGCCCGGTGCATTCACTTCTACGGCGTTTGGAGCTTCCAAGGTTCAACCCGACGCCTTTTCGCGGCTGTGCGAAAATGACGGCAAAAGCGGTTTTGACACCGCGGGCGGCCCTCGCTATGCTTGCCCCCCTTCACTCCGAACGAGTGGCTGCGTCCTGCGTCGGCAACCGCCGGCGTCATGCCTGGAAGCAAACACGCCGCTCGTTCAGACAGAAAATAGCGACTGATGCGGCCGGGGGGCCAGCAGTTGCGATGGCGCTGCGACAATTAGGCGTTCTGAATCCCACCAAGCGCGGACACGGAGGTGCGTCCTTGGCCCCCCGCTATAGCGTTCTGATCGTTGATCCCATGGAAGAAACCCGCGAAGTGCTGCGCTCTGCGCTCGAATCGCGCGGGGTCCGCATTCTGGCCACCGATGAGCCGGCGCGAGGTTTAGCGCTAGCGCGCGAACACGGTCCGGACCTGATTGTGCTGGATATCGAGCATCTGGCCGCAGCCCCGGAACGATTGAGCGACGGCTTTGCCGCCCAGTGCCGTGCCCGCTCCACTCCCCTGGTTTTGCTTGGCAACGCCCGCGCCCCGCGCGGCGGCCGAGTTGTGCCGAATGGGGAGTTCGTCTCCAAACCCTACCACTACGCCCCCTTGATCCGTAAAATCGAGGAGCTGTTGGACCAGTACCAGCAGCCGATCGCTCGCGCTGCCTGACGCGGCCGTCTGCCTACGTCTGCCGTAATACAAGCAGCCTGGCCGCCGGCCTCGGCGCCGCATGAGCGCTCGCCGCGCGTTGTGGCCAGGGGATAACGCCGTGCCGTCGCTGTTTGTCTTTCGCGGCAACGACCAAGGGCTGCGCGTTGAGCTGACGGACGACATGCTCGGCCTGGGCCGCGACACGGCCAATCAGATTCAACTGCACGACACCGAGGTCTCGCGCCGGCACGCCGTACTGCGCCGCACGGACAAGACCTATATGTTGTCCGATCTGGGCAGCTCCAACGGCACCTACGTCAATGGCCAGCGCGTGGACGCCCATCGCCTGGCCAGCGGAGATCAACTGCAGATCGGCAACACGCAGTTGCTGTACACGCAAACCAGCGGCGACTCCGGCGTCGACCTGGCCCAGAAGATTGACATTATTACCGGCGCGCTGGGGAACGATCGCTCGCGGATCGTCAGCGCCATCAGCCAGGAAGACGGCAGCCGGCTGTTCGATCCGGATTCGGACATGCCTCCCCACCTGCGGCTGGCCCGCGGCGGGAGCAATCTCCAGATCATCTATCGCACGGCCCTCGCGGCCAGCCACACGCTCGATATTGACGAGCTGCTGGACCGCATCATGCGGCTGATCTTTGACTGGGTCGAAGCCGACCGGGGCTGCATCATGCTGATGGACCCCGAGACCAAGCAGCTCACGCCCAAGGTCCGCCGCAATCGCCGCGCCGGCGGCAAAGAGGATAGCGAGCGCATCACCATCAGCCAGACCATCCTCGATTACTGCATGGAGCGGAACGAAGGGGTGCTTACCAGCGACGCCCAGGAGGACGAGCGCTGGAACCCGGCCGCCAGCATCGTCAGGATGGGCGTCCGCGAGGCGATCTGCGCGCCACTCACCGGTCGCTACGGCGTGGTCGGCGTGATCTACATTGATACGCTCTCGCCGCCGCAAGCGCTGGGCGGAAAAACGACCCCCAACAAATTCAACGACGAGCATCTCAAGCTGCTGATTGCCATCGCGCATCAGGCGGCGCTGGCGGTGGAAGACACGCAATATTATTCCGCCATGGTCGAGGCCGAGCGGCTGGCCGCCATTGGGCAGACGATCGCCACGCTCTCGCACCACATCAAGAACATCCTGCAAGGCATCCGCGGCGGCAGCTTTTTGATCAAGGAAGGTCTGGCCCAGCACAATGAGACGATGGTCGGCAAAGGCTGGGAGTTCGTCGAAAGAAATCAACAGCGGATCTCGACGCTGGTCATGGACATGCTGACGTTCAGCAAAGAGCGCCAGCCCGATCTGGAGCGGGGCGATCTGAATCAGATTGTCGCTGACGTTGTCGAGCTGATGGTCGTCCGCGCGGCGGAAAAACAAGTCGAGCTGATCTGCGAGCCCAACCCTCGGATTCCGCCGCTGGTCTTCGACAACGAAGGCATTCATCGCGCCGTGCTGAACGTGGTGACCAACGCCATCGACGCCTGCTACGACACGGGCGAAGAAGAACCGACGCGCCCCGGCCGCGTGGTCGTCAGCACGGAATATCTGCCAGACGAAAAGCTCGCCCGCGTAGTGATTGCGGACAACGGCCCCGGCATCGCTCCGGAAGAAGTGAAGAACATCTTCACGCTCTTCGTCTCCCACAAAGGCAGCCGCGGCACCGGCTTAGGCCTACCAGTGAGCGAAAAGATCATGAAAGAACACGGCGGAAGAATCTTATTGGACAGCCAAGTAGGCGAAGGCAGCCGCTTCACACTAGAAATGCCAGCGAACTTGCCAGACGCGGTCAGGGAGACCGCGGCGCATGATGCGCCGTGAGGCCGCCAAAGACAGTGTCGCCACTGCCGAATTGTCCATTGAAGCATAGGGCCTTCACACGATGTTTTTTGGGAACGCAAGCGTATTTGCAATTGAAATAGATGGAGCGTCTAAGCACTCAAAACGCTTCTCGGCACGATCCACCTCTGGATTGGGGGCGAGAAGGTCGGAGACGGCGTCGGCGAGTGCGATATTGTATTTGGGCTTTTGAGCTTTCTTGATCCACTATTGCTTTCGTCAGCGCCGCTTCAAGCCGCGATGCAGTTTGGAAACGGCTCGGAAATAGTCGACGAGCTTAGTCGGATACGTTTCGCAGACAGCGACGCCGACTTTGATGAACGAGAGCAATTACTCTGTCGGCTTCGCAGATATATCAATCCTTCCGCCTACGACACTGAGGGGTTCGATCGATTCTTCATCGTCATATTACGGAACACTCCCGGAGAATGCAGGATTATTTGGCGTGAAAAAGACTCTGCGGAAACTAAGGAGTACTCTGTGCCAGACGCTGTTTATCGGAGTGCCTTGAAGGATTGTCATGATTGGATTTCCCAGCAGATGGGAATTGCACTAGCGCCATTTCCGTTGCCTTGAAAATGTCAGCCCAAACAAAAGAGGGCATTCGCGAAACGGCCTCGCATGATGTGCCATAGGGATACGGCGGCTGCAGGCGAATCGTAATATGAATTTCCATCGAAATCGCACTGCGCTGATCTGCTGTGCAATAGCAATAGCAGTAGGTTCATATGCCACGAATAAGTCACGGGCCTATCAGGGCAATCGAGCGTTAACTCTCGGAAAAACCTGCGATTAGCTTCTCGAACGCGGCCTCGTTCCAGCCGCAGAGCTTGCGTTTGCCGCGAATGCTCGCTTTGAGGGTCGTGTCTTGTTGCAAAATATTGAGTGCCAGCCTGCGAAACACGGCAGTTATTTCAGGACCGTTTCCCTGGCGAATGCGGCTGGCATCTTCGGTAAATGTTACATCGAGCACATGGTGTTGTGAGTTCTCGATGCTCCAGTGCGAACGCAGGTGCTGGCCGATTGCTCGTACTTTGCAGGGGAGGCTGGCAATAAACAACTCTTGCGATTCCTCGAACTTGCCGTTGATTTCGCGGGTGCGATAAATGCTGCCAATGGTTTTCACGCCTGCCCAACGAGCGAACACTTCGGAGTCCTTCGGCACAGGCAATGCCGTGACTTCTCGCGTCTCTTTGCGGTTGCGGTTCTTCTCAACCGTTTTGCAACGTCGCAGGTTGGGGTTCTCCTCGTCGAACGCCTGAATGATCGCTTGTTGCAGTTCCTCTTGGAGGGTTTCTTGATTCCCTTTGACCATCAAAACGAAGTCCGCTTTCTTCGCGACGATTTTCTCCGCCGTTTCACATTGGCAATGCATGGCATCGGCCGTGACGACCGCACCCGCCAAGTCGAGCATGTCGATCAATTGCTGCACGGCCGGGATTTCGTTCGATTTATCCTCAACCGACTTGAGGGCAATGCACATTTTCAAACCACACGCCCAAGCGGACACGGAATGCAGTGCCGATTTGTTCGAGGCTTTGTCGAACGAGCCGCGAAGCGTCTTGCCATCGAAGGCCACGGTTTCGCCTTTCAGGGATTGAGCGACGTCCATCGCCCACGATTCCAAGGCCGCGTAAAACTCCAGCGTATCAAGCCTGGCGAACAACTCGGTGAACGTGTCATGCGAGGGAATGCCATCTTCAAATGGGAGAAACTTGCGGAACCAGGCCAGCTTGCACTCGCCAAACGACGCGACGTCGACCCAGGAGTTGCAATCGCAAATCGCGCCGCACAACGCCACGAATACCATCTCGATGAGCGGATAGTTCCCGCCGCGATTCAGGCGGGGATCGGTAACTGTTTCAAAGTGTTCGCATATTCTTCCAACGAAAGCAGCTGACATGGGTTCAACCTTCGTGCTAGCAAGACAGGAAATACCAGGACTCCGAGAGGAGGCCTTTCCTTCCTGCTAACCCACGCAATTATTAAACCAACTGGCCGACACTCGATTGCCCTGACGGGCCTATGGGATTGCTTTTGTAGTTCCAGTTGGATTTCAAGGCGCGTTTATTGTGATCGAGAATCCTAGTGCAGAGCCAATTCAGATTCAGGACGGCAAATATATTATACGTGTGCCTGAGTCACGAATCGTGCGTCTGAAAAAGGCGTCGCCGTTGAACGAATGGCACACTCATGCGGCCATGTTTGCGGATGGCACGCTCCTTCCGCAAGAGCGTGATGGTGACGACGACGTAATTAGACTTCGCGGGAGGGGTCATGGCGGAGGCACAGGAAGATACACATGCGACAAATTCTTCGTTGGCACAATCAATGATGCGCGTAACTTTGATTATGAACGCATAGATAAGAGGTGATCAAAAAGTGCGTCCATTCGGCCTCGATTCCACCATCCCGCCCGCAACGCGGGCCAAAAACAGGTCCTGATATTCCTGCCACATGTTCTGCCCCTCTTTTTTGTGGAACGATCATGTCTCTCGCGATCTCTCCGATGAACGATCGCCCCGCACCGTGGCGCAAACGTCTCCTCGCTTCCTCTTCGTAGTGCCGTAGTGTCGTTGTGGTTTGTTTCTTTTTTTACCACAACGACACAACGACAGGACGACGAATACAAAAAACGGACGCACAGCGCTCCGTCCCAGCCCGACACGTCAATGAGGGTTCTTGATCGCGGCCGTCACGTTTCAAATTGCGCGCGTTCCTGAGTCCCAGCGGGACGATCTAGCTCTAGCCCAGCGGTAAGCCGGCAACGCCGGCGCAGCCCTGGGTTTTCCGCCCGCGCAAATTCGACGTAATTGCCACGAGCATGTCGCCGACGTAATCGGCGTCTCAACACAAATCGTAAAAGCTCTACGACGACGAAACATGCGCGGATCAAGTCCTGGGGCGACGCTGCGCTCTACCCCAGGCTACATTGGGCCGCCCCGAATGGGGCTCCGGAACGCGCGCACGCGAAACGTGATTGCACGTTTCACGCTGCGGAGCGATTACCACAAAGTCCCTCCCTGACGTGTCGGGCTGGGAAAAGGCATGCGACGTTGCGTCGCAATCACGATCCCGAAAGGGATCGCAGATAATAGCCGGGGGTTGAGCGCAGCGACACCCCCGGTAAACCGCCCCCACGCGCCCGACGTAACCGATCCCGAAGGGATCGCAGACAAAACCACCGCCGCCGACGCGTCTATT
>Ga0105047_10000488_pt1 | contig 67546 bp, 71 predicted proteins | sample MAT04_FD_78384 | JGI IMG/M metagenome (GOLD analysis project Ga0105047, IMG submission 78384) | Freshwater microbial communities from Lake Fryxell liftoff mats and glacier meltwater in Antarctica - MAT-04 (megahit assembly) | ecosystem: Environmental > Aquatic > Freshwater > Ice > Liftoff... | reverse complement strand
GCTGGCGGACATAGACGCTATTCGAACATATTGGCAGACTTCACCAGAACAATTTTATATACCTAACTTTACCTAATTAAATAGAAGAAAGCCTTGCTGTCTCATTAGCGTAAATCTCTGTACAGTTAACAAGTGGTAAATCCGTATCTTCTTGCTTGATCACTAAAGGTAAATCAGTACAAGCAACTAAAATAGCTTCAGCACCTTTTTCTTTTAAAGTCTGGATAACTTTTTTTAGTTGTTCAGTCTCATTATTTGACGCTTTTCCAGCTAGTTGTGTCATTATTACTTCGGTAACAATTCCTTGATTTTCCGTATCGGGTGCAACTTGTTGAATACCGATTTTTGAAAGTTCAGTACCGTAAATATTTTTATTGACAGTCGTTTGAGTCGCTAGTATTCCAACCTTTTTATATTGTTTTTCAGCCAATGTCTTGGCTACAGTTTCGGCAATTCCAATTACAGGAATAGCTAGTCGGTTACGGATGTCTTCCAATAAAAATTGGACGCTATTGCAAGCGATAACGATAAAATCACAGCTGTCTTCCTGAAGCGTTTTAGAAGCATCAACTAGTTCTTCAAGTATTTGTTTTTCATTTTCTATACTCTCGACAACATCGGGAATTGGAACACTGTACATAATCATTGAGGGGAAGTCTTTGTCGTACTTTGCACCAAAATTAACCTGATAATACTTGCAGATTGCTAAATACATATCTGAAAGCGCTTCAGGTCCCATTCCACCTAAAATACCTATTTTCTTTCTAAGCATGGGATAATTATACCAGGTTCGAATCCAAGGTGGAACTTTTGCTGCTGAGCAGGGATTCGAACCCCAATAAACGGATCCAGAATCCGTTGTCCTACCGTTAGACGACTCAGCAATGTATATGCAATTTTAGCCGAAATAGAAGTAAATTGCTAGACGCACCGAGAAATAGAGATACAAACGTCAGATGATGAATTAATCGTAATTTGTAAAAATAAATAATTTCCTATAGAGCAAGAAGAATTGTAAATAAAGACATTCGCTAATATCGACTATAATAGAATACTTCTAAAACACCAATTACTTTACGAGTACTATCGTAGGATTTTGACCAAGTAATCCAATTTTTATTTGCTGAATCGTCTTTTCAGGAAGATACTTCTTAGCATATTTTATAAAAAGCTCAGGCTTTCCAACTAGCGCACAAAGCACCCCGTCTACCTTAAGTATTCTCGAGTATTCTCTAATTGTTCCTTCATAAAGATCAGTGATACTTTCTACCTTTATCTGCTTGTCCCAAGGCATATTAGATATGGCAATATCAAAAAAGCTGCTCCTCCAACCGGATTTCATGGCATCAAGCGTAGTTATAATTTCAATATTCTTCTCTGATATATTCTCTAGATTTTTTTTTGCAATTATCACACTTTCTAGATTAATATCTCCCCCATATACTATATTATCTGCTAATAAGCATTCACAGAGTATTGTGCCGCTCCCACAAAAATTATCGACTATAATATTTCCTGACGAAAACTTTGTGGCCAACTGTACCATTGCAGCTGCAACGGTTGGTTTGAGTGATCCAGGTAATGAATACTTCTTATACAGACGATTATGGAGACTTATCTGAGTAAGTCTTACAGAAAATAAAACATCTTTTCTGTCGATAAATATTTTAAAATCGAAATTATCATGTGAGAGCTCTACAAATGATAGTTTATATACTTCCTTTACCCGAGACGCTACTTCTGGAATCAGCTCCCGTGTGTTAAGAGAAGAGCGGGCAGCACTGACTGTTAAAGAAAATGTATCATCCACTTTCCTATATCCCTCTAGATAAGTTTTTGCAACATTAAGATCAAGAGTACTAATATATTCTAGTATTTGAGCACAATTAGTTACACCTTCCATGCTACCTATATAAAAACCAAGGTCATCAATGGTTCGAAGCCCCATAAGTAAATCAATATCCGCATCAGATTCAAAGACTATCCTTTTATCTCCTTTATGAAGTATCATTGCCCTAACACGAACCAATAACTCCTCCTCAGAGACTTGCTCAAGACCCTTTGTCATATATGCTATATATTTCATGGTTTCATTTTACACCTCATCAGTGGGAAATGACAGGTTGATCAAAACTATTGATAAAAAAACTTTTATGAGGACATGTTTAGGACTATAATTATGAAGAAATTATACCAATTTTCCAACAAGGGCACGAAAAATGTCTCTTTTTGTCAAAATTCCGATAAGATTGCCCTTCGCGTCTACGACAGATAGCCGTGCAATATGTTTTACTTTCATAACTGATTCAGCTTTCATCAATGGGGCATCATCTCTTACTGAGATAAGCTGGTTATTCATGACATCTCTAACCTTCATTTTCATAATCTCCTTAATCTTTTTTTCCATTCCTACATAATCTCTCGAGTGAACAACGTCCTCGATATAGTCTTGCATCGATGGGAAACACTGAGAGAGGATATCTTGATCAGTAATAAACCCAACTAATTTTTTATATTTGCCACTTACAACAGGAATTCCTGTATGCCCATGCTTGAAAATTAACTTTGCGGCATCGAGAACTGACTGACTAGCACTAATTGAGTCAACATCTCGTTTAATAATATCTGCTACATTCATAGTCTCAAAAACATCCTATTTGTTCCAAATCGTACACCTCTGTATTAGCAAATGCAATGACCAAAATCATACTATCACTATGCTTGATACTTTCTAATTAATTTAGCTGAGTAATTCAGCCATTTTTATAAATTTCATGCTATCATGAGCTGTGCGAAGGATATACTACAGGAAGCATAGGAGAAGAAGAGGAGCGCAAAAAAGACTCATTATCCTTTTAGCCTGTACCCTCTTATTAATTCTAAGTATTATCACCATTAGATCATTATTAAATAATTTTATTCATCCATCCCGTGATGTAAAAAGTGCTAAGTCAGACACTGAAACCATCATCACAGAACAAGAACCAACCCACGCGCAATCGATTCAAAAGCCCAACAGCTCAACGCTTGGTAAAGTTATAGGGGATACACTAGTGGGAACTAAGGGGAGTTATGGAATTATTGTACAAAATCTTAAAACAAACGAGTATTATGCTACGAATGAACACACTAAATACAATTCAGCAAGTTTATATAAATTATGGGTCATGCTTACTGTTTTTGACCAAATTAATAACGGTACTCTGAGCAGAGACACTATCCTTAATCAGGATGTCAAAATTCTTAATAAAAAATTTAATATCGGATCTGAGTCTGCCGAACAAACCGAAGGCACAATTAAAATGTCTGTTGGAGACGCTCTAGAAAAAATGATTGTAATTTCAGATAACTATTCAGCACTTCTACTTACAGAAAAAGTAAAACTTTCTGCCATATCTTCACTCCTAAAGAAGAATGGACTTTATGAATCACAACTTGGAAAAAGTGATACGCCACCAATAACTACACCCTATGACATTGGTTTATTTTTTGAGAAACTTTACCAAGGTAAGCTTGCTGATAAAAAAACCACCGATGAAATGATCACTCTTCTAAAAAACCAACGGCTCAATGACAAAATCCCAAGATATCTTCCTGATAACATCATAGCTGCACATAAGACAGGCGAGCTCGAAGAGTACAGCCATGATGCTGGCATTCTCTATACTCCAGATTATGATTATATCCTCGTGGCTTTAACTAAAAGCGATAATCCGGAAGCAGCAGAAGTGCGAATATCTAATATATCACAGGAAGTTTTTGGATACTTTAATCACAATTAATAATTTACAAACTATTGAAATAGTCTTAAAAGATGAGGTGTAAAAATTAAAAGTCCTACAATTAATGCACCAATTGAGGTAATCAGGACCATGCCTGATGACACATCCTTAGCAATTTTCGCCTCAATGTGATATTCCTTAGTAATCAAATCTACCATATTCTCAATTGCTGTGTTAATCATTTCTGTTACGATAACTAAGACAATCATCACTCCTAAAATTCCCATTTCAAAGGGGCTAACGTTAAAAAAAATGCTTAAAATCACCACAAGAAGAGCTGCAATTATATGAATGCGAAAGTTCTGATCATTCTTTAGAGCAAATACTATACCCTCCCAGGCAAACCCAAATGACTGTAATAATGTTTTATGTTTGATCATATTGATAATGATATATCTAATAATACTTTAAAGACAAGAAACATAACAAGTGGAATCAAAATTCCCAGTATTCCACCAACGAGAACCTCTAGTTCACTATGACGACGTATTTTAACACGAGACCATGCAATGAGTGGAATTAAAACAAGTAAAAACAAAAACACTCCACCATAAAGCACGCTAAATGCAAATATAAGGGCAGTAATACTCGCTACATGAATACTTGCCTTGATGCGAGTATTCACAAAACTAAATATCAAAAGACTAAAAAATATTCCGCTCAATGAAATAAATAAAACGAGTGGACCCCTATAAAGATAAAGTCCACACAGATACAGAAGTGCAAAAAAAGCAAGGAGGGTAAAAAGTAATGGCCTCTGTTCTCTTTTTGATATATCTAAGTCTGTAAAATAACCCTTTTTCACAGCTAAAAGAACAGACATGCCAATTGCACCCAAAAAACAAAGCGTAAAAAGACCCCATTTAATTGCATATGTTGAATCACCTGTTTCTCGCATTACGAGAAGATAGGGAATGGGTAGAATTAAGAAGTACGGATTAAATATAAAAGATATAAAGCGGGCAAATAATATTATCATTTTTCAATTTCGCGAAGTCTTTTAAGCACTTCGACTTTTCCAAGTAAAACAAGTGATTCCGGGAGAGGCAAACCCTTCTCTTCTCCTGTTAATAAATAATATAGTACAGGCATTCTAATTAAGTTTTTTTCTAGTACAGTTTTTAATGCTACCAAAATATCTGCTTCATTCCATGAAGAGATGGTTGCGAGAATATCTTGAATGTCGATAACAATCTCTTTTTCAACACTAGATCTAAGTACTACAACCGGTGCTTCAAAAAAGATCTTCGTTAAAGAATCAAAATCTCGCAATGTTTCCATTCGTGTCTTAAGCAACGGTAATAATTTACGAACCAGAGTCTCATCAAGCTTCTTTTCGTTATAAAAATTTACAATCTTTTCTAATAACGCATCGTCGGTCATGCTTTGAATATACTGTTGATTCATCCAAGTTAGTTTCTGTAAATCAAACCGAGCGCCCTGGGAAGAAAACTGAGTAATCTCAAAAAGCCTAATAAACTCTTCAAGTGTATATATTTCTTTTCCATCGGGATGATTCCAAACAATATTGGACAGATAGTTTAAAACAGCATCGGGAAGAAATCCTTCCTCTCTATAATAGTCAACTGATGCATGCCCATGCCTCTTAGACAGCTTTCCTTTCCCATCACTATTTAATATAAGTGGCAGATGTGCATGAACTGGCATTTCCCAACCAAAATATTCATAAAGTAAAACATGTTTTGGAGTAGAAGAGACCCATTCTCGACCACGAAAAACATGTGATATTTCCATAAGATGGTCATCCACTACCACCCCGAGATGATAGGTTGGAAATCCGTCTGATTTTAAAATAACCTGGTCATCAATGGTCGAACTCTCTACCTCAATTCTACCCATTATCGCATCCTCAAAGGCAACTTTTCTATTATCTGGAATTTTCATCCTCACTATATATGGGAGATTATCGCTCAGATTTTCTTGAAGCTCCACTGTTGATAAATTGCGACATTTTCTGTCATACATTGGCATCAGGTGTCGTTGCTCCATCGACATACGCATCTGCTCAAGACGTTCCTTCGTACAAAAACAAAAGTATGCATGGGTTTTTTGAACAAGCTCATCAACATATTTCTTATAGATAGTCAGTCGTTCTGATTGACGATAGGGACCATAGGTGCCTGTATGCTTTGGGCTCTCGTCAGGTGTTAGCCCAAACCAATCTAAAGCCTGATAAATGACATCCTCTGCGCCCTCAACAAATCTATTTCGATCAGTATCTTCAATACGAAGAATAAATTTGCCGTCATTTTTTCTCGCAAAAGCAAAATCAAATAAAACCTGATAAATTGTCCCAATATGAGGATATCCTGTTGGGGATGGCGCAATTCTTGTTCTTACAGACTTCATAAATATATACCCATTATCTTGCATTATACATGGGTAATTACCTATACTCAAGGTATGCCCACTCTTCATGATACTACTGATGGAATTAAAAAAATTGCCAAATGGACAGGTATTGGACTTGGATGCATTCTGGTTATTTTTTTGATCATACAGGGTAGTGCTTTTTTTATAAAAACATTCTTTCCAAAACCCGCTACTCCGCCACAACAGGCATTCGGAAAACTTCCTAAAATCATTTTTCCAACAAGTATTACGAATCTTCCAAAATCCTATCGGCTAGATACTATAAGCGGAAACCTGGGACAGTTCTCAGATCGTACAAATGTCTATAAAGTTTTATCTGACGTACCAACACTTCTTGATCTACAAAAAACCAGAGCTGCTCTTAGCAAAACACCATTCACCAGTAATGAGACTTATATCACTGATACTGAGTACTCCTGGGTGGACTCAGATAGGGTGGATAAAAAAATCACAACTAACATTGTATCTAATGATTTTACCATTACCTCTAGCTTTCAAACTTATCCTGAGATTATAGCCACTAGCTCCATTGATCCTGCATCTGGCGTTGAGCAGGCTACTGATTTTTTAAAAAAACTTAGTCTTTACCCTCTAGATCTTACTCCTGAAAAAACCACAACGCAGTTACTAGCTATTCAAGGCACGTCTATATTTGCAGCAAGCAGTCTCTCTACTGCGCAACTGGTTCGTGTAGATTTTTTTCAGAGTGATATAAATAAATTACCCATTATGTATCCACATCCGCCAAAATCTCTCCTCTACTTACTGATAGGGGGATTTAGAACAGATGAAATACTAGAAGGGACATTTTATCACCAAACAATAAGTAGCGAGTCAAGTACCTATCCAATCATCAGCGTTCAGGATGCTTATGACATATTAAAAAAAGGCGACGCTTACTTTGCCAGCTATTATGGATCATCTACTATAATCAGTATCAAAAATGTATATCTTGGCTACTTTCTAGGCGAAAGTAAACAAGACTTCATCATGCCTATATACGTTTTTGAAGGACGAGATGGGTTCTTTGCTTATGTATCCGCGGTGCAAAACACTTCGCTACGTTAATTCTCATAACTTTTTGGGGTAAATTTTCCCACTCCATTAAGCAATGACGTTAAAAGTATCTCGGTATCGAAAAAACGATCCTGACTTCGCATTACAATAATAATATAGTTATTACCGCTCAGCGTTGTAGATGTTATTAGAACATCTCCTGCCCCCTCCGTGTGTCCTGTTTTTATACCAGTTACCCCGTAAAGACCGAGTAATTTATTAAGATTATTTAAAACAAATGTCCTACTTCCATCAACCGTTGAAATGAGAATATTTTTTGTACCCGTTATTCCAGAAAGATGTGAATTATGAGAAAAATATATTGCCAATTCAGCTAGCTCGCCTACAGTTGTATAATTTCCGTCATCATTCAATCCTGCTGGATCCTCGAAGTGTGTATTAACTAAATGCAGCTCCTTAGCTTTCTCATTCATTTTTTTAACAAACATTTCCTCACCTCCTGGATAATTCTGTGCAATCATCAATGCAATATCATTCCCCGAGGGCAACAATAAGGCAAAAAGCGAATCTTTAAAATAAAACCTGTCACCGACTTCAACACCGACATTTACCCCCTCAACCCGACTTGTGTATGCCGTCAATACATCAGTTGGTTTGAAATATTCTGCAGCTACTAATGCAGTCATTAATTTAGTAGTAGATGCCATGGAGAACCGTACCTGCGAGTTCTTTTGGTAAAGCACAGTTTTTGAATCAGCATCAAGGATCACTGCTGCCTCAGCGCTAATTGGTTGAATGATTTTAGTGGTTAAAAAAAGATAAGGAGCTACCGGGAACGTAGAATGGTGAGCCGCTACCCTTGAAGCTTCTGCCTTTCTTCCAACTGATGTAGTCAAAACAGAGGTAATTTGAAAACCCAGTAATAAGATGATCAGAATTATCAAAAGAACCAGGCTCTCTTCATAACGCAGAAATATTTTTTGAATATGCAGATAGGTGCTTTGTTGCTTTTTTTTATAGTACTTTTTTTTTACCATACTATTTTAATTTTGAAAATGGAGATCAATTTAACGTGTGGATTCAGTGCTTGCCGGAGATAATCTATAATCTATTCTCTCCATATCTCTAGGAAACATAACTGCTTCTCTTATATTTTTTAACCCTAGAATTTGCATGGTAATACGCTCAGCACCAAATGCAAAACCCCCCTCAGGCGGAACACCATACTTAAATGCTTCAAGGTAAAGCTTAATCTTATCCGGGTCCATGCCCCATTTATCTACCTGCTCCAATAACTGTGAATATTCATTTACTCTTCTCCCTCCTGACAACCACTCAACCCCTCGACAGAGCAAATCCATTCCCTCATTTATCTCAGGGTTTTCTGGATTAGGATAAACATAAAATGGCTTCTTACGTGTTGGATAACCATAAACAAAAACGAGGTCAGAGCCTGTCTCCTCATGGATTATCGCACAAATTTCACGCTCATCTTCTGGATTTAGGTCCTTTTCATTTCGAACATCACGACCTGACTTCTTAAATATTTTCTCCTGGGCCTCCATAAGGCTGATTGTTGGTGTTTTACTAATGACATCTGGGAGTGTGGCGCCAAATAGCTTGAGTTCTTCAGAGCATTTTTCCTCAAGTTTTTCAAAGATATATTTGACAGTGCTCTCTGCCATATCTCTAACATCCTCCCAACTCTGAATAAATGCCATCTCAGCATCTAAGGATACGATCTCAGTTATATGGCGTGTTGTTATACTGGGTTCTGCACGAAATACTTTATTTACACTAAACACCCTTTCAAATGCGCTCATAACTATCTGCTTATATAGTTGCGGACTCTGCGTCAAATAAGCCTTATGCTCAAAATAAGAAACTTCAAAAACTTCAGAGCCCCCCTCAGCTACTGCAGGAGTTATTGCTGGCGCTTGAAACTCAAGAAAGTCCTGTGACTTCATAAATTCTCTAAAAGAGTCTATGACCACTGCTTGAACTTTAAATATTGCTTGGACCTTTGGGTGCCTCAAGGTTAGCGAACGATGATCTAGTAGTGTTGGCAGCTCAAGATCCAAATCCTGCTTTCCAATATCAAATGGCAAAGCCTCTGCCTTACCAAGCACCTTATAATCCTGGACTTCTATCTCTATTGATCCAGTAGCTAGCTCTTTATTAACCATCCTCTCTGGACGTTCCTTTACTATCCCAGTTATTTCCACAGCTGATTGAATAGAGAGATCACCCATTTTTTCAAATCCTACACACTGAATCTTGCCAGATCTATCGCGAAGATCAATGAATGTTAATTTCCCATGATCCCGCTTAGTATCTACCCACCCATTGAGCAATATCGTGTTCCCAGTATTTTTAACAGTGTCTTTTATAAGCGTTCTTTGCATCTCTATATTATACATTTTATTTTAAATTATTAAACTGATTGGTATAGTACAACTATTGTCCGACCATAACAAGACTAAAAACCTTTAAGGTGATAATTTAAAGTCTCGTATTTTAACCTGAAGCCTCCTGTTACCATTCCACTCATTCATGCCCACAGTATAAACGATATCCACATACCCCTCTTCCTTAATTTCCTCTACTCGGTCACCCATACCAAAAGCTACTGCCTCTATTACCTTTCCCAGTTCGCCGCCCTGAAGGACAAGCCGAAGATGCTTTCCTTCTTTGCCAAGCATACGTTTTTGACGAACTAGTACCTGTTTTGATAAAAAGGTAGGTTCAAAATTCCCCATGCCAAAAGGAGCTAATTCATCTATGCGAGCAAAAAGTTCATCAGAGATATCATTAAATGGCAATTCGAGGTCAATCTTGAGTTTTTTCTGCAGACTTTCATCAGTAATAAGATTCTCTGCAAGCCCCTCCAGGATTTCTCGCAAATCATTAATCTTCTCGGTTTGAATGGTAAATCCAGCTGCCATTGGATGGCCTCCAACATTTATAAAGAGATTTTTTTGAGATCGTAGAAACTCTATAATGTTAAACCCGCTGATTGATCTAACAGATCCCTTACTAACTATTTCTCCTTTTGTAATAACAATTGTCGGACGATGATACTCCTCCACAATCCTTCCAGCTACGAGTCCTATGATTCCCTCCTCATACGACTCACTTACTACGACGAGTAATTTTTTAAGGATCGCTCGCTGTCCGACGTCTTTACTCGCACGCATAACAGCATCCTGCATAATTCTTTGACGATCCTTATTTATACCTTCAAGCTTCTGGGCAAGTAATATCGCTCTATTTTTATCCTTAGTACAGAGAAGCCTTAAACTATCCATTGCGCTGACTAGCCTACCAGCCGCATTCAATCGAGGAGCAATAAGATGACCTGCTTCATAAGTGTTCAATGGGTCACGTCCTATTGCCGCATTTGTATAAAGCTCTTGGAGCCCTCGTCTCGATGTTTGAGACAGTTTTTTTAAGCCGTGGTGAACTATGGCTCTATTTGCATCAGTCAGCGGAACCAAATCTGCAACCGTTCCAAGAGCTGCAAGCTCAAGATGCACATCTTCACCGATGCCGCTTACTTGACTAAATTTATCTTTAATATCCTGAGCTATTAGCCATACTAGTCCAGCACCACAGAGTTTTACAGTATGAACTATGGCTAGTGCCGCTGGCTTTTTATCATTTACATCTGAGAGATGGTGATCGGTAATGATAACTTCCAGTCCTTTTGATTTTGCATAATCAACCGCACCATTCGCTACAATACCATTGTCTACAGTTATTATAAGTTTTGTTTCAGGATACTTATTTAAGAGATTGTCTATTCCTTTTTCTGAAAGGCCATACCCCTCATCAAGACGATGTGGAATATATGGCATTACAGTAAATCCAAGTGTGATTAATACTTCCCAGAATATTGCCGTTCCCGTAATTCCATCTACATCATAATCACCATAAATAATAATCATCTCTTTTTCCTGTAAGGCTTTTTCCAGACGAATCAGCATCTTCTTTAAATCTCTCTGCGAAATATCTACACTTCTTGAAGTGATGTTTTCAAGCTTCGGATGAAGAAATTCGTCCCTATCAGCATCTTTTATGCCGCGATTCTGGATCAATGTGGACACTATCTCATCTAATGAGCTACAGTGCTTATTTCCTGAAACTATATCCCATTTTTTGCTGTATTTTTTAGTTACCATATACCGTTAACTTAATAACAATCTGATATACTATACCAAAGCTCGCTTGATTGTAATAGCTCATGACAACATCTATTCCTGACTCCGTAAAACAAGTCGTACACGCATTTCAAAAAGCAGGGTACTCCCTGTATCTTGTAGGTGGCTGTGTCAGAAATATGCTGCTTGATGTGCCCGTGAATGACTGGGACCTTACAACTAATGCAACTCCCGAACAAATGCTCATACTTTATCCCGATGCATTTTATGATAATACATTTGGTACTGTAGGAATTCCAATAAGTGCTGATGATAAAAATGAGATTATCGAAGTTACAACGTTTCGAACTGAACAAGGGTACTCAGACAAGAGGCACCCAGACAAGGTCTCCTGGGGCACAACTATTGAAGGGGATCTAGCTCGTAGAGATTTCACGGTAAACGCTATGGCGATGCAGATCATGCCTGATGGCTCCCCATCCACTACAATAATTGACCCATTTAATGGATCTGAGGATCTTAAAAAAAAGCTAATAAAAGCAGTTGGAGATCCTCAACAGCGCTTTAAGGAGGACGCCCTACGACTAATGCGTGCAATTCGATTTGCTACACAACTAAGCTTTTCTATTGAGGAAAATACGCTCAATGCTATTACCGAAGACTCCTCACTTCTGGCTCACGTCGCCAAAGAAAGAGTTCGTGATGAGTTACTAAAAATCCTTGCAAGTGACTATTCCTATGAAGGAATTATGTTATTAAAGAATACAAATCTTATACAAAATATACTACCAGAACTTCTTGAGGGGATAGGTATTAGTCAAAAACGCCCAGGAAGGCATCACACAACAGATGTCTTTGAGCACAATGTCTTTTCTCTTAAATTCTGTCCATCCCCAGACCCGATTGTTCGATTTGCTACACTTATACATGACGTAGGAAAACCCCGAGTCGCTTCAAAAGATAACGAGGGATTTATCATTTTCCACAATCATGAAGTAGTAGGATCCAAGATGGCATCAGCTATTACACAGCAGCTTCGTTTTTCAAAAAAGGACAGAGAGAGAGTCTGTAAACTAATTAGGTGGCATATGTTTACGGTCGATGAGCACATAACAGATAGCGCTATTAGACGTTTTATTCGTCATATTGGAACCGACAATGTGCAGGACATGATGGATTTGCGTATAGGGGACAGGCTGGGTGGTGGAACCCAAACTGCGGAAAGTTGGCGATTAAAATTATTTAAAAAACGCGTAGAAGAACAATTAGCACCTGCTCCCTTTTCAATCAATGACTTAACTGTTGATGGAACAGATATTATGAAAGAGCTAAATGCAAAACCGGGTCGTCGTATTGGAGAATTACTTCAAAAATTATTTGAAGAAGTTGATGAAGATCTCGCTAAAAATACGAGGGAGTTCTTAATAAAACGAATACGCGAACTTGCATAATTTATTTACTCCATTTATAATTTATCTTAGTTGAGGTTTTAGTACCAATTTGAAAATAAAATTGGGCAGATTGCACAACAAGAATCGTCCACAAACAATTCAAGTATACATATCTTCCAGACTTCCTCACAAAACACACCAAAGAAAGATATTTTCATATGAAAAAAAATATTCTAGAGGTAAAAAACCTTATCAAACATTATGGTCCACATGAAGGTGGATTCACCGCCGTAAATAATATATCCTTTTCAGTTAAGGAGGGAGAGGTTGTTGGATTTCTTGGACCAAATGGAGCTGGTAAAACAACAACAATCCAAATGCTCCTTGGTATCACTAGTATTACATCGGGGAGCATTAGATACTTTGGCAAAGACTTTCAAAAACATCGCCAGGAATCCTTACAGAGAATGAATTTTGCTTCCGCATTTAACACTCTTCAGGGAAGAATGTCTGTTATGGAAAATCTATTAGTTTATGGGCACCTTTACTCAATCGATAATCCAAAAGAAAAAATTATGCAGCTCGTAAGCTATTTCAAGAGCGAAGAGCTACTTCCTAAAATCTATTATCATATGTCAGCTGGACAAAAGACTAGGGTAAATATAATTAAATCTCTTCTAAATGATCCGGAAATTCTACTTCTGGATGAACCTACCGCATCTCTGGATCCTGACGTGGCCGATACTACACTTTCCCTAATTCAAGAGTTGAAGAAAACTAGAAATATCTCTTTATTATTTACTAGCCACAACATGGATGAGATTACTAAAATCTGTGATCGTGTCATTTTTTTAGATAAAGGAAGTATTGTAGCAGAAGACAGCCCTCTTAACCTTACAAAAAAAATAACCAATGCGAAACTAATTGTCTCATTTGATGCCAAGAGTGGGGCAGTAGAAGGATTTCTTTCTGAGCAAAAACATCAGTACTCGTTTATAAATAAATTTACCGTTGAAATTGCGACAGAGGAAAAACTAATCCCAGGTTTAATATTTGGATTAAGTAAAGCCGATATCTGGATTACTGATATAGAAATTAAAAAACCAACACTTGAAGATTTCTTTCTTCATATTGCTAGAGGAAAATTTGAATTAGGAGAAAATCATGTCGTTTAAACGTATATTTGGGATTCTACTTCAGGAATACTATATTACACGAAGGTCACTTGAGGTGATCGTGGATGTTGTGGCATTTCCATTAATCAACATCGTTGTATTTGGATTCCTATCTCTATACCTATCAGGAAAAGGAAACTCTGAAAATGCCCATCCATTGCTGCTCGGCATGATCTTATGGCAACTACTCTACATAACGCAGTACTCTATCTCAGTTGGGAGCCTGTGGAGTATATGGTCTCGAAACCTAAGCAATATCTTTCTAAGCCCTATCTCACTTTTTGAGTATAACTTAGCGTTCATATTTTCAGGCGCAATTAAGGCTCTTATCGTTTTTACAACTAGTTCCATTCTGGCAAACTATGTTTTTCAGTTTAATATTTACCAATTGGGGATGGGCAATCTAGTATTATTTTTCCTCAATCTACTATTATTTGGAATATCTACTGGCTTAGTGATATTGGGGCTTATATTTAAATTTGGAACTAGAATTCAGGCACTCGCCTGGAGTGTCACATTCTTATTCCAACCCATGACAGCAGCCTTCTTCCCGGTAGAGGTACTTCCTTATCCTTTGCAGAAAATTGCCTATCTCTTTCCAGCTACATATGTATTTGAAGCAGCCAGAGGAGCTATTGATAATCCTGCGATTAACTGGAGCTTAATGCTAATTGCCTTAAGTCAAAATTTAGTTTATTTACTAATTGGTATGTGGTTATTTAGAAAAATGTTTGCACAGTCAAGAAAAACAGGTCAATTTGCAAGAAATGAAGGGTAAATCTGATATACTACGATTATGACCATCCAAGAGCTAAGAGCTGAGCTAAAGACATCAATGCTTGCCCGCGACACTGAGAAGACCTCAGTTCTTCGCATGGTCATCTCAGCGATCCAGTACTATGAAATTGATAAGGGTGGTGCTGGATATAGTGCGAGTCAGGAAGATGTTATGAATGTTCTTCAAATACAGGCTAAGCAACGCAGGGACTCCATAGAGCAATTTAGTGCTGGAGGCCGACCCGAACTTGCCGAAAAAGAACAAAAAGAACTTGACATGATAACTAGTTACCTCCCAGCCCAACTGACTGAGGATGAAATACGTACCATCATTGATGCAGCAATTACTCAAACAGGGGCCTCAACACCGCAGGACATGGGTAAAGTTATGGGATCACTTATGTCTCAGACTAAGGGCAAAGCAGATGGATCGCTAGTTAGTAAAATCGTCCGCGAAAAACTATCTCAATAATGCTCTACTTTATTTCTTCTAATAAAAATAAAATTGCACGATCAGAACTATTTCTAACATCAGCTGACATTACATTTAAAGCAAAGGATCTAGAATTACCAGAAATTCAATCTGATTCTGTTGAGGAAATAGCTAGGGACAAGGCTAAAAAAGCGTATGAAGTACTTAAGGAACCGCTCTTCGTAAGTGATCATGGGTGGTCTATTACAGCTCTTAACGGGTTTCCTGGTTCGTATATGAAATTTATGAATCAGTGGTTTGCTCCACAAGATTTTCTTAATTTGATGATAGATAAAAAAAATAGAGAAATGATTTTTACAGAATTTCTTTGTTTTACGGATGGGAAAACTACTAAAACATTTTCTGAGCAAATTAAGGGACATATTCTTTTTGAAGCTAAAGGCGAGGCAGAGCCATGGATGACTGTCTCAAGTTTTACTGAAGATGACATTTCTATAGCAGAAGCGATAAAGGAAAACCCCTCAGCAATCAACGCTAGTATTGTTTACGGGGATTTTGCTAAATGGTATAAATATACCTATATTAACTCTTAATTTTTAATTTTCTCCGCTGATCCCAATCATGCCAAGTTACAAGCAATGGTGCAGCATTAAATATACTTGAATAGGTACCACTAACTATACCTATTAGCAGCGCCACAACGAACCACCTGATACTATCCCCTCCAAAAAGGAGTAATGTTAGGAGGACCAGTATTGCAGTAAATGATGTGTTTAGTGAACGAACAATCGTCTGCAAAATTGAGTTATTAACGACCTGTGCAAATGGCGAGCCACTAACCCTAAGCAGGTTCTCTCTTATACGATCAAAAACAACGATCGTATCGTGAACCGAAAACCCAATTACGGTAAGTAGGGCTGTGATAAAGAGGCTATCCACCTCAACAGCCATAAAGTGACCGAGAATTGAAAAAACACCGAGCAACACAAGTACATCATGAAACAATGCAGCGATGGCACAGACTCCAAATCTCCAACTAGTCACTGGCTTTGGCACCTTTCGAAAAGAGATGGCAATATAGAAAACTATGAGCAGTACAGCAAATACTATTGAGTATAGTGCTTTCATGGTTGTTTCTGCGCCTATCGTTGGACCAGTGCTTTCAAATGATTCTTGCTTCAAATCCCCTACGGACTTACGCATGCCCGAGAGCAATTCGGCATCCTGTTTCTCTGTTAACGGAACCGTTCTAACGATAACATCCTTCCCTGATGACTGAATAGTTGCTATCTCCAACTTCTCTTCCTCGAACACACGCCTAATACCTTCGACTACTTTTGGCGTAACTTCCTTTGGGAAAGAGAGTGTCATCCGGGATCCACCCGTGAATTCAATTGATAACTTTAAACCAAAAAATAAAAGTGATAATAACCCAGGCACAATCACAATAAGTGAGATCAGGTAATATATATTTTTTTTAGCAATAATATTTAACATATGTTTTTTCGCAAAAAAACTACTCTGAGCTTTTGCGAAGAGTCTCCTATCTATAAACAATCCGTAATAATGTTTTCGTAACTGTTATTGCTGAAAAGAGAGAGATAATCACCCCAATGGCCAGCGTTAAAGCAAACCCCCTGACGATCCCAGTTCCAAAAATCATGAGGACTGAACTCGTAATCAAACTTGCTATATTAGAGTCTCTAATTGATGCCCATGCATGAGAAAAGCCAAGATCAATCGATGCGAGTTCTGATTTGCCCTTTCGCATTTCCTCGTGCATCCGTTCAAATATCAAAATATTTGCGTCCACTGCAATTCCAATGGAAAGAATAAAACCTGCAATACCAGCCAAGGTTATTGTAACAGGAACGAGTCGAAACACGGAAAGCGTGAGAAGCGTATAGATTATAAGTGCGATACTTGCAATAACTCCTAATTGTCCATACAGAGCAATCATAAATACTACAATTACTAAAAACCCTATTGCGCCTGCAATAAGACTTTTATGCACTGTCTGATCACCAAGTGTTGCCCCGATGGTTCGCTGCTCTAGCACTGAGAGTGAAATTGGAAGGGCTCCAGCGTTTAATTGAATCTGGAGAGCTTTAGCCTGCTCAATAGTAAATTGACCTGTGATTTCTGCTGTTCCTGCTACAATTGCCTCGTTAACACGCGGTGCTTGAACCAACATATTATCAAGGACAATACCAACGATCTTTCCAACATTTCTTCCAGTAATTGCTGCGAATTTTTTTGCACCCTCACTAGTAAAAGTTAACTGTACCTGCGGAACCCCTGTGTTCTGATTAAATGTAACTGCTGCTGATTTCAGATCCTTGCCCGTTAGTTCTGTTTTTTGGGCATTTTGACCCAAAACCTGAGATACTCCTAATGGCAGCTCTTTTGCAGATAATTCTCCCGACTTACTGGCTCCCTCCTCCCAAAATGAAAGTTGAGCAGTCTGTCCAATCAAGCTAACAGCTTGATTAACATCTGTTACACCAGGAATCTCTACAATAATTCTATAGTCGCTATTAATTTGGGCTGTCTGGACCACTGGCTCAGAGACCCCAAAAAAATTAATACGCCTCTCGATCACTTCTTTTGCAGACTCGAGAGCATCTTTACGCTGCCCACTGCCTATATCTTTCATATTTGCTCTTAGGGTAATACTAGTTCCACCCTGCAAATCTAGTCCCCTTCGAAACGAGATATTCTGCTGGAGATTAATCGGACGAAGCAACGTGTTAATATTAATGAGCTTAACTGTCGTCTTATTACCCTTGAAAAATGGAAGTGATCCAAGCGATATGCTATCGGGAATATTGATAAGAAGCGCTACGATCGTCAGTATGATAATCAGAGCTGTTAATGCGCCGGATGAGCGTCTCATGATAGCATTGTCTCCTCATCGCCGATCAACATTACTCTTCCGCCTGCAAGAATTCCTGCAATGAACGGATCATTGCGTGTTTTTCTAAATTTAAACTCGTCCTCAGTCATTGCCGTGTAATTTATTTCAATTCCCAAACGCTGCTCCTCTGCCCTAACAAGAGCCGCTAGTTCAGGCAAAACAACCGTCCCAATAACCATGAAATCCACATCATCAGGATTTTTCTTAATTCGTCTAACAAATTTTGATGAGAACATGGCATATTTTATTTTACCGAGCTTAACACGATTTTTTAGAACAGACTCACCAACGCCAATTGTCTTAGTTCCAATAGCTAGGAGATCAAAATAAAATGAATATGTTTTATTGAGAGAGTAATAGATGCGATTTGCACGGGCTTCTTTTTCTAATATTCCGTGTTTTTCTAAAAACAATAACTCGCGTCTCACCGCATTTATCTCATCTCCTGTACGACGAACGCACTCTCTAACGTGAAACATTTCGTAGGGCTCGTTAAGGAAAACGTTAAGAAGATTAACGCGTGACTTTGATGTAATAAGATCAGCAAACATAGAAGTTGTTAACTAAGGCAGCAAAGATACTATATAATAAATGTCTACTACTTGCAACGAGGAAAGACTTCTGGATACATTACCTACTCTTATTGAGCATCTACGGTATTATAGTTAGGTATAATCTGAAACCAAATTTGTCCACGATTAAATTCAATTTCTTTACCGCTCTTCGTATCAGTGAGTACGGTTCTACTTTCCCTATCTTTCTTCTTCCATGTTGCTGCGATCTCTTTACCGTCCTGGAAGACTAGGGCACCACCGGATCCTTTCGTTCCAAATATTTCATGGAGATTACCCTCATAACCATCATTTGCTCTACTCTCCTTCATATAAAGGATTACGATGTTTTTAGAAGCAAATTGTTTTTTCGTATTATTATCTATATGTACCTTGCCAGCATTGGAGCGAAGATAGACATTAGAAGCCCTGTCGTAGCTCCAGGAGACCGCATAATCAGGTTGACTACTCCAAAACTCTACGGCAACTTTTTGAGCTGCTGGCCTTTCGGATAAATCCACATCATCTTTAAAAGAATACTTTACAAACTCATTGTCCCACTCATCGCCCGCTTTATCCTGATTAGTAAGCCCACGCTTCGCACCAATTGACCAGAGTTGGGATGTAGTTGTATACATAGTGTGCTCTGTAGCAACGGGACGACCAAGCCGGCTCTCATCTCTCTTAAACGTTGGAAACCCAATAGAAAACTGATTGAGATCATTATAAACACTCCAGCCATAGTCAACAATTTGACCCAAAGCATCAGCTGGTCCTGGCGTATTTGCACCACCCACATGAGCATAAAGAGGATATGACCCATACTCTGAAATAAAGTCAAGGAAATATGTACGTGCTGATCGCACAGGCCCAACAACCCCAGCATCCTGACAATAGAAAACGGTTAAGAAACGCGTAATACCGCCCTCTGCAATTGCCTCATAAACAACATCTGCAAAAGAGATACCCGATTGAGGACGCGCATCTTCATGATTCTCAACCATCACTCCCAGTGGTCGATGTTTTTCCCACCAAGCACGCTGCTCCTTAGAGTACCTAGCTCCATTTAATGGACATTCTTCTGTCTTTGGCGCCTTGGAATCAAACTCCATGGCATTAAATGAATTTTTCTTATTAGTCTGAGCTGGAGATATGGATTCGCCTGAATGTGGGTTAGAAAAAAGTGAGTACGATATACCAGTTGTAAGAAGATACAGGCCTACAGCAGCAATACTTATGAGCAGTTTATTGTTTTTCATGACTTTTTTCTATTTTTTTGGCCAAATGAATCGCTTTTGTTTCCTCGTCTGATAATTCATGCTCGACGCCCTTGCCATTGATGACCTGCTTGGCATACCATCTAGTACCTGATCGTGAATAAAGGCCTGAAATAACAACACCTGTATTGTATGAATCAACCAGAGATATAATAAAACTCTGATCGCCTCCCGTGTCCTTAAATGGATTAAATCGTAGTAATCCTATTTTTTGGATATGCTTTTGACCATCCTCATCAATTCTAGCACACAACTCTGATAGCGATGCAATATCTTTTTTTGCGTACTTTAGATCACCAAGAATTCGGTCTAAAACCGAGGTAAGTGACTCCGGTGTAACCCCCTTGATTAAACCATCATAGTGTCTCTTCAGCACCACAAGAAATACAGTCAGGGCAATCAACCACACTGCTAGTACGAAAATAATTATGACCCCTGTTAAGCCTCCCACATGGTCATCTTAGCCTCTTGACAGCCTCAGTGTCAATAGTGTAACCTAAGCTACTATAATGGCAAAGAAGAGAAAAACTCGCCAAGAAAAAATCTCCGCTACTCTTCGTCACAACGAAAACCCGGTAACATATTCATTATTTTCCTTTAAAAAGCTGCCACTAATTAACTCCCAGCCCCCAACTATACCTACCGACGCTCATAACTATGACGCAAACTCCTATCAATCTATTCGACATGATCTTATTAAGACATCAGCCATTACGGGAGCTATTATCCTGACAGAGCTTGCGTTATTTTTTGTTTTGAGGTAGCTTAGTGGATAGTCAGTCTCATTATTACTAAATTTATGAAGAATTTCATCGTTTCACCTAGCATCCTAAAAATATATTATGGGATATTCCCATACTAAATTTTTGCGAGAGGAGGAGGTGATTTATCTATGGCAATGATGTATTGTGTTAAATGTCGAGAAAAGCGTGATGATCCAGCAGCGCAGCCAGTTACCATGAAGAATGGTAAACCAGCGATGAAAGGAAAATGCCCAACTTGTGGTACAGGAATGTACAGAATTGGTAAGGCTCAATAACCTTCGCTGAATTTTCTTCTTGAAGACTTATTAATTGAGCTTCAAGAAACAAAGTAAAAACCTCACCAATTGGTGAGGTTTTTTACAGATTTTTGAGCTACTCATGATCAAATTTCAGTATTACTATATCTGAATAAATTCCTTAAATTGTTCTAGGGCAAGACGCCTCATTGAGATTTTATTTTTTTCTTCTAAGCCCAACTCTGCATATGTTAATGCATGTCCATCTGGCTGAAATATTGGCTCCCAACCCCAACCCTTCCCCCGTGGCGCCCTCACAATCTCTCCCTTAGCTCTTCCAACAAACGTATGGACTGTTTTTCCGTCATGATATCCCAGTGCTGAAACAGCCTGTGCACCCCTATCGCTCTCATCAGACATCATCTGTACAAGCAAGTCATTTCCTCCAGACTCGATTAAAAATTTGACAAGTGGCCCTGGAAATCCACCCCACGCATTTATACATAATCCGGCATCATCTACCAAAAGTGGCTTATGAAGAATATCAAAAGCTTCCCTTGCCTTATTTTCGATAATCTTTTTAAAATCTAATGACTGAAGCTCTGGTAAGTCTAACTTGCAAATTACGATGGGAAAGCTGAGTATTGCTTCAGCTTCTATGATCTTCCTCTCGTTGCTTGTAACAAAACATAATTCCATCTCTTGCATTATAGATGGTGCTGGTGTAGAAATGAAGAAGAAATATGACTAAAGACGAGAAGGTAAAAGAGGTTTATAAACGGCTTAAGCCTATATATCCCCACCCCCGTTCTGCACTCGAGTTCTCAACCCCGTTTGAATTACTAGTTGCAACAATCCTCTCAGCTCAATGCACTGACAAATTGGTAAATACCGTTACCCCTACACTTTTTACTAAATTCCCTACACCTGAAAAAATGGCAAAGGCTCAGATCGAGGAGATCGATGAATTAATCAAAAAAATTATCTTTCATAATAATAAAGCTAAAAATATTAGAACAGCATCTGAGCAGATCGTGCAGAGACACCATGGGATAGTTCCAGATAATATGAAGGATCTTGATGCACTAGCTGGTGTCGCTAGAAAAACAGCTAACGTCGTACTTGGGGATGCCTTTGGCAGATCTGAAGGTATCGCCGTTGACACCCATGTTATTCGAGCAGTTGGCCGATTGGGTCTTAGCGACTCTGATAAGCCAGAAAAGATAGAGGAAGACTTGATGAAAATAGTCCCCAAGCAGTGGTGGATAGAGTTTTCACACCTACTGATCCTTTACGGTCGTGAGTATGCTCCCGCTCGGCCAAAGCCAGGCGTCACCGATATTCTTGAAGACCTATACATCTAGTCTTTATTCACAACAAGGATCTTTATAGCCACAATTGCGACAAGTAGCATCTCGACTTCCCGGCATAAGACCTATCTCACTTTTACACACAGGACAGAGTTGTGATCTCGCTATGGTTTTCTCGAGTACGTATTCATAGATCCCCTCTTGTGCAGTAATCATAATTGTTTTCGCATAACAATTTGGAATTCTTCTTTACCAGCACGAAGATGAGCAAATCCCCAATGTGAATAAACACTATATGCTAATTTATTTCTCAGATCTACTTCAAGCGTTATAGTTTTTAGATTTCTTTTTTTCGCCTCAACTAATAACGCTTCAAACATTGCTGCAGCAATTCCCCTTCCATGATGTGAATATGCAACTCTCAAATGATGAACAAATGCACTATCGAATCCATTTGCCAAATCTTCCTCAGCATGCCTAAAAACCAATTGCACTGCTCCAATCACCTCTCCGTTTGACTCAGCAAACCAAATCATCCTCTCTTTTCCAATTTGAGAAAATTCAAATGGTCCGTCACGCCTTACATGTGCTGCATCTGCTAAAAAACCCTCCCTGACGTAGAGATTAGTAAGCTTTTCCCATTCCTCAGTTAGTGCGCAACGAATAACTGTTTTCATATTTATTTACTATTGAGGGGATGTAACTAATTCTCTTTATAGTGGACAAGTCTAAAAACTTTAACTACTGAGATAGACCATTCATCCACAATCTCTGCCCTCCCAAACCCTGCCACTTCAAATAGCGGATTACCGAGTGGACTACATTGGACATCCTCACAAACAACCATAAGTTGATCGGCAACTGATTTTCTGCCTGGATCAGTCAGCAGATTTTGCATTGCTACAGGTTTATGTCCAAGAATCTCCATAAAGTAACGATAACCATGATCAGAATTCCCTGGTGTTATAAGACCAAAGTTAAACGGTTTATTTTCTGTTTTAGATATGACAAATTCAGTAATTTCCCTTACTTGATCCTTTTGCTTATTGGGCAAATTCTTAAATGGTACAGCTATTATATTAAGAACCACCAGCACCAAAAAAAGTACAACTGCCGCTCCCTTATACATGGTGTTGTTAGAGGTCTTAAAGGGAAGCGAAATCAGATTTCCTACAAGAAGAAAGGGCAGGGGGAACATAAAGCCAAGGTAGTAATCATAAATATCCTTTTTATAGAAAGCAAATAAAGCAACACCAATTACTATCCAGGATAAAAGGAGGAGCATTGCTAATCTATCTTTTATTTTAATCATGTATAGCACGCTTACTGCTCCGAGGACTAAGGTTGCAAGATACCAAAAGTATAACTGCTGCGTGTCATGAATTTGCCTTAAATCAGTAAGTGGATACGTGGTTATCAGTCTTCCAAAAAGCTTAAAGAATACTTCTACAACCTGCTGCCCAGGAGTTGTATGAGATACTACTACCTCACCATATTTACCTATTAGTAAATTAAATAACGTTCTTAAATTAGGAAAACCATGGAGCACTTCAAAGGCTAAAAAGGGAGACCAACCAATAATAAAACCAATTCCTACAGACACAAATCTCTTTATCAAAATAAGAAAAAAATGCTTTTTTTCCTGAATAAATGTACCAACGCATAAATAAAATCCCACAATAACAATTAAAAATAGCGCTAGATACTGCAACTGCATCGCAACTCCAAGCAGTAATCCAACGATAAAAAACCTCCGAATAGAATGCCCCTTAACTGCCAGGTATAAAATATAGAGAGTCATCAGAGAAACAAATGGTAACGGGTTGGGATTCCATGATGAATGAGAGTATGCTATAACTACTGGCGAAATAGCATAAAGCAACGCAGCAATAAGCCCAGCTACTACACCAAAAAATCTTCTACCCACTAAAAAGATAAGATAGACAGTAATTACACCAAGTATTCCTATAAATACAGCAGGTCCAACAGGATCGTATTTAAAAATCCACAGAAATGGAGTAATGAGATAGTAATAGATTGGCCCATAATAGAAATCAGCAGCTGATGATCTGGGACCAAGCAAAGTAAGCTCACCCTCTAAAATCTGTTTTACTACTAGGACATCCCTTCCTTCGTCGCCAAGAAAAGTCATGTACTCCGCAATTTTATAGAGACGTAAAAAAGAGGCAATTACAAGAATTCCTAGAAGAACTATATTTTCTTTACCTAATAGGAAAATTTTAAATCGAGCTAGCATAAAGCGATTTGAGAGATTTATTTTTTCTTCCAAATAATTTTATTATATATTGTGAAATTCCAAACTAATAAAATTGCAGTCCCAACAAGAAAATAAAGGAGATGATATTCTCTTCCATAAAACGACTCTCCAAGCTGTATAAATCCATTCTGAAAAATAAACACCCCAATATTTGAGGTCATAAAAAAAGACAGCATCTTTATAATATATTCTGGAACACTTTTTGCTCGATTTTGTTTAAAGGTCCAAAAATTATTAAATTGATAATTCGAAAAAATCGCTAACTCTGCTCCTGCTGTATTGGCTACCCAGAGTGGAAGCGTGGTATTAGTAGCAAGCGCATTATAAATTATTAAATTAATTGAAAAACCAACCCCACCTACCATTAAAAATTTAATAAACTTTTTTGAATCAAGAATCCGCAACATAATAACCACATAAAGAGAGTCTAATTGATCCTTTCTACTTATCTTACTCATGCCCTCCTTCCTCTCATAAAAAACAATTGGTACCTCTTTTACACTTGCACCCAATTTAATAACTTCATGTAAAATATTCAACTTATAGGCGAAATCCTTTGAAAGAAGATGCTGTAAGTCAATATTTTTTAAAAATGAAGTTTTTGTTAGCTTAAACCCAGAGGTCATATCATGAATTCCAAAATTCAACCAAACAATCCGAGTAAATAAACTTCCGAACTTACTAAGGATCTTCCGATCCAATCCCCACTCTTTTGGAATCGATCCACCAGGCACATACCTACTTCCTATTACATAATCAGCTCCCATATCCATGGCCTCTATAAGCCGTGGAATATCATGCGGATCATGTTGGAAATCAGCATCAAACTCAATGACGACATCAGCCTGCAGCTCGTTCATTGCATATTCCATTCCGCGGATGTAAGCTGCTCCCAATCCTTTTTTCGTACCCTCCAAAAGATAAATATTGTTCCATTTTTTTGTAAACTTTCTTACAACATCCCCGGTACCGTCAGGAGAATTATCGTCAGGAATTAGGAGTAACATTTGATGATTTTTTACCTTAGGAAAAACATCGTTTTCAAGGATTGGAATCATTTTTTCAATGTTTTCTTTTTCGTTATAAGTTGGCGAAATAACAACTATTTTCATAAAGTTTTGTAGGATTCAATCATTCTTTTTAGCCCCTCAGCGAGACTCACCTCTGGCTCCCACTGGAGTAGTTCTTTAGCTTTTTGAATATCTGGTCTCCTCCTCAATGGGTCATCCAGTGGTAATGATTCTGTCAGAGTTATCATACTTGATGATCCCACAAGATCTTTCACCATCGTAGCATACTCAAGAATCGTATGCTCCTCAGAAGAACCAAGATTAACCACCTGCGAAGTTGTATCAGGGTAGGTCATTAGACGAATCAGACCTTCGACCAAATCGGAAACATAGCATAATGAACGGGTCTGCTCACCGTTCCCAAAAATTGTGAGCGGCTCATTATGAAGCGCCTGCTGAATAAATACTCCAATCATTCTCATATCACCCTTAGACATCCTTGGTCCATAAGTATTAAAAATACGCACGATTCTGGCATCAACATTTTTTTCACGCCAATAATAACTTGTGATAGTCTCACCAAAGCGCTTTGCTTCATCATATACAGCTCGTGGCCCAGTTGTTGAAACATTACCACGATACGCTTCAGACTGAGGATGCTCTTTTGGATCTCCATAGGCCTCAGAGGTCGAAGCAAAAAGAAATTTCGCCTTATGAATCTCTGCCAACTTTAAAAGCTGCATTGTACCCTGGGTATTAACCAACATTGTCTCCATAGGCAACGCGTGATAACTTAGCTTACTATGATGATTAGGGGAAGCAGGAGATGCCAGATGATATATCATATCAACTTTCTCAAATTCTGGGAGATCGTCTAATATATTTTGATTTATAAAAGAAAAATTTTCCCTCTCCAATAAATGCGCTATATTCGATCGTGAACCAGTGAGAAGATTGTCGACACAGATAACACCATTGCCATCATCCAAAAGCTTTTCGCATAAATGAGAGCCTATAAATCCAGCACCACCAGCTATAAGTATTGTTGCCATATTCCTATTGTATCAAGAAATCTTAAGGTGTGGTATCGGTAAGTGTCAGAGGTTATGAAGACTTTTCTCAAGAATCACGTCTGCTTCTACCATCATTTTTACCAACTCACGAAACGTTGTTTTTGGAGTCCATCCAAGTTTTTCTTTAGCCTTACTATAATCACCTATAAGATAATCAACCTCCGCTGGACGATTAAACTTAGCATCATTTGATTGAACATACTTTTGCCAGTCAGATATGCCAACTACTTTAAAAGCTTCCTCCACGAACTCCTGAACGCTATGTGTCTCGCCCGTCGCAATAACATAGTCCTCTGCTGTTTCTTGCTGAAGCATTAGCCACATAGCTTCAACGTAATCCTTTGAGAATCCCCAGTCGCGTTTTGAATCAAGATTACCAAGCACTAGGCTATCTTGCAAGCCAAGATGTATACGTGCGACCGCATTACTTATCTTACGAGTAACAAACTCTATCCCCCGTCGAGGTGACTCGTGATTAAAAAGAATTCCTGAACATGCAAACATGCCATAACTCTCACGGTAATTGACGGTTATATAGTGTCCATACACCTTAGCTACTCCGTATGGAGATCGTGGGTAAAATCGAGTAGTTTCTCGCTGTGGTGTTTCAGTAACTTTACCAAACATCTCACTAGAGGACGCTTGATAAAATCGAATATTCTTATCAGTATGTCTTATAGCCTCAAGAACCCTAGTAACAGATATACCTGTAAACTCACCCGTCAACACTGGCTGCTCCCAAGATGCTTTTACAAACGACTGAGCTGCTAGATTATAAACCTCATCCGGCTTAGACTCTTTAATCGCATCCATTATAGACCCCTGATCAAGCAAGTCTCCCGAAAGCAAATGAATCTTATCTTGAATTCCCTGGATATTACCAATATTTGGAGTACTTAGTCGTCGAACAAAACCATAAACCTCATATCCCTTCTCGAGCAATAACTCCGCAAGATAGGGACCATCCTGTCCTGTTATACCTGTGATAAGTGCACGCTTAGCCATTTATTAATGTATCTTATACAACTTTTCTAAAATAGTCCAGAGTATCTTTTAGCGTTGTCGACAGGCTAATCTCTGGTTGCCAACCGGTAAGCGTTCGTAATTTTGTAGAATCACTAACCACCTCAAGAGTATCTATTGGACGATAGAGCGCTTGATCTATCTCAACTGCTATTTGTTTATCTGAAAAGGATAGGAGCATATCGAGCACCTCCTGAATTGAATAGGAGCCTCCTGATCCTATGTTATAAACTTCCCCTGCTTCACCCTTTTCCATGATGAGGACATATGCTCTAACAATATCCCTCACATCACTAAAGTCTTTACGTGGCTTTAAGTTGCCAACTTTCATAATAGGCTCCTGTGTCCCTTTTTCTATCTCCGCAATCTGCTTAGCAAACATCGGGGTTACGAATTTAGGCTGTTGACGTGGACCTGTGTGATTAAATGGCCTGACTCGAACTATCAACATCTTATGACTAAGAAAATACTGCAATGCTAGATAATCCTGAGTAATCTTAGAAACTGCATAGGGTGATGTTGGACGAAGTGGCGTATCCTCATCAACAGGTAAATCTTCAGGTGCTATTGCTCCGTAAACTTCCCCGGATGAAATGACCAATACTCTGGTCTTAGTCAAGTAAAGCTCCTTTAATGACTCAAAGAGATATAGTTGTGACAACGTATTAGTAATAAGTGTTTCTGATGGATTTTTCACACTCTCCGTTGGTGATGTCTGAGCAGCTAGGTTATATATCTCATCGGGCATAACCTCTTTCATAAGTCCCAAAACTGCTTCTGAGTTTGTAAGATCAAGCTGGTGGAGTATTATTTTTCGCTCTAAATCACCCATCCGCCCCTTACTATTATCTGAATGATATGTTCCATGGAGCTCTATTTGCGTAGAGGCAAGTAGGTGCTCTGCGAGATATTGTCCAGCAAATCCAGTGACGCCTGTGATAAGTACTTTTTTCATCGACCAACGCCTTTATACTCAAAGCCTAATTCACGCACTTTCTCCGGGTCATAAACATTTCGCCCATCGACTAGCCCGCTTCCCCTCATAAGCCCCTTAACCTTTACTAGATCTATTTCTTTAAACTCGTTCCATTCGGTGATCAGCAGTAGTAGATCTGCACCAGTCACAGCGTCATAAGAGTCCTTCGCAAACACTAATCCCTCATGATTTTTTAAAAGGCCCTGGGCATTCTCCTGTGCTACCGGGTCAAATGCTCTCACAAGCGCACCCCTAGAAAGAAGTTCAGGTATAATAGTTAATGACGGCGCATCCCTCATGTCATCAGTATCCGGCTTAAATGCTAAACCTAAAACAGCAATTGTCTTCCCTTTAAGATCCCCTATAACCTCCTGAACCCGAGTTACCACCCTAGTCATGGAATGCTTATTGATTGCTTCGACCTCCTTAAGAAGCGTAAAGTCATAATCTTGATCACGTGCAATTGCGATAAGTGCTTTTACGTCTTTAGGGAAGCAGCTTCCGCCATATCCAACCCCAGCATTGAGAAATGCCTTACCTATACGTTTATCCAAGCCTATTCCCTCAAGTACTTGTGGGCCTTGAGCACCAAGTTTTTCTGATAATTCTGCTATCGCATTTGCAAATGATATCTTCGTAGCTAAGAAGGCATTTGCTGCATACTTGAGCATCTCAGCTGTCTCAATAGTAGTAAGGACACGATCACCGTGTAGTGGCTCATGAAGTCTCATGAGTAGCTCTTCTGCCTTTTTACTATCTGTCCCAATAACAACACGATCTGGATGCTGGGTATCACCGATAGCCTGACCCTCACGAAGAAATTCAGGAACCGAGGCAATGTCAAAAACTGACTGGGGTGGCTTTACGTCATTTATCAACCTAGCAACCTCCCTATTTGTTCCGATAGGAACCGTACTCTTTGTTATAACAACCGTATAGTCTTTAAGATGTTGACCAATTTTTTTAGCCACCTCATATACAACAACTAAATCAGCTTCTCCCGTTGGTTTTGGTGGTGTACCGACTGCGATAAAAACCACATCGGATCCAGCGATTGCGGGATCGTAGTCAAGGGTGAACAAAAGCCTTCCAGCATCTACATTCCTCCTTACAAGCTCCTCAAGCCCTGGTTCATAAATAGGAATAATCCCTTTTTTAAGATTTTCAATCTTAGAGGCAGTATGACCAATAACCCATACTGTATTCCCCAAATCGGCAAATACTGCTGCGCTGACAAGCCCTACATACCCATGTCCTACAAATGTTATAGTCATAATTACTTATTTTCTTCTAACTGTTTCTTTACCGCCTCAAGTCCATCACGAAAAGTTAGCATTGGTATCCCTAGTTGTTTTATTTTAGCATTACTCAGAGATGAATTAAAGGGCTCAGGTGGACGACCCACCAAAAATTCTTTACGCGTCGTCGTATGAATCAGCTTTTCATTATATCCAAAAACCTTCGCAATTTCTTTCGCAGCATCATAGATGCTAATACCGGTGCTTCCTACTACGTGGTAAATACCAGAAGCATTTTTCGTAATCAACATAGCAACGGACACTGCTAGATCATCAATAAATGTTGGACTGACAATTCTATCAGTAATTACAGTAAGCTCCTCATGATTTGCTAACCTTTGCATAAAAAGTCTTACAAAATCATTCTTACTATAAAACGCTCGATAAGGATACGCAGGCCTAATTACCATCGATTGACTTCCCATATCCCTCGCACGAAGTTCACCCTCGTACTTAGTTTTTGCATACCAATTGATAGGATTCTCTTTATCACCCTCCACATAACCCCCTACAGGAGTATTCTCACCGTCAAAAACAAGGTCTGTTGAAAAATAGATCAATTTTTTACCTGATTCTTTACAGGCTCTCACGACATTTTCTGTACCAACGACATTTATTCTCCAGGCATCGCTCAGCTCTCCCTTATCTTTCTCCAACTCTGCTGTTTTAACATCTGTATAAGCAGCAAGATGAAGAACAATTGAAGATTGTGACATGACGATTGCTCGACTTACTGAATCAGAATCAGTAATATCCAGACCAGTAGAACGACTGATATTTTCAAATGAATGCTCATGGAGCAACTCTTCTATCCGAGACCCGATTAATCCAGTCAGTCCTGTTCCAAGTATTTTCATGAAAATTTAGATAAGTAAGTCTTATTCAACACCCTGGTCTCCAAACTGCTTGTCATAATAATCTTGAAATTCACCTGCTTTTATCTTTCTCCACCAGTCTTGATTATTTCGATACCAATCTATTGTTATCTTAAATGCCTCATCAAGAGAAAATTTGGGACTCCAGCCAAGTTCTTTATGGATCTTTTGCCAATTAATATCATACTTACGATCATTTCCAGGTCTGTCTTTTACCATCTGGATTAGATCATCGCTTTCGCCCATTAGTGATAGAATTTTGCGGACCGTATCAATATTAGAAAGCCCCTTATCAAGTCCACCCACTAAATAAGCTTCACCAATCTTACCCTTATCAAGGATAAGCTCTATGGCATTTACGTGATCTTCGACAAATAACCAATCACGTTCGTTCTTACCGTCTCCATGGATAGGTATTTTTTTATGTTCAATTACATTAGTAATAGTTAGTGGGATAAGCTTTTCTGGATACATTGCGGGGCCAAAATTATTTGAACAATTACTAATAGTTACCGGTAACCCATAGGTATAATAATATGCCCTGACAAGATGATCTGATCCAGCCTTAGTTGCAGAGTAAGGACTTCGCGGATCATACTTTGTCTCCTCATCAAATTTATGTGATCCATCTAGGCTTAGCGTTCCAAAAACTTCATCTGTTGAGATATGATGAAATCGTTTTACTTTGTTCTTCTTTGCAACCTCAAGGAGAGTATAGGTTCCAACGAAATTTGATTGAATAAATGGCCAAGGATCCATGATAGATCTATCAACGTGTGTTTCAGCAGCGAAATGCACGACTATATCGACACCCCTCATCCGCTCCTCAACAAATGCCATATCTGCAACATCTCCTCGAAAAAATGCGTAATGAGAGTTTGATTGAACATTCTTTAAATTCTCAATACTTGCCGCATAGGTTAATTTATCAATATTTACGATATAATCCTTAGGATGATTTAACATCCAATAATTAATGAAGTGTGATCCAATAAAACCTGCGCCTCCCGTTACTAACAATTTCATAGAAACTTTTTCTATCTTAGTGTGATTACGGTTAGTTTGTCAACTTAATCATAATTTGCTATAGTATAAAAATAAATGAATACTAATCCCTTCGCTCTAGCGTTAGAAAGAAATGACCCATCCTGGCCACAGGCCATTGAAACCACAGCGATACCAGGACTATTAATTTCAAAAAGACAGACATCTACTGATAATCGTGGTTTTTTCAGAGAGGCAATTGAGCTAAGAGATCTAGAGCTAGTACTCGGTAAAAAAATAAATGTGACACAGTGGAACCACTCTCAATCACATCCAGATGTTATTCGTGGATTTCATTCAGAGCCATGGGAAAAAATTATTTATGTGGTGAAGGGGAATGTAATCGGAGTTATTGTTGATTTTCGCACCGACTCCCCAACATTTGGCAAAGCCTTAAAATTTGAACTTGGAGAAAATAATCCGATTACACTCTATCTCCCAAAAGGAATGGGGAATTCTATCTGCAACCCCGAAAAAGAAGATGCTGAGTATCTTTACATGATTACTGACTATTTCGAAGGCAAACCAACTCCTGCTGTAAACTGGAATGACCCCCTACTCACAAGGCAATTTGGTGGATGGCCTGTATCACACCCGACAATAAGTGAAAAGGATAAAAAATATCCTACTCTTCGAGAAAAATTCAGTCAGACAATTGACTTCTCTCAGTTTCCATGGCTGAAAGAGTAGAAAATCATCGAAGAAAAAAGAACATTACTGCGATACCTAGTACGCCCATTACGATATACTCCAGAACAATCTTTGCATTGAGACTGTGATGAATAAAATGATGAATATATGCCCAAAGTATATAGAATAGTGTGGAGATAATAACATATGAGAATACCAGTTGCTTATCGCTATGAGCAAATAGTACAAGAATAAAACCCGAGATCTGCATACCCGCTAAAACAATATAATAATTCCTATGTGCCCTAAACTTTGCAACCACTATAGAACACCTCCTCGTGTTAACAATAAGATTATTAACAGAAGTATTGAAAAGAAGATTATATGATCAATATTATGACTCAATATTCTTATAATGCGCTTTCTTCGTATAATAATAATATCTAAAATTAACAAGATGAGTATACCTATGAGGATAAACGCAGCAATATTTCTTTGAGCGGCTGGCTTATTTATCAATGGATCGTTCTTAAAAGCTGCTACCTGCAACTGGGGCTGCGGAATACTACTAGGTGTAATTGGAACCACTAGGGCTTGGACTGTGGGAAACGGCGCAGCGGTTGGGCTTAGAGAGACCGAAGTCGGTTGTGGGATAGGGGATGGCGACAACACGGGTTCACCTTCCATCTGGGAAGTGGTACTGACTCTATTGCCTAACTCCTCTACAACAAGCACGGTATCATCACCCGTGAGATTACCCTCCTGTATCGCAAATCCTACATCTTTATAATTTGATGATAACATGTTCTCACGATGACTTGGGCTAGCCAACCATGCGTTAATAACGTCGCTGGAGCTGTTGTAGCCTCGTGCTAAATTCTCACCCGCATACACATACTCGTACCCTGCGCTTCGAATAAAATACCAAGGGGTACCACCATCAGGAGCAATATGTGCCCAGTAATTTTTACTAAACATATCGCTTGCCTTACGCCTTGCTGCATCAGCTAATTCATTGTTCATTACGAGGGGTGATAACCCAAGCTCTTGACGTTTTTGATTCGTTAACAAGAGTAACTCATCGGGAGTAACAGAATAGCTGATCCCTAAAACACTCTGGTCATGTTTTGCTGTAAAGGAAAAGAGAAAACTAAGACCTATGAGTGCGATTGCTAGGACAACAAGACTCTTGTGATGCAACGCCTTAGCTCGATGATTATTAGACTCATGTGGAAGAAAATAATGATGGAGAAATCGCTTCATACAACCAGTATAGCTTATTCGTAAACAGGTTCAACAGGCTTTCCTATGATACCCCCATTCACCGACACCTGTAGCATAAGACCCAGAGTATTTGCTATAGCCACACCAACACGAATGCCTGTGAATGAACCAGGGCCAGGATTTACACTAATCTGAGTGATCTCTTGTGGCTTCAAACCCTCTTGAAAAAGGAGCCTCTCGATCAAAGGGAGCAAACCCTGTGATTTTTTAAAATCAAACTCCTCCTCTATCTTAACCTCTGTTTTATCCATCACAAGAGTGGCAGTTAGCCTGTCCTGCCTGCTTGTATCTATGAATAGCGTTATATTTTTCATGAGTTATTCGTTATTTTAACAACCCCTTCTCTGAGAATCTTCCAGGGCATAACCGAACAATCAACAACTGTTGATTCTCTCTTTACGCTACAAATACCAGGAGCTACAAAATCAACTAATGCACAGAGCTCAGGATCTAAATCGGAGAATTGATATGGCGTTGGTCTTCCATGAAAATTGGCTGATGTTCCTATAATTGGCACTCCTACTCCTCGAATAATTCTTTTAACGAATTCATTATCTGGAATCCGCACTCCCAAAGTTACTCCACCTCCACGAACCAGACTCGTCACTTTATCTACTTGTGCATTTAGTACGATAGTTAATGGGCCTGGCCAATACTTCATCATAAGATCGCTACGAACGCTTTGAGGAACCTCTTTTACAAAGTTATCTACCTGATCAATACTTTCAAATAGAACCGGCGTTGCTTTACTCAATGGACGTTGCCTAAGGGTAAATAGTTTTTTTACCGCCTCCTCATCATCAATTCGACACCCAATTCCAAATGCGGTATCTGTTGGGAATATAACAATACCTCCTGACCTAAGTACCTGAATCGCTTTTTGGCTGTAGGCCTCAATATCTCCATCTATTACCAATCGCTTGTCATTCTCTTGGAGAAGAAATGTAATGTGAATGGTTTTTTTAGATAGGAGAGATGCCATTTTTTCAGGCCACTCAATAACAGTTATCGCATGGGGATTTAGAGCCATATTATTCAGCCCTATCTCTTGTGCGTCCTTTACGCCAGAAATCCTATACAGATCAGCATGATAAAAATCAGTGATCTTACCCTTAGTCACTGAGTAATGTTTGATGATGAGAAAAGTTGGAGAGGTAATCCTCGTTCTTAATCCTAAACCATATGCGATCCCCTGGGCAAATACCGTCTTGCCACTTCCGAGCTCACCATGAAGAGCGATTACCTCACCACCCCCCAGTAACCCTGCGAGCGATTTCCCTAATTCAAATGTCTCCTCAGAGCTGGTTGTTATTTGTGTACCTATCGTTATCATATCCACAAACCCTTCTTTTTATTAAGATAAACGAGTATACCACAAGTTATAAGGAGTATTCCTCCAAGCGAACATAAAATAATCGCAACATAATTTGGACCCTGCTTTAATAAATCAGTTTTTATATTAGCAAGAGCCCTAGTTGGCATTGGCGTTGGTGTCAAAACTACGTCTGATGTGCCCAAGATAGAGGTTGGTGCATTATCAAAACTGGTGTCCTCATCCTGTATAAAATCCTTCACCTGTGTTGGCCATGGGGTTGGTGTTTTAGTTGCGGCTGGTAGTGGTTGTGATGTCGGGACTTTCGTTGGTGTTGGGGTACGACTTGGCACTGATACCTCAGTTGGTGTTGGAGTCAATGTTGGGAATGAATATACTATCTGAGCACTCACTGGTAATCCAGTATCGCTTCCTAGATTTCCAGAAGCTGTATACCGTCGGATCCGAATTCTATACTCCCCCGGACCAGGAAATTCACCATTACTAGGCTGCCCAATGCGCGACTGAATGGTCGCCGTGACAGGTGTACCAGGATCTATAATAATAATTGGAAAATAATGTGTCCCTTCACTATCTTTGTACCAATCTGCACCATTAAATGTTTCACCGAAATAATTTGTCGATCCTTCCTTATATAAATCAACGCGAAGATAATTCTGTCCAGGAGACGCACCCAGAACTGAGACAGTTATAGTGAATGGGTCACTAGTAATTGAGGATGGAGACTGAACTATCGTTGAGCCAACAGCGAAGCAGGAAGGAGTAAAAATAAAAATTAGAAAAAATAAAATTCCAAAAAAACAATTAGCGTTCATCTACAAGGAGCTCTTACCCATTGTGCACCTAAAGTGATACAAATTTCAAGAACGAACTATATACTTATTCTCTCAATCTCTCGAATACTCCCCACTGAATAAAGAGAACTAAATGGGATATTGTGACCATTAGGTGTATAGGGATCGTTCATCTGATAATTACCACCTGAACCACTTATAAGGACCAAAAAATGATCCGCAAGCGGACCGCTATCATAGCTAATTCCGACAATAACAGGCCTTCCAGCACTTAACTCTGAGTCTATGGATGCAGCTACACGTGATGCTGTGGTTCCATCTGCTACTATTGTTTTCTTAAGAAACGCTGGGTAGTATGAAGCAAAATTATTGGAATTACCGTTGATTGTCTGTGGGGTCACAGACTTATATCCAAAGTGGGTATAGACCATCGCCATGGATGTAACTAGACATCCATCACTCGCTAAGGTATATTCTGTTCCGTTAAGTGAACTTGCCCCCCACTGGCTATCGCGCTGATTATAATAACATCCCCAATCATCACAGACAGTCTGGCTGCCTAAAAGAGATGCTCCTCCCATACTTTGAGTAAACCTACTAAAGCCAGCCAACTGAGCTTTGGCTTGTGCAAGCAGACGTGCATAATTGGCCTCACTTCCCTGTGTCTCGCTTAATAACCGCTGCTTATTGCTTTTTTCCTGGTCAAGCTGATCGGTATAACTAACTAACTGGGTTTGAAGAGCGAGAACCTTCTGTTTTTTTTGCTCGAATATATCTTTTTGATTTGCGTAGTCGTTCTTGGCTTGAAGGGTATTATACATAAGCTTCCTATCATGCTCTTGAATTATGTGTATGTAGTTAGTTTTATCGATAAAATCAGTAAAACTTTGTGAGGACAACAGAAGCTGAAGTGGTTGTACCGCTCCCATCTGATAGGAAGCGGAAATTCTCCCCAAAAGTGTCTTTGTAATAGTTGTCAATGAGCTATCCAGGTGTGAAATTTTATCTGTCGCGCTCCCAATATCATCTGTGAGAGTCTCGATCTGACTCTTCGCTGCCTCAATACGATACTCCGTAAGCTTGATCTGATTATCCATAACTGATATCTGGGATGAGAGAGATTTTTCCTGTGACTGAAGGCTTTGAACCTTGCTCTCTAAATCTTTTATTTTATTGTTTAGATCGGTTGATTGTTGAGGGTCTTCTGTGGGCGTAGGGGTGATACCATCAGTAGGAGTTAGGGTTTGAGCAAATAGTGGCTTAACCAAGACTAGAATAAACGCCATAACTAAAACCGTAGCAAAATAATAGATTCTCTGATGTTTCTTCATAATATAACTAAGCCTATTTAAGATAACGAAGAACTGCCATGAAGCTGGCAACTGCACCCAGAATAAGCGCTAGCCCAATCTCTACCCCAAGGAGTGCTAGGAGAAAAACAGGAGACAGGGTGTAGATGGGTATCTCATGCATAAAAGATAGTAAATATGGTCGAGCATAGAGCGTAATCCCAAATGTGAGTACCCAGCCCAAGAATGCCCCGACTAACCCATAGAACATACCCTCAATCAGGAAGGGCCAACGTATATACCAATTCGTCGCACTTAATAGTCTCATAATTTCAATTTCTTCACGTTTTTGTGAAATTTTAAAACCGATAATCGTTGACATTACGAATATCGATACGATCCCAAGCACAATCACTAATACAAACCCAATTTTACGCATGGCATCTGTCCAAACAATGAGTGTTGAAACGACGTCTTTGAGGAACACAACATCAGAGACATCTTGGGAGGTCTTAAGCACTTTTGCTATCTCATCTAAGTCCTCAATTTTATAGGTTGCAATCTCGAGTGAGGGCGGAAGTACATCTGAGTTAACTAAATCCAACAGAACAGGATTATCTTTATTCCAATTACTATAACGCTTAAATGCCTCCTCCTTAGAAACAAAACTTATACCTGATACTTTCCCCGTAGCCTTAAGTGATACAGCCAAACTATCAATACTCTGCTGCTTCGTTCCCTCCTTAAAAAATGCAGTGACTTTAGGTGAGGACTCAAAGTACGAAATAATTTGAGAAGAACTGACAACGATCATAGTAAAAATCGATATCACAAGAAAGGTCAACATCATGATTAATATTGCTGCCAATGCTTGATATGGCGATCTTCTAATATGTTTCCACGCTGTCTTAGTTGTCTTCATTTTTCTTCTCCTTTTCTTCCTCATCTTTTACAGGCTCGACTTCTTCTTTTTTATGATTCTTTTCGTCTTTTTCTTCATGTGGCATGCTCTTTTTATCATCTTTAACTACTCTCCCCTTCTCAAGAGTAATAGTCCTTTTCGCTAAGCTTGCAACGATATCCTGATTATGAGTTGCCATTATAACTGTCGTACCGTTTTTATTAATATCCTGCAGTAACTTAACAATTTCCCAAGAGGTTGTATTATCTAAATTACCCGTTGGCTCGTCAGCTAAAATAATAGCGGGAGAAAATACAAGAGCTCGTGCTATCGCAGCTCTCTGAAGCTCGCCGCCAGATAACTGAATTGGGAATTTCTCGGTATGATCTGAAATACCAACTTGTTGCAAAATTTCTGCCACCTTTTTTTCAGCCACACTATGGTCCATCCCTGACATCTCAAGAGGAAGGAGTATATTCTCGTAGATCGTTCTATCCATTAACATCTTTAGATCCTGAAAAACTACACCAATTTGCTTACGCAGCTGAGGAACTTTACCATTTGGAAGATTACCAATATCAACATTATTCAGTGTTATGGTCCCCTTCGTTGGCACCATTTCACGAATTAATAATCGCAAAAGCGATGTCTTACCTGAGCCTGATGGACCAACAAGAAAAACAAACTCACCCTTATCAATAGATAGGGTAATATCTGTTAAGGCAGACGCGCCTGTGCCAAAAATTTTACTAACCCCAAGTAAGTGGATCATCAAAGCACCTCAAGCTTTCCTACATCCATAAGCCAACCTGCGTGCTGAGCCGTTTGTGTTGTTCCCCAAACTTTCACTTTCTTATCAATGAATTGAGAAAGATCAAGTGCAGATGAGGTCATGTAAACATTTTGATCATCACCCCCGGGTCGCACGAGATGATATGCCCCCTCTCCTTCGATTCCTCCATTCTTTACTGTTCCAGTAGCTGTATCAGGAAAATCCTTTGTATCTGTGACGCCAAATGATTTACCAGCGGCTACAGAGTAATTGGGCGAAGCAGCGTCTCTCTTAGCTACGCCTGATTTATTCGCAAAAACATATCCAGTACCGACACCAAGTAGAATAATAAGCAAAAAAAGTCCAGCGTACTTCATAGTATTTGATTTGGTCTTTACTACCTCCTCTTTGAAATCATTCATTAAAGATGATGACTCTTCAGTCTTTTCCATCGATTATCTCACCTTCCCTCAAATCCGTGATACCCACGCACACGTCTAGTTAACCATATTTGCGAACTTTTGACAACCCTTGGCAAAGATAGAGATCCTTTAGGATAGTTGTCGCAGCTCTTCCTCGATGAATGGATCAAGCTCACCATCCAACACAGCATCCGTATTCCCCGTTTCAACACCAGTTCTCAAATCTTTCACCATCTTATATGGGTGTAAAACATAGGAACGAATCTGATTTCCCCAACCTGGAGTAACATAGCCACCTTTCATTCGCTGCTCTTCTTTGTGTCGTTCATCTTCCTGGCGTTGCCATAATTTAGCTTTAAGTAACTTCATCGCAAATTCACGATTCTGATTTTGCTGTCGCTCCACCGAGGCTGTAACGACAATCCCTGTAGGAATATGCTTAATCCTTACAGCGGTTGAGACCTTATTAACATTTTGCCCACCATGTCCTCCTGCACGAAAAGCATCGAATTCAATTTCATCATCTTTTATCTCTATCACACCCGCTTGATCAATCTGCGGAAGAACCTCTACCATAGCAAATGATGTCTGCCGAAGCTTATCTGCATTAAATGGAGATTGACGAACCAACCTATGAACTCCGACTTCATGCTTGAGAAGACCATATACATACTTCCCGGTAACCGCCAGAGTGATACTTTTTATCCCTGCTTCTTCTCCTGCTGTCTCATCAAGAATCTCAAATCCCCACCCCTTTTTCTCGAAATATCTCGTATACATACGGTAAAGCATCTCTGCCCAGTCCATTGCCTCGGTTCCACCTTGGCCTGAATGAATGGCGACGATCGCATTACCATCGTCATAGGCCGATGTAAAATAAAGAAGAGTTTCAAGTTTCTTTAATAGTTTTTCAGCCTCCGAAGAGTCGCCTTCATCAATCCAGAGTTTTAATAATTCAAATTCCTCTAAATCCTTTTGCAGGTCAGACAGCTCTTTCATCATCTCACCTGCCCTAATATGATCTTGCCAAAAAGATGGATCTTCACTTTCTTTTTTAATTTCTTCTACACGAGATTTTTTATCATCTGGATTTACTTTTTCTAGAAGTTTTTGAAATCGAAATTTTATGTCTTCCATATATTCCTTAAGTATAAATTAAAGCTAAGCAGTATGTGTGTCTATTGTACTGACATGACTCTGGAGAAACAAGCAGGAGAGGAAGCTATTTATTTAATTGTTTTACGGGATCAAAATGAAAATTATCAATCATTTTTTTAGCCTGGTCAGCGAGCGTCCCTACATCCTTTTTAATCTGCTCACTTTTGCTCAAAAAAGTTACCACGTCGCCTATAGTTGTTTTAAGGACATCATCTTTTACTGTCTCAAATTGATCTTTAGTATCATTTGTAAGCTGTTGAGTAAAATTTTCTTTGGAAATATCCTGCACACGACTATCGTGTGTACCCTGAACAAGCTGGTATGGTAAATTAACTACCCTACGAACAGGCTTACTAAAAACAGTTAAGACAACCAGTACTCCGATAAAAATTGGGATAGTTATAAAATTAACGAAGAAGGTTCTTTTCTCATGATGATTAATATGCGACATAAGTTAAAGGAGTTAAGCAGTCCAGATCAAGTCTAGAAGATTTTATCGACTTTGTACACTGATGAGTCTATTCATAAAAGTATGATTGAATTCTATGAATGCAGATCTGAGATGGGATTTTCTAAAAATTTTCGTACCTGAGTGACAATTGCCCCTGAGTCAATACCCGCATCAGCAAGTAGCTGGTTTTTCGTACCTGAGTGTGAAAAGCGGTTAACACCCAGCTTTTTTATACTTACATCCGTATCTGATAGAGCACTGAGAACAAAATCTCCAAACCCACCATGTTCAAAATGATCTTCAGCGGTAATTATAATAGGTAGTCTAGTCTCTTTAGCACAGCGCAATAACGTTTCTTTATCAACAGGCTTAATACTATAGCAATCAACTACACGGATAAATATATTTTTCTTTGCTAATTCCTCATATGCTCTTAATGCCTCGTGGACTGTAATTCCCGTTGCTGCAACTGTCAACTCGTCTTTATCGCTTGATCGAAGGGTGCATGATGCACCGATTGAAAAATCCTCATTTTTGTCATAAAGCACTGCAGTCTTAGCACGAATGGTACGCATGTATGAAATCCCCTTTCTCTTTGCCATTTCTCCTAAAAGCTTCTCTGTAGAGACAGCATCACAGGGCTGGAGCACAACACACTCCGGAATTGTTCCAAAGAGCGAAATATCCTCAAGACCCATCTGGGACGTGCCATCTTCTCCTATAGACACGCCAACATGCGATCCAACAAATTTGATATTTGCATGAGATAGAGCGGCCATTCGTATCTGATCAGCTGCGCGTGTAAAAAATGCAGCAAAGGTTGAGATAAAGGGTGTTAACTGAAGCCTCGATAATCCTACGGCAACACTCACCATATTTTGCTCAGCGATAAAGCACTCTATGAATCGTTCTGGGTAAACTTTCATGAAATCTTCTGCGTACGTTGAATTTTTTACGTCTCCATCAAGAAGATAAATCGTTTTATCGAGTTGGGATAATTGTACGAGAGTCTTGCCATAGACCTCACGCGTTGCGACCTCGTCGCCTTTTTTATAATCGACATGAACTACTTTCGACACCTCCTCAATAGGATCAGAAGTAAATCTGATTGGTTTTCTGAGCTCAAATCGCAATGAATCATCAACCTCGCCCAGCTCGTCTAGTGCTTTTTTTAATTCATCTGGTTTCAGTGCTTTTCCATGCCACCCGTCCTCATTCTCTAGAAAAGAGACACCTTTCCCCTTGATAGTCTTCATGATGATTGCAAGCGGCTTAGGAGTGGTAGATACACGAATAAATGCCTCTTTTATTTCTGCTCCATTATGACCATCTATTACTACTGTTTCAAAGCCGAATGCTCTAAATCGCTGCTCATACTCATAAACCTTGTGCCCGAACATCGTCTCCTGACTCTGGGCAAGCCGATTGATATCAGCAATCGCGATGAGATTATTGAGTTTATAATAGCTAGCGAAATTAGCAGCTTCCCAATTCTGTCCCTCTGCCAACTCCCCGTCTCCCAAGAGGACATAAGCTTTTGCATCGTTCTTAGGATCTGATTGCTTAATACCATACGCCAATCCTGCACCGATTGACAGACCTTGACCAAGTGAGCCTGTAGATGCATCAGAAAAAGGAAAGGCATGCGTAGGATGCCCCTCTAGTCTAGAGTCGAACTTTCGAAGAGTAATTAGCTCGTCTATTGGAATCCCTCCTGCCATTGCGTACATCGCATAAAAAAGTGGAGAGGCGTGTCCTTTAGAAAAAATCAACCTATCATTGGTTATAGTAAGTGGATTTGCTAAATCATATCTAAATTGACTTTCAAATAGTGCAGCCATTATATCAACCGAACTTAGGCAGGAGGTGGGGTGGCCAGATCCAGCAGCGGTCGTACTTGTTAAGCAGAGTTTTCGAAGTAAGCAGGCTTTTTTTTCCAAATTTGTAGTATCGTTCATATCTGATTTATTGGTTTTTGCTGAAGAAAAGCAGTAATATTTTCCGCTGTTACTTCTAATATACGCTCCAGTGCCTCCGTACTATTAAATGCATTATGAGGGGTAACCAGAACATTTTCTTTAGTCAGCAAGACATGGTTTAACAACTGGGTTTTAATATCACACTCTTTCAAAAACTGTGCCGTTAGAAGCTGGCGCTCTTCTTTAACATGACACTCCTCCTCTAAGACATCGATACCAACAGCTTGAATAATACCCTCTTCAAGCCCAATAAGGAGCGCCTCTGTCTCCAGGATACCACCCCTTGCAGTATTAATAATTACGACACCCTTTTTTAATTTTTTTAGACTATCTTTATTTAACATATGTTTTGTCTCCTGAGTTAGTGGGACATGGTATGTGATAATATCTGATGCTTGATAAAGATGCTCCATAGATACATACATAAATCCTAATTTTTTTGCCAGCTCTATATCTTGCCTATGAGAACTGACAAGCACATCCATTCCAAAACCTTTCGCTATCCTGATCACTGCCTGCCCAATATTCCCTGCTCCTATCACTCCAATTGTCTTGCGATATAAATCAAACCCCCTTAGTCCACTAAGCTCAAAGTCGCTTTTTCTTGTTCTCTCGACTGAGGGAATAATTTTACGTGAAAGTGCTAAAAGTATAGCGAAGGTATGCTCGGCTACTGTCTGGGTACCGTATTCTGGAATATTAGTGACAAGAATTCCCTTTTTCTTACAAGCATCTAAATCTATATGATCATAACCTGTCGATCGTGTCACTATTAATTTTAATTTAGGCATTTTATGGAGTAGGTCCAGGGTAATTTGTGTATAAATAAAGATTGAGAGGATCTCTATTTCTTCTATATTAGAGGTGTCATCGTTCAGAGGGTCTAATGAAAAAAATATTTCATTTCCTTTTAGTTTTTTCTCTAAAAAATCCTCTTCCCATTCTTCGATTTCATAAATACCAATACGCATAATTTGATCGTATCATAACTCTGGACTTCCCCACAAATCGCTTTCAGGAGGATCTGCTAGTAAACATATGATTTTTTTACTCCATCGATACACTATAATACATCCATGAAGGTCGGCGGACATTTATCGGTAGCAGGTGGTTATCATAACGCTCTAGCTAATACAATTAAAATTGGGGGTAATTGTCTACAAATCTTCTCCTCATCTCCACGAAACTGGGGTGTAGCACCAGTGAGTGAAGAACAAATTAGATTATTTGTTGATAAAAAACTTTCCCTTAAAATTGACCCCATCTATTTTCATGCATCATACCTGGTAAACTTCGCTGATAATGATCGTATAGGCAAATCATCGATAACAACACTCACTCAAGAACTTATCCTTGCAGAAAAAATGCAGGTTAAAGGCTCTATTATTCATTTGGGTTCATTCAAACAAAAGGAGGAAAAAGCGACATCAGCTCAATATGAGCAAGTGTTTAAAAACGTATTAGCAGTTCTTGATCATACTCCAAAAAACACGCTTTTTATTATCGAAAATGCAGGTAACAAAAAACTCAACTGGTCACTAAATGAGCTCGGATTTATTATAAAAAGTCTCAAGCATCCACGTGTTAAAGTATGCTTAGACACCTGTCATTTATGGGCTGCGGGGTATGATCTTTCAACAGCAGAAAAGTTCGATCAATTCTTCACAGAATTTGATAAAAAAATTGGAATGGATCGACTTGAAGTCTTTCAAATTAATGATAGTAGGGATCCGCTTGGCTCGTTTCGTGATAGACATGAAAATTTAGGATTCGGACAGATTCCTGAACAGGAATTTAAATTACTTGTCAATGACACTCGGACTAAAAATTTTCCAATGCTCCTTGAAGTCCCTGGGGTTGATAAAGAAGGTCCAGATAAAGAGAATTTGGACCGATTCAAAGCTTATGCTGTGCCATATGCTGAATGAGACTAGGTTTTCATGCTATTATATAGCTAGTGTTGCAACTGCTTCAATACCTTAAAAAACACGAGAAACAGGTTATCATAACTCTTTCGTGCCTTGGCTTACTTTTTCTCAGCCTGCTGATTTATTATGCAGTATTGCTTGGAAAAGTCTCAGACGTACTCCTTGTAGTTAAGTCCCAACTATCCAACTCACAAATAGCGCTGACCAAACTTAAAAATCAAGATCAATTCAAAAGAAATGAAACCCTTCAAAATGATATAAAGGCCATTGAAATTACGTATAAAGATGCTGTAAGGACTTATGAAAAAATTCAAGATCTTAAAGCACAAAAACAAAATATAACCGACTATGACAAAGAACTTATAAAATCACTCTCGTACTTATCGGAGCGCAACTATGCTTCTGCAAGCTCCACAATAGCTTCGCTTAACAAGAAAATTAATGAGGATCAAACAATAGCTCAGTCGATTGCAACACCTAAAATCAGTACTGGCTCAAATGCACCACCAAGCAACACCCTACCATCTAGTGGCTATGCTGTGCAAAAAGTTAGTACTGAGATAGGTGAGTTTACCGTGGGACTTGTATCTGCTGATCTTGGATCAATAAGAGTAGTCGTAGATACAGCCTCAGATAGTGATTGTCATGATAGTTGCCCCGTGCTCTCGCTCGGAGACTATGTAGCACGAAATGGAGCCTTTGCTGGTATCAACGGGACATATTTCTGTCCAGCCGAATATCCAAGCTGTGCAGGAAAAACGAATTCTTTTGATCTGCTTGTTATGAATAAAAATAAACATTACATTAACGCAGATAATAACGTCTATAGCACTAATCCTGCGGTTATTTTCCAAGGAGGCTCCGTGCGCTTTGTTGGTCAAGCACTACAGTGGGGCAGAGACACGGGGGTAGACGGGGTGCTATCAAACTATCCCTTACTTCTCTCAGGAGGAACCAGAGTCTTCACGGGAGATGGTGATCCAAAAAAGGGTGGAAAGGGATCTCGTAGTTTCGTTGGCAGCAAAGGAAATACCGTTTATATTGGAGTGGTCTACAATGCAACAGTTGCTGAGGGCGCATACGCTCTTAAGGCTCTTGGGCTTGAAAATGCATTAAATCTTGACAGTGGTGGCTCAACTGCATTATGGGCAGGTGGATATAAAGCAGGGCCAGGGAGAAATATCCCAAATGCCATCCTCTTCATAAATAAATAATCCTATACTACATTATTTTCTAAATCAGCATGAATCATTGTATGCCTATTTAGCACAGCGGTTACACGTTTTTGCATTGGCTCATCCTCATACAACTGCCAAAATAACAGGTCTTTTTTCTTAAATTCATCTGCGGAGCAGACTATCTCTGCCCTTGGTTTATTTGGACTTTGACTATGTGCTATTACAGTCACATATGAGATCGTTTCTTCTCTAGTCCAGGCCTGAGGATTTGGGATACCATATTCGGGATGGCTGCCTGCTAATAAAACTCTGGCAATGCACTCTGGAACACCGATATAGGGAGTCGAGACTCTAACCAATTTAGAATCTAGCACATTAAATTGTTCGCTAACATTATCAAAGATTTTAAATTCTCCTGGAGTAATACGATTCAGAAGCTGATCTACAAGCTCATCGGGAAAGCTTTCAAGCTGGTGATAAAAACCCTGCTCACGATCCTCATAGCTTAATTTACTGTTAGATCCATGATGAGCTATACCACCTCTAAAGCGGGAGAGATCCTGCTGACTATCTTTCATAACACAATACCATTACTTTTCTTGACCGGTTATGATTCTGACATCAGTTTTGCTTGCATCATCAAAACTTGCTACAACAGCAGTAAATGATTTAAGAAGCAAACCCTTAAGCTCTTTTTGTTGCGCTTGAGATACCTTGCCAGAAAAAATCACTTCTGTTTTTTCATAATCCAAACTATCTGCATTGCCTGTCTCAATATTTATATAGTCCAAAGACTGAACTAGTGCCTTAACCTTACCAGCTTGACCAGCAGTACCTGTGCCGTTTTCGATTACTACGGCAAGATCACCCTTACTGACTTCTTCGGGTGCTTCTGTTGGTGTTGGTGTTGGTGTTATAACCGAGACCGGGGCTACTTCTTTGGGTTGACCAGGTGCCTGATATCGATTTATCTGAAGATAAATAAGCCCACCTAGAATTGCTGTCAGAGCAATTAAAAACCCAAGGACTACAACTAAACGGGTGGTATTCCAGACACGTACAGCTCTATAAGTAGCGTCTCCTGATACAGGCTGAGCCTTATCCACCTGATCAACAGTCTCCCTCGCATCCTTAACAGGCGAAACATCCTCCTGCTGGGAAATAAAATTACCCCTATCATATAATTCCTCCTTTGTAAGGATAACCTTTACAATTTTATTTGCAATGGTGGTAACCACCTCTTCGTCACTAAAAAGTGAGAGTGGCAATACGGCCATAATCACAACAGCTCTCTCCTGGCAGGCGCTCATTAGGGTCTCATAAAATAACTTATGGGTGACTAATAGGTATGTTTTTGAAGGGGTTTCAATTATTTTTTCTGAGATATATTTTCTATCAAAAGGGACCGATGAAAATAGTGCCTCCTTTGCTTTTGGGATATCCCCCTGATCATCGACTGATCGCTGGTATAACAGTCCAGCACCAATTAGTATGACACCTACTTTTACCCTTTTTGCAATATCCCCAATCTCATTCACTAGGTATTTCCGAAACGCTTTAATATCGGAAATTTCACCATCTACAATGATCTCTGATGGAAAAATAATCTCTTTTAATACTGCCTTCTCTGTCTGGATTACGAGGCCACGCTCTGTTAGATAAAAGATTCCTGTAGGCTTTTTATTCATCACTTCGTCCCCTCTATATCTTCATGGAGCTCTTTTTTTAATTCCTCAGCAGCATACTGTATCTTATCTTCGATCCCAGTAATTTTACTCCGGAGAAACTTCCATATCGCTTCATGGTCATCAGTAGCTAACTCCTTTAAAAAAATTTGCTTATCTGCAGCAGTCAACTCTGAAAGTATTGCATCTAGTATGACATGGTGGAGACTAGAGTCCATAAGGGAAATAAGGTGTAATCGCTCATGCTCAGACATCTGCAGATCATGCAATTTAACTACGACTGATTCTGTATGGGCGATATGACTATAGAAATGTTTATTCATATTTTTATTATAACTCAATTGGTCCAAGCGGGATTTTATCTTCTGGATCATCAATAAAAAAATAGAGAACTGGACCGCGCTGTCTTCCATCAAACCGCTCAAGATAGCCCATCACCTCTGGTGACCCACCTAAATGTTTTCCAGTCCACACTGCAGGACCAGCATCTCCTATGACAACAATCATCGCTTTTCCATTTTGAGGGTTTACAACTAACATTTTACGAAACTTAAAAAACTCCACATACTCGCGCACCCGCTGACTATAGCCATCTGACATAAAGGTTTGAACAGCTATGTAATATTTTTCTCTGTCAATATCTCGTTGGGTCATCTCAGCCTGCGAATAAGCAAAGTAGCCCCACGCCCCCCTTCCAGGCGCCATGCCACTTTTCTCAAATCGCAGCTGTTCATTATTAGTTTGAAAATGTGTACTCATGGTATCGCCAGGATATCGGGTGAGGTGCTGCTCTGCTCCGATATAGCCATAACTAGTATTAAGCCGCTTATTCTGCATTTCTGCGCTCACACCGAATCCAAGCTCATCTGATAGCACACCTGCTATTTTTTTCTCTACACCAGGATCAAGGGGTCCCACCTCTTGTGGAAGAATTGAAGAAAGCTCTGTGATTAAAAATACTTTTTTTGGAACCTCAAGTACCTGTTCTTTTGCAGGAGTAGATACAACGGGAAGAGGTGAGGATATTTGCGGCGCTAATAACAGTAATCCACTCAGCGAACCGGCAGCCAGATGATGTTTTGCTGGTAGATTGGACACCAGCCAATCAAGTGAGTCCCTATGTGTGGTCAACAACTGTTCCTTAATCAAGCTATGACGCTTCACCCATTTATTTTTAAGGCTATGATAGGGAGATTTTTTTTGAGTAGGAATATTCTTAAATCGCACCATACAAACTCCTTTTTTCCAGAATATAAATAACGTATCGTGACCAAAACTTTTAATAAAGAGTTATTTACTTTAAAAAATTCAAGGCTGAGTAATGATACTATCGTTACATGTTTTGGAGGCTAAGTCAACTTAATAAGCTACTCTAACCTAGATAATCAGGTTGTTATCTAAAAAAAGAACTGCTATAAAGTACCAATGAATGAGTCGCTAAGTAAATCGCTGTCAGATCATGCGCCTAGTACTAAAAGGGAACTTGATGGGTATGAGCAACTGGATGCAGTTTATTCATTCATGGATAAACTTTACGTCGCATATGGACGAATGCGGTTTCGAGGAGCCGCATTTATGCAACAGCCCATTAAGGACCTGAGCAATCTTGGTGAGGAGTCAATATCGGATCATATGTGGGCTGCGACAGTTATGTGGGAAGGCATTACGCCACTTTTTCCGCATATTACAGCTGCCACCGATCCATCGCAAGTATCACGATATATTCTCATGCATGATATTGGAGAAATTGCAGAGGGCGACATATCTATTGTCCGGCAGATTAACGGTGATGGAAAGGGTCGTAGAGAAAAAGAGGAGGCCTCGTTTCTTGAACTTACTAAAACGCTTCCAGGCGCAACCAGGGTGGTCTTTGAAACCACACATCAATTATATGAGGAGGGAAAAAATGATCCAGTAACACAAAATAAAGAAGTACTTTTAGCAAAAATTATGGATATGATCCAGGGTGATCATTTTGTTCTAACCCAAAGTGTTGATTTTGCTACTCATTCTGATCTGCACAATACTATCGTATCTACAAAACTTATTCCTTATGCTAAACGTCTTATCAAAATCCTACGGGATGAGGGCAATGAAGATGCGGCTGTAGAAATAGAGCTGCTTATAGAACATCATCTCTATCAATACCAAAAAAAGGGTACCCATATCGTTTATTAAACAACCCAATATTTTTTATGAATTATAAAGAACTACCAGAAGATTTTTTAAACAGATTACCGGAGATGATACCTAGCCATGTCTATGATCAAGTCGCTAAGTCATTCTCCCTGACTAAGCCGACAACATTTCGAGTAAATCGCCTAAAATCATCGCCTGAGGAGGTTATTGAATTCATGAAAGCAAATCATATTGCAATCTCTCCTATAGCTTGGTACAGCGATGCCTTCTCTACCTACGCCTCAACTCGTGAACTAACCGACCTCTCCTTATATAAAGACGGAAAATTTTATATTCAAGGACTGTCAAGCATGATTCCAGCACTTGTCTTAAATCTAGAACCCAGTGATAGTATACTGGATATTGCCGCTGCCCCTGGCAGCAAAACATCTCAAATTGCCTCAATTATGAATAACTCAGGAAAAATAATAGCCAATGATCTAAGCAGACAACGAATATTTAAACTCAAAGCAAATCTTAAAGAACAAGGTGTAACTAATACTTTATTTTCTAATATTCCCGGTGAGAATATATGGAGAAAATATCCTGAGTATTTTGACAATACCCTCGTCGACGCGCCCTGCTCCATGGAGGGTCGCTTTAACAGCAATGATCCCGATTCCTACACAGCCTGGACTATGAAAAAAGTAAAAGAGCTTTCACATCGCCAAAAGTATCTTCTACGAGGGGCCATCACAGCGACTAAAGTGGGGGGGACAATTATTTACTCCACCTGCACTCTTTCACCTGAGGAGAATGAGGGAGTTATCCAGTGGATTCTAGATAAGGAAGGGGATGCTGTTAGCATCGAACCGATATCGATAGAAGGACTAACGCTTTCTCCTGGCTTGACCCAATGGGGTGAGCAGCGATATGATTCCTCGCTTAGAAATTCAGCAAGAATTTATCCAAGCAGCACGATGGAAGGATTTTTTATCGCCAAAATTCACAAAAATAAATCAACGCTAGTGCCTGAAATGTTTGAAAAAACTACAAAAAAACGAGGTTAAATTATTTTAGAATGAAAAGTCTATTTTTAAATTCCGCTAGTTTTTCTTTATCTTGTTTTAATCTATATATTTCTCCACCAATTTGCTGATCAACATACTCTTCGCTTGATACGACCTCTACAAATTCATCGAAGGTATATTCTCTAATATCTATCTTCTCACCAATATCTAATTTTGGCTCTGCAACTTTTTTTATATCCCGAGCAATATACACGAAGAAAGGCCAATCAATTTTACCGCCCGACTTATACTCTTTATGTAAATCCCAACTAGTTGATTCCATGCCTGTTTCCTCTAGAAGTTCACGCATAGCAGTGGCAAGAGGCGCTTCATCTTGCTCCATACGTCCACCAAAAAAACTGAGCCTTCTGCCCCTACCGGGCTGCTCTTCATAGGCAAGTAAGATCTTATCTCCTTTTACAGGAATTACCTGAACAGTTCCAGGACGTTTGATGGCTTCAAAAACTTCCGTACTTCCGTCATACATTTTTTGCTCCCATTGATAGACATCAAAGATCTGTCCTTTAAAAGCCAGTTTTGCTTGTGGAGGAATAATCATAAAATGATTATATACACTCTAATCTTATTAATACAGCTGGTAAGTCTATCTTTATCCATTGTTTTAAAATAAAATTACAAACATGGGTCTACTCCGCCTCATCTTTGCACTAACTATTGTTATTTTTCATACAGATGGAATATTTGGTTATCACTTAATGAACCGAGAGGTTGCTGTACTATCGTTTTTTATCATATCGGGGTTTTATATGACACTCATACTTGAGAGAAAGTATGTTAAAAAAAATAAAGAATATTTTCTTTTCATTACCAATAGATTTCTTCGAATTTACCCACTTTATTTATTTATCCTCTGTATAACACTTGTATTTGTTCTTGTTAAATTTTTAATTCCCATAGGCTCACCTGATAACGCAATTCTTCATTACATTGACAATTATTCAGGAAATCCTCATCTATCTCCACTGGCTGATTTTATTAATCTTTTTTTAAGAAATCTAACGCTTATTATCACGACTGATTATTTTGGGGTACACTCTCGTGCTCCTGGATACCTATTAGTACCACAGGCCTGGACACTACAAATTGAGCTACTCTTTTATATCATAATTCCATTTATTATCTGGAAGAATTATAAAGCGCTCACAGCTATTTTCTGTAGCGGCATAATATTATTTATACTTATAAAATATCTTCATCTGGAGGGACAATTCAATCTCTTCCTTGCCTTTATCCACTATCTCCTCTATTTTTTACTAGGAATATTTAGCTTTAAGCTATTTAAACTTATCGAGACTAAAAATATTTCTCGCCAATTTCTATCTCTCTTATTTGTGGTTTATCTAATGTATTTATTCGCCTATAATAATATTTCTTTACCCCTGGATTTTACCTTCGATACTACACTCAACTTCCTTCACTACATCGTATTTACAGGCATTCTCCCATTTATTTTTCTTTATACTAATAAGAATAAATGGGATAGGTTATTAGGTGAATTATCATATCCACTCTACATCTCACACATCTTCATAATAAAAATAATGAATAACCTTCCAGTTATTAAAGACAGTTCACTCCTTGGACCTATCGCTATATTTTTCACAATTATTTTCTCAGTTGCTTTAATCAGGTGGATAGAAAAACCTGTTGAAGACTATCGACAAAAAAGGGTTATAATTAAGAAGGAGCCTAGTATAGATTAATTAGGAAAGTGGCATTTTTTATATTTTTTGCCGGATCCGCAATGACAGGGATCATTACGACCAAGCTTTTTTAACTCACCAATCGGAGTAGCTCCTGCAACAACTGATGACGAGGCAAGCTTCCTCATCTTTGGTTTTTTAGCACCCTCACTCATTTCGCCTTCTGGAGCATTAGTAATAGCATTCTCCAAAGAAACGCCACCGGACGGAAGATGAACATGCTGAGAGTTTTCAACCTGTATTTTATAAATACGATGGACCACCTGATCATCTATGCTCCACATAAGCTGTTGAAACATCTTGTATGCTTCATTTTTATACTCAACAAGCGGGTCCTTCTGTGCATATCCACGAAGTCGAACTCCTTCGCGAAGATTATCGATCGCATCCAGATGATCCATCCATAGATTATCAATGACTTGGAGCATTACGTACCTTTCGACGGTTCGCATAATTTCTGGAGTCATTTCCTGCTCGCGCTTGTTATACACGTCACGGGAGATAGTCGTTAAGAACTCCACCCTCTCTGCTTCTGTATGGAGCTGACGCAACTGGTCAACGAGATGTGTCTGAGAGTGCTCATCAAATGGGACAATCGTTATGAATTCTTTTATGATATTTACATTCAGGTTTTCAACATCTTCAAATGAACCACTTGCAGTTGCGGTTGCTACAAGAGATGAGATTGCTGCATCAATTCGCGTAGTAACATCTGTCTTAAGAACATCGGTTTTCTTATCTGCAAGTACTATAGAACGACGAAGTTTGTAGACTATTTCTCGCTGCTTATTTAAGACATCATCATACTCAACGACATGCTTACGACTATCAAAATAATGCCCTTCTACTTTTACTTGAGCATTCTGAATAGCCTTTGAGACGAGTTGATGTGTCAAGGGAACATCCTCAGGCATGTTGAATTTCGTCATTAGTCCCGCAATCCGGTCTCCACCAAAAAGACGCATTATCTCATCATCAAGCGCTACGAAGAACTGTGATTTACCAGGATCTCCCTGTCTTCCAGATCGACCACGTAACTGATTATCAATACGCCTTGACTCATGGCGCTCTGTACCTATAACGTAGAGACCTCCCAAAGACAAAACCTCTTTGTGTGATTTTTCCCAATCTTGCTTGGCATTCTTTCCTGTACCAGGTGCCCCTCCTAGGATGATATCTACACCTCGACCTGCCATGTTCGTCGCTACAGTTACAGCCCCTTTCTTACCAGCCTCTGAGATAATCTGCGCTTCTTTCAAATGATTTTTTGCGTTAAGAACCTGATGTTTTACACCTTTTCGCTTAAGAAGCTCTGAGATAATTTGATTTTTATCAATAGATGTTGTTCCAATTAAAATTGGCTGACCTTTTTTATGCACCTCTGCAACCTCACTGACCACTGCACCAAGCTTTGCTCGTGTTGTTTTATAGACTGCATCTGATAAATCTTCTCTGATGATATTATTGTGGGTTGGAATAACGATGACATCTAATTTATAAATTTTATTAAATTCTTCAGCCTCAGTTACAGCTGTTCCAGTCATACCAGCTAATTTTTCATATTGACGGAAATAATTCTGCAGAGAAACCGTCGCAAGAGTCTTAGATTCACGCTGAATAGGCACATTTTCTTTCGCTTCGATTGCTTGATGGAGTCCCTCTGAAAGTCGTCGTCCTTCCATCAACCGTCCCGTAAACTCATCAACAAGGACTACCTGACCATCCTTAACGATATAATCCTGCTCTTTATGAAAAAGAGTGCGGGCCTTAAGTGCAGCTTCAATATGATAAACAGTATCAAAATCCTGTTCATAGATATTTGATAATCCGAACAACTTCTCAATCTTTGCAATTCCGTGATCTGTCAAATGTGCCGTTCGTAACTTTTCATCTATGATATAGTCTGTTTCGGGCTGTAGCTTCTCGACCAGCTTTGAATACTCATAGTACTTAGCTGATGGTGCCTCGTCTGGCTGAGATATTATATGAGGAGTGCGTGCTTCGTCAATCAACACTGAATCCACCTCATCGACAATGGCATAATAAAAGTCTCTTTGCACTAAATTCTCAGATTCCTGCGCCATATTATCGCGAAGATAATCAAATCCAAACTCAGAATTAATTCCATAGACCACATCGGACTTGTATGCTTCCTGGCGAGTAGTTGGGCGTAAATGAGCCAATCGCTCATCATCTAGACCCTCCTGAGAAAAAGTAGGGTCGTACATATATGATTGTTCACTTATCATTGATGCTACGCTCATTCCGAGAAAATGAAAAATCGGCCCCATCCACCCAGCATCACGTCGAGCCAAATAATCATTGACCGTGACCAGATGAACACTTTTACCAGTAAGAGCATTAAGATACAGCGCTGGGACAGCAGACATAGTCTTTCCCTCTCCCGTCTTTTGTTCAGCTATTTTTCCTCGCGATAAAACCGTCGCTGCCATCAACTGCACATCATAGTGTCGAAGACCAAGCGTTCTGAAGGCTGCTTCACGAACGAGTGCAAACGCCTCAGGAAGTACACTATCGAGAGACTCACCCTTAGCAATTCTTTTTTTAAGCTCCTCTGTCCGTTTGGGGAAATCAGTATCTTTAAGTTTTTTTACAGTAGGCTCAAAGGCATTAGTTGAGGCTATGATAGATTCAAGATTCTTAACTTCGCGCTCGTTTGTGTCGAAAAATTTTCCTAGAAGAGGTAACATAGAATAGCTATTGTAGCACAGTGTAGCCTCGAGATAAACCCTAAAAGTATCGCTATTTTTTAGCCACGATACGATCTTTTCCCATATATTTTTGAAGAACTTGTGGAATAAGCACGCTACCATCTACTTGTTGATAATTCTCAAGAATAGCAATAATCGGTCGATTCATGGAGAATGCTGTACCATTTAGCACATGTAAATATTTTCTCTCTTCACCATCATTGTAGCGCATGTCCAAACGCCTAGACTGAAAATCAGTAACAGTCGAAGTGGAAGTAACTTCTCGGTATTTATTCTGTGACGGGATCCATGCCTCGATATCATATTTACGCGCTGCATTAAACCCTAAATCACCAGTGCAAATTCGTAGAACTTGATAGGGAATTTCTAACATTTGAAAGAGTTTCTCTTCTAAGCTAAGCATGTATTCGTGCTCCCTATCATCATCACCTTCTGCGACAAATGATATCATCTCAACCTTATTAAATTGGTGCACTCTGAAAATTCCTTTTGTGTCCTTACCATAACTACCAGCTTCGCGTCTAAAGCACGTTGAATAACTTACATATCTTTTCGGCAAATCTGCTTTTTCCAAAACGTCATTCATGTGAATTGGCACAACCGATTGCTCAGATGTCCCAACTAAATACATGCCATCACTATCGAGAGAGAAAATATTATCAGCCTCACCCATAGCCGTATATCCTAAGCCCTCCATTACGTGTTTTTTTATTAAAACAGGCGGAATTACAGGAATAAATCCTTCTGGAATCAGGGTATCAAAAGCGAGTTGCCGAAGTGCATTTTCAAGAAGCGCCCCATCATTTTTAAGATAATTAAATCGTGCACCACTTACTACTGCTGCTTTTTTTACATCAATAATATCGAGTGCCTCTCCAAGTTCCAGATGATCCTTCGGAGTGAAATTAAACACTGTTGGCTCCTTATACTTTTTAATTACCTCATTTTCTGACTCATCCTTTCCAATTTTAACATCTGACTTTGAAGGGTTAGGAATGGTGAGAAGCAATGTGTCTAATTCATCTTTTAACGCTGCACTTGCTTTTTCTTTTTTCTCGAGCTCAACTTTAAGGTTCGTACCATCCTCTATAGCCTTAGCTCTCTCAATTGGATTTGGAGTTGCTGCGAGCTTAGAAAACTTATTACGCTGCTCCCGTAAATTTTGCACGTCTAATGAGAGCTCGCGAAAACGAGCATCAATATCAAGAATATGTGCCGTGTTGATAACAACACCTTTATGTAGTGATGAATTCTCTACTAATTTGGGATTTTCTCGAAGGATTTTTAAATCAATCATGAAGGGATTATAGCACCCATATGAGAATTTGTAACTATGTGAAGAGACCAGAAGAAATTATTATTTTTTTGATGCGTTTTTTATCTTAGCTGCTTTTGCAACCCTTGCTTTTGTAGCTTTCTTTGTAGCTTTAAGTGCTGCTGCAGATTTTTTTGGCAATTCTGACTTGACCCCTACGGTTACTTTAGAGAGGGCAGATTTAAGATGAGCAGCTTTGTTATCATGCATAAGATTTTTTTTAGCAGCTTTATCAATAGCCTTAAAAGCAGCACTAATTGCTAACGGAGATGGCTCTTCTTTCGCTTTTTTAACTAACGATTTATAGAGAGTTTTTAGCTTTTTTCGCTCGACAGTTCTCTTTATATCTTGTCGAAGCTTTTTCTTGGCATGTTTTAACAAAGGCATGCCTATATTGTACCATGGTCTATAAAAAATCGCAACGATAGGAGAAGGTTATAGGTTTAGGTCTAGCTGCCAGATAAGATTTGGTTTTAGGGCTTCTCCTTACCCTAAGATCTTTGCCTATACTAGCCGCCACACCTAAGCCAATACCTTTAACACAAATAATGACTTTTCATATAAAACCCTTTACAATTAACTTCTATGACCGATATTTTTAAGCGTGGTATCTCAGTGCTTTTAAAACGCCAAACAAATATCATCTCAGCAGCCTATATACTCATGGCTACTGTTATTTTTTCACAAATCCTTGGGCTATTTCGAAGCAGGCTACTTGTTTCGATATTTGGAGCCTCGAGCACACTCGGTGTCTACAATTATGCATCTATTCTCCCGGACACAATCTTTCAATTAGTAATAGCTGCTGCATTCTCATCTGCATTTATTCCCGTATTCTCAGACTATCTTTCACGAGATCGTGACAAGGAGGGCCAAAGCATGGCCTCCACCTTCCTTACACTGGGTATTATTATATTTAGCATACTCTCACTTATTTTGGTTATATTTGCCCCCTTCTTTCTCCAGCTCTTCAATTTTGGAGCCAACTTTACCCCCTCACAAATGAACGATATGGCTAATCTGATGAGACTTCTGATTATCGGACAGCTTCTTTTCATCGTCGGAACATTTTTTACCGCTCTACTCCAATCCTATAATCACTTCTTCATACCTGGATTTGCACAAGCACTTTATAATCTCGGAATTATCATTGGGATCTTTCTTTTTCATTCGACCTTTGGAATTTATTCCGCGCCATTAGGAGCGATTCTAGGCTCAGTTATCTATATTGCATGCCAAATCCCCCTAGCACGAAGAATTGGCTTTCACTTTCGCCCCTCCCCCCTCCTATTTAAACACGAGGGGGTTAGGAAGATTTTCAGCCTTATGTGGCCACGAACTATTCAGGTGGCTATTCAGCAGTTTGGAACTATCGTCATTGCATCAATCATCTCTTTTATGGCTGATCCGGGTCGTATGCATTTACTTTTTGACTATGCTAAAACACTTATGTTCGCGCCTGTTTCACTCATTGGGTATAGCATTGCTCAGGCTGCATTTCCTGTTCTCTCACGCGAAAAGGATACCTTAGAAGAATTTAAGGTAACTTTTATGGCGAGTATGAATCAAATGCTCTATCTCATATTACCGATCTCTGCTCTGATTCTTGTTCTTCGTATTCCAATTGTCCGGCTTATTTATGGAGCTGATAAATTCGACTGGCCAGCCACTGTTCTAACCGGAGAGACACTCGCATATCTCGCGTTATCTATTTTTGCCCAGGGACTGATCGTTCTTTTTTATCGCGCCTTTTACGCACTTCAGGACTCTATGGTTCCATTGCTAACAAGTGCTCTTTCTACAGTATTTCTCCTGGTCATTGGGTATATTTTAGTTGTCGTTAATCACCTTGGGCTCACAAGTATTGCTATAGCATTTACCATCGCGAATTTTATCCAGCTTATTGCCCTCTTCCTTCTTCTGGACAAAAAGGTTTGTGGGTTTGATAAAAAACCGTTCTTTCTTTCCCTCGCCAAATTTATGACTGCCACTCTCCTAACAGGCGTCGCGCTTTATATCCCTATAAAACTTCTCGATAAGCTTGTCTTTGACACAACGCGCACGATCAACCTAATCATACTGACCGGCATCTCCAGCTTTGCAGGACTTGCACTCTATCTACTCTTAACATGGCTACTAAGGATCAGAGAGGCACAGACATACCTACAGATATGTGGTCAGATAGGCAACTGGAGAGAGATCTTAGGAAAAAGTAATGAGGTCATTGACGCTAACCGTACATCTCCGTGATAAGCGCAAAAAATGGAGATATAAAAAAATCCGCTCTTCGCGGATTTCTTTCAACTAATATCTAAACGCTTTTTCCTAGACGCTAATCTAGTAGTCCATTCCACCCATACCGCCTGGCATACCACCTGCTGGTCCTCCAGCTGGTTTTTCTTCAGGAAGGTCAGTAATTAATGCTTCTGTAGTTAGGATCATTGTTGCCACAGACACAGCATTCTGGACTGCACTTCGTACTACCTTAAGTGGATCAATAATACCTTCTTTTAACATGTCTACTGGTTCTGCTGTCTCTGCAGAATCAATCTCCATAACATTAAAACCAAATCCAGTTGCTGAAACTTCTCGTGCTTTTGCAATTAGCTGTCCTGCGTCCAATCCAGCGTTCTCTATAAGCTTAACAAACGGTGCTTCGAGCGCTGATTTTACGATTTCAAAACCAAACATTTCATCTCGAGATGCCTTAGCATTTCCCAGATCTTTTATCGTCATTCTCGTAGCGATATCTAAGAGTGCTACAGATCCGCCAGGAACAATTCCTTCTTCAAGTGCAGCTTTAGTCGCAGCAACTGCATCAATGACTCTCTCTTTTCGATCTTTAAGCTCAACTTCTGTAGCTGCTCCGACATTAATAACGGCCACGCCACCTGACAACTTAGCTAGGCGCTCCTGAAGTTTTTCTTTGTCAAATTCTGAAGTAGATTTCTCAATAGCCATCTTAATCTGCTTAACGCGAGCATCAATTGCTTTAGTATTTCCTTTTCCGCCGATAATTCTAGCATTCTCTTTATCAGCCCATACCTTGTCAGCTCGACCACAGTCCTCAAGCGCTACGCTGTCTAGTTTTCGTCCAGTATCCTCGGAAATTACCGTACCACCAGTAAGTGCTGCTATATCTTCTAACATTTCTTTACGACGATCACCAAATCCTGGTGCTTTAATAGCGAGCGTATTAAATGTGCCTCGAAGCTTATTTACTACTAGAGTTGCAAGTGCTTCACCATCAATATCATCGGCGATAATAACAAGATTTTTACTTACTTTTACGAGATTCTCGAGGAAGGGAAGTAATTCATTAAGCGCTGAAATCTTCTTGTCAGTAATAAGAATGTATGGACTCTCGATCTCTGCTTCCATTTTTTCAGAATTTGTTACAAAATACGCAGACACATACCCTTTATCAAATTCCATGCCTTCTTTATATTCAATCTCAGTTGTCAGACCTTTGCCCTCTTCAACAGTAACTACACCATCTTTACCAACTTTTTTAAGTGCTTCTGCTATTAATAGTCCAAGCTTTGGATCTGCAGCGGAAATGGTGGCTACATTTGCGATATCAGTTGGCTTTATGTCTTTAGCCATTTTTTTAAGCTCTTCTACTACGTGTGCACCAGCCTTCTCAATTCCACGTCGCATTACCATAGGATTTGATCCAGCAGTAATCATCTTAATACCCTCATTTACAATTGATTGAGCAAGAACAGTAGCTGTAGTAGTTCCATCTCCTGCAACATCAGCAGTCTTTGATGCAGCTTCTTTAACCAGCTGTGCACCCATATTCTTAAATGGATCCTTAAGTTCAATTTCTTTTGCCACCGACACGCCATCATGGATGACATTTGGTGCTCCCCATTTTTTATCTAGAGCTACATTACGTCCTTTTGGTCCAAGCGTAGTCGCAACAGCATTTGCCAGCTCATTTACGCCTTCTTGGAGTAGTTGTCGTGCTTCCGCACCGTATTTAATTTGCTTTGCCATAATACTTTTCCTTCGGAAAATAAACTCTAAATCCGAGTATCGAAATCCGAAACTATTTTGTATTTATTATTTTTAATTTGTTTCGAGTTTCGAAATTCGTGCTTCGAATTTAGTCAACTATTGCGAGAATATCTTTTTGCTCAACGATCATCCATTCTTCTGTTCCAACCTTAACTTCATTGCCACCCCATTTTTTATACATTACTTGCTGCCCAACTTTAACAGTCATTGGAAGAGTTTTTCCTTCAGGCGTTACGTGTCCTGTGCCCATAGCCATGACCGTGCCCATTTGAGGTTTTTCCTTCACTGATTCAGGTAGGATAATTCCACTCGCTGTTTTTGACTGAGCGTCCTCAGGCTTTACAAGAACATTGTCAAAAAGTGGTTTTAAAGATATTTGCGTAGGTGCGATTTTGGTTGTCATAGTAATATTATTTACAATTTATAATCACTCATTAATTAGTACTGCTAATTTATACAGAAAAACGCCTTAGAAGTCAATACCCCAAGCAAATAACGTTTATACATGCGTCGAACTTGACACTCCTTCTTTTATTCATATACCATGAGAATAGAGCGTAATTTTGTGCGCAATATAGTCTGTTATCTATAGACTCAATTAAAAACATGTTTTCAGCCAAAAAAATTATTATTATAGCGCTTATAGCTCTTGTCCTCATTGCAATTCCAGTTACTGTCTACCTACTCCAACAGCAGCAAACAACTCAGTCTCAGGCCCAAGACTCATCTACGCTATCGTTTGATCCCCCCTCCTCTGTGAGTATCCCCATCCAGGCAAAGCTTGATGAGCCTCTCGATCTTGATCTCTTTATTGATCCAGGTACTAATCTTGTTTCTTTTGTTCGTCTTGAAATACTCTATGACAGTACAAAACTAGCAACCGTATCTGGAGCACAGGGTGCGTTTGAAAAGAACGCAGTTGCTTTTCCATCCACACGAGAAGGACCCTCGTATCAAGACGGAAAAGTACTTGTTACAATTTCTATCGGATCTGATCTGACAAACCCCATTAAGACCAAAACCAAAATCGGTACAATTCACTTTACTGCTATTGCCAAAACCGATACCCCAACACAAGTGCTCTACGGCACAACCACTCAGGTTCTTTCAGTCGCTGGCCCTGACACAGGCAGCGCAGATCAGGCAAGTGAAAATGTCCTCCATGCATCAACTCCAGCAGTAATCGCCATTGTTGGACCAGTTGAAGAACCAACCCCTACACCAACGACAGGACCAGTTGAAGAACCAACCCCTACACCAACGACAACTCCAACCGGTACTGCGAACTCACTACCCATTTGCGTCACATTCACAGCCTCCCCCTCAACAGGAACAGCGCCATTTGACTCAATTTTCTCAATTCATGGATCTGACAGCGATGGAACCATTAGCTCAATTGCCCTCAACTTCGGTGATGGTAATGTCGCGACACTTTCCGGTACTCAACTTACGGCGAGTGAAAGCGCTATTCACGACACCACTGCAAGCATAGAGCATACCTATACAACGGGTGGGCCATTTACCGCATCAGCTATCATTACAGACAACCTGGGTGGCACAAGCACTGGCAGCACCTGTAGTCAGGCTATCACCTCTGTTGGACCCACTTCAACGCCCTCAACTGAGACAGCTACTCCGACTCCGACCTCTATACTTGCAGTAGGAACAGATACTCCTACGCCTACGATTGCAAGCCCAGGACCAGGAGCGACAATCATCGGGCTGGGTGCATTCTTCTCAGTACTGAGTGTAATAGGAGCCATCCTCTTCTTTGCCCTCTAAAGAACGCCTATTAATAATTAGTGGGTGTTAACAAAAAATGAAGCAACTCTCCTAAGCAACGTTGAGGATTTTATACGAAATATCACCAATTGGGGCATGAAATACTATGTTCTCACCATTTTTCTTTCCAAGCAATGCGCGTCCCAGAGGCGACTTATGCGAAATTGCCCCACCACTTGGATCTGACTCTTCACCTCCAACAATTTTATAGGTATCACTTTTTCCAGCTGAGCTAATAGTAACCTCTGAGCCGATTTCAACAAATCCAGAGTGAGAAGACTCTTTAATCACCCCATACTTTAATAGGAATTTTATCCTTCGTAAACGTGCGTCAATTGCATTTACCTTTTGCCTTGAAGCTTGATAGTAACCATTTTCCTTCAAATCCCCTAGTTCGCGTGACTTCTGCAGGTGCCCAATTGCATCCACACGCTCGACCAGTAACTGCTCTTGCTCCTTTTGAATCTTCTCAAACCCGTCCTTAGTAAACGGAACTGGTTCAACTGGTTGTGCTTTTTGAATAATTCGTTTTATCATATTAATTTTCAATCATCGAGAAGAGTGCTTCTTGAGGTAGCTCTACTTTCCCCGTATGCATCATTCGTGATTTTCCTTTCTTTTGTGCTTCAAGTAATTTGTCCTTACGAGACCTGTCTCCACCACTCATTTTAGCGAGTACATCTTTTCTGTATGGAGGTATCTCTTCTCTGGAGGCAATTGTACCATTAAGTACTGACTGGATGATTTGCCTGAACTGTTGACGCGGGAGTGCCTCCTTAAGCTTACTTGCCTTCTCCCGTGCAACATACATCGCCTCTTCTTTATAGACGAGCTCTGAAAGTACGTCAATTGGATTATCATTTATTCTGACCTCAAGCTGCACCAGGTCTGCCGGCTTGTATTCACTTAGTTCATAATCAAGGCTAGCATACCCACTCGAAGTTGATTTAATCTCTGCCGAGAGCCCACGGATAAACATCGTATAAGGCATTTCATAGCTAAGTGTCGCGTAGGATTCATGATACTGCATATCTAGCAATGTTCCTTTTCGTTTTTGACTTAACCCCATGATCCCACCCACGTACTCGGTTGGCGTATAGACTGTAAGTAGCATATATGGCTCAAGCATCGAACCATCTTCCTGGGTCTGATAGAGCACTTGAGGCATAGTAAGCAATAGTTCTAGACCAAACTCTTGTAAGATACGCTCCTTTACGATCTCAGCATGAAGTAGTCCTAAAAAACCAACTCTAAAACCACTACCTAAATATGCAGAGTATTCTTCAGAATAAGTGAGGGCAGTATCATTGAGAGATAATTTTCCTAATGAGTCACGAAGCGATGCGAAATCTTTCTGATCCCGAGGATACATACCAAAGAACACCATAGGCTTAGGAGTCGTGTAGCCAGGCAATGGATCAACTGTGCTATTCTGTTCAATGATAGTATCTCCTACCCGAGCCTCACGAATATTCTTAATACCTGTAATGACATACCCAATCTCTCCTGTGGAGAGCACATCGCTTGAGGCAAGATATGGTGAAAAATAGCCCACATCACTAACATCAGATTTTACTCCACTTTGATAGAGCTGCACCTTATCATCTTTCTTAATACTTCCATCTAATACTCGTACATAGGAAACCACACCCCTATACTCATCATAAACAGCGTCGAAAATTAATGCACGAAGTGGCTTAGATTCATCACCTCGTGGACTTGGAAATTTTTCCACGACTTTTTCCAGTAATAACTGCACATTTTCTCCTGTTTTTGCAGAAATATAAATAATCTCTGACTCATGAAAATGAAATACTTCTACGAGTTCTTTAACCACAGCTTTTGTCTGGGCACTTGGCAAATCAATCTTATTTATTACAGGAATCATCACTAATCCTTCTTTCTTTGCTGCATGAAAATGAGCAACTGTCTGAGCCTGTATCCCTTGTGTAGCATCTACGAGTAGGACAGCTCCCTCACAGGCTGCCAGAGTCCTTGAAACCTCGTAGGAGAAGTCTACATGACCTGGAGTATCTATCAGGTTTAATTCATATTCCTGATCGTCCTGATGGTATTTCATGCGCACAGGCGCTAGTTTAATAGTGATACCTCGCTCCTTACTAATAGGGTTTTGATCTAGGAACTGTTCGCCCAATTTATCTTTAGCTATTGTGTGGGTAATTTCAAGTAATCGATCAGAAAGAGTCGACTTTCCATGATCAATATGTGCGATAATAGCGAAGTTGCGTATATTGCTTTGATTCATAGCTGTAATTGTACCTGAATGTGGCTCGCAAGGCAAAAATGATTACCTTGTCAAATCAAAATTAATTGATACAATGTGTTGATGAACAAAGTCCAAATAAGTATATTTTTAGGAATTATTCTTATTTTTGGGATTATATTTTATATTACCCAGGCAGGCTATCTAGGTTTAAATACTAGGCCAAAGGGAGAAATCACTATCTCCCAAATTCCAGATCAAATGAATTTTAATACAGATAATCAAACCAAAACACAACAGAATACCCAGAATCAAAAGCAACGACCCGCTCAGACACAACTAGTAAACCCAACAACGCTCGATCAATATAAGACAGCCTCAGCTACTGCAATCATCAAGACAAGTAAAGGCGATATCACTCTTGTTTTGTATGGAGAGGACGCATCATACACAACAGCTAACTTCATTATGAAAGCTAAAACAGGCTACTATAATAAACTTACATTTCATCGAGTTGAAGACTGGGTGATTCAAGGAGGAGATCCTTTAGGAACTGGAACAGGTGGAGGGAGCATGCCAGTAGAATTTAATAATAAACCGTTCATGCGAGGATCACTAGGTGTAGCAAGCCGTGGGGACGGACAGACTCAAAATGATTCACAGTTCTTTATAACTAAGTCCGATGCAAGCCATCTCAATGGTCAGTATACCAACTTCGGAATGGTCACAGATGGACTAGCTGTTATAGATCAGATCTCAATTGGTGATAAAATCCTCGAAATTACTATACAATAGGTTCTAAAAAAAGAAATCCCCCTCTGACTTCCTAAGTAAGAGGGGGTCTAAAACGAACGAATCATAGTTCAAGACTCCAGATCGAAATCTGGAAAGAGCAGGCCAATCTCTCGCTCTGCTGACTCCCAGCTATCTGATCCATGGACAGCGTTGCTTGCTCCCGAGTGCCCGAAAAGTTTGCGGAGAGTTCCCCGCTTAGCTTTCGTGGGGTCGGTAGCGCCAATTAGGCGTCGCATACGCGAAACGGCTTCTTCCCCTTCGACAATGACCGCTACACAGTCACCGCTGAGCATAAAACTCATAAGCGAATGAAACCATTCTTTCTTCGTGTGTTCTGCGTAGAACTCGCAGACCAATTGCTTGTTGAAACGAAAAATTTTGAGCGTGCGGATTCGAAAACCTCTGCGCTCAATCCTCTCCAAAATCTCACCGACATGCCTTTCACGAACCGCGTCTGGCTTGATCATGAAGAAAGTCTGACCGTAGCGAAGGCTCGCCTTCGCTGGAAGTAATTTCTCCCCTCTTTTCCCTGACAACGACTTTTCCTTTCCTAAATCGTCCGTTTAAATTGTCAATGCTCTCAACTCGAATCCACACCAAATTTTCAGCGTGCCTCAAGCGGAAAACAGCACTATTATAGCAGAATTGAATAACAAAATCAAAAACTATAAGACATTACAACCTTGGAAGCTCAACGATCTTTTTTTTATAACTTGAGGGAATCATATGGGTTTTATGATCCAAAATAAAACTTGGAGTAACTAAAATAGCTCTAACTTTTGCAACGGCTACAGAAGATGCAATGGTTGCTATACCTCTTTTTGATTGATAAATATTATTTTTATCGTATACTGCCTGCTCTGCTTCCAACCCTCCTGAAATAGTCATAGGTCTTAAATTAAGTTCAGATGCAACTAGATTCACAGCATCATCCATACGTTGTGAGGGCGATACTATCCACTCTGTAGACAGTTCAGGAGCTGAGTACACATAATAGGCTCCGTTTTGAGGGTACATAAGTGATTGTAGACAATCACCAAAAAAAACACCCTTCGTTCCCATTTCACCACTCTGAGGAACGAAAAATCTATCATTATCATCTGTTAATCTGCTTAATCTCCCCTCGCCCCTCACAAGCCAAGGCCGTGGAGATATTACATCAGGAGTAAAGAGAGGAGCTTCAGGGAATATTATACCGAGGGAGGATAATGATTCAAAGATGCGGTGCTGATTTTGCTCTAATTCTGAAGACACTACAGCCTCTGTCATAGGATTACCATCTAAAGTGTGCAAACGCTTTATTAGCCTCTGCCTGCTTGAGGGTGGTGTCTCTTTTTCTGATAGCTTCGCCTTCGTTATTTGCTGCAGCATTAAACTCTGCTGCTAATTTCTCATCAAAGGTATGGAACTCTTTATTTGACCTCTTACGAGCTGCCTCAACGATCCAACGAAGGGCTAGGGCCATTCGACGATCATGACGAACTTCGCTGGGTACCTGGAAATTAGCTCCTCCAATACGTCGAGCTTTAACTTCCACTTTTGGTCCAACATTTTGGATAGCTCGCTCAAAAATCTGCATAGGATCCTGCTCTTTAGCTTTTATCAGCTCAAAAGCATTATAAACACGCTTTTCAGCCACGGATTTCTTACCATCTTCCATGATTCGATTTATCAACTTAGCTACCATGACATTACCATAAATCTTATCTGGTGATGTTTCTCTTTTTTGAATCTTTGCGTGTCTCATATGTTATTTAGACTGTGGCATTTTAGCACCATATTTACTGCGTGAACTCTTTCGACCCTCTACGCCCATTAAATCATACTTTCCTCGCACGATATGATATTTAACTCCTGGTAAGTCTTTAACACGACCGCCTCTAACAAGTACGATACCGTGCTCTGAAAGGGAATGACCAACACCCATAATATAAGCAGTAACCTCTGATTTATTTGATAGCTTAACACGAGCTACCTTTCGAAGAGCTGAATTAGGCTTTTTAGGAGTCATAGTTTTAACAAGAGTTACTACACCACGCTTCTGAGGAGAGTTAAGGATCTTATACTCACGATCCTTTGCATTAAAAAAACGGCGAAGACCTGTTGCCTTTACCTTTTTAACTTTTTTTTGTCGTCCCTGTTTGGCTAATTGTGATAATGTTGGCATAAATGTATTTAAGAATTAAGAATTAAGAATT
>Ga0105047_10000487_pt1 | contig 67773 bp, 46 predicted proteins | sample MAT04_FD_78384 | JGI IMG/M metagenome (GOLD analysis project Ga0105047, IMG submission 78384) | Freshwater microbial communities from Lake Fryxell liftoff mats and glacier meltwater in Antarctica - MAT-04 (megahit assembly) | ecosystem: Environmental > Aquatic > Freshwater > Ice > Liftoff... | reverse complement strand
GATCATCGAGCGGACCAAGCTGGAGAACGGCAAGGCCGTGCTCACCGGCGAGCGCATGACGTTGCCCGTCGGGTTGGTGGTGAAAGCCATCGGCTACTCCGTGAAGTCGATGGAAGGCATCGACGCCAAGCCCGAGGCCTCCTCCTATCCGAACGTCGATGGGCGCATCGACGAAGGCCTGTGGGCCGTGGGCTGGGCCAAGCGCGGGCCGTCGGGCGTGGTCGCCACCAACCGCGGCGACTCCATCGATGCGATGACCAAGATGCTCGCAGAGCTGACCCCCAAAGCACCGAAAGGCGGAGCGCGAGCGCACACCGATTCACGCCTCGCCGCGCGCGGCGTCCAGTTCAGCAGCTGGGACGACTGGGAAAAGATCGAGAAGGTCGAAGCCGAGCGGGCCGAAGGTGGCGCGCCGCGCAGCAAGGTGACCGGCTGGGACGAGCTGCACCGCATCGCGCGCTCGGAGTAGCCGCGGCCCGAGAAGTAGAGAGAGACAGGAGAACCAGCGTGGTCGCAACCAAGGGTCTGACAGGTCTTCGCCCCGCCCCCGAGCACGTCGCTCGGGTCACAGCGCCCCCCTACGACGTGGTGAAGCCGGGCACGCCGCTGGAAGCGCGACTCTTCGGCGATCCCGCTTCGCTGGTGCACGTGACTTTGGGTAAGGAGCCGGGGAATGCGCTGGCGCGTTTGCGAAGTGAAGGATTTCTCATCGACGACGAAGACCCTGCCTACTGGGTCTACGAGCAGCGCTGGCCCGAAGGGCGACGGGTCGGGGTGTTCGCTGCGGTCGCGGTCACGCCCTACGACGCGCACCAGGTGATCCGCCACGAGAAGACCTTTGACGACAAGGTGCAGGGACGCATGCAGCTGGTGAAGGACACCGGCGGTCACGTGCTCGGACCCGTCTTCGGGCTCACCCGTGCGCGGGTGGACGCCGTGTGTGAGCGGGCCATCGCAGAGCTCACGCCGACCTACGACTTCGAGACGGACCTCGGTGGCCTCAACGACCTGCACGGGATCCACAGCCGCGTGTTTCGCGTGCCGGAGGACTCACCGCTGGGCGCCGAGCTGAAGGCGACGCTGGCGACCGAGCCCGTCTACATCGCCGACGGTCATCACCGCTACCACGCCGCGCTCAAGGGCGGTCAGTCGCACACGCTGATGTATGTGACCGAGAGCGCGCGCATCCAAGCCTACGATCGCGTGGTGCGCGGCACCGTGCCCTTCGCGGAGGCGCGGAAGAAGCTCACGCTCACGCCCGTCGAGGACTTCGTCACGCCGGAGAAGAACCGCTTTCGGATCTACACCGCCGAAGGGACGTTCGAGCTCGCTGCCAAAGAGGTACCGAGTGACGTGGTGGGACGCCTGGACTGCTCGATCTTGGAGCGCGAACTCTATCCCCACCTCGGCCTGGATCACTCGATGATCGCGGACCCCAAGCACTTCGACTACTACCCGGAGTCGCAGATCGATCAGATGAAAGCCGCCGTCGATCGGGGCGCCTACGAGCTGGCGATAGCGCTGCACCCCGTGGCGCTCGACGAGCTCTTCGCGGTGGCCGACGCGGGCCTGGGCGACAGCCACATCGTGATGCCCGAGAAGAGCACGTTCTTCGCCCCGAAGATCCTGAGCGGCGTCTTCATCTATCGAGCGAGCTGAGCACCACGCCGCGCTCGCCCGCGTTCGGACAACCCGATGTATGCTCCCGGGCATGATCACCCGACGTGAAGCCCTCTTGGTCCTTGCTGCGCTGCCCATCCTCCCTGCGTGTGGCGGCGGTGGCACCACCGACTCGGGGACCGGTGGGAGCGACACCGGCGGCGGTGGTGGCTCGTGCGGCGGCATCGTCGACGACAACCACGGGCACAGCATCAGCGTCCCCCGCGCGGACGTGACCGCGGGCACACCGCAGACGTACGACATCCAGGGCAGCGCGGGCCACAGCCACACCGTGAGCCTATCGGCGACTCAGTTCGGGATCCTCGCCGATGTAGGCATGGTCATCGTGACGTCGAGCAGCGCCGGCCACACCCACCAGGTCACCATCAATTGCAGCTGAGCCATTGCAGGTGACCAACCTGCAGCTGACCCACTGCAGCTGACCCACTGCGGCGCCCGAGTGAAGGTGCTCTCGGGTGCGCTATCCTCGCGCGCATGAGCGAGCTCGCGAGTCTCCGTGATCTGATACGCGCCTTCGTCGCGGAGCGTGAGTGGGAGCCGTTCCACGATCCCAAGAACCTCGCGATGGCAGTCGCCAGCGAGGCCGGCGAGCTGGCGGCCGAGCTGCGCTGGGTGAGCAACGACGCGTCGGACGCGTGGTGTCTCGTGCCCGCCAACAAGGCCCGACTGACCGACGAGATAGCCGACGTCCTCATCACCACGCTGATGCTCGCGGACCGCGCCGGCGTCGACGTCGCGTCCGCGATCACCTCCAAGCTGCAGAAGAACGGAGAGAAGTACCCGGTGGAACGCGCGCAAGGCCGGGCCGACTGACCCCGGTCACTCCGCGTGCAGGTTGGTGAGTCCCTCCAGCACCTCGTGCGGATCACGGAGCTCCTGCTCGATCGCGTCGCCGTCGCGCACCTGCCTCAGGCCCTCGATGAGGATGTGCTCGCCCTCCTCGAGGCCCTCCCGCACCACGTAGAGATGGGGGAGCTCCTCGCCGACGGTGATCTCTCGGGCATGCACGACGTCGTCTTCGTCCACGACGAACACGTAGGTGCGGTCGAGCACCGAGAAGGTCGAGGCTTGCGGGATCACCAGCGCGTTCGGCAGCACGTCCCTCATGAGGATCGTGCCGGTCTCGCCATGCCGGAGGATGCGCCCGGGGTTGGGAAACCCAGCGCGAAACGCGATGGTGCCCGTCTCGTTGTTGAACTCCGCCTCGATCGTCTGGATGACGCCGGGCTGCTCGAAGATCTCGCCGTTGGCCATGCGCAGCTCCACGGGGACGGGATCGCCCACCGCGTGCGTCTCGCGGTAGGTCAGGTAGCCGCTCTCGCTGACGATGAAGTAGACCCACACCTGGCTGGTGTCGGAGAGCACCGTCAGGAGCTCTCCCTCTTCGAGGAGGCTGCCCCGCCGCACCATCAGCCGGCCCACGATCCCGTCGAACGGCGCGTCCAGCGCGGCGAAGTTGAGGTGGGCTCGCGCCATCCGTGTACCAGCTCGGCGTCCTGACGGAGAACGGACGTGACCTCGAGGGTCCGCAGCTCTTCCGCGTGCACCTCGTGCTCACCACATCCGACGAGCGTACTCATGGCGAGCAACAGAAGGGCCCAGTTCGTTCCAATCCAACACTTCATGGCATCGCACCCATCGGCTCCGGATCCGCCTCGGTCGACGACGAGCGCCACCCGCCACCGAGGGCCTGGTAGAGCGTCACCGTCGCGGAGAGCTGTCGTCGTTTCGTCTCTACGAGTTCGAGCTGCGCTTCGAGGTAGTCCCTGCGGGCCGTCAACACCTCGAGATACTCGGCGCGCGCGGCGTTGAAGAGTAGGTTCGAGAGCTCGACCGACGCCTCGAGCCTGTCGACCTGCTCGCGCTGCAGCTCGTAACTGCGGGCGTGGTCCATCAACTCGGTGTTGATTCGATCAAATTCCTGGTAGTCGGTGGTCTCGCCGCGATCGAGCAGGCGCATGGCGAATCCATCGGCGGCGCCATACCCGGGCACCGACGGTGGCTCGAAGAACTCGACGGTGGCCCCGAGATCGCGGGTCCGCTCTTCCAGCGTCTCGACGACGTCGTGGACCGAACTCGTGCGCTCCGACCAGGGCCGCAGGTTGATGAGGCACGTGCCGGCGTTCGAGCCCCGACCCTCGGTGAGGATCTCATAGCCTGCCAACGCGGACACCGACTCCACTCCGTCGATCTCGCGGGCGATGTTCTGGAGCTCGGTGGTGATCTCGTTGGTGCGCTCGAGCGTGGTGCCAGGCGGCGTCTGGAGAATCGCGTAGATCTCGCCGTCCGAGGTCGCTCGGATGATGATGTTTTCGTACTCCTCCGGTTCGTCGTAGCGGCCCATGTAGGTGAGGACGTACTCGATGGATTGGGCGGTCATTCCCGACGCTTGCCCCGTCCTGCCGGGGCGCCCGATGATGCTCTGCTCGGCGATCGCTTCCATCACGTCGTCGATCGACACGTTGTAGGCGCGCATGCGGTCGGGCCGGAGCCAGATGCGCATCGCGTACTGGCGATAGCCCAGCGTCGTCACCCGCCCGAGCCCGTGGATGCGGAGCTCGGCGACCAGGTGAACCATCGCGAAGTTGTAGAGGAACGTCTCGTTCGCGTTCGGATCGGTGGAGTAGAGGTTGACGTACATCAACATGCTCGGCTGCACCGGGGTGACGACGACACCCTCGAGGCGCACCAGCTCGGGCAACAGGCTCATCACCGGATCGACCCGGTTCTTCACGTTGACGACGGCGATGTTGGGATCCGTGCCCGGCTCGAAGATGACCTGGATCGTCGCCTCGCCGGCGCTCGTCGCGTCGGAGGTCGCTTAGCGCATGCCAGGAACGCCGTTGATCGATCGCTCGATCGGGATCAGCGCCGCCTCGACGAGGACCTGCGCGCTGGCGCCAGGATAGGAGATGGTGACGGACACCACCGGAGGCGCTATCTGCGGAAACTGCGAGATCGGTCGGGTCTGGATCGCCAGCACACCGAGGAAGACGATCACGATCGAGATCACGATCGCCAGCACGGGTCGTTGGATGAACTTCTGGAGCATCGGGTTTAGGAGATCCGGGGATCGGTGATGGGCACGGAGGACCGCCTTCGAGATGGGGATCTCGTGGGGTGGTCGGGAGGGCGGCGGCGCCGACGCGTCGGGGTGTTGGGTTCACGTCGCGCGGACGCGCGGGGATGCCAACACACGGTGTCTACCGGCGGAGGCTGTAGGCGGTGGGACGTCAGTCCGCAGGATCGATTGCCATGGTCGAGCGGCACTAGCGCATGTGCCAACCCCCGAGCGACGCGTGAACGGCGTTCTACGGTCTTCGTCGTGGGTTGCGCCGCCACGCCGGCGGATCGAAACGACCCGTCCCATCCCAACACGCCCCTCGCCCTCGGAGGAATGCGTCCGCTATCAGAGCGCGCCGAGGGCGCTCTGGATGGGACAGTTCACTCGGGGTCCCGGGATGCTGAAGTCGACCACCCGGCCCTCGATGGGCTCGATGCTGTAGTCCGGCGCGATGGTGAACAGATCGGTCGCGGACTCAGCGTCGGCGATGGTCTGATCCATCGAGGTGTCGATCGAGGCGTAGTCCGAAGGGACGGTCACCAACACCATCGCCCAGAGCGGGGTGTAGTCCGGCTCGTCCAGGCGGACGCCGAGGATGCTGTTCGCGTCGCCGAGGTCGCCATCGCCGGTCAGATCGACGCCACGGATCCGCTCGACGAGCGGCATGCTCTCTCCCTCACGGGTGAGGATATAGACGTTGCGCACCAGCACCGTCCCCGCGGTCGGGTTGTCGAGGCGCAGCCGCGGGTGGGTCTGGGAGAAGTCGACCGCGCTCGCAGCGAAGCCGTCGGCGTACACGATGGCGTTGGGCATCGCCCAGTCGTCGGGCCCGAGCTCGATCAGCGTGGCCGAGTCGACGATCGCGAGCTCGATGAAGAAGAAGGTCGGCTCCGGCGCGGCAACGAGCCCCGCGGACACCGCGTCGTCGATCGCCGTGACGGATGTGAGCACCTCGCCAGCGTACCCGTCCGTCACGGCGACCTCGTGGATCCACCCGAAGGGCGAGTAGTCAGCGGCGCCTGGCAGGGCGGCCGCGATGCGTGGGTGCGCCTCGAGGGGCACACAGCTCGAGCCACTGGTGCGGCACAAGACGTAGAGGGGCATCGCCACATCGCTCGCGACTTGTCCGAAGTCCCAGTACGCGACCGGCTCGCCGCCACTGAAGCCGTGGGTCAGCCACACGCGCTCGCCAACTCCGTCACTCTCCTGCACCTGCGTCGAGAGCACGGGATCGGTGGCCAGCGCGGGGACCTCACTCCCGGGCGGCAGGACGGCGCTGGTGCCACAAGCGGCGAGCGAGAGAGCGAGGACCGAGGGCCAAAAAGTAGCGCGCATGGTGCCAGTGTTCGCGAGGATGACGATGACCGCTACTTTGCGGCTGATGTGCGGCGGCTGATTTCCGGCGGTCGATCCGCTGCGCTCGGATCTGCGGCGCAGGTTACCCTCGCCTCGCGTGCGGCTCGTTCGTTCCCACCGGATGGAGTTCCTCTTCGACGCGCTGACGGACGGGCTGCGGCAGCGACGCGACGTGCTCGAGCCAGCGCACATCGCCGTACCCAACCGAGCGATGGAGCGGGCCGTCGAGGTCCACGTCGCCCGCCGCGCGGGCATCGCTCAGAACCTGCGCTTCTCCCGCATCGACGGCTGGCTCCGCACGCTCCTGAGCGCCCCGGTCTCGCCCGGAGCGCCGCCAGGAACGACTCCGACGGAGGGGACGACGTGGGAGGCCCTGCTGCTGGCGGTCCTCACGGACGTGGGCGCCAGCGAAACCTCGACGTCCCCGACGGATCCGCTGACGACGGTGCGCCGCTGGCTGGTCCCGGACGGGCTCATCGAGGATCCACCGGCGCGCGCCCGGCGCGTCGTCTCCCTCGCGAGCAAGCTCGCCACGCTCATCGTCGCCTACGATCAGAAGCGCCCCGAGCTCATCCGCGCATGGCTGAGCGACGCAGAGGTCCCGGACACGCTCGGGATCTCCGGCGCGCTCGGCTACCACGAGCGCTGGCAGCGCGCGCTCGTGCGCGTCGTTCGGGCCAAGCAGCCGGCGCCCTTCGCGACCGAGCTACTCGATGTGCTCGATCACGCGGCGATCACGAAGACCGAGACCGAGCCGCTCCACGTGATCGGTCTCTCGCACGCGACCCAGACGACGCTGCGGACCCTGGCCGCGCTCGGCAAGCGTCGGGAGGTGATCGTGTACGCCCTCGATCCCTGCCGTGAGTTCTGGGAGGACGTGGAGAGCGCCGGAGAAGAGGCGCGGCGCCTCCGCAAGAGCTCCGCTGGACAGGTGCCCGCTGGGACGCTGACCGATGAGCCCTCGGAGAGCCCGCTGCTGGCCGCGTGGGGACGCGCCGGGCGTGAGCACCTCGGCGCGCTGCACGAGCTCGCGGACTGGAGCGCCGAGGAGCGCTTCGATGACCCGGCCCTCGAGACCGATCGCGACGAGACCGATCGCGACGAGACCATCGTGGCGCGATCGTCGCTCGAGGAGATCCAGCGTTCGATCCTCGAGCGTCGCCCCGTTCGCAGTGCGGCGGGCGAGCCCGATGGAACCCTCCTGCTCTTGCCGTGTCCTTCGGTGCGTCGCGAGCTCGAGGTCATCGCTACCGAGATCTGGAAGCGCGTCGATCGCGGCGCGCGTTTCGCCGACGTCGCGGTGCTGCTGCACGAAGGCGAGCGTGAGCGCTACCTACCGCTCTTGCCCTCGGTGTTCAGCGAGGCCCGCGACCTGCCTTGGAGCGCGGTGGATGTGCCCCTGGTCTGGCGCAGCCCGACCGCCACGGGGGCGCAGCGGCTGATAGCGCTCACCACCGAAGCCATCACCCGCAGTCGCCTCCTCGATCTCTTGTCGCATCCCGCGGTGCACCGCCTCGCGCCCGACGCGCGCACGGGGAGCTGGGCTTCGCTCTTGGACCGACTGGGCTTCTTCCGCGGTCTGGGCGACGACGAAGGAGCGCTCTCCCCGGCGCTCGAGCGCCTCGCGATCGGCGCGGTCAGCGCGGGGGAGCGGAGCGGGGTGAGCACCCCCATCGACGGGAGGTTCCCCGAAGAGATCGATCTGGGCGGCGACGAAGGCGGCGGCCTCTACCGCGTGCTGCGATCACTCGCCCGCGACCTGGCGTTCGCTCGGGGCGCGCAGCTCTCGCTCGAGGACTGGTCGCGCTTCTTCGACGCGATGCTGAGCACGTATCTGGTGGCCGAGAGCCCGCGCGAACGAGACGATCTCTTGCGGGTGCGCGCGGCTTGCAGGGGGGTCTCACGCCGGCACCTCGAGGGGGCTCGCTACGCTGCGACGGTGGCCCAGTCGATCTTCGCAGACGAACTCGACCGGCTGCGCACCGAGGTGGGCGCCCCGACCATCAGCGGGGTGACCATCTCCACGCTCGTGCCCATGCGCGCCATCCCCTTTCGGCACGTGTTCGTGCTGGGCCTGGGCGAAGGGCGCTTCGCGGGCGCGCGCGACGAGCGTGGTCTGGATCTCACCCGCGGCGCCCGACTTCGGGGTGACGTCGAGGAGAGCGAGCGAGACCGCTACACGTTCCTCGAGACGCTGCTCTCGGCGCGCGAGGGACTCACCATCTCGTGGGTGGCCCGTGACGAGGCGACCGGCGAGGCCTTGGCCCCGGCGTCCGTCGTGACCCAGCTCGAGGATGCTGCGCCTGGGCATCTCTCACGGGTGACGCCACCACTGAGGCGACACGAGGACACCCATCGGGGACCTATCGCCGCGAACGCATTGATCGGTGTCCAGGACGAGCGACGGGCCCGCAGCCTCGGCGACCACGAGCGAAGTGAGCTCGACGGTGACGGCGCGCTGGGACCGAGCATGGTGCTCTCGGCGTTCGGCGCGCTGGTCGCGGCCGATGATCCGAGGCGTGCGCTCCTCACGTGGGACGCGCTCCGCCCAACGACGAGCCCCGCCGCGACCGTCGCTCCCGCGCGGCTCGCTCCCGCGCGGCTCGCTCCAGCGCGGCTCGCTCCAGCGGCACCTGCACCTGCACGGGCGCGGCTCGCGCACCGGACCGACGGACTGGCGAGCTCAACGAGCTCGACGGGCTCGACGATCGATCCGCTCGCGGGTGATCTCACGCTGCGCCTCGAACAGATCCGTCAGTTCCTCGAGCGGCCCATGCAGGCCGCCGCCGAGCAAGCGCTCGGTCAGCGCTCGGGTCCCAGCCGTGATCGGATCGACGAGCCGCCCATGCGTTTGCCTCGCGCGCTCGAGACGCGTCTGTTGCGCGACGTCGTGCAGCACGCGCTCGAGGCGCCGAGCATTCCACTGGCCGAGCTGCTCTCGGCCCGCGCGACGCGAGAGCGGGCCCGGGGCCGGATGCCGCACGGCGCGCTGGGCGATCGGGTGATCGCCGGCCTCGAGGCCACCGCGAGCCAGCTCGTCAGCGCGGTGCGCGCGGTCCTCGGCAGCGACCGCGGGGTCGAGGGTCTGCGCTTCGGTCCGGGACGGCGGGCTACTGAGCACCGGCAGCTCGCGTTGCCCCGTCTCGATCTCGGGGTGGGCGCGCGAAGCCGTCGGGTGCTGCTGCTCGGCGAAGGACACGCTTGGATAGCGGAGGGACGTGCGCTGGTACTCCTCGAGCCCTTCGGGGATCCCACGGCGGGCGACCGGCGCTCCCGGGCGCGCCTCGACCAACACCTCTTGCGCGCCTTCGTGGATCACGCGGCGCTCGCCTGCTCCCATCGCGCGCTCGGGGCCCTGGGACGCACGGTCTACGTGGTGAGTCCGTCGGGGACCGCGCGCGCGCAGCTCCGGCCCTACGAGGAGCAAGCCGCACGCGGTTGGCTGCGTGGGTTGGCCGACGAGCTCGCGCTCGGAGAAGCCGCGTTCCTGCCCGGCGAGGTCGTCCTCGGAGAAGGACAGCGGATCCGCGCCCGCGATCGCGCGCTCCTCGACGCGTTGGTGCGCGCACTCGATCGCGCGCGCGTCAAAGAGGACCGCTTGGGTGAGCTGCGCGGCCCGGTGCGCGATCCCAAGGAGCGCCCCTCACCAGACGATCTGCTCCGGGTGGTGGGGCGCCGCTTTGGTCCCTTCTTCGAGCACATCGAGCTCGATGCGGGTCGCGCATGAGCGTGCCCGTCCACCGCCAAGTCCGCCGCGGCGTGCCCACCTGGATCGAAGCATCCGCGGGCACCGGCAAGACGTGGACGTTGGAGCGCATCGTCGCCGATCGGGTGCGCGAGGGCGCGAGCATCGAGTCGATCCTGGTGGTGACCTTCACCGACAAAGCGACCCGCGAGATGCGCGCCCGCATCCGCACCACGCTGGAGCGCGCTCGGTCCGAGTGCGAGCACCGTGAAGAGGCGAGTCGCCTGGACGCGGCGCTCTTGGGCTTCGACCGGGCGACCATCTCCACCCTGCATGGCTTCTGTCGTCGCACCCTGCGCGAGCACGCGTTCTTGAGCGGCCGCGCGCTCGAGGAGCAGCACGAGGGAAGCCGTGCCCTCTTCGGGGCGGTGTTTCGGCGATGGCTCAATGCCGAGCTCGAACGACGCGGGCCGCTGCTCGGGCTGGTGCACGCATGCCTGGACTGGCTCGAGGTGGAAGGGCTCGAGGCGCTGTGCATGCGCCTTCTCGGCGAGCACACCCCGCTCGAGCCCGCGTTCGATCCCGCCGCGTTGGAGGGAGCGCTCGCGCGCATCCCCTCGGGCGCGGCGCTCGACGCGGTGCTGCCCGATCTCGAGGACGCGGTCGGCAAGCACCCGACCGCGAGGGTGCGGGTGGGTGCGGTGCTCAGGGCGCTGGATGCGGCGCGCGCGGTGACCGCCGAGCGCAGCGAGCGCCTGCGGGCGCTCCTGAAGTGGGGTGGCGCGAGCCCGGGCTTCTACGAACCCGATCAGGCGAACGCCGCGTGGCTCGCGTCCCGATTGAGCAAGCACGTCCTCGGTCCCCCGCTCCGGGCGATCGCGCGCGCCGTGGCGACGCCCCTGCCGGCGCTCGTCGCGTTGGCCATCCCCGAGCTGGAGACCCTCCTCGCTCGAGAGAAGCAGCGCGCGTCGATCGTGGATTTCGACGACTTGATCTCGGGGATGGCCGACGCGTTGCGCGGGGACGACGACGGCCTGCTGGACGCCGCCCCGCTCATCGAGGCCCTGAGAGACCGCTACCGGCACGTCGTGGTCGACGAGTTCCAAGACACCGATCCATTGCAGTGGGAGATCCTCTCGCGTCTCTTCCTCGACTGCGCGCCCGACCGCACCCTCGTGCTGATCGGCGACCCCAAGCAGGCCATCTATGGGTTTCGCGGCGCCGACGTGCACACCTACCGTCGGGCGCGTGCCCAGGTGACGGCCCTCGGGGTCAGCGCGCGCCTGGACACCTCATTCCGGGCCACACCCCCGCTGCTCGACGCGCTCCACACGCTGATCCTGCCCGACGACGACGCACCCTTCTTCGCGCGAGCAGACACCTATCCTCTGCCGGTGCTCGCCGGGAATCCGGCGCGCGCCGTCTTCGCGGAGACCGCGGCTGGGCGGGTGCCCCTCGCGCCCCTCACCGTGCTCGCGGTCCGCGGCGATCCGCCGCTGCGCCTTCGCCCAGCGCGGCGCGGCGTCGCGCGCGCGTTGGCGGACGAAGTGCGACGTCTCTTGCTCGACGACGTACGGGTCACCGACGGCATCAGCGAGCGACGCCTGTTGGCCAGCGACATCTTCGTGCTCACCCGGAGCCAGGCCGAAGGGCTCGAGGTCGCCGACGCGCTCGCTCGCGCGGGCGTGCCCTATGCGTTCTTCAAGCAAGACGGGCTCTTCGCGACGACGGAGGCCCGCGACCTCTCGGACTTGCTCGCCGCGCTGGTGGCCCCCGACGACGTGGCGCGTCGCTCCCGCGCGCTGGCGACGCCGTTCTTCGCGGTGAGCCCCGAGGACTTTCCTCGCATCGACACGCTCCCCTACGGCCATCCACTGCTCGAGCGGTTCCGTGGGCTCGCGTCCATCGCCGAGCGAGGCGACGCCGCGGGGCTGCTCTCGGCGATCCTCGCGAACACCGGGATCATTCGCCGCGAGCTGTACCTCTTTTCGAGCGAGCGACGCCTGACGAACTACCTGCATCTCTCGGAGGTCCTCACCGCGATCGCCATCGAGCATCGCTGCGGACCGCAGGAGCTCGCGGCGCGGCTCGCGACGCTCATCGAGGATCAAGCGAACGCGGGCTCCGAAGAGGACGTGCAGCGCATCGAGAGCGAGCGCGCCGCGGTGCAGCTGCTCACGATGCACAAGAGCAAGGGCCTCGAGGCCGAGGTGGTCTTCGTGTATGGCGGCCTGGGCACGCCGCATCGAGGACGCAGCGAGCGACGGGTGGGCACCCGCGACGGAGCGCGCGTGGCGTGGATGCTGCCCCGCGCCGAGGGCACCTCGGATCTGGAACTCGAGCGGTCGATCGCGACAGAAGAGCGCGAGGAGTCCGAACGGCTCCTCTACGTGGCGATGACCCGCGCGCGCTCGCTGCTCTACTTGCCGATGTTCCTCGCCGAGGTGGGGCCCGGCGGCGGGAGTGAAGGGCGCATCAAGGGCCCCTACCGAGTGGTGCACGATCGGCTGCTCGCGCTCCATCGGCGCGGCGCGCTGCAAGGGCCGCTCTTTCGACTCGAAGAGGTAGACCCAGGGAAGGGTCGGGTACGCAAAGCCACGCGGGCATCGCTCCTCGCCCCACCGACGCCGGCCGCCCTCGGCGACGGGGGCAACGAGGCGAGCGCGGACATCGCTCGCTTCGATGCGCTCCGAAGGGCCGGAGGCGTCGGCGTCGTGACCTCCTACTCGCGGATGAAGAGCGAGCGCTCCCGCGTCGAGGGCAGCAGCGCGGAGCTCGACGCCATCGCGCGCTACCACGAGGTGGACGAGGTCGATCTCGACGGTTCCATCGCCGACGCGCCGAGCGATGCGGACCCTGGCGGTCCCGCGTTCGGGGTGGCGGTGCACCGGGCGCTGGAGCTCATTGACTTCGATGTGGCGCGCGAGGCCGAGAGCGCCGAGGCGCTGGGCGCGCGCCAAGAGATCGACACGCTCTACCGCGAGATGCTCCAAGAGAGCGCGGTGAGCGCCGCCGCCAAACCGTTGCTGGCGCGCCTGGTCTTCGCTGCGCTCCGGACCCCTCTCTGGCTCGGCGATCATGCCATCTCGCACCTCGCGCTCCCGATGCGGCGCTCGCCCGAAGTGCCCTTCTTTCTGCCGCTGCCCGAGTCGTCTCACCCACCCATCAATCGGGTGCTGGAGACGAACGAAGCGCGCTCACCCTTGGAGATCCGCCGAGGCTTTCTCCGCGGCGTCATCGACTTGCTCTTCGAGCACCGAGGCAAGCTCTACCTGGTGGACTGGAAGACCGACAGGCTCGAGGCGTACGACGAGCCGTCGCTGCGTCGCCACGTCGAAGAGGCCTACCTCATCCAGGTGCGGCTCTATGCGCTCGCGCTGCTGCGGATGCTCGATGGTGATCACGAGCGCTTCGGAGGCCTGCTCTATCTGTTCTTGCGGGGCCTTCGTGGTCCGAGCGACGCCGCCGTGGTGGGCCCGCTCTTCTCGGAGCCCGGGACGTACTTCGTGCGGCCGAGCGCGACCGATCTCGCGGCCTGGGATCAGGAGCTTCGCCAGTCCGATGCGCCCTTCGGCTATCCGCTGGGTCTGCCTAGAGAGGGAGGCCTATCGTGAGCGAGCGTCGCGAGCGACTGCATCCGGGCGGCGGCGCGATCGCGCGTCTGCTCGACGAGGCGCTCGCCAGTGATGAGGCCGATTTTGGCGCGGCGAAGCGGCCTTTCGGTCCCGCGACGCTTCTCTTGCGCGAGCTTCGGGTGGACCGCTTCGCCGTAGCGCTCGCGGCGCGCGCCGAGCTGGACCCGGGCGCCGCGTTCGTCGCGCTCGATCTGGTGCGGCTCGAGGCGACGCCAGGGGATCCGCGCGCACTCATCGCGCTCTTGCTCTTGCTGCTTCAGGATCTCGAGCTGGGCTCGACGCGGCTCGCGATCGGGACTGACGCGGCGCGCACCCGAATCGAAGCGCGGTTGAGCGCGCTCGAGGTGCAGCCGCCGCTCACCGCCGAGGTGGTGGCGCTCTGCGCCCGCATCGCGGGTCGCCCGCCCGAGCGCGCGCGGACGCCCGCCCCCAAGCGCACCTCCCAGCTGGAGCTCGGCGGCCTCGCTGAGGACACCCCAACGCGACTCGCCGTCCCCCTGCTGATCCCGCGCACGCCGACCGAACGAAGCGTGCTCGACGTGGTCCATCGCGCAGGCGAGGTCGAGCTCGCGCTGGGCCGTTGGTGCGACGCCGAGCGAGCCCTCCGCGAGGCCTTGTCTGCGCGCCGCGCGGTGATGGCGCCCGAGACCGTGATGGCCACGCTCGCCCACGTGCCCCCGATCGAGGAGGGCACGCGCCGCATCCGGCTCACCGACGAGCAGCAACGCGCCGTGACGGCGTCCCTCTTGGGTCCGACCACCGTGATCACGGGTGGCCCCGGCACCGGCAAGACGTCGATCGTCGTCGCGATCCTCCGCGCGTTCTTGCGCCTATCGCCCGAGGCCGCGGTGCACGACATCGCGCTCGCCGCCCCGACGGGCAAGGCCGCCGATCGCATGCAGCAAGCTATCGGCGCGGCGCTCGGGGGCGCGACCGATCCTCGCGATCGGGCGCTCGCGAGCGGCGTCGCGCCCATGACGCTGCATCGATTGCTGGGCTACCAGCCCGATCTGGATCGCTACCGGCACCACGCCGCGAGCCGCTTGCCCCAGCGCCTGGTGGTGCTGGACGAGGCCTCGATGCTCGACACCATGCTCTTCGGTCGGTTGGTCGAGGCCCTCGGTGACGATGCGCTCTTGGTGCTCTTGGGCGATCCGGATCAGCTGCCGTCGGTGGGCGCCGGCGCGGTGCTCCGCGACCTCGGAGTGCTCGCTCCGCTTTCGAACGGCGCGCTCCGGGTCGCCACGCTGTCCCACAGCCATCGCATGTCGGAGGGGGATCCCGCGGGGGCCCACGTCCTCTCGGTCGCGCGTCAGGTCGGTGCCGGGATCAGCCCACCGCGCGCGCAGACCTCCACACCCGTCGCGGGCACCTGGACCGAGGTCGACGTGAGCGCGCCCTTCCCCGACGGTGCGTCGTTGCTCCCGAGCACCAAGCACCTGGGGCGCTGGCTGGACCGGTGGCTCGATAGCCTGGCGCTCGACGCGCGCATCGCGACCACGGCGTTCGGTGCGCTCGATGCGGCGAGTGCCCTCGGTGACACGAACGAAGTGGTGATCGCCCGCGCCATCGAGGCGGCGCACGCCTCACGCCTCTTGGTAGTGACGCGCGGCAGCGGACAGCGCACCGGTCAGCAGGCGGTGAACGCGTATCTCGGCGCCCGTCACGCCGAGCGTATGAAGCGCCGCGGCACCAGCGAGCCTGCGGCAGGCGAGCCAGTCGTGGTGACCCGCAACGACTATCTGCGCGGCATCTACAACGGCGACACCGGCTTGGTCGTCCAGGTGAATGATGGATCCCTCGCAGTCGCGCTCACCCAGCGAGGACGGGTGCGTCTCTTACCGATGCTGGATGTCCACGACGCGATCGAGCGCGCGTGGGCCCTCACCGTGCACCGGGCCCAGGGCAGCGAGCACGAGCGGGTCGCGCTCTTGCTGCCCGAGCGCGACGTGCCCCGTCTGCTGACCCGCCAGATCGTCTACACCGCGATCACCCGAGCCCGACGCGCCGTGCAGGTGGTGGGCGATCCCGCGATGCTTGCGGCAGCGATCGCCCGCAAGCAAGACCGGCGCACGGGCCTCACCGACTGAGGACTGGGCCTCTCACATCAGGACGAGGAAGCAGCCGACGGCGCAGGGCGAGTCGGGGGCGCCGTTCATCTCGCCCGCGTCGCACTGTTCGCTGCCCTGGCGCACTCCGTCGCCGCAGCGGGGACCGAAACTGCAGTCGGGGTTACAGCCGCCATAGCGTCCGTCGTTGTCGTCGCTGCCGTCGTCGCACGCTTCCGCGCCCGTCTCGATGAGCGCGTCCCCGCAGTAGGGGCCGCGGCTCCTGCAGTCGGCGCCGCAGCGGCCGTACGCGCCGGTGTTCATCCCGAGGCCGTCGTCGCAGAGCTCGAATCGGGTGACGACGCCGTCGCCACACGTGGGCTCACAGCTCGAGGTCTGGCTCACGAAGCCCGCGAGCGTGAGAGTGAAGTTGCTGCCGCAGCAGCGACGTTCTGCGTGGAAGACGACCAGCTCGTAGACCCGACCGACCGTCAGCCGCGCCCGACACGCCGCCACGATCGCGTCGTTCTGCGCGCTGTTGGCGGCGTTGGGATCCGCGAAGCTCATCACCTCGGACTCGGGCGGGTGGAGGCCTCCGACATCGAGACAGAGCTGCCCATCGACGAACACCCACACATCGTCGTCACCGCTGAAGCTGAGCACCTCGTCCCCTTGGTACTCGAAGAACGTGCGCACCTCCGTGGTGAAGCTGTAGTTGTGCGGCTGATCGTAGGTCTCGTCGGTGGGCGAGCCCGCGACATCGAAGCCTCGATCATCGAGGGGGAAGAACGCGGTGGTCGAGAAGGTGTAGGAGTCGGTGGCGCCGACCCGGCCGAGCGACAAGAAGTCGATCACCGGTCGGTTGCGCGCGCTGTCGCGGTACCAGTCCTGGAACGAGTCCGCGCTGAGCGCGCCCGAGCCGCCGACCACTGCGCCGCTGAACACGGGGCGGCCTTCGGCATCGAGGCGATCATTCACCATGCCGTAGGTGATGCCGCCGCCTCCCCGGATGTTGAAATCCGGATGGGTGGGGCTGCTCACTTGATCGTCGCCGCGCATGTCGCGGTACACCACCGGCAGCCGGAGCACGTCGGGGAGCGGCACAGGCACGAGGGTGCAGACGTAGCCGTCCTCGCTGGTGCAGGTGGCCGAGCAACCGTCGCCATCGATCGTGTTGCCGTCGTCACACGTCTCGCTGGTGCCCGGCAGAATCACACCGTCGCCGCAGATGGCAGTGCACACCCCGCCCGTGCAGTCGGGCTCGTTGCGACAGGCGGGATCGCAGCCGTCGAACGCGCGGAGGTTCCGGTCGTCGCACTGCTCGCTGCCCTCACGGGTCCCGTCGCCGCAGGTCGTCGCGGCGCACGCGACCCCGGGCGTGGGGCACGCGAAGCCGTCTTCTCGTCGACAGAGCGCGCTGCATCCATCACCCGAGTCCATATCTCCGTCATCGCACTGCTCGAGGCCCGCGACGATGCCGTCGCCGCATCGGTCCGCGCCGCACGCGACGCCCGCGATGGGGCAGAGCCAGCCGTCCTCGAGCTGACAGACGGACGAGCAGCCGTCGCCCGCGCCCGTGTTGCTGTCGTCGCAGCGCTCGGGGGTCTCGATGCGTCCATCGCCGCACACGATCGCGCGGCACATCCCGCTCGGTAGACAGCGGAAGCCCTCCTCGATCTCGCACGTCGGCGAGCACCCATCGCCCGCATCGACGTCGCCGTCGTCGCAGGCCTCGGTGACGCCCCGCATCCCGTCGCCGCACACCTCGCCTGCATCGACAGGTCTCGCATCGATGCGCGGCGCATCGAGCAACGGCACGCCTGCGTCGCCTCCATCGACGTTGCCGCCGCCGTCGGGCCGCATCGGCTGCGCACACTCGCAGCCGGCGAGGAGGGTGATGCAGAGCGCGAGGACGGCGAGCGTACGTGAGAAAGGCATCGCCGAAGGTAGCACCCTCGGGCGCGAGACCCAGCGACGCAATGGTGACGGGTGGAACCTCAGTCGCAGCCGACGATCGTCGTCCTCGCGTTCGCGCCGCCGACGCCTTCGACGTCGATGCGCACCTCTGCCAGGTGCGGCGGACCGTCGCAAACCTCGACGTCGTCCGCGAGATCGGCGCCAGGTATCCCGTCGTGCTGCCGCAGCGGATGACGTGCGCGCGCGGGGGCGAGCGTCATGTCCGGTCGTCCCCCTCCATCCCTTCGACCCCCGGGGCTGTCGCCGTCGAGGCTTCCGTCGCCGCAGCCGCTTCCGTCGCCGCAGCCGCTTCCGTCGCCGCAGCCGCTTCCGTCGCCGCAGCCGCTTCCGCACCTGGTGGCGCGGCCTCCGCGGCCTCCGCTTCCTCGACGCCCGCGATCAGCTCGTCCATCAGCGCGTGCATCGCGCCCTCGGAGAGCGAGCCCGCGTCCATCGCCTCGCGGATGACCCGACGCTGCACGTCGAGGAGCGCTTGCTCGACCTTCTTCACCTCGAGTTCGCGCAGCTCGGACGACGCGGCACCCAGCTGGCTCAGCCGCTCGGACAGCTCCGCTTGCCGGCCCGCGAGCTTGGCCCGCACCGCTTCATACGTGGTCTCGTGGATCCCGCCCTGGGCATGCAGCACGTCTAGATGGGTGAGCGACTCGCGCACCGACCGCAGGGTGGTGCGCAGGCGCTGGTAGTTCACGAGGTGCTCGCTGCCGCCCTCGAGCGCGTCGGCCCAGCGCAGCACCGGGACCATCGTCGTGCCCTGCACCAGGATCGAGAGGAGCACGACGCCGAACGTCAGATCGACCAGCAGCGCGCGCGAGCCGAACGCCAAGGGGATCGAGAGCGCGAGCACCATCGAGAGGCTGCCACGCAGGCCGCCCCAGGTGAGCACGGCCGCCCAGCGAATCGGAATGCGCTCGGCGCTGCGCGACAAGATGCGCTCGACCGCGAAGATGACCGCGCCGCGCGAGACCGTGAGCGCGATCCAAGCGAGGATGATCTCGGGCACGTGGGTGAACATCCGCCCCAGATCGATCTCCTTGCCCACCAGCAAGAACACGAATCCGTTCGCGACGAAGACCGCGTACTCCCAGAAGCTCTCCACGGCGATGCGGTTGCTCGGCGTCATGCCGTAGCGCGCGCCGACGTTGCCGCAGGCCATGCCGGCCGCGACCACGGCTAGCACCGGCGAGGCGTGCAGCGCAGTGGCGACCAGATAGCTGCCGAACGCGGCCACCGTCGTGAGCATGATCTCGACGAGGTGATCTTCGATCAGCGTGGTCGCCCAGCTCACGGCCAAGCCCACGCCGACGCCCACCGCGACGCCCATCACGATCTCCCACAACAGAAAGCGCGCGACCCACATGGTGGTGACGGGCTCGTCGTGGTGCCCGAGGCCGAGCATCGCAGAGACGACGGTGAAGGCGACGACGCCTACCGCGTCGTTGAGCAGCGACTCGCCCTCCATCACCACGGCGAGGCGAGGCGGCACGCCCAGCTCCTTGAAGAGCGCGACGACACTGACCGGATCCGTCGCCGCCAAGATCGAAGCGAAGAGGAACGCGGTCATCAGCGGCAACGTCGTGCCCGCGATAGGCTCGAGCCAGTACGCGAGCGCCCCCCCGAGCAGCACCGCGACCAACACACCGGGCACCGCGAGCAACAAAATGGCGCGTAGGTTCTGGCGGAACCTGGTCCACGAGAGATGGAACGCCGCCTCGAAGAGCAGCATCGGCAAGAACACGTTGAAGAGCAGCTCCGGCGTCAGGTGCACCCGCGAAAGGTCGAGCCACTCGGTGTGCGGTGAGATCGCGCCGAGCCCCAGCCCTGCGACCACCAGCGTGACCGTGTAGGGCAGGTGCGCGCGCTTGGCGATCAGCGCCACCAAGCTGGCCACCATCAAGAGGACGAAGAACGAGATCTCGATCGCCACGGGCGCGCAGGGTACACGGCCTCACCCCCTACGATTCGATCCGATGTTCCTAATGACGGAACCCCTCGAGACCGCTGAGCTGCTCGCCTTCGTGAAGATCGTGGAGACGCGCTCGCTCTCCCGCGCTGCGCTGGAGCTCGGCGTACCCCGCGCGACGCTCGGTCGACGTCTGGCACGCTTGGAGTCGCGGCTGAGCACTCGGTTGCTCCGCCGCACCACCCGCAGCATCACCATCACCGACGCGGGCGAGCTGCTCTACCAGCGGGCGCGGCTGGTGCTCGAAGCCGTCGCGCAGGCGGAGGCGAGCGTGCGCAACCCCGACGACGCGGTGCGTGGGGACGTGCGGGTCTCGGTGCCGCCGCTCAACACGCCCGAGTTCGCGGACATGCTCCTGGCCTTCACCGCGCGGCTACCCGGAGGTGCGGCTACACGTGGACTTCAGCAGCCGCCACGTCGATCTGCACCGTGAGGGCTACGACGTCGCGATCCGGGGCTCGAACCAGCCGCTCGAGCCGGGGCTCATCGCCAAGGTGCTGGCCCGAGGTCGCCTGGTCGCGGTCGCATCGCCCGCCTACCTGAAGGCGAGCGGAACCCCGGCCTCGGTGCGCGAGTCTGCCGCGTCACCGCTGCCTGATGGCCTTCACCCGAGGCACCCACGCGCAGACCCACTGGCCCCGTCAGGGCGGAAGGCCCGTGAAGGTCGACGGAGTGCTCTTCACGAACGAGCTGCGCCTCTTGGCCCAGGCGGCGCTCACGGGTGCAGGCATCGCGATGGTGCCCGCGTTCCTGGTGCAGCCGTTGATCGACACAGGCAAGCTCGTCGTCGTGCACTGCGAGCGCGCGATCGAGAAGCGAGCCGCGAAGCCGGCACGGCGCGGACTCTAACGCTCAGGGATGCAACGAGTCGCGGGGGGCGTGCTCGTCGAGCGTCTCGGGTCCCAAGAAGTGGCGCTCGTCCGCGCAGCCGTACGTCGTCGGCACCAGTTCGATCACGGTGTGCAGCGGCATCGGCAGGTGCGCGCACTCCTTGGGCGGCTGATCCATCAAATACGCATAGAGCGCGCGGAGCACCGCTTGGTGGGCGATGATGAAGACCGGCGCGCGCTCCCGCTCGATCTCGACGATCACCGGCTCGAGGCGCCGGATAACGTCGCGGTAGGACTCGCCTCGGGGATAGCGGTAGTCGAATTTGTCTTTGCGTCGCGCCTCGAACTCGCCCGACATGTCGCTACGGATCTCGTCGTAGGTCATCCCATCGCAGTCCCCCGCGCTGATCTCGTCGAGCGCGCGCACCTCGGTGTGGGGGCGATCGAAGTGCTGCGAGGTGTCGATGGTGCGTTTCAGGGTCGAGGTCCAGAGCACCGCGTCGGTGCCCGTGAGGCGCTCGTTCGCCCAGCTCCCCAGGCGCTTGGCGAAGGCCTCACCGCGAAGCGACAGCGCCGAGTCCCCGCCGATCTTCCCTTCGGCGTTGAAGACGCTCTCGCCGTGCCGAGTGAGATACACCGACCGGGGAATCGGGTGCAGGTTCATGAGGAAGTAGACCAGGCGCGAGGGCAGATACCCCTGGATTTTATGCGCGACGAGCTCGCGTCCCACGTCGATGAGCTTGATGTAGCTGCCCTCGTCGGGCTCGAGCGGTTGATATGCGCTGGCGTAGTGGGCGATGCGCGCGCGGAAGTCCGTCACCGCATCATCGGGATCCATCCCCGCGTAGTCGGGCATGTGGAGCTTGGTCTGCCGGATGTTGCTCGCGATGACGGCCTCGTCCTCACAGAGCGATTCGATGAAGACCACGTCGAGGCCCGCGGCCCGACACCGCACCTCGACCGCGCGACGCCGGTCCTTGGTGGTGTTGGTGGCGTCGTAGATGCCGACCTCACCGCCCTCGCTCATCCACTGCACTACATCCTCGAGCGCGACTTTCGCCACCTCGGCGCGCTGCGCCCTGCCCTCACTGTTCTCGGGATCGAAGAAGCCGTGGGGCTGCTGGCTGCCCAGCTTTTCTCGTCGGTAGTTGCCGACGTTGAACACCCGGGTCGAGTAGCCGAGCCACGACAGGTAGCGCGACACCCGACGCGCGATGTGGGTCTTGCCGCGAGCGGGCAGTCCCACCATCACCAGCACCAGCTGCACACCGCGACGCGAAGAGGCCTTGGAGGTCATCGAGGTCGAGCGTAGCCGAGCGCGCTCGATCGAAGGCCGAGGATCGCCCTGGTGCTCGATCTCAGCGAGGGCCTCTACCGAGAGATCTCCGAGAGCGGTCTCGTCAGCCTCGCGGTCGACCCCGACTTCGCCACGCATCCGCACGTGTACACCGTTCGCACGATCCCGCCGTCGGGCGCCGGACGCTACATCGCCCGTGTCGCGCGGTTCACGTGGGATGGCACACGCCTCGATCCGGCGAGCGAGCGCGTGATCTTGGAGGTGCTCCAGTTCGACATCACCCACAGCGTCAATCACGCGGCCTTCGGCGCCGATGGGATGCTCTACGTGAGCTTGGGCGATCAGCGAGCGACGGGCGTCAACGCGCAGGATCCCTCGCGCCTCCCGGGCAAGATCCTCCGCCTCGATGTCCGCGCGGGCGATCCGTACGCGGTGCCGAGCGACAACCCTTCATCGCGAGCGGCGCGCCCGAGGTCTACGCGCTCGGCTTCCGCAACCCTTGGCGCTTCACGGTGGATCCGATCGACGGCGAAATCTTCGTCGGCGACGTGGGTCAGGATCGACGCGAAGAGATCGACAGGCTCGTGCCGGGCGGCAACTACGGCTGGCCCGATCGCGAGGGGACGCTCTGTTTCTTTCGCGAGCCTTGCGAGGACCCGCGCTACCTCGATCCGCTGATGGAGGCGACCCACATCGAGGTGCGCTCCGTGGTCGCGGGCTATCGCTACCTCTGCACCGACCTCCCGTCGCTCACGGGTCGTGTTCTCTACGCCGACTTCGTGAGCGGCAGCGTGTGGTCGTTCGATTCAGAGGCGGGCGACAGCCGCCTCGAGGTCGACGGCACATTCATGATCGCCTCGTTCACCCAGGACGAAGAGGGTCACCACCACGTGGTCCGCTACGATCCGACGGGCGATGCGGGCGGGCTCTATCGGCTGGTGGCGGCGCCGGAGACACCGTCGCGTTTCCCTCGCCTCTTGAGCGAGACGGGCTGCGTGGATCGAGACGACCCCCGACGCTTCCGCGACGGGATGGTCGCCTTCACGCCCACATCGCCGCTCTGGTCGGATGACGCGAACAAGGAGCGGGCCTTCGCCATCCCCGACGGAAGTGCGATCGGCGTAAGCAGCGACGGTGATCTCGATCTGCCCGTCGGCAGCGTAGTGGTGAAGCACTTCGGCTACGGCGAGCGTTTGCACGAGACCCGGGTGCTCATGCGCGGCGCCGCGGGCTACGCCTATCGGTGGAACGACGCGGGCACCGATGCGGAGCTCCTCGAAGGACGCCTGAGCGAGAACCTCGAGAGCGGGGTGCGCTGGCAGTACCCGGGACGCTCCGATTGCTTCACCTGCCACACGTCTGCCGCAGGCGGGACGTTGGATTTGGAGGTCGCGCAGCTCGATGACGCGACGCTCGAAGGGCTCCTCACGAACGGGTACATCGATCGGCGCATCACGGATCTCTCGATGCTGCGCGCGACCTCGCGGCCAGCGCTGGTGGACCCGGCAGGGGACGGTGACGTGGAGGCCCGCGCCCGGAGCTACCTGCACGCGAACTGTTCGGGCTGCCATCGCCCCGGTGGCCCCGGCCGGGGCATGATCGATCTGCGCTACGAGACGCCGTTCCGTTCGACGGGCCTGTGCAACGCCGAGCCGCTCGAGCGCCTCTGGGATCAGCCGGTCTGGGCCGAGCAGCGCCTCTTGGTGCCCGGACGACCGGACTACTCGACCGTGTACTTACGGCCGAGCGTGCGAGGGATCTTTCGGATGCCGCCGCTCGGGAGCGACGTCATCGACGAGACGTCCGTCGCGCTCATCGGCGCGTGGATTGAGGGCATCTCGAGCTGCGAGTAGTCGCTCGCGAGATGGCCATTCCCGAGGAGGCCATTCGCGAGGAGGCTATTCTCGAGGAGGCACCGCACCCAGATCGAGCATGGCGGAGCGCACGTGCGGTCGATCGATGGCGCCGGTGGGCGCGAGCTCGAGGTAGCGGTTGTAGTGCTGGATGGCGCCGGCGCGATCACCCGCGAGGCGGCTCGCGTCGCCGAGGATACGGTGCGCATCGAGCAGCCAAGCGGGCCGAGGGTCGGACGCTTCGCCGATCAACGTGGCCCGCGCCAAGGTGCGCGCGGCTTCGCCCGGGTGATCAGCGTCCATGTGCAGGCGTCCGAGGCGGTACCACCACTCGCCATTGGTATCGACGGCGGTGACCGCGCGATCGTAGGCCGCGATGGCCTGCGCCAGCTGGTGGAGCTGCCCGTAGCAGTCGCCCATCGCCGCGAGCGCCTCGTAGCGGGTGGGACGCAGGGTCAGCGCGCGCTCGAGATCGACGAGCGCGTCGCGCACCAGGCCCTGATCCAGGCGCACCTCGCCGCGCACCCAGTACGCGTCACCCAGGCTGGGGTCGCGAGTGATCGCCGAGTCCGCGCGCTCGCGGGCCGTGCCCAGCGCGCGGTTCTGTAGCGCCGCACGCGCCGCCCACACGAAGAACTCACCGCGCGAGGAGTCGAGCGCGATGGCCCGCTCGAAGTGCTGTGCGGCCTCCGGATAGCTTGCGCGCGCGAAGGCGATGCGACCCACGAAGTGCTCCGCCTCGGCCGAGGCGGGCAACATCTCTTGCACCCGCGCCAGGGTGGCCTCCGCAGCGTCCACATCACCCGCGCCCACCTGCGCCGCGCCGAGGCGCAGGAGCAGCTCGGGATCATCGGGGCTCTCTTCGAGCGCTAGGGTGTAGTACTCGACCGCGCGATCGGACTCGCCGCGCGCCTCGAAGAGTTGGCCGCGCTCGAGCGCCATCCCCGGGTGGCCGGGATCGATCCGCGCGAGCTCGTCGAAGGCCTCGAGCGCGTCGTCGTACTCGCCGTGGCGACGGAGCGCGCAGCCGAGGCCGAAGCGCGCGGAGGGTAGATCCGAATCGAGAGACAGCGCGCGGCGGAACTCGGTGATGGCGGCCTCGATCCGGTTCAAGCCGAGCTCGTAGGTGCCCAGACCTTCGCGCATGTCTGCTGTCTCGGCCACCGCGCTGCGCGCCGAGTCGAGCACCGCGACGGCGTCGACGTCGCGATGAAGTCCCTGGTAGAGACGCGCGAGGAAGAGGTAGCCGGCGAAGACCGACGGCGCGAGGCGGATGGACTCGCGGAAGTTCTGCTCGGCGGCGGCGGGCTCATCGAGCAGCTCTTGGGCGCGGCCCAGCCAGCGGACCAGCTCCGCGTCCTCGGGGAGCTCCTCGACGAGGTTCTCGAGCATCGAGCGCGCCTCTTGATCCCGATCGAGATCGAGCATCGCGCGCGCAGCGCCGAGGCGCGCCTCCTGCGCCGCCGAGCGCGCCGAAGCGAGCATGAGTTCGGCGGCGTCCTCGCGCTCGATCACCGACTCGAAGCGGGTCAGCGCATCGGCAGGACGATCGGCCAAGAGCACCCGGCCCGCGCCGAGCAGGGCATCGATCCGGGTGCTGTCCGCCTCGATCGACTCGTTGTAGGCCTCGAGCGCCTGGTGCAGGCGACCCGCGCGCTCGTGGATGTCGCCGGCCAAGGCCCACGCTTCCCCTCGAAGGTGCGGCGGCGAGACCAGCGCAGTCGGTGGGTCGCCGACCGGTCGAGCGCCGACTACCGCCGCGATGTCCCCGAGCGCCGTCGTCGCGTCGCCGGCCTCGCTCGCGCTACGGGCGCGCCACAAGAGCGCATCACCGTGGTCGGGAGCCAGGGCCAGGGTCGCGCCCACCGCCGTGCCCACCGTCTCGGCGTCGCCGCCTCCGGTCGCCAGCGCGCGGGCGATGCCCCACTGCGCGCGCGCGCCACCGTCGTGCGCCAGCGCTTGCTGGAATGCCTGGAGCGCGGTCGCCGCGTCGCCACTGGCGAGGGCTGCCTCGGCCTCGACCAGATCGACGAACGGATCGTCCGGGGCAAACGAACGGGCGGCCGCGATGCGTCCAAGCGCGCTCGCGCTGTCACCACCCCCGAGATCGTCGCTGGCGAATGCGAGCGCGACCTCGGGACCATCGGTGCCTCGCTCCTCGAGTCGCTGGCGGATCGCTGCCGCGCGCGCGCCGCCACTTCGATCGTCCCAACGGAGCTGGTGCAGGGACTCGTGCACCAAGCTCCGGGCCAAGAGCGCGCGGTTCAGTCCCGCGTCGTGGCGCGCGTGCGCGAGGGTCGAGAGCGCGTCGTTCGAGCCCGAGTAGGTGTCGAGAAGCGCCGCGTGATCGGCCTCGTCGATGACGCCGGCCACGGTCGCGGGATCGCCGCCTCCAGGCAGGTAGGGCTCGAGCGCGTAGTAGCCGAAGGGACCGAGCGGTGTGAGGGTCAAGCCCGCCCCCAATGCGCCGAGGGTCAACACCAAGCCCACCGCGATCAGCGCGCCGCGGCGGCCCTTGCCTGGCGCCGCGGCCACCGGCTTGGCCACCGTCGCCCGCTGCGCCGGGCGCGCGAGCGGCAGCGCGCCGCCCGCGGGTGGGAGGCTCTGCCGCTCGACGGGGATGTCGTCGAACTCGGTGCCGTCTCCTCCCGGGAGATCGACCTCGCCGTGCGAACGTTCGACCGCGGGCGACCCGACGCGACGCTCGGGCAATGGAAGCTCGAGCTCGCCGAACGCCTGCGGTCCGCTGGGCTGGGCCTCGTGGGATCCGAACGGCCCGCTGCGGGGCTCGGACGCGAGCGCGCCGGGCGGCAGGCTGGGTCCGGTGCCGGGGATGGGGAGATCGAACGCGGCGCGCTCGGCGGTGCGTCGCTGCCCGAGGGTGGGTAGCTCCGAACTGCCGAGCGCCGCGGGAAGATCAGCGAAACCGCGTGCGACGGGCAGATCGGAGGCGCCGCGGGGCGCGGGCAGATCGAGCGCGCCACGCACCGCCGGCAGATCCGCACCACCGCGCGCCGCGGGAAGATCAGAGACGCCGCGAGGCCCAGGGAGATCGAGTCCGCCGAAGCTGGGCTGAGGCAGATCCACGTACCCCGCAGGCGCCGGCAGATCGAGGATGTCCCCCCGAGGCGCCGGCAGATCGAGATCGAGCGAGGGCGACTTGCCACGAAGCCCAGGAAGATCGGCGCGGGGCGCGGGCAGGTCGAGTTCCAGCGAGGGCGCCTTGCCGCGAAGCCCAGAAAGATCGGCCCGAGGCGCGGGCAGATCGAGATCGAGCGACGGCGACTTGGCTCGCGGCGCGGGCAGATCGAGATCGAGCGACGGCGACTTGGCACGAAGCCCGGGAAGATCGGCGCGAGGCCCGGGCAGATCGAGTTCCATCATCCCGCCCGTCTGCCGAGGCGCGGGCAGATCGAGTTCCATCATCCCGCCACCGCGCATCCCACCGGCGTGCGGCGCGGGCAGATCGAGCTCCATCGGACCCGGTCCATCCAGCTCGTCGAACGGCGTGCCCTCGGACTCGAGCGCCGAAAGGCCTTGGCCCCGAGCGCTCGCGGCGCGCGCCGTTGGCAGCTCGAGATCGAGCGACGGCGTCTTGGCGCGTGCGGCACCCACGCGGGGCGCGGGCAGATCGATCTCCGAAGGCGAGGACTTGCCGCGAGGCGAAGGGAGATCGATCTCGGAAGCGGGCCGCGCGCGCGCCGGCAGATCCAGATCGTCGCTCCCCGGGACAGGCTTTCGCTGCGGCGCGGCGGGGGCGGGCGCGGCGGGAGCGCGCGCGGCGGCGGGAGCGGGCGCAGCGGGCGCACGTCGCGCAGGCGCGGGGAGATCGACGCTGCCCGTGATCTTCTGGACCCCGCCACGCGCGACCGGCGAAGGAAGGTCGAGATCGTCGTCGAGCGAGAAGCGCGGCGCGGGGGCAGGCGCTTTGGCTTTGGGCGCGGGGAGATCGATGTCCGGCGCGGCGGGACGCTTCGCGCTCGGCGGCGCCGGAAGATCCAGGTCGTCATCGAACACGGCCCCCGAGCGCTTGGCGGCACCGGGGCGCACGGGCGCGGGCAGATCGAGCTCGTCGGCCATCGCCTGTCCCGGTCCGAAAGCACCCGTCACCTTCTTCACCCCGAAGCCCCCGGTCACCTTCTTCACGCCTTCGTCCGCATCACTCCCCGGACCGAACGCGCCGGTCACCTTCCTCATCCCGGTGTCCGCATCAGGAGGCGGAGGGGGAGGCGGAGGCACCAGCGGCTTCTTCACGGGCGTGGGCGGTGCACCCGGCGCCGCAGAACCAGGCGGAGGTGCACCGGGCGCCGCGACGCCCATGAGGGTCGGCTTGATCGCGGGCGCGGCCGCGGTGCGCCCATCGGGATACACCAGGAACGACGCACCGCACTTAGGGCAGCGCATCCGCAGGCCCGAGGCAGGGAGCCGCTTCTCATCGAGCTCGTAGGGGTTCTTGCACGCCGTACACTCGACCTTGATCACGAACACTCCCTCGCTTGGGCTCTCATCTCGGGGCGCGAGCCTACCATGCACGTGGGAGCGGCCCTAAAGCTTGGGTGCCGAAACGCTGTCGCTGAAATGCCCCGATTTGCTACCGTGAGGCCCAACCGATTTGACCCAGACCATCCACGGACAAACGAGCGGCCTTCAGCCCTCCCACGTACACGCGCTCGAGCGCCTCTACCGAAGGCGCGTCCCTCTCGATCGCCTCCTCACTCCGGAGCTGCTGCGCACCCTCGCCGAGGCGAGCCACGGGTGTCGACGTCAGGTCGGCGTGCTCGTCGATCGAACCGGCGAAGTGCGCTTCGTGGTGGTCGGCGATCACCACAAGCTGATGCTTCCCGATCTGGGCCGGCACCGCGCCGCCGACGGACGCCTGCGCGGCCTGCGCCTGATCCACACGCACCTCACCCAAGAGGGCCTCACCCGAGACGACTTGGTGGACTTGGTCCGGCTGAAGCTCGATCTGGTCTTGGCCGTCTGCCTCGACAGCGAGGGCGAGCCCAGCACGGTGCACTACGCGCACAACGTCGCCGTCCCCGACGGGGAGAACCGTCAGCCCTACGACGTGGTGGGCCCAGTGCCCGTGTCGCGCGCCGAGCTCGACGTGCGACAGCGCATCGCCGAGATCGAGAGCGGCTTCGCCCAGACCTCCAAGGCCCGCAAGGTCCACGGCAAGGACGGACGCGCGATCTTGGTGCACGTCTCCGATCGCAAGGGCGGACGCGCCGAAGAGTCGCTCCGCGAGCTCACCGAGCTAGCGCGTACCGCGGGCCTCGCCGTGGTCGATCGGGTCTTGCAGGTGCGCGAGCGCATCGATCCCAAGTACGTCCTCGGTCGCGGCAAGCTCGACGAGCTGGTGGTGCGCTCGATGCAGCTCGACGCCACGGTGCTGGTGCTCGACTGCGAGCTCTCGCCGTCCCAGGCCTCGGCGATCGCGGCGCTCACCGACATGAAAGTGATCGATCGAACCCAGCTCATCCTCGACATCTTCGCGCAGCGCGCCGAGAGCCGAGACGGCAAGCTGCAGGTCGAGCTGGCGCAGATGAAGTACCTGCTGCCCCGGCTGGGACAGAAGGACGACGCGCTCTCGCGTCTGACGGGCGGCATCGGTGGACGAGGTCCCGGCGAGACCGTGCTCGAGATCGGAAAGCGTCGGGCCCGCGAGCGCATCACCCGTCTAGAGCGCGAGCTCGGTCACCTCGGTGTCCAGCGCAAGCAGCGTCGACAGCGCCGAGGTCGCCGCGAGGTGCCCATCGTCTCCATCGTCGGCTACACCAACGCGGGCAAGAGCACGCTGCTCAACGCGCTGACAGGCTCCGACACCCTCGCCGAGGACAAGCTCTTCGCGACGCTCGACACCCGCTCGCGGCGGATTCGCTTTCCTCGGGAGCGCGAGGTGGTGATCACGGACACCGTCGGCTTCATCCGGGATCTGCCCACCGATCTCTTCGCGGCGTTCCGCGCCACCTTCGAGGAGGCCGAGGACGCAGATCTCTTGCTGCACGTGGTCGATGCGTCGGATCCCGCGAGCGGCGATCACATGCGCACCACCGAGCAGCTCCTCGGTGAGCTGAAGCTCGCCGGTACCCCGACGCTGTTGGTGTTCAACAAGGCCGACTGCCTCGCTCCTGGCGAGGTCGAGCGCATGGCGCACGAGCGGGGCGGCGTCGCCATCGCAGCGACCGATCGCACGTCGTTGCACGCGCTCTTGCATCGGATCGAGGAGATCCTCTTTCCCGGTGGCGAGGTCGAGCTCTTGCCCCGCGCGCCGGTGCACGAGGAAGACGACGCGCCCGAGGTCGAGGTCGCGGTCGAGGTCGCGGAGTAGCCGCTCGGGCAGGTCGGCGAGCATCCACTCGACCTTTCCTGGCATTCGGAGCGGCGTCGCCTTGTGGCGCAGATCACGCGCGGGCATATGGTCGCCGCACATGAACCATCGGATGTCCCGCGCTTCGCTTCTCGCCGTACTCCCCCTCGCGTGGCTCGCGGCCGCAGGAGGGTGCACCAGCACCACGACCTGCGTGCCGGGCATGTTGATCGCCTGCCCGTGCGGAGGTGGTGAAGGGATGCAGCGCTGCGAAGCGGACGGAACCTACGGTGAGTGCACCTGCGGCTCCGAGGACGCGGGCCCAGTCGATGCGCCGGTCGCGGTGGACGTCCCCGGGTCGGTCGATGCACCCGACGATGCGCCCGCGACGGACGCGCCGGTCCTCGCCCCGATCTACGCGGGCTTCGTCGCCGGCGTCTCTTCGGTCTGGGCCTCCGCGCCGGGCGCTTCGGGGCAGACCGGTCTCGCGGCGGGAGACAGCGTCTGCCAAACCGCTGGCTTGGGCGCGGACCACGTGTGCGACTACGAGGAGATCGTGCTCGCGGCCAGCGCGGGTGAGCTGTCGAGCATTGCGGCAGGGACCAGCGCGTGGCTCCAGCGGACGACGACCGTGAGCGTCGGCGGCACGCCATCCACGCCGGGCTCCGGCGGGAACTGCAACAACTGGACGTTCAACGGCAACCATCTCGCCGACGGCGAGTACATCACCTTCGACACCGCCGGGACGCCGACCTACCACTTCGACCCGGACACCTACTTCGACGCCATCGACACCACCCACGCCGTGCCGGGCGACCTGGAGTGCGGCGGCGCGACGCGCGCCCTCTTCTGCTGCTTCGCCTCCTGATTCGGGGACGTCGATCTTCAGCGCAGCGGCGCGAGCGTACGGCTCAGGACCTCGGGGTCCGACGTCGGGAGCTCGCAGCGGCCAATCTCGCAGACGTACGCGGTCGGCACTCCGCCGATCGCGCCGCGCGCGCTGAGGGAGCCTCCCAACAGATCCTCGACGGAGGTCGCGGGCAGCACCGCGATCGAGGCGCGCCCGGGCAGGACGCCGCGCACGACATCGAGCAGCGCGTCGGTCGCAACTCCTGGGGCGCCGGCTATCACGATCTCGCGCGATGGACCGAGCACGCGGTCCATCGCGACGAGCGCGAAGCCGTGCGAGAAGGGCGCGCTCGCCGAGATCGACGCCAGCGCACGCAGCGCTCGCTCGCCGCGCTCGAGACGTGCCGTGTCGCCCGCCAGACTGCCGAGCTCGATCAACAGCAGCGCGGCGGAGGTGCCTCCCGAGGGCAGCACCCCGTCGTCGAGATCGGGACGCGAGAGCGGGAGGCCTCCGCTCGCAGCGCCCGCCCCGGATAGAAACGTGCCGCGCTCGGCATCCCAGAAGCGCGCTTCGATCCGCGACGCGAGCGCGTCCGCCGTCGCCAGAGACACGAGGTCTCCGGTGGCGGCGTGCAGCGCGAGGAGAGCCCGCGCGAGCAGCGCGTGATCGTCGAGAAAGCCGTCCCCGAGTCCCTCGCTCCCGCGCACGCCATGCAACAAGCGCGTTCCGTCCCAAGACTGCGCGAGCACGGCGCGCGCTAGGCGCCGGGCTTCTTCCACGTAGCGCGGCTCGTTCAGCCAACGGCCCACGTTCGCGAACGACTCGATCGCGAGACCGTTCCAGCCCGTGAGTTCCTTGTCGTCGGCGTGAGGATGCGGGCGCGCGTCGCGCGCGGTGGCCAGCGTGGAGAGGACCCGCTCGAGGATGACGTGCTCCGGCGCGTCGACAGCGAACAGCGTCCGCGCGTGCAGCACCGAGCGTCCTTCGAGGTCGCCCGTGTCCGTCACCCCGAAGTGTTCGATCGCAAAACGCGCGTCGTCCTCGCTCAACACCGCGCGCAGCTCGCTCGGCGTCCAGGTGTAGTAGGCGCCCTCCCCGCCTCCGTCGTCGGCATCGAAGCCCACCACCAGCGCGCCCGACGGACCGCGCCAGTGCGCGATGAGCTCGTCGAGGATGGCGCGTCCCGTGGCGATGAAGTCCGTTCGGTCCAGCCAGAGGCCCGCCTCGACATAGAGCGACGCGAGCTGCGCGTTGTCGTAGAGGGTCTTCTCGAAGTGGGGGACGTGCCATCGCCCATCGACGCTGTAGCGATGAAACGCTCCGCCCACCGCGTCGCGCACCCCGCCGCGGGCCATCTCGTCGAGGGTTTGGATCACGTGCGCGCGGGTTGCAGCGTCAGCGCCTTCTCGTCGCGAAGCGCGCAGCTCACTCAGGAGCAGCGGTGCGTTGGGGAAGTGTGGTCCCCGACCGAAGCCCCCATGCACGACATCCCGATGACGAGCCAGCGTCTGCATCGCGCGGACGATCTCGTCGTCGGGCAAGCTGGGCGCGGCACCGCCCACAAGGCGTGCCCGCGACTCGATCTCGGCCCACACGCCACGGCCGTCGCGCGCCAACGACTCACCGTCGGCGCGCCAAGCGGCCTCGGCCTCGCGCAAGATCTCCAGCAAGCCCACCCGCGCGCCGGGCGCGCTACGAGGCGGAAAGTACGTCCCGCCGAAGAAGGGCTCGAGCGCGGGCGTGAGCAGCACGGTCAGCGGCCACCCGGTGTTGCTGCCCAACGCAGCGACCGCGTCGAGAAAGAGCGCATCCAGATCGGGGCGCGCCTCGCGATCGACCTTGATGGCGACGAAGTGCTCGTTGAGGTACGCGGCGACCTCGTCGTCCTCGAACGATTCGCGCGCCATCACGTGGCACCAGTGGCAGGTCGAGTATCCGATGGAGAGAAAGATCGGCCGGTTCGTCTCGCGTGCGAGGGCCAGCGCCTCCTCGCCCCAGGGATACCAGTCGACCGGGTTGTGATCGTGCTCTTCGAGGTAGGGGCTCGCGGCACCGACCAAGTGGTTACCTGCCGCGCGTACCTCGGCGGGGGAACGAAACGGATGGACGCTCGCGGGCGCCTCGGTCCGGCGAGGGCGCGCAGGCGCGTGATCACATCCGAGCGCGGCGAGCATCGCTGCCAGCCAGACCAGAGACGCTACTCTATCCGCCGACATCGCCCGAGGCTGCGGGCGATCGGCGATGAGAGCAACGCGCGAGCTCAGCGCACCCGGCGCGCGCGACCGAGCAGCGCGAGCGCGAGGAGCGACGCCAGTCCGAGGACGGGCATCCCGCCGCGCATCCCGCCACGTCGTGCCGCGGTGCAGCCGCCGCCGCCCGACGGCTCCATCATCATGCTGGTGGGTACGCCCCCGTCGGGCAGCATGCCCTCGGGGTAGCCGCCGCGGCGACTGCAGTAGGTGCTCGGGTTGGCGCGCGTGCCGACCGAGAACGGCTCGCTGTGACCGCTGTCGAAGTCGATCCGGATGGGCGCGTCTTCGAGGTAGTACTCGCTGCTGCACTCGGTGACCCACACGGCCGCGTGGTCCCGACGCTGATCGCCGAGCCCATCGTCGAACACGAACTCGGGGTCGAGCGTCATCTCCGGCGCAGACAGCTCGGTGTAGAGGCGCGTCGTGTACGCGTGGGTGTCGAGCCAGCCCTGCGCGGTCATACGAGGGGTGCGCACCATCGCGTTCAGCGCATCGACCAGGCCACTGGGATCGTAGGCCGCGGGCTCGGGGCACGGGCCTCCTTCACGCAGGCACGCTTCGTAGTTGGTCTGGTTGGTGTCCGCGGGAATCGCCAGGTAGCGGGCGCGAATCGAGGCCACCTGGGGATCGCTCTCGTATCCGCGTGCCAGGAGCTGTTGAAGCATCTCCCTCGGACTCGCGTCCCGCAGATCCTCGATGTCCGGCAGCCCGAGCGCGAGGGACGGTGTCTCACCGGCGAAGTCGGCGACGAAGGCGTGCCCGCCGAGCCCGTCGATCTCACCGGCGGCCCACGCGCGATAGACGAACGGTGAGTTGCCGCCGAAGTAGAGGCTCACGTCGTCGAAGTTCTCGATGAGCGAGTAGTTCCGCGGCGTCGCGCGGGTGCTCGCCAAGAAGTACGTGATGATCGGCAGCTGCGCCGCCGTCGCGATCGCCGTCAGGCGGATGGGCAGGCAGGGCTCGGTCGGCGTGTCCCAGCGCAGGGTGATCGGCTGGATCGCGTCGGTGGTGGTGTTGGGCCGCAGCCGCAGCGCCACGAAGAGCGAGCCGGAGGTCACGTAGTCATCGAGGATCGCCACGCTCTCGACGGGGATGGCGTAGCCGTTGGTGTTGAGCCACCCGTGGATCTCGGTCGCCGACGCGTCGCCAATCACGACCGTCTCGAACGGGCCGAGCTCGCCCTCGATGAGCACACCGGGCCGTGGACCCGCGTCGGCCGCGGCCGCGTCAGACGCGCGCCCCGCGTCGGCCAATGGGCCCACATCGGGTGGCGGGAGAAATTCGCAGCGCGGCTCGGAGGCGCACACGCCCTCCGTCCGAGTGCTCAGCGTGAACGACGGCGCGGTCGCGGCACCGATCCCGTCGAAGCTCGCCGCCGTGCCCAGCGACAGCATCGGCACCGAGGGCACCGGCAAGATCCACGCGAACTCCTCTGCCGTGCCCGAGTAGACGATACGGACGCTCATGGTGAGCGCCCCATCGTCATCGACGACGTAGAGGATCTCTTCGGCGGTCTGCAGCACCGGCGCCGACTGACAGAAGAAGCCGCCACACGCCGAAGCTGCTGAGGGCGTCCCCAAGAACACAGCCCCAACCACGAGCACACCCAAAACCCATCTTGATTTCATGGGCGGAGACTATCGCGTTTGCTTGACTCCCTGCCAGGGGGCCCGGAACGACGAAAACGCCCGGTCCCCCGAGAGGGGCCGGGATCAGTCTGCGAGTGCGATCGCGGCGCCGCTGCTGCCGGACTCCACGAATCTGAGGCTCGAGACCAACTCCTCGAGGTGCTCGGGACCAAGGAAACTCCACACCTCGTAGACGCAGCCTTGACCCGCCACCGTGAAGGTCGCCGACGCGACGCTCTCGCCGTCGCCATCGCTCACTTCGATGATCGCGTGGCTTCCGTCCGAAAACGTCGGGGGAGTCTCGCCGTCGCCGAGGAGCTCTTCGGGGGCCATGCTGGTGCCCGCGATACCGAACACGCTGCGACCACAGGTGTCGCACTCGTTGCCCTGGCGATCGACGCCGGGCAGGCCCGATCGGTCGAACTCGACCACCCATCCACCGGCCACGCGGCTCGCCCGACCCCGGGCGCCGCTCGCCGCGCCCATCGAACCAGGCGCCATCGGGGCGCACCACTCGCGGTTCTCGGCTTGACGCCAGGCGGTGAGGATCGAGCGCGGGGCATCGCGTGCTGCCAAAGGCGCGCTGGTCCAGGGCGCCGCAGGGAGGGTCGCGAGATCGAGTACCGGAATCTCGACGATGGAATCGTTGGTGGGGTTCGCCGCGAAGAGCTCGGGGCTTGGCTGACTCAGCGTCGCCGAGTCACTCCCCATCGAGGGCAGGGTGCTCGCCGTGCTGCTCGTCGCCTGCGCGCCGCAGCCCGTCAACGCAAATAGAACCGACACCACAACGGACGTGTGCTTGCTGACCATGACTCCTCCGGTGGAGACGCCTTCGAGCTCGCCCGCTCGCACATGCGCTCCGAGAGACCCGGATAGCCGAGCCTCACGCGGAAGGAAAGAAATCGACCAGCACCGTCCCTGTGTCCGAGGCGCGCTCAGCCGATCTCGACGTGGCAGACCGCGTCGCAGCCATCGAGCGGCGTGACGTTTCCGTCGTCGCACTCTTCGCCGAACGCGCCCTGGGTCACGCCATCGCCGCAGCGCGGCCCGAGCATGCAGCCGGGCGCGCACATCCCGTAGCCGCCGACGTTGATCCCGTCGTCGCAGGCTTCGCCCTCGTCGGCTTGCACCATCCCGTCGCCACAGCGCGGGCCGGACATCAGACAGCCGGGCAAGCAGCCGCCGTAGCGGCCGTCGTTGATGCCGTCGTCGCAGCGCTCGAAGCGGGTGACGATGCCGTCGCCACACTCGAAGTCGCACTCGCTGCGGACCGCGTTGAAGCCCGCCAGCGTCAGCCGGTAGTTGGATTGGGTGGTGTGGCGCTCCGCCTGAAAGAGCGCGACCTCGTAGATGCCGCCCGCGGTGAGTCCGAACGACGCAGCCGCGGTCGCGTCCAGGGTGACTCCGCCGTTCTGCGCGCCGTGCACCCCGCCCAGGTTCACGGCGAGGTGACCGTTGATGAAGACCCAGACGTCGTCGTCGCCAGTGAAGTCCAGCTGCTCGCCGCCCGCGTACTCGAACCAGTAGCGGAGCTCGCTGGTGAAGTGGAAGTTGTGCCCGTTGCCCTCATTGCCGAAGAGACGACCATCCAGCGGGAAGAACGAGCTGTTGTTGAACTGGTACGTGTTGGGCGCGGTGCGGCCCAGCGTGAGGGTCTCGACCACCGTCATGTTCACGCCGTCGACGTCGTTGTACCACTGGTTGAAATTGGCCGCGCCCGAGCTGGTCGGCGTGGTGGGAGTCCCCGCGTAGACCGGGCGGCCATCCGCCCCGAGCATGTTCGTGACGATCGTGAGGTCGCTTCCCCCGAAGGTCTCGAAGTCGGGGTGAGCGATGCGGAAGTCGCGGTACACGATCGGGATGGCGATGGAGCTCGGTTCCTCCATTCCGGAGTCCATGCAGGTGAATCCCTCCTCGATGGCGCAGGTGCTCGAGCAGCCGTCCCCGTTGCGGGTGTTGCCGTCGTCGCACGCCTCGGCCGGCAAGCGGATGCTGTCGCCGCAGACCGCGGTGCACACACCGCCGGTGCAGCGCGGCTCCCGGTGACAGAAGGGATCGCACCCATCACCGAGGATGTTGTTGCCGTCGTCGCACTGCTCGGTGCCTTCGGGGATCCCGTTGCCGCAGACGACCGCGACGCAGGGACTGCCGGGCGTCGCGCAGGCGTAGCCGTCCTCGAACTGGCACTCGGCGTCGCATCCATCACCGGACGCGGGCGGCGCGCCGCCATCTTCACAAGCCTCGGTGCCCGCGATCAGTCCGTCGCCGCACCCGGCGGCCACGCACGGCAAGCCCAGGTTGGGGCAGTCCCAGCCCGCTTCGATGATGCACGTCGCGCTGCAGCCGTCGCCCGAGGCGGTATTGCGATCGTCGCAGGCCTCGCTCGAGCCACGGGCGCCGTCGCCGCAGACCACCAAGCGTACGCACGCCTCGCCGGGCGTAGGACACGACCACTCGTCCTCGGTCTGGCACGTCGCGTCGCAGCCATCGCCGGGCGCCACGTTTCCGTCGTCGCACATCTCGCCAGAGCGCAGGCGCCCATCGCCGCAGCGCGGGCCGGGCACGTCGGGGAGCGGCCCCGTGTCCCTCGGGATGCTCGGCGCGTCCGGCCCACCGTCCCGGTCGGGGATGGCCGTGCAAGCTCTATCGACGCACTCGAAGCCGTCGGCGCAGTCGTCGTTGCCGGTGCAGCGCACGATGGGGAGCACCGAGGGGTCACAGGCGGGCAAGAGCGGAATGAAGAGAAGGAGGGAAGCGAATACGGAAAAGTGGGGGTACTTCACCGACCAAGGATGCTGGATCCCACCACGAAGGCCAACCTCGGACCGAGCCGTCGAGTATTCTCCACGCGCCCGCCACACGCCTGGGCGACCCAAGAGCCGTGCTGAGGAAGATCGAACGCTACGAGGTGCTGGACGAGCTCGGCCACGGGGGCATGGCGACCGTGTATCGGGCCCGCGACAGCAAGCTCGATCGGATGATCGCGCTGAAGGTCATGCACCCGCATCTGCGGGGCGCGCAGGAGGCCCGCGCCCGCTTTCGTCGAGAGGCGCAGAGCGTCGCCCGGCTGGGTCATCCCCGGATCCTCGAGATCTACGACTACAGTGGCGAGGACTCCGAGGAGAGCTACATCGCGAGCCAGCTGCTCACCGGGCCGACCCTGCGCGTGTGGGCCGACCAGCACGCGCCGGTGCCGGCCGAGATCGCGGCCTGCATCGGTGTCGAGATCGCCAGCGCGCTCTCGGCCGCGCACGACAAGGGCATCGTGCATCGGGACGTGAAGCCCGAGAACATTCTCCTGCACGAGAACCGCGAGCTGAAGCTCACCGACTTCGGCATCGCCGACATGGTGGACAGCCAGTCGATGACCGCGACCGGTCAGATCCTGGGCTCGCCAGGGCACATGGCGCCCGAGCAGATCGAGGGCGATGGCACCGACGTGCGGACCGACGTGTTCGCGCTGGGGACGGTCCTCTATTTCCTCTCGACCGGGCGGCTGCCGTTCACCGGGCGCAACCCCCACCAGATCCTCAAGCGGATCATGGATGGCGAGTACCCCGATCCGCTGCGCATCGAGCCGCGTCTCGGCAGCGACATGCACGCGATCCTCAAACGCTGCCTGCAGAGAAGCCCCGCCGATAGGTTTCCCACCGCGCGGGCGCTGGAAGAGACCTTGCGCGCGTTCGTCGGGCTCATCGGGATCGAGGATCCGGGCGAGGAGGTCGCGCGCTTCCTCGCGGCCCCCGACGAGGTGACCAAAGAGGTCCACACGAAGGTGATCGAGCGCTACACGGCGCTGGGCAAAGAGGCGCAAGCGCGGGGCAAGATCCTCGTGGCCCACGATCGCTTCTCCCGCGTGCTCGCGCTCGACGACGGCAACCAAGAGGTGCTCGCGCTGCTGGCGCGCATCGGTCGACCGCCCACCGAAGATCAAGCGAAGCGACGTCGCGCAGGGTACTGGGCCGCGGCCGCGATCTTGGGATTGGCAGGGAGCGCGGGGGCCATCCGCGCCTTCGGGACGTCCGAGACGCCCGAGACCCCTGACGATCGAGTGCTCATCGCGAACACGCCCGATGGCGGTGAGGTCGCGCCGGATGCTGGGGTGAGCCTCGCGGCGTTCGCGGCCGACGCTGCCGCCGAAGACCCAGACACGGACGCAGGGACCGACGCGGGCTTCACGCTGCGGGTCGCAGGCCACGGCGGGGAGAGCCGCCGGGTGCCGCCCCTTCGTCCACCTCGCCAGGTCGAGCTGGTCCTCGATCCTGCCAACGTCAGCGTCGCCATCGACGACGGACCGGCGCGCTCGTATGTGACGCTCGCCCGCGGCGTGGAGCTCGCGGTCGGTGCGCACCGCATGACGGTCCACTCCAACACGAGCTGCTGTCAGGACGAGAGCTTCGACTTCGCGGTGGAGCCGGGCGAAGGCCCCCTCACCGTCCGGCGGCGTCTGACCTCCACGCCCGCGTCGCTCTCGGTGCGGGGACACCCCGCGGCGCTCACCGTCGTGGTCGACGGCGGACGCGCACGGGGTCGGGGCTACGGATCGCTCATCAACATCCCGATCACCGCGACCAACCGCCGCGAACGTCTCGCGATCGAGGCGACCGCGCCTGGCTATCTGCCCTTCATTGGCGAGCTGGACTTCGCGGCGGGTGAGCTCACCGAGCACGTCATCACCCTCGAGCGCGCCCCCGACGAAGCGCCCGCCCCGGAGTGAGCGACACGCCCGACGTCACGGCTGGTCGGCCTTGCGCGGACGGAACGAAGAAGGCCGCTCACCACGCGATGCGGGAGCGGCCTTCGAGGTGTCCATCCACAGCTCCCTCACGGGAGCCGAGACTCACATGTACGTGATGTCGAGGAAGTAGTTCGCGATCGCTGCATCGTCGAAGTACTCGACGACGTGGGCATACACCGTGGCGCCCGCGGGGACCGAGTAGGTCACCTGCGAGCAGAGACCCGTGAAGTCGTCGTTCGACGCCAACACCAGACCCGCGGCGTCGCGGATGTTGAGCCCGGTGTCGCCCGTGGGGCAGGTGCCGCCGGTGCCCGTGGAGATGCGGAAGACGATCGTCCGCGCCGTCGCGCCGGTGTTGGTCACCGCGAACACGTCCTCGTCGCCCGCCGGGCTGAGCGAGCCGCGGATCCGGGTGGTCGCGGTGAAGGGCCCGTCCGCGTTCACGATGCTGAAGTCGTTGCCGGTGATGCCGGTCGCACCGACCGAAGGCGAGCCATCCTCGTTTGGCTCCGACTCCATCACCGTCTCGACGCGGCAGGTGGCGTCGCATCCGTCGCCGAGCGCGGTGCCGCCGTCGTCGCACTCCTCACCACGGCCCACGACGCTATCGCCGCAGACGGGGCCGGGGGTGGCGGTGAGCCGAAGCCCGTAGGGCCCGGTGGCGTCGACGCTGAAGTTCCGCACCCGCACGAAGTACATGCCCGCCGGCAGGTTCGCGACGCTCACATCGGCGGCGACGGCGCCATCGATCAGCGAGCAGTTGTTGATGCCGTCGTTGTCGTCGGCATAGATGCTGGCGCCGGTGGGCGCGTTGTAGAGGTCGATGACGGTGTCGGTGGGTGCGGCGCACATCATCGTTCCCGTTCCATCGAACGTCTCGATGCGGACGTCCGAGTTCACCGCCAAGAAGAAGCGCCAGAAGTCCTGGTCACCGGTGGGGCTGATGGTGCCCGCGGCCGTCGCGCCCAGCGCGATGCACGAGGCCAGCGCGCGGGTGCCGTTGGGCTCGGTGTCGGTCCCGTTGCAGAGGGAGCTTCTGCAGTCGGCCTCGCAGGCGTCGCCGCCCACGGTGTTGCCGTCGTCGCAGACCTCGGGGCCCACCACCATGCCGTCACCGCAGATCGCGGCGCAGGTCGTGGGGAAGGTCGCGCCGCACATGAAGCCGGCCTCCCGCTGGCAGAGACGGCTGCAACCATCGCCATTCACCCGGGCGCCGTCATCGCAGGTCTCGCCCACGTTCATCGCGCCGTTTCCACAGGTGCTTCCGATGTCGCAGTCGTTGTCGCAGCCGTCACCATTCACGGCGTTGCCGTCGTCGCACACCTCGGTGCCGGTGCGGATACCGTTGCCGCAGCCGGTCGGCGTGCAGTTCATGTCGCAGCCGTCACCGCTGGTGAGGTTGCCGTCGTCGCAGGTCTCGCCCGTCGTGACCACGCCGTTGCCGCAGGCCGTGGGCCGGCAGTTGCTGTCGCAGCCATCGCCGCTGATGAGGTTGCCATCGTCGCAGACCTCACCGGGCCCCATGACGCCGTTACCGCAGCCGGTCGGGGTGCAGTTGCTGTCGCAGCCGTCGCCGTTGATGAGGTTGCCGTCATCGCAGCTCTCAGCGCCGGCCACGACCCCATTGCCGCACGCGCTCACGGTGCAGTTGTTGTCGCAGCCATCACCGTTGGTGGGGTTGCCGTCATCACACACCTCGGACGAGGCGACGACGCCGTCGGGGCACTGGCTGATGGAGAGCTGGTAGGCGCCGATGTTGTTGTCGCCGTACTCGGTGACGTGGATGTAGATGGTCGCGCCGGCGGGGACCGCGTAGGTCAGAAGCGGGCAGTTGCCCGGACCAGCGTTGTCGTCACGCGCGAGCTGCACCCCAGCCGCTGAGCGCAGGGTGATGACCGGATCGTACGTCGCGGCCGATCCCGTCGCGCACACGGCAGGGCCCACCTCGACCATCGCGAAGGTGACGGTCTGTGCCACGGTGGAGGTGTTCACGTAGGCGAACACGTCCTCGTCGCCCGGGATGCCGAACGCGCCCGTCATCTCCCAGGCCTCGTCGATCGCGCCGTTCGCGTTCGCGTTCATCACCGCGACCGCATCGAAGTCGTTGCCCTGAGGGCCCGAGCCGCCGGTCTGGGGGGTCCCGTCCTCGTTCGGCTCGATCTCGCTCTCGCTGCGGCAGTCCGCGTGGCAGCCATCGAAGCTCGTGGTGTTGCCGTCGTCACACTGCTCGGCACCGGGCACCGAGACCGGCCCCGCGGCGAGCACGCCGTCACCGCAGGTCGCGGTGCACACGGTGGGCTCACCGACGCAGGTCCAGCCGGCCTCTAGCTCGCAGGTGATGGAGCAGCCGTCGCCGTCGCGAACGTTGCCATCGTCGCAGGCCTCCGAGCCGAGGATCTCGCTGTCGCCGCACGCGCCAACCTCGATGCACGCGCTGGGCTCGCTCGCGCACTCCCATCCTGCCTCGATCGTGCAAGTCGACGAGCAGCCATCGCCGCTGACCTCGTCGCCGTCGTCGCACGCCTCGCTGCCCGCGATGACTCCGTCGCCGCAGCCAGTCATGCAGACGCTCGGTGTGCCCATGCATGAGTAGCCGGACTCGACCTTGCAGACGTCGTCGCAGCCGTCGCCAGCGACGGTGTTCGAGTCGTCGCACCCTGCGGCGAGCGCCTCTGCGCCCACCCGCGTGCCATCGCCGCAAACCTCGTCGCAGACGGTCGGCGACTCGGTGTCGCAGGTCCAGCCGGTCTCGGGCGCGCAGGCGGCGTCGCAACCATCGCCTTCATCCGGGTTTCCGTCGTCGCAGGTCTCGCCGGCGTCGATGGTCCCGTCCCCACAGAACGGACCCCTCGGGGCATCGATGCCCGCATCACGCCCTGCGTCCAATCCCCCCGTGTCCGTTCCACCAACATCGAGGGTGCCGGTGTCCTCCAGGGGATCACTCGGGCAGCCGCTGACGAGCGCAGCAGCCACGAGCGTGGCGGACAGAGCGAACCGGGAGCGAAGCGATAGCGTCATGTTCGAACCTTCAGGCAGAGAGGCGCACACATAGAGAGTGAGGTGCGGATCGAGGAGCAGAGCCTAGCAGGGGGTCCGCGGGAAGCCCGTGACGGCCCCTGGACCGCGGGGCGGATTGTGTCCCCTTCGTCAGCCACACCCCGTACCATCGGCCCTCGCATGAGCTCACCCGCCAAGAGCTACCGCGCGCTCGATCAGCTTCAGTCCCTGGATTTGGACGGGATTCGCCTGCTGCTTCGGGGCGGATCGGTGATCGACTGGAGCCGCCTGGAATTCCGCGCCGACGAAGAAGTGCGTGAATACCTGATCGCGCACGAGTTCGATCTCGAAGATCCCGCCAGCCGGGCCCGAAGCGAGGCGATCAAGAACGCCGCGATAGGCTACCTCAAGCGCAACTTCGACTTCCCGATTCCCCGGCCCATCGCCGAGTCGGACGTCGGCGAGCTCTTGCTCGTCGCCTCGCGCGGCGGCCACCGCCAGCTCTGCGCCTGCACGATCTTGAAGGTGATGCACATCATCCATCACCTCGAGGCGCGCGAGCTGCTCTACATGCTCCCGATCTCGGACGCCGAGGTCTTTCACCTCGCGGAGCAGAAGGTGCGGCGGGTGATCGGCGCGATGATGGCCGACGGACTGCCCATCCTCGAGTTCATCGGCGGTCGAAAAAACAAGGACGCGCTCTACAGCAAGCTGCTCAGCAAGCGCGAGACGCACGCCGCGCAGATCTACGACAAGCTCCGTTTCCGCGTGGTGACGCGCGAGCAGAACGATCTCTGGCCGGTGCTCGCCTACCTCACCCGGCACCTCTTCCCGTTCAACTACATCGTGCCCGGCGAAGCGAAGAACACGATGTTCGACTTCCACGCCTACGCTGCCGCCTATCCCCACCTCCAGCAGATAGCGAAGACCCTGCAGCCGATGCACGACGAGCGGGGCGGCGAGAACGACAACGTGTTCTCCGCGCCGAGCTACCGGGTGGTGCACTTCGTGGTCGACATGCCCGTGCGTCTCCCCGAGGACGTCCTCGAGGCGGCGCCACCCGCGGCGTGGTCCCTCGGTCGCGTAGTGTTCGCGCAGGCGGAGTTTCAGATCATCGACAGGGATACCGAGCAAGCGAACGAGCTCAGCGACGCGAGCCACGACGCCTACAAGCTCCGTCAGAAGGACGCCGTCGTACGTCGACTGAAGCTCGGTGTGGGTGCGAGCCTTTCGCTTCCTCGACCCAGGCCCGCACGCGCCGAGCCCAAGCCCAAGCCACCGACCGAGCCCCCGCGTCGATCGAGCCGGCCTGCGAAGGAGGCCATCAAGCCCGCGCCACCCAAGACCACGACGGGGCGAGCCGCACCGGTGACGGCGCCGCGCAAGGCGCCGGTTCCGGTGAAAGGCATTCGCGTGAAGGCCAAGCCGCGGAAGAACCGAAAGCCGCCGCGAAGAGGACGCTGACTGCACCTACGCTGCGGATCCTTGGTGATCTCGTAACACCCGTCAGGAAGCTGCGGCCGTACGCTCCTTGCGCGCAGCTTTCCATACCGACGCGGCCGCGTCCGCGTTCATCGCCGCGATGCCGAGGCCCACCACCAGATCCGGCCAGCCGGACCTCCACGCGAAGGTCACGAGACCGGCCGCGATGATCGCGAGGTTCGCAAAGGCATCGTTGCGCGCCGACAGGAACGCAGCCCGCGTGAGACTCCCAGAGTGATTGCGAAAGCGTGTGAGGAGTACCGCGCAGCCTACGTTCACGATCAGCGCGCCGATCCCCGTTCCGGTCAAGATCCCGGGCTCCGGGACGGCGACATCGGTCAGCCGTTGCCAGGCCGTCCACAGAAACGCGAGCGCGGGAATCAGCAGGATCCCCGAGAGCACCATCCCCGCCCGCGCCCGGCGCAGGAACGACCAGCCCAGTGCCACGAAGATGAGGAAGTTGATGGCGGCGTCTTCGAGGAAATCGACGCTGTCTGCAAACAGGGAGACCGAACCGATGCGCTGGGCGACGACGAACTCGACGAAGAAGTATGCGAGGTTGGCCCCGCCAACGAGGGCCACCACCCGCCGCAGCTTGGTGTGCTCTACGGTCGCGGTAATAGGCTCGGGCTCGGGGGTCATCACGATCGCCGCATAAGGTGACCGCAGGCATCCGCCAGAGCAATCGACGTAACCGCACGACCGCGCGCGTGTCGGCGGGAGGGTCTTGATGGGGGTCTCGAGATGAGGGACACATCCTCGATGGCCCGAGTCCTCGTAACAGGAGCCAAAGTGACACTACGGCCACGCCGTTGCTGCTGTACAGCCCACGGAATTGGGTACTCGATGGAACTGCAGCCCGCCCCGGTAGTACCGTGCGTAGTCATGAGCGGAATCCATGTCGACGTGAGCCGGGCTCCGATCATCGTGGTGCGCTTCGGTCGCACTTGGACCGATGCCGACTTCGACGCCTACCTGGACGCGATGGAGACGGCCGTCCTTTCGCGCCGCGAGGCGACGGTGACCATCCTCGATGCGCAGGTCGCCATGACCACGCCCGCCACCCAGCGTCGAAAGCAAGCCGCGTGGCTCGAGAAGAACGAAGCCGTCCTCCGTCGGTACTCGCTGGGGACCGCGTTCGTTATCACCAACCCGGTCGTGCGGGGCGTCCTGACGGCGATCCTCTGGATACAACCGATGGCGGCGCCGCACGTCGTGGTCGCCACGCCCCGCGAAGCCGAGCGGTGGGCCGCCGCCCGCATTGCGGAGCGACACGCGAGGGCGCCCGCCAATCCATAGAACGCACACCCATGCCCATCACCCCGACATGGGGAGGCGAATCCAACTTCCGCGTCGGCCGACGCCGCCCGCGATTCCGTCCTCCAGACGGCGCGCGGTAACCCACAAGCGTCCATTGCTATCGATACCCGCGAGCGCGTCCGAGCCCACCTGACCTGCCATCGTCCACACGATGTCGTCGCGAAGATGGACGAGATGGTTTCTGCCCCAGCGGTAGTCGCGGAACCCCCAGCGTCCGTGCTCGTCGAGCTCCGATGCGGCATTGCGCCAGAGGGTGATGGCCCGCTGTTCGTCGGTCGGTGCGTCGATCACCACGAGCGCCTCCGGAAGTACGCCGTGAAGGCGTACTTCCGCGCACCGCACCTCGTCTGCGAGCGAAGCGCAAACGACCGTCGAGTCACCTATGCCGCGGACGCTGAGAGAGACCTCAGGCGGCGCACCCGGCCAGAACGCCGGGAGCGCGACCCCTGCACCGCGCCTTCCCCTCGCCAGCAGAATCCCCGCACTGTCGAGCGTGATCATCATGCCTTCGAACAACGCGACGGCACGCACGTGATCCCGGAGCCGCGCGGGAGCGCGCTCCTCCCAGCACCAGAGCGCATCTTCGCGATCGATGGCGCAGCCCGCCCCGGGGATGGTGGTCAACGAAGCGCTCCGAACGGGAGGCAACCCGACGACCTCGACGGCGACGCCGAGCATGTTCGTGCCGACCCCATCGCAGAGCACGCCCGCGTCGTCGAGCAAACAGAGCGAGTTGCCGTCGAAAGCGATGGCGCGAACGCCCGTCTGCGGCAGCGCGTGAACGTGGCCCGGCCGCGGTCCCGCGAGCGGCTGGCCGCTCGCCTCCGGACTCGCGCACGACACCACCCCCGACGCGTCGAGGGCACATACGCTGTGATCCAAGACGGCAAGATCGGTATATCCACGACGACCGTCGAAGGACCCGAGCACCGTCGGCTCGAGACCGGATCGCCCCTCGAGGTTCTCGCAGGCGATCTCGCCGGCCCGCGTTCGAGCGCAGAAGAGCCCGCCTGTCCCCTCAATCTGTACGACGTCTCGCAGCGACCGGTGCCAATCGTCATCGCAGCCCTCCGCGCTCACCCGCCCGTCATCGAAGAGGATGATCGGAGCGCCGCTGCAGTGGCGTTCGTCGTAGAGGACGGACACCACTCGTCGCCGTCCCGTTCGGACCGGATTATTCCGGCAGCGAACGTCGCCCGAGGACTCGACCACGCACCGCATATACCCATCGTGGCTGAGAAGCCTCGCGGACGAGGCCGGCCTCTCCGGATGGCAAACGACCTCCTCGCCGCGGATCCCGCATACGCCAGGGCCGGCGGGGACGAGCCCCGTCACGCCCTGCAGCGCCGGCACCTGGGCGAGCGAGAGGCCGCCCGCACCCGGCCCCCAGCACCACACATCAGCGCCGCTCCGAACGCACGGCGGCGCGAACTCGAGATCAGCGCCCGCGAACGGCGATGTCTGAGCGTGCGCGCTGGCGCTCGGGAGGCTCACGGCGAGCGAGATGGCCAGCAGGCACGAGCGTGTCAATCGATGGATCACGGGGAGCAACGTCACCGACCGACCGTGGGGCGCCGAGGCTCGCTGGAACATCCGGGCAAAGAGCACGCGGGCGTGACCAATGCAAGCCGTGCCAGGAATACGAGTGTAGCGGCGGGGCGATCGACCATTGGCGTAACCTACTCAGCCCATCGCGGGCAGCGAGGCATAGTTCCGGACACGTGGGCCACGATGTCGGGGGCGTCCAACTGGCCGATCTCGTGCGCGCCGTTCGGGAGGCGGTGCGATGGGAGGCGCGATCGTCACCCAGCGGCCACTCGACGGCAACGAGGCGCGGCGGGTAGTCTCGTGCGGTGCTGCGCATGACGACCCGCCAGGCGCTGGATCAGGGCTCCTGCCTGGTCGTCCGATGGACGCATCCGCGCTTCCGAATCTACGCCATCCGCGCGCGAAATCTCGTATTCGAGGCCGCACCGTTCGAGGGGCTCCGGCTGACGCCACCGCAGATCGGACATCAAGTCACATGTGTACTGCGCGGCGAGTTGGTCTCCCGCCGGGGCGACACGGAGCGCTCGGCTGGGCCCGGCGTCGCGCTCGTCGAGCCGAGCATGATCTGGAACGAGCGTTGGATGGGCGCGGCGTTCGATGCCCTGCTCATCGACTGGGATCCATTGCTCGCGCCACTCGCGACAACCGAGGTTCTTCCTCTGGGCCTGGGTGGAGCGCAGCGAGTCGCCACGCTCTTCGACCGCATTCTCGAGGGCGACGACGATGAAGACACCGCCCGTACCGTTTTCGCCGGTGCATGCGAGCTGCTCGGCCACCTGGGCTTGGGACGCCTCGATTCTCGCGTCGAGCCCCGATGGTTCGAGGGTAGCCCCGCTGATCGGGCGACCGCGCGTTGGGTCTCGGCTCTCCGCTGCGACGTCGAGAACGCCAACTTCAAACGGGCAATGCACATGACCGGTCTCGGAGAGCGGCAACTGCGTAGGCAGTACACCCAGATGGCGGCGCACGCCGGGATGCCGAGCAACCTGCGGACCGTGCTGGTTTGTGATCGGCTGGCCGCGGCTGTCCGCCTCTTGAGCGTGTCAGCGCCAATAGAACAGGTGGCGATGGCATCCGGCTTCGGCTCGTCACGCGCGCTGGGCCTCGCCCTCGATCACGCCTCGATGCCGACGGCGACTGAGATTCGGCGCCTGGCTCGCCAGCGTTGAGGTCTACGGCAGGCCTCCCAGACCCCCACCCGGCTCCGGAATCCACAGCGTGCCGAGTCCGCCACCCGCTTCGTCACCTAACCCCCCGAGTCCATCTTCTGACGTTGCGTATTCCGCGCTCTCGCGCATTGTCCGGACGAACTCGGAGTCGTCATCGAGCCCGGAAGGGATAAACGCCACAAGCGCGTCGCTTCCATCAAAGGACGGGATACTCGCCGATAGCGGCACGAGTGCCATGCCGAGGTTCCAAACCCATCGACTCCGAAGGGCTGGCGAGCGATTTCCCGCGTCGTCGATTGCAACCACCGATGGCTCACCCGGGTTGGACCCGACCACCGCCCTCGGGAGCGTGAGTGTCGTCGAGGTCGCCGTGCCGATCTCGTCTTCGCCAGCGAAGACCACGTAGCGCACGGCGCCCGCATCGGTCGAGGCTGGCCAACGGAGGGTGACCTCCTCCTCATCTCCATTCGCCATCAGCGGCATCTCCGTAGGAAACGCGGGCGGTGTCCGGTCGGGGACGATCACGGTGTTCTCGAGGAGCAAGCTCTCGTTCCCGGCAGCGTCCATGGCCGCAACCCCTAGCGTGCAGGTGGTTCGCTCGGGCACGCCTAGGAGCGAGTACTCGCGGGTGTCGGAGTCCAGCCGCGCAGCGGCTTGGCCGTCCACGTACACGACGTAGGCGTCCAGCTCGACGTCGTCCTGGGCCGCAGGCCAGCTCACGTTGATCCGGCCCCCCTCGGTCTCGACCGCGAGTTCTCCCTCCAAGAACCGAGGAGGCGACTCATCCGCACATCCTAGGACGGCACACGAAAGCGCCGCCGCACCGATCGAGGCCCACCCCGCTCGGCGGCGCATGCGAGGTGAAGATCGCGGCACCGACACGAAGCTCGTCGCGAGAAAGTCGTCCATGAGCCGACCCTACGCAGCCATCTGCGTACGTCGATGCATAACACCGGACATCGCAGGGCTCGACTCGACCGGGGGATGGCGTGGGGCTCCGTGCCGCGCGTTGGAGAACGTCACACACTTCGCTGTGCCCATCCGCGGTCCGCATGGGTAGGCTCTCGGTCCATTCGTCGTGAAGGAGCCCTGCGATGCCTACTTCCTGGTCCCGAACTGCTTGCACCTACCTCCTCGTCGTCCTTGCAGGGTGCCCGGGATGTGATGACCCATCGGTCCCCCTCGACGCGGGCGAGGACGCCACCACGGACGCCGGCGTCATCGACTGCGAGGCCGATCCGCTCTTACCGGGCTGTGTCCCCACCGAGCGTCCGGCGTTCGCGGGGCTGAGCGCACCCGTCGAGATCGTCCGCGACGCCGACGGCGTTCCGCACGTGTACGGCGCCAATGCAAGCGACACGATGTACGGCTCCGGGTACGCGCAAGCGGTCGACCGGTTGTTTCAGATGGATCTCGCGAGGCGCCGCGGTTTGGGGCGGCGGGCCGAGGTGCTGGGCCCGAGCTTCGTGGAAGGCGACAGCTTGGTCCGCCTGATGGACATCCCGAGGTGGGGACGCACCAACGAGGCCGCGCTCTTTCGTGACGAACCCGAGGAATGGGCGCTTCTGCAAGCGTGGGTCGAAGGGGTGAATGCAAGGATAGACGAAGTGCTCGCGGGCGAGGAGCCGCTGCCGCCGGAGTTCACCGAGCTCGGCTACCAGCCCGAGCGTTGGGCACTCAGCGACACCCTGGCGTTCGGCAAGCTCGTCCTCTTCGGGAACGCGAACCAACTCGAGTACACGATCCTGGCCGAGATCCTGAGTCAGTTCATGCCCGAGGTAGAGCGTGACCTCGGGCTCCTCATTCCCTTTCGCGACTCGTATGCTTTGCCGCCCGAGGAGCGGCCCAGCGGCGGATCCAGCGGCTTCTTCGGCCCCCTGCCCCCGCCGCGAATGCCGACGCCTGACGCGGCGGATCGCATTCGGGCTTGGCAGCGCCGGTGGGCCGATCTCCGCCCGGGCGCGAGCAACAACTGGGCGATGGATGGCCGGCACACCGAGAACGGGCGCCCGCTCATCGCGGGAGATCCTCACCAACCGTTGCAGTCACCATCGCTCTTCTGGATGCACCACATGAGCGCTGCCGACGGTTCGCTCGATGTGATCGGGTGGAACTTCGTCGGCGGACCCACGGTGTCCCTCGGCCACAACCGACACGTCGCCTGGACGGCGACCACGACCTACGACGACATGATGGATGTCTGGCAAGTACGGGTGACCGGAGGCGCCGCCGAGGTGGGTGGAGCGAGTATCCCCATCAGGCAGCGGGCCGAGACCATTCGAGTCGCCGGAGAGGCCCCTGTCGAGCTCATGGTCGAGGAAGTACCGGGCTACGGCGTGCTCCTGCCCGACGACATCGCGCCCCTGCCCATCGCCACGCGTGGCCGCCGGCTGCTCTTCAACTGGACGGGGTTCCGGGTCACCCACGAGTTCTCCGGAATCATGGACTTAGATAGGGCGAGCTCACTGGAGGCGTTCGAGGCGGCCGTGGACCGCATCGAGATAGGCTCCTTCAACTTCGTCGGCGCCGACGCGACTGGAATCAGCTACCGCGTCTCGCCACTGGTGCCAGACCGCGGGGTGCCGTCTGACACCCGGGCGCCCTATCTCTTGCTGGACGGCAACGACTCCATGAGCCTTTGGGACGGCACGTTCCTCGGTCGGGACGTCTTACCGGCGAGCCGCGGCGGGGCGCGTGGTTGGATCGGTACGGCGAACAACGACCCCTACGGGTTCATCGCGGATGGACGCATCGAGGGGGATCCCTTCTACTTCGGCGTCTTCTTCGATCCCGGCATTCGAAGCGCCCGCATCGAGGCCGAGCTGACTCGGCTCGCGGAAAGAGGCGACGTCACCCTCGACGACATGGAGGAGCTTCAGCGCGACACCTATACCCTCTATGCAGACGACTATATTCCGGTGCTCGAAGAGGTGTGGGCGACGCGCGACACCGACGCACTGCTCGCGAGCTATCGGGCTCGTCCGGAACTCGACGCGCTGGTCGCTCAGCTGGCCGGATGGGATCGTCGAATGCAGCGGACCGCCAGCGAGCCGGTGGTGTTCAACGCCTTCATGTTCTTCCTGGCCGACCAGGTCCTTCGCGACGACCTGGCGCTGGTCTTCGATGCGATCCTCGAAGCGGAGTCCGCGTTCATCCTCAAGTGGCTATCGGCCGCGCTGCTGGGGCGGGCCCGGAATGCCGCAGGCGTGTTCGACGAGCCGCGCCAAGTGTCCGTCGCCCGTGCCTTGGAGCGAACGGAAGTCTGGCTACGCGAGCGCTTCCCCGACGGAACCTACGCCTGGCAAGACTTCCACGGGACTCGCTTGCAAAGCCTGTATGGGACGCGTCTGGCGGCGCCCTGGGTCCCCACCGACGGGGCGTGCGGCACGCTCAATCGCGCCGATGCGGTGTTCTTCGGTCCCTCGGGGAGCCCGAGGGATGAGCTCGAGTCAGAGGACGGCTCGATCTACCGGATGGTGGCCTCGTTCGGAGAGGACGGAACTCCCGAAGGGCACTTCGCGATGGCCCAAGGCATCAGCGGTGAGCCCGAGAGCCCGTGGTGGGACCACCTCCATGACGACTGGGTGAACGGTAGATATCGGCCAATGCGCTTCTCCCGGGCGGAAGTCGAGGCGGACCCGGTGGAGACGACGATAGTCGATCGCAGGCCCTGAGCCTTGCGGCGCCGCGGGCGTTCGCTAATAGACGCGCCCATGACCAGAGTCCTCGTGACAGGCGCCAGTGGTAACGTGGGGCGAGAGGTGGTTCGCGAGCTCCTCGAGCGCGGAGCCGAGGTGGTGGCTGCGGACCAGGCGGGGCGGGCGCGCGAGCTCTTCGGCGACGAGGTGACCGCGGCTCGGCTCGACTTCGAGGACCGTTCGTCCTGGCCCGCTGCGCTGCAGGGGGCGACAGAGATGTTCCTGATGCGGCCTCCCGCGATCGCAGACGTCGAGAACAACATCAACCCTTTCGTCGATTTCGCCCGGACAGCGGGTGTGGATCACGTGGTGTTCCTCTCGGTGGCGGGCGCCGGGAAGAATCGAATCGTTCCCCATCGTAAAGTGGAAGATCACCTCCGGGCCCGAAGCAACCGGTTCACCAATCTCCGGCCCGGCTTCTTCGCGCAGAACCTGCAGTCCGCCTACCGAAGAGACATCGTGGAGGACGACCGCATCTACGTCCCGGCCGGCCACGCGGAGGTCAACTGGATCGACGCGCGCGACATCGCGGAGCTCGCCGCCATCGTGCTCACCCAACCCGAACCGCATCGGGGCCAGAGCTACACCCTGGCGGGCCCGGGACCCGTGCCCTGGTCCGAGGTCACCAGCGCCCTCACCGACGCGCTCGGGAGGACCATCCGCTACGAGCCGGCGTCGGCGCTCGGCTACCTCCGCCACCTGTCGAGTCAGGGGCTGCCTCGCGGCGCCATCCTCGTGCTCACGGTCCTGCACGTTCTGCTGCGGTTTGGTCAGGGCGCGACCGCGGATCCCACCCTGGAGCAGATCCTCGGCCGGCCCGGTCGCAGCATCCGTGAGTACGTCAACGACCACGCAGCCCTGTGGTTCAAGCATCGAGGATAGGTCGTTCCAATCACCGGAAGGCCGAAACGGCCGCTGGGGAGCTCACTTCAGGTAGAGCACCACCCGGCATCCCGGATCGCTGGTATTGGGCGCCGCTGGGTACGTTCAGTCCGGATCGCACGCGCCATCGCAGGGCGCGGTGACGCTCCCGGTGGTGAGGAAGTCGTACAGGGTGGGGAATACCCACGCTGGATCGCCGACCATCGTGTGGGGGTCCGGACCGTCCGGTGGCGTGGTGTTGGTGTCGGGCACATTGGGGACCCCAAAATCGATCTCGATCATCGTCGATCCCGTCACGGTGCCAGTCGCCTCGGGGATCCGGAAGATCGATCGGTTGACCGGGCCCAGGTTCACCACCCCTCCGATGGTTCGGGCCATGGCGTGGGCCGCGAGCGTGGTGACCTGGTGATCGTTGATGGCCAACACCATCAACACCTCGTGCGCCGGTGTCCCCGCGAAGCGTTCGGTGCGAAGGTAGGGTGTGAAGCCGCTCGGCTCCGCGTGGTCCCAGAGCAGCTGCATCAGCGCCAAGCACTGTTGGATCTCGATGGGCCCGTAGTTGCGTTCGAACACCGGCGAGAACTGATCCCACCCGCCGCGGTTGCGCTGCAACAGGAAGCTATAGCCCTGCCCAGGGACCATCAGCACGCCGCGCGAGACATCGGTGGTGAGCGACATGTACGTGCCACCGAGAATGCCACCCTGGCTCTGGCCCACGAACACCACCTCACGGTCGGTGTCGATCGGCGACTGGCCATCGAGCTCGAGGGCAGGGTCGGACGCCAGCCCCCCTCGCATCGTTCGCGCAGCGACCAGCGCATTCAGAATGCCCTGCTGGAGCCTGTCGGTGACCTGCACGAAGTCGCCGATGTCGCCCCGGGTGGCGATGGACAAGAGGTTCGGCACGTCCTCGGCGGCCATCCCCGTCCAGTCGATGGCGAACATCACGTAGCCGACGGCGTCGAGGAACGCGTGAAGCTCGCCGTAGTAGAGGATCTCCTCGCCGCTGCCGAGCAGACCATGGCCCCATTGGACCAACTGTCCGGGCGCATCTGCGGCGCTGCGCGGCACCACCATCCAGAAGGGAACGTCGATCTCACCTTCGGAGAGCGGTCGTCCCTCGGCGTCACGGCGCAGCACCCCGCCCGGTGCTGGATCGGTGAGGTACGACGGCACGTGCAGGATCCCGTGTACCCGAAGCGCGACGTGCGCGTCTTCCACGGGCGCGGCCTCCACCTCCGTGAGGGTGTAGCGCGCGCCCGCCGCTCCCAAGGCTCCGAGGGTCTCGTCGCGCATGTGTACGAGCGAGCCCGTGATGGCTTCTCGGCTCCCTACGGTGAACGACCAAGCGATCTGCAGGGTGGCTCGCTCGACGCCCGCGTCAGCGAGCGTGCTCAACAGCGCCTCGTACCCGTCGCGACGATCTTCCACCGCAGGATCGTCGGACGGTGCGCCGTCCCGCAGGGCGAGGAAGACGGCAGAGGGCTCGATGAGAACACCCGCCTCGTCGAGTACTCCGCGAATCGCCACTGCATAGCGATGGCCGGGCGTGAGCCCCTGCGCCGGACGAAGAAAGAGCACCCGCTGATCGTCGTCGGGATACGCCCGATCGATCTCCGCGAAGTGAGCCACCCGCTCGGAGTTGGTCACATCGTAGAGGACGGTGAGCGAGCCAGGCAGGACCGAGTCGCCCATGTCGCGCTGGCCCACCAGCCCGGTGCCGCTCGCGCCCGGCAACAGCGTCATCGGGCTCGACGCTGGCGAGAACCCATCGAGCGCCTCGAACGGGGCGACGTTTCGGGTGAGACGAGGGAGCGCCCCTGACTCGAAGTGCACCCGCAGTCCCGTCGCGGTGCTCGGATCGACCTCCGTGTACACGTCGCTGGGGAAGGGAAGACCGCATGCGGCCGGGACCAACGGGTCACAGCCTTGCCAAGGTCCGGGGGCCGTCGCGTCGAGCGTCGCGTCGGTGCCGGCATCCGCTGGGGTCTCGTTGGACCCGCACCCGGTCAGCACCAACGAAGACAGAAGGAGCGAGCCCATCATCACTTGCAGAGGTCGGCGTTGCATGACGGAGAGCATCCACCGAACCCTCCTGCGCTGGTGCGCCGCGGAGTGCGCGTGATCACCATGGCGCGGGTGGGGCTTCCGCTGGCGGGCGAGCGACTACCGCCGGCTCGTCTCCAAGGTCCTGCGCACCAGCGCCACCAGCGCCATCGGATCGATCGGCTTCACCACGAACCCATCCGCCCCGAGCGACGCAAGCAACCGCCAATCAGGCGCGCCGCCGGTGGCAGTGGCCACGAGAATCGGCATCTCCGCGGTGCGCGCCGCCGCCCGAAGCGCCGCAGTCAGCTCGATGCCATTCATCCCGGGCATATCCAGATCGAGCAGCGCCAGATCGAAGCGCTCCCGATCACACACGGCGAGCGCCTGCTCTCCGTCGGAGACCATCACCACCTCGGCGCCGGGCACGGCGTAGTCGATGGTCTGTCGAGCGAGCGCCGAGAAGTCCGGATCGTCGTCCGCGATCAAGATGCGGGCGCGCACCTTGCGGTGACTCGCGTCGTCTCGTGCAGAGAGAAGCGCAGAGCGGAACGCCTGCACACTCGCATACCGATCCTCGACGCGCTTGGAGAGCGCTTTGTGGATCACCCGATCGAACGCCGCGGGCACATCGGGCTGGATCTCGCTCGCCAAGGGCGCGGCCACCTCGACGTGCAAGCGCATCATCGCCTCGCCATCGTTGCTCACGAAGGGCAGACGCTTGGTGAGCAGTTCGAAGGTCATGACTCCCAGCGAGTACACGTCGGCGCGTGGGTGCAGCGCCACCGGCAGCGGCGTGCCCAGCACCACCTCGGGCGCCATGTACGCGGGTGTGCCCGAGAAGCTCTCGAGCGGCTCGTGTCGACGACGGTCGAGTACCCGCGCGAGACCCAGGTCGGCGACCGCCACCCGGAACGCGGGACCCAAGAGCACGTTGGTCCACTTGAGATCCCGGTGAATGGTGCCCGCCGCGTGAATGGCGCTCACGCCGCGGCACACCTGCTCCAAGATCCCCAGCGCCTCGTCGATCGACGGCGGCTCGCTGCGCTCACGCAACCAGGCCTCGACGTGTCGACCAGGCACGTACTCCATCACGAAGTAGGGGACGCCCTGCTCCTCCCCGAACGCGTAGATCTCGACGACGTTCTCGTGCCGCACCCGGGCCATGGTCCGCGCCTCGTAGAGGAAACGCTTGCTGGCGTCCGGCGTCGTCACGTACTGCGGGTGCACCAGCTTGAGCGCGACGTCGCGCTCAAGGCCCAGATCGTGCGCCAGGTAGACGATGCCCATCGCGCCTTCGCCAATCACCCGATCGAGGCGGTAGGTCCCTGCGAACTCGCTCCCGAGCAGCGGGTGTGCACGGCCATCACTTCGGAGGCGCGGTGGCGCCGCGACCGCGGGCGCCGTACTCGCCTCTGAGCTCGCGGCCGCGCCACCCGAAGAGACGCCCTTGTCGCTGCTGCGGGTGGGCGCCATTGCAGCGAGGGTGCATGGCTCCATCGGCGCATGCAACACTTCGCGCGTGTCTGCCTCCGACCTCGAGCAGCGGCTGCGCGCCTTGAAGCAGCAGTTCGTCGAGGGGCTGCCCGCGCGGGCCAGCGAGATCGAGGCCTGGCTCGAGGGAGATCGCGCCGTGGGTGACATCGCGCGCATCGCCCATCGGCTGCGCGGCGTCGCGCCCAGCTACGGTCTGACCGTGCTGGGCGCGCTCGCGGCGAGTATCGAAGACGGATGCAAGGTGTGGGACGCCCAGCGGATAGAGGCGGCCGCTCGTGATCTGCATCGCGCGTTGCACGAGAGCACGCCTGCCTCGCGAACGCTCGACTCGCCCACCATGCAAGCGACGCGAGCGCCGGCCGCGAGCACACCGCAGCTCCTCGCGGGCTACCGCGTGGTTGCGATCGACGACGACCCGTTGATGCGGCGTTTGCTCATGCTCACCCTCGAGACGGTCGGGGGCGCGAGCGCTGTGGTGCTGGGGAGCGCCGACGCGATGGAGAGCGAGCTGCTCCGCGCGCCCGCGGATCTGGTGATCTCGGATCTGATGATGCCGGAGGAGTCGGGCCCGGATCTCTTGCGGAGCTTGGCCAGCCGCGATCTGCTGAAGCACGCGGTGATCGTCCTGTTGAGCGCGACCGCGGAGGTCGAGCTGCGGGGACGCGACGCGCTCCTCGAGCCCAGCTGGATCTGGCTCACCAAGCCCTTTCGCCCGCCGCAGCTGGTAGAAACGCTCGCTGGGCTGCTCCGCACGCGCGACGCTCGCTGAGCTGTCCGCGCGCCGAGCGATGTAGCAAACTCAGCACCTCCCCACGTTTTCGGGTGACGCTCGGACGCGGATGGTAGAGTCCGCCGCACGCGATGGCTCGACCCCGCATTCCGGTACTGGTCGGCACGGTCGCACTGCTCGCAGGTTGCGGATCCCAAGCGCGCGTCGAGGTCAGCGGGACCGTCCGCGACGGGGAGACCGGGCGGGTGATCGCGAACGCGCTGGTAGTCGGTGCAGACGGAACCTCGACGCGCACCGACGCGGAAGGACGCTTCTCGCTCTTCGTGCGAGGCGACCAGCGCCGGAGTATCCGCGCGAGCGCGTTCTTGCACGAGGATGGTGTCGCGTACTTCGATCCTCGCGAGGACGACAGCGATGGTGCGATGGCGTTCGCGCTGGCGCCCCTGCACGGGCCGGCGCTCATCGAAGAGGACGATCCCGACGCTGTGATCCGCTGGCTACGTGAAGCGTGGCTCGATGATGATCGTGAGACGGTCCATACCAACGATGCTCCGCGCGCACTCGGTGTCGCGGCGTTCGAAGCTACGGTGTTCGAAGCTACGGTGTTCGAAGCTACGGTGTTCGATGGAGAGACCATCGATGGAGAGATGAACGATGGAAGCTGGTCGCGGGACGCGGTCGCCTCCCTCGATCAGGGCGCGTTCGAACGGCGCGAGGCGCTCGTGACCATCGCCCATGCGGGCGCGATGGTCTGCGGCGCGTGTCACACCACCGAGGACGCCATGGTGAGCACAGCCGTCGCGACCGCGTCGCGCCTTCCTCCCGATCGCTTCTACGCTCCACACGCGGGGCTCGATGGTGGTTGCCTGGCCTGCCACGGCGAGCGCTCGGCGGACGGCCTGCGGGTCCGCCCCGGTCTGGAGTCGGATCTGGAGCCAGCGCGCTGTACCGGATGCCACGCGAGCACCCGCGGCGCTGATCTGCGCGCGCTGCGGGCGCCGGCCCAGCTAGCCACCGCCCGCGCAGAGGCGGCGTTCTCCCGAGCCGTCGCCCATGTCACCCAGTGCGGTCATGTGGCCACGAGTGTGGGCCGCATCGAGGGGACGATCCTGCTCCTCGACGTCCGCTTGCAGCCCCTCGGAGACTGCAACAGCAGCGGAGCCATCGACGGCACCGAGATCGCGATCGGGCTCGAGGTGCTCGATCCCCGGGTGGCGCGCGCCGCCGAGGATCTGGTGCGGCTTCACTCGGACCCGTCGCGGGGGATCCATCAGCCCGCCCTGACCCGCGCGCTTGCCTACCGCATCGAGCGCGCGCTTCATTGATCTGAAGATAGGCGAGGCACGGCGCCTCACCTGTGACGAGAGACTCAACACCTCGACGTCACCAAGGATCGAGTCACCAAGGATCGAGTCACCAAGGATCGAGCAGCGCGGTCGCGCTCTCGCCTTCGGGAGGCGGCAAGTGCATGAGGACCTCCGTCTCGGCGCCGTCCTCGAGGTCGAGCTCGGCCCTCGCGATCACCCGACGTCCCTGATGCACCTCGACGCGGTGGTGACCGGGATCGAGGGGAACGAGGGCATTAGCCAGCTCAGCGCTCGCCGCGCGGCCGTCGATCAGGAGTGAGCGTCCGTCCAGAGGACCGTCCACCCGCAGCCGAACCCAGGCGATGCGGGCCTGGACCGTTCTCAGCGCCCGCTCCGCTGTGATCTGCATACCCTCGGGAAGCTCGGGGCCGCGCAGGACGGCGCGGAGGTGTTCGCTCGCCTCCACCACCTGGTGAACCTCGGCCAGCGCCAAAGCGAGGTTGAGCTGGATGACCGGCGAGCTCCGGAGCGCGTGGGCCTGCCGAAACGCGTCGATGGCCTGGGACCACTCGTGGGCATCGGCGGCAGCGAGACCACGCTCGAAGAGCGAACGCGCGGCCGCCGTGCGCATGGCGGCGGGGTCCTGTGCGTGCACACGTGAGGCGCCGATGCTCCCGAGAAGCAGGAGCGAGATCACGACTGCGGCCGAGCTCTTGGCCAAGAAAGGAGGGACGAGTGAAGAGGTGGTGCGAGGCATGATGTTTGAAGTGCGCTCTGCAACAACCGTGACGCACCCACCCCTACCCTTCCTTGCTCGAACCTCCGCCGACTCGGACCGCCCGTCGGGTGTTCGACCGAACACGACCGCCCGAATGCCTCAGGTGGCGGCGGCGATGGCTTCGGAAGAGCGAATGATGCACGAAGAAGTGGTGCTCGCCGGCAAGTACCGCCTGGGGGCGGCGATCGGCTGCGGGGGGATGGGCACGGTCCATCGCGCCACCCACGTGCTGCTCCAACGCCCGGTCGCGGTGAAGATGATGCACGCCAACGACGATCCGCAGCTCGGCGAGCGCTTCCTCCGCGAGGCCCAGGTCGCGGCTGCCGCCCGTCACCCCAACGTGGTGGACATCATCGACTTCGGCACCACCGACGACGGCCAGCCCTTCATGGTGATGGAGCTCCTCGAGGGTCAGTCGCTGCGCGAGCTCTACGAGTCGGGGGCGGAGCTGACGCTCGACGAGCAGCTCGACGTCATGGTGCAGGTACTCAAGGGCCTGGAGGCGGTGCACCGGGCGGGGATCGTCCATCGCGACCTGAAGCCGGCGAACGTGTTCCTCACCGAGCAAGAGGACGGGACGTTGCGCGCCCGCCTATTGGACTTCGGGATATCGTTCACGGTCGATCGTGAACAGCAGGTCGACGATGAGGCGTCGAGCCATCGGATCCTCGCAGGGACGCCTGAGTACATGTCGTTCGAGCAGTGTGAGGGCCGAGCGGACATCGACGAGCGCGCGGACGTGCACGCGATCGGCGTGATCCTCTACGAGCTCTTCTCGGGGGGCGTCTTGCCCTTCGAGGGCTGCAACCCGGGTGCTGTGCTCTTTCAGGTGATGTCGGGTCGGCACGTGCCGCTCATCGATCTGCGCCCCGACCTCCCCGAGCTCGCCGCGCTGGTCGAGCGATGCATGGCGCCCGATCGCGACGACCGACCCCAGAGCGCGCGCGAGCTGCGCAAGGCGTTGTTGCTCGCATCGGGGCGCCCCGAGGGCCCGAGCTCGCAGCGTTCGATCCCGCCGGCGGTACGTGACGGGAGCGATGTGGAAGAGCCGCTGGTGATCTACGTCCAGGACGACGCGCCCAAATCCAAGGGACGCTGGGGCTGGGGCGTGGGCGCGAGCATGGCTGTAGCCGCCGCCGTGCTCGCCACGGCTGGCTTCGTCACCCACGTCGAGGCGGTCCAGGACGTGCTGCTCGCGAACGGGCTCACCATGCCCTCGGCGCTGGGTGCGTTGGTGGCGGCGCCGAGCGAGCTGCCGCTGAGCCATCGTGCGAGCGCCGAAGACGCGCTGCCCCCAGAGACCGTGGGGAGCGCCGTTCCGACGCTGCTCGTACCCCCGCCGGTCGCGGTCGAAGTCGCCGAGGTCGAGGTGCATGCCCCTCCGATCGAGGTGAGCGCGCCCGAGCCCGAGGCTGCACATGCTGAACCCGACGACACGGAGAGCGACTCGTACCTGAGCCGGACGCGCCGGCATCACCTCGTGGACGAACGGGCAGCGAACGCCGCACGCACCGAGCTGGAGCTGGCTGGCGGGCCGAGCGACGACGTCCCTGCCGTCGAGCCGACCGAGCCCACTTCGATCGAGCCCACTTCGATCGAGCCCACTTCGATCGAGCCGACGCCGGCGGCGTTCATTCGCGAGCTCGACTTCTGAGCGCGACGGATGCGAGCCCGCAGCGTCTCTCGCTTCACCGAACACGCACGCGAGGCCTCGAAAGCCCTACGGGCGGGCGCCAGCACGAAAGCGAATGGCGCCGCCCAAGGGACGGAGCACCCTCACGCGCATGAACACGCGCGATCTGGGCGGCAAGACCTTCGTCATCACCGGCGCCAACACGGGTATCGGTCGAGCCAACGTGGAGGCGCTCGCGGCCCGAGGCGCGGGAAAGATCGTGATCGCTGCGCGCAGCCGCGAGCGCACCGAGGCCGTGATCGCCGCGGTCCGCGCCGCCAGCCCCGAGACCGACGTGCGCTTCGTGGCGCTTGAGCTGGGAGATCTCGCGTCGGTGAAGCGTGCAGCGGACGAGATCCTCGCCATGGACCTCACCATCGACGTGCTCATCAACAACGCGGGCGTGGCCGGGCTTCAGGGTCTCACCAAGGACGGCTTCGAGCTGACGTTCGGCACCAACCACTTGGGTCCGTTCTTGTTCACCGAGCTGCTCTTGCCGCATGTGAAGCGCGCGACGCAGGGCCGCATCGTGAACGTCTCGAGCCGCGGTCACTACCAGGCCAAGGGGATCGACTGGGAGGCGCTGCGTCAGCCGACGAAAGCGATGACCGCCCTGCCGGAGTACGCGGTCAGCAAGCTGTGCAACGTGCTCTACGCCAAAGCGCTGACCCGGCGCCTCTCGGACACGAAGGTCACCACCTACTCGCTGCATCCTGGGGGCGTGGCGAGCGACATCTGGCAGCGCCGTATGGGCAAATTCGCGATCCTGCTCCGGCCGTTCTTGATCACCAACGAGAAGGGCGCGCTCACCCAGCTGCGCTGTGAGACCGATCCCGCGCTCAGCACGGAGACCGGCCTCTACTACGACGAGGAGCGCCCCAAGGAGCCGTCCAAGCTGGCGCACGACGTCGCGCTGCAGGACGAACTCACCGCCCGCAGCCGCAAGTGGGTCGAGGCGTACCTGAGCTGATCGTTCAGGCGCGATCGTTCGAGCGCTCCGAGCGCGACGGCAGCTCAGCACGCACGCGAGCAGAGCAGCAGCACGATCGAGAGCGCGCCCGCGACGTAAGCCCAGGACCACGCGCGATGTCCACGCTGCGATCTGGATCTCGCAGCGAGGCTCACCGCTCGCAGGTCACCGCTCGCAGGTCACCGCTCGCAGGTGACCTGGTTCACGCCGCTGCTGCACACGCCACACGCGGTGCTGCAGGTGCTGGCCACCACCCGGTAGCCCGCAGGGCACGCAGCGCAGCTGGTGAAGCGGGCCGTGTCGGCGTCGCAGCGTGCCTGGTTCACACCGCTGCTGCAGGCGCCGCACGCGCTGCTGCAGGTGAACGTGGCCGGGTGGTAGCCAGGGGGGCAGGCCGCGCAGCTGGTGAAGCTGCTGCCGCAGTTGGGCTGACAGTTCGCGGTATTCACCCCGCTCGCGCACGACCCGCACGCGGCGCTGCAGGTGAAGCTGGCGGGGTGGTAGCCCGCGGTGCACGCCGCGCAGCTGGCGCCGCCGCCGCTGCAGGTGCACGCGCTGCAGCTCGAGGACCAGTGACAGCTGCTGTCGCACGCGAACGCCTGACAGACTCCGCACGAGCTGCCGCCGGTCGACGTGGTCGTGGTGCCGGGATCGCACTCGCCGACACCCGTGCACGCGGTGAGCGGACCCCAACGACACGTGTCGCTACAGGTACGCGAGCGGGAGCCACAGCGATCGCACGGGGTGCTCTCCACGGCGCCCGCGTCGCACTCACCCATGTCGGTGCACGCGCTCGGCGCGCCCCAGGTGCAGCTGTCGAGACAGATCTCGACGCGCACGCCGCAGCGAGCGCAGGGCGTCTCGCGTCGCTCGCCGGGCGCGCACACACACGCTTCGCAGGTGCCCGAGATGCAGCGCCCGCCCGCCGCGCACGGCGCCGCGCCCGGACAACACGACGCGCCGATGCCGCCGCATCCCTCGCAGCGCCCGCCTTCACAACTGAGGCCGGCATTGCAGCCCTCGCCTTCACAACAAGGCTCGCCGGAGCGACCACACGTTCGACAGGTGCCGGCTTCGCACACCAGGATACCCATGCACGATTCGCTGCTGGTGCAGCACGGCCCGTCCGCCGAGCCGCACCCGGTGATCGGCGCATCGACACGCGTATCGAGACGCGGCGCATCCAGACCCGCTGCGTCGGTATCGTCGAACGCAGCGTCGCGCACCCGAGGATCGATCGTGGCCTGCGCGCACGCCGTCGCCACGAGCGCCGCGAGAAGGCATGCCGTCCACCTCAGCACGGGATGCACACGAGCTGACCCTCGAGGACGATCTGATCATAGAGGGTGTTGTTGCAGGTGGGTCGGCAGGTCCACATCTGGGTCTCGAACACGAACGTGGGCGACTGACCCGCGGGGCAGCTCAACCGAGGCCGCTCGGTGCAGATGTTCTGACCGCCGTAAATGCCGCCGTAATGGATGATGATCTCGCAGGGCGGGCTGCAATCCCAGCGCGCGTAGCCCACGTAGTTCGCGTAGCGGTTGTCGGGACACGAAGGGGGCGGCGGGACACACGACCGCATGCCCGCTGCGGTGATCACCTGGACCTGTCCCTCGGGGCAGGTGCCGTCCTCGCAGCTCACCGTCGTCGGGGGCGCGTTGTCGCCCGTCGCGATCGAGCTCCCGCCGCGCGTCGGATCGAGGCGGCGCTCCCGGTAGGTCTGCACCTGCCCGCTGAGGCAGTCGTCATCGACCGTACACGAGGGATCGGTGGCGCAGTCCGGATCGGCGCAGTCGATCGAGCCATCGCAGTCGTCGTCCACCCCGCCCCAGCAGAAGAGCTCTTCGGCGTTGCAGTGCGAGGTGCAGTCGCTGCTCCCGGCGCAGTCGGGATCATCGCAGTCGATCGCCGTGTCGCAGTCATCGTCGCGGCGGTCATCGCACGAGGTCTCGATCTGCCCGGTGCCGACGCAGATCCCGCCAGGCTCGTCCGTCTCGCCGTTGCAGTCGTTGTCGAGGCCATCATCGCGGATCTCACGCCCGGGCATCGCGGCACCCATGCAGAGCGAGTACGCGGCGTTGGTCCCATCCGAGTCGCACGTCTGCTCGCCGTCGCGGCACGCGCCCACCGATCGCATGTCGAAGGGACCGGGCCAGCACGCGCGCCGTGTGCCCACCGCGCAGGGACAGCCATCGTCGATCGAGCCGTTGCGATCCTCGTCGATCCCGTTGGTGCAGATCTCCTCGAGGATCTCGGCCGTCACCACGCCGCCGTCGCCAAGGAGGCTTCCGTCCAACGTGCCTCCGTCGGCCGACGCGCCTCCGTCGTTCACCGAGCCGCCGTCGCGCCCGCCGGGCGAGCCGCTGCAGCCAGCTACCAGCAGGCAGGTGAAGCACATGGCGAGGTGGGGCCTCTGAACACCAGCGAAGGACCTCGACACCCCAGCCCTCCGAGCGGAGGGCGCGGAAGCGCCGTGGGAGAGGGGATCGGCGTGGAGGGTGTCGCGGTCTCTCGACATGGTGGGTCTTCCAGAGCAGCGGACGTGCCACACACGTTCGGCGAACGGGACCCACCTATCAAACCAGGCCGCAGTTCAGCGAGGCCCGCGGCGGCCCCGCCCACCGTGCCCACGATGACCGCCGCCGTAGACCCGGACGCCGACCGGTCGAGGGCGAGGGGCCACCACCACCACGCTTCGACGAGGCGCGACCACCACGCCGGTGCGCACGGGCCGGCGCTGCACCCGAGCCACACACGCGGGTAGCGCGGCGGTGGCGAAGATGAGCGCGAGCACCGTGAGGGGTCGCGCGAGGCGGGTGAGGATCGACGTCATGTGGGGTTCCTTTGGAATCGAGCGAATCGCGTAGGCCGCCCTCAACAAGGCAGGCCCCGGGCCAACGGAGAAAGCGCAGCGAACTCGCGACGCACCTGGCGAGATCGTGGCGTGGAGGTCGCACACCGCGACACGATGCGCGCGCCGCGGTTCACGCTGTTTGGGTAAGCGCGCTCACGCGTTCTCACGAGGTGAGGCGCGAGCCCGCGATCAGCGCACCCGCACCAGCGTACCGGGCTGGGCGTCGGTGGGCAGCACCGCGTCCCATCCATCGGGCAGCGCAGGTGACGTCGCAGAGAACAAACGTGCGGCATCACGCGGCGCGAGGTTCACGCACCCATGGCTGTGCACCCGGCCGAAGTCGTCGTGCCAGAAGGCCGCGTGTAGCGCGAGCCCATCGTCTGAGAAGTACTGCACCCAGGGCACCGCCTCGATCAGGTAGTTGCTCTCGGCGTCGGTGCGCTCGAGATCATCCATCCCATCCTCGGCGAGCTTCACCCAAATCCGGAACGTCCCCGTCGGCGTCGCGTGGTGCGCCCGACCGGTGGAGACCAACGTCGCGAAGACGGGGCGCGCACCCTCGTAGAGCACCAGCGTCTGGCTCGCGAGCTCGACGTCGATCCATCGCTCTGCGTCGCCGACTTCGGAGGGCCGCGTCGTTGGGCTGGGACGCTGCACGTCGCGCGCAGCGATCACGCCCTCTTCGATGCGCAGCAGTCCGTGCGGCAACACCTCGAGGACCTGCACCACCTCGCGCGCCCCGGCCCTGCGCAGCGTACGACCCGCGCGCGTCCCTCGGAGTTCACGGACGACCGCCCCGCCTCGCCGCACCCAGCCCACCTCGAGCATCGCGTCGTCCTCGGGCCCAGCGAGCTCGACACCCGACAGCTCGCTGCCGCGCGCATAGCGCAGGTCTTCTTCGGCGACCCAGAAGCCGCTCGTCCCACGGATGAAGCGCACCCCATCGCGCTCGCTGCGATCGGTGACCGCGATCCCAAAGCCGCGCCCCAGCGACTCGGCCCACTCGTCGCGAAAGTAGTCATCGGGTCGGCTGTACGCCCAGGTGCCATCGCTGGCGACGAACGCGTGCTCCCGAAGGAGGATCCGATCGGTGCGCGGCGCACTCACGCTCTCGCCCCACGCGGGCTCGCGGCTCGGCTCGATCAGCGCCTCGCAGATGTACGCCTCGGGCCCGACCCGATACCACTCGCCGCCTGGGCAACCTTCGCCGCGCACCCGCGCTTCGAACGGAAGGCGGGTCCCCACCCGCACGGTGCCGCGACGAGGCGAGCGCACGTTGGGATGCATGCGGATCGTCGCACCGGCGCGGACCACCCGAAGCGACACGCTCCCCGCGGGCGCAGCGAGCGTCGTGTCCTGCGCCGCACCCATCGCCGCCACGCCGATCGCGATGAGGCCGATGACCGCGAACAGCGAGCCGGTGAGGGCGATCGAGCGCAGGCCAAGGGATTGAAGCACCAGACCGTGATGACGGAGCGGACCATCCCGCGCAACTTCGCGACGACCCGTCGCTCGTCCTTGACAGCCTCCGCTCCGCGAAGTAAGTCGCGCTCCCTCGCGGGACTAACTCAGTGGTAGAGTGCGACCTTGCCAAGGTCGAAGTCGAGGGTTCGAATCCCTTGTCCCGCTTCCGAGAACGCTGACGAAATGGGCGTCAGCCAGCGTCGCCGGAGATCGCGTCCCCACCCGGGTCCCCACCTCCACGGCGGATCCCCGGTGCGAGCGCTGGCTACTCCCCGCCTCGAATCACCTCGAAGGCCCGCGACACGGCGGCGCTCTTCTCCTTCGCGTCGACGTGGCTGTAGTGGCCCGTCATCGCCGCCGAGCTGTGCCCGGTCATGCTCCGCACGACCTCGCCGCTCGTGAGCTGGCGCAGCAAGTCGTTGAACGTCCGGCGCAGCCCGTGGACCGTCTGGCGCCGCCGGACCCCAGCATCGGCCAAGGCCGCGAGTAGCGCCGGGCGGATCGAGGCGCTGCTCTTCGGGGTCCCGCTCGAGCTCGGGAACACCCACCCTGCGCGCAGGCCCGGGTGCTGGGTCGTCACGAGCAGCACGCGGTGCTCTTGCAGGACAGCGGCGAGCTCGTCAGCGAGCGGCACCGAGCGCACGACGCTGGTCTTGGTCGTGTCCACTGTGCCGCGGAACTGCGCGCGGGCGATCGTGATCGTCCGGCTGCGCTCGTCGATGTCGCCCCAGCGGAGCGCGGACACCTCGCCCCAGCGCATCCCCGTCGAGATGAGCGCGAGCACCATCGGATACGCGATGGGCACCCGTCGGCGCTGCTCCATCGGCCGCGCCTTCACGTGGATCTCCAGCGTGCGCAGGACGTTCTCGTGCGTGCGGCGCATCGCGTCCAGCACGCGGCCGATCTCCGCGGGCACCAGCCGGTTCGGTTCGACCTCGGCCCCTCCCCTGGCCCGCAACGCGCGCACCTTCGCCGCTGGGTTGCGGGATGTACTTGGGGACGACGTCCTCGAGCAGCGTTCGCAGGATGCGCAGGCGCCCGTTCACCGTCTCGGTCGTCCCGGTCATGCGGTCGCGCCACCCGGCGATCGCCTCCTCGTCGAGCTTGTCGAGGTACCAGTCCTCGAACGCCGGGATGATGTGGAGATCGAGCGCCGACGCGTACCGCTCAGCGGTCGACCTCTTGAGTGCGGGCTCGCGTGCGATCAGCCATGAGCGCGCGTAGGGACCGAGGCGCGGGCGAGCCTCCTGCTGGGCCGGCGCCAGCGCCGCGGCGATCGCTTCGTCGCGCAGGCGCGCGGCCTCGCGAGGGCTCTTCGCCTGCACCAGCCGGTCGAGCTCGACCGCCCTGCCCGTCCGCGGGTCGCGGGTCTTGGCGCGGATCCGGTACTCCCCCGGCTCGCCGTTGCGCGCGACGCCCGGGTACTTCGTCGCTGTCGTCGTCTTGCGGACCATCGTCGTTCCCTCGTGCATCATCGGCAGGCTCGGCCCCTCGCGTGAGGTACGCGTCGAGCGTGCGCAGGTAGAACATCGGTGAGCGGTGGGGCCCGCGGCCGTCGGCTGCGAGCGACTTGCGCGAGACGGCGACCCGCACCGAGGACGGGAGGATCCCCAGATATCTCGCCGCCTCGTCGATCGTGAGCCAGGTCGACGGCGGCGCGCTCGCGAGGCGCACTCGGAGATCGAGAGCGGCACTCGTGCTGCGACTTGTGTTCATGCGGCGGACTCGCCTGGTGTGAGCAACGAGAACCCGCGGCCGTCCTCGCCGCTGACCACGGTGTAGGTCGCCATCGTCCCGCGCGCGTTGTGGACTTCCACGGTAGAGGTGTCGGGATCGAACATCGCGCCGCGCGGCTGCTCGGGTGTTCCGCCCGACAGCCACGCGTCGTGGACACAGCGCGCCTTCGCGGCCTCTTCGATCGCACGCAGGTCGTTGAACCGCGGGACCGCGATTGTTGTCTCGCGCGCTTTCCCACCGGCTTCCTCTCACGCTCCTTCGTGACTCGCCCGCTCGGTTCTCTCGGTTTGGACGACCGTCTTCGCGCTACGGCGTTGGCGGCGTAAAGCGAGAGGCCTTCTCCGCGTCTGCGGTCTGCGTCAGATCGGTCGGGGGCGTCATGGTCACTCCTTTGGTCGTGCTCGTTTGGTCGATCCGAGCGAGCGAGGCGACCATCGCGGAGTGCCACCAAGAGCGCGT